>Ga0265298_10004414_pt1 | contig 18024 bp, 20 predicted proteins | sample AusTroGonzalo_MG_3_FD_193486 | JGI IMG/M metagenome (GOLD analysis project Ga0265298, IMG submission 193486) | Bovine rumen microbial communities from tropical cattle in Woodstock, Queensland, Australia - Gonzalo_01 | ecosystem: Host-associated > Mammals > Digestive system > Stomach > Rumen ... | reverse complement strand
TTAAACTCCGCGGCAAGGACAAAGATGTGTTCCTTGCACTTGCAGAGGACAAAGAAGAAGCTGTCGGCATGGAAAAAATGTGGAAGGTCAAAAACAGCGAGTACACCTCTTATGTCGTACAGGTACTCTACGGCGGTTACAGCGGTAATACTTGGGACGTAAATATTTTCCCGAACAGTAATAAAAATGAAGTCTATACCGTAACTCTGAAATGTTCCGACGAAACGACCGCAAAGCAGATAATAAGCTCCATAGAGCTTGAACAATAAAGGAAAAAATATGAAAAAGGAATTTCTCGAAGCGGGCAAGATAGTCACCACCCACGGCATACGGGGCGAAGTGAAGATAATGCCCTACACCGACAGCCCCGAGCTCCTTGCGGAGTTCGACAGGCTTTTCATAGGAAAGGACCACGAGGAAGTGACAATAGAGCGCTCACGGGTGTTCAAGAATACAGTCATCGCCAAGATAGAGGGTGTAGATACTCCCGAGGCTGCGGAAAAGCTCCGCAACAAGGTGCTGTATATGCACCGCGACGACCTTGAACTTGACGAAGATACCTACTTCATACAGGACCTTATGGGACTTGAAGTACGGGACGCCGATACCTCTCAGGTCTACGGCACTATAACTGACGTAATGCAGACCGGTGCAAACGATGTCTACGTCATAAAGGGCGATGACAAGGAGTACCTTGTCCCGGCTATCGCAGACGTTGTGGTATCGACGGATATCGACGGCGGCATTATGACAATACGCCCTCTTGACGGGCTTTTCGACTGATATGAAGAAGAAAAATATCGTCTCTCTCACTGTACTGGCAGTTCTGTTTGCAGGACTTGCAGTCTGGTCTGTGCTGTTTTTTCCGCCTAACTACCGGAACAAAAACGCTGATATCATACTCCTCGGTGAAGAGCACGGTGTGAAGCGATACTACGATATGGAACTCGAACAGTGGAAGGACTGCTACGAAAACAAAGGTATGCGGCACCTTTTTCTGGAGCTTCCATACTATGACGGAGAATTTCTCAACATATGGATGCAGTCCGGCAATGATGAACTGCTTGACAAGATGCTTGAGGAGATTCAGGGCACGGCAAGCGACACCCCTGATTATAAGGAGTTTTTCCTCGCTATAAAGCGCGATTTCCCGGAAACCGTTTTTCACGGCACCGATATCGGTCACCAGTACAAGACCACAGGCGCAAGATATATTGAATATATTTCGGAAGTTAACTCCGGAGATATGACACATTCGGAAACTCAGCGCATAGCTCTCGAAAACATCGAGCAGGCAAAAACGGCATACAGCGCCGATCCTTCCGAATTCTTAGCTCTGCGTGAGCCATATATGATATCCAATTTTATCCGCGAATATGACAATATCGGTCAGCCCGGGATAATGGGTATCTACGGCACATACCACCTAGATATGTCTGCGGACAGAATGGCAGGAGCGCTTAAAGAAAACTACGGCGACATTATAAACTGTACACTCCTTCCCACAAAATATTACCGCGGCTGGAGACAGCTCCCGGAATGGGGCATATCTGTCGTGGGCATATTATTCCTGCTCATGCTCTTCATACCAAATATAATATGGAGCAAAAAACAGCCCGAAGGCTATGAGGAGTCCGCAAAGCGTGAAAACAAGGTACTCCTTGCTCTTGAACGTGCAGGTGAAGCGCTCGTGAGCGCACTTCTGCTCACCGACCGCCGGCTTGACCGCTTTTCATTCTCACCACGGCTGGGCTACATAATACTTGCACTTGTACTTATGATAATTTACGAGCTGTACTGGATAAAATATTTCCGGAGCAGCCGTACACTTGCGGATATGTACTCGGATCACTGCGGATTTCCGCTGGCAGGAGCTTCCCTGCCCGTATTTGCCGCCTTCCTGCTGGGAGTTTACGCCTGCAATGTCTTTCTTATCGCAGCGGCGGTAATACTCGGCATCGGACACATCGGCATACACCTTATGCATAAAAAAGAAACAGAAAAATAAAAGAACAAAAGAAAAACGGCTCAACACAGCCAAAAAGGAGGCATTTATCATGAAAAAGATCTTAGGCATACTGTTTTTTCTCATCATCGCCGCTATCGGAGTCTGCGCGTACTTCTTCCCGGGGCTACCCTACTACTACAAGACAAAGCACGAATTTGACGAGACCGGAAGTATATGGTACGATGTCCCCAAGGAGCTGCCGGAGCTGTCCGACGGCTACGATCTCTATTCCTCGCTCGGTGTGCGGATAACCGCATGGAAGGGCATGGAGCCCGTCCGCACCGATGAAAAGGACGCTGTAATGTGGGGCAGCAAGGACGAGAACCTCTTTGTTTCGGTCTGCGTGGACACTCTCGGCGAGAATGACGATTTTCTTGATATGACAGGCATAGATCCCGAAGATCTGGATCGCTACTGCAGAAAAATACAGAAGACAACTCCCGAAAACAAATACGAATTCGTCCGCCTTGCATCTATGCTGACTATGGACGATTTCGACCTGCGCAGCAGCAAAAACGCAAAGACAGCTTACAAAATTATGAGCTGCAAAAACGACATGATAGCGGGAGACTCCAACAAGGTAAACTTCTACCCTGTAGACGGCGTAGGCTTCCGCGGTTTCCTCATGACCCACGACACTCCCGAGGGACAGACTGCTTTCATAAATATCTACCCGGAAAGAGACAAAAAACACCGATATATCCTTTCCATGAGCGTAACGGACTGGAATGAGGTATTAGCTATCGCCGAAAGCGTACAGCTTACATGACAGCAATGCAGGAACTGCCATTGAGTGTGTTCCCGAACTATAAAGGAGAAAATTATGCATATTGAGATCGCCACACTGTTTCCCGAAATGTGCGAGGCTGTACTCGGAGAAAGCATAGTCGGCAGAGCGCGGAAAGCAGGGAAAATAAGCCTTCACTGCCGTCAGATAAGAGAGTATACTCACGACAAGCACCGCAGAGTCGATGATACGCCCTACGGCGGCGGCATGGGCATGGTAATGCAGTGTGAGCCGATATACAACTGTTATAAGGCTGTCTGTGAGGAGCTCGGCACAAAGCCGCATACTATATATATGTCTCCAAAAGGCAGGATATTCGACCAGAAACGCGCCATAGAGCTTTCAAAGCTGGACAATATCCTTATTGTATGCGGTCACTACGAAGGCGTCGATCAGCGCGTCATCGACAAGATAGTTGACGAGGAGCTGTCCATAGGCGATTATGTACTCACAGGCGGCGAGCTCCCTGCAATGGTAGTCGCGGATACAGTTGCCCGTATGTGTGAGGGAGTCCTCTCTGACGAGGTGTGCTTCACAGACGAGAGCATATACAGCGGTCTGCTGGAATATCCTCAGTATACCCGCCCGGAAGTATGGGAGGGCGAAGCCGTTCCGCCGGTGCTCCTAACCGGTCATCACAAGAATATAGAGGCATGGAGACATGAACAGAGCCTTAAAATCACCGAGGAAAGGCGTCCTGATCTTTTAGCTAAATATAAATTAAATAATGACTGAGCGTTTTTTGCGCTTTTGGGTTTAAGTTTAACATTTATTGCTGTTCCACATATTAACTGGCTGTATACACAAAAAAACATTTTCCCTTTAGAAGAATTCAACATAATCTTACGTTGAATAATATGCATTTTCAACAATTAGAATCAACATTTTTTGTAGTGATAATAAACAAGCAAGTTGATAAAAATTCGTTCACATTTAATCTAAATGTAGAATTTAGAGAAAAGAAGAAGCATAATCGCAAAAATCCGTTGACGAAGGAAAAAATAGAATGTATAATAAAATCAGCAAGTAAAACAATTGCAAACGACAACACAGTCCTGCAAAAAAATGAGAGGGGCTGTAACCACAGAGAATAGGAGAGTTGTTTATGTTTGTTAGAGAAGTAATGGTAAAGAATCAGGTTGGACTTCACGCAAGACCCGCTACTTTCTTTATTCAGAAAGCAAACGAGTTCAAGTCATCAATCTGGATCGAGAAGGAAGAGCGCAGAGTAAACGCTAAGAGCTTACTCGGTATCCTTTCACTCGGTATCGTTGGCGGTACAAATGTTAAGGTCATCGCTGACGGCGCTGACGAAAAGGCTGCAGTTGACGCACTCATCGAGCTTGTTGACAGCGGTTTCAGCGAGGAGAACAGATAATTTAAAGACGACTATATTTTGGGGCGTTACGATAAGTAACGCCCGCTTTTATTTTTGCCTATTGCAGGTATTCCGCCATGTTTTCGGCAAATATACCGTATCCGCGCGAAGGGTCGGACACAAATACATGGGTCACAGCTCCGACGAGCCTGCCGTCCTGTATGACAGGACTTCCGCTCATGCCCTGAACTATGCCGCCTGCGGCTTCAAGAAGCCTTTTGTCAGTTATGCGTATCACCATATTCTTTGACCCGGAGCTGCCGTAATCGACACGCTCTATCTCCGCGGTGTACTTTTCAGGCTTTTCACCGGATATGGTAGCGTATATCTCAGCAGGGCCCTCTTTTATATCCTGACTGTACGCCATAGTGAACTCTTCACAGTCCGCGGAAAGCTCTGCAAGCGCCTCCGGAGTGAGCTTACCGTAGATACCGCTGTTCCTGTTGCTGTCAAGTACGCCGAAGCTCTCACCTGCGGCAAAGCTGCCACGCAGCTCACCGGGGATACCTTCCGTGCCGCGGCGTACATCGGTTATCTCGACAGGTACGGCTTCTCCGCTGTGAACAGGAACTATACCACCGGTGTCAGAGTCGCATACAGGATGTCCGAGACCTGCAAAGCAGCCGCTTTCCTTGTCAAAAAATGACATCGTACCTATGCCTGCGATACTGTCACGGACCCACATCCCGCCCTTCCAGCTTCCGCTCCTGTGCGAGAATACAGGCTGGAGCGACACGGAAAAAATATCGCCATCGCGTTCCACGGAGAGCTCAACCGCTTTTCCGCCGGACGCGGCTATTGCCGCCTGCAAAGCATCATTTGAGGTAAGGACCTCACCGTCCGCAAGACGTATCACATCGCCTGTGCGTATCCCGGCTTTTTCCGCAGGACAGCTCATATCACCGTTTTCGTCCTCAACATCGCCCAGACCTGTGACCATTACTCCTTCCATAAGGAGCTTTATACCGAAAGGTCTGCCGCCGACTGCATACACCGGCGCTTCTGCCCGGCGGACCTCCACATTTTTCACGGGTATGACGCCAAAAAGCGACAGAGTTACCTGCTCAGTGCCTGAACAGCTCTCAGACGCGGGAACTGCCCCATCAAAGGCAGTCATACATCTCAGTTCGGGATATTCCGCTATTTTAAAGGCTTTTCCCGTTTCGGCAGTGACAGCCGACGGCAGCCGCAGCGAATAATATCCTGCTGTTCCGAATAATCCGAGCATTGCAGCAGATAATAAGGCTGCAGCTGATCTAATTATTTTTCTTTTCAACATCATTTTGTTTTTTATCCTTTCATGTTCCCGGAGGAACATAATTATTATGCTCCGGCTTTGTGATAATATAAATGTGAAATCCACACAGCCGGAATGTACTTATGGAGTAAATATGGACCGTAAAAAAATGAAAAATCTTCCTGCAAAGCGCTCTCCCCTGATGACCGCTACAAAGGCTGCGATGCTTGCGCTCAGCCTGTGGTTCTCATGCGCTATGACGGCTCTCAGCGGCGCAGGACTCGTATACAACCGCGGCAGCTACGGGGAAAGTCTCGCAAAAACAGGTATATTTCTCGTTGTATCAGCCGTTATGATGACTTCCGGAGCCTTTTTATGCCTTTTCCGGAAAAAAACGGCAGATATCCTTTCGATAATACTGTCAGCCTCAGGGCTTGTCCTGTGCCTGACTATGCTGCACCGCCTTGCCGCTCACGCCGATTCAGCCGGCTGGACAGACAAGTACACCCTTTCTCCGGTGAGCGATATGTACATACGCCGGATACTGCCCTGTATCGCTCCCGTGACTATTGCAGTGGTCATTGCGGCTGTGCAGCTGTGCTCATATGAGGTACAGGAGCAGTGCCGCGGTAAATATCAGAGTAAATAGCTTTTTGGCTGTCGGTAACTGCGGGTCGTTTGCGTAATTGCCCCAAACTACAAATACAAATTCTGTCAAGACCGCCATTTATGGCGCTCGTCTTGGTCTTGAATGAATTTTTATTTTTGGTATAATAAGCAATTGCGAACGCCGTATACGCAGTAAACCACCAAAGTATTTATATACCCAAATATTATACACCAGAAAGGACGAGGAAACCGTCCTTTTTTGCGTATCAGCAAAAAAATTCACACTTTAAGCTGCTTTTTTATACTTTTTATCTTGAAATTTTTATCTTTTTGTGGTACAATGTTATCAATATTACCGAAAGGAACATTTTACCATGAATGTAAGATCCGAACTGCTCGCCACTCTCGCAGACGCAGGCGGCAACTACATATCGGGAGCTGCTCTCGCGGAAAAGCTCGGCGTGAGCCGCAACGCTGTGTGGAAAGCCGTAAAGGTGCTTGAATCAGAGGGCTTTTCAATAAGCTCCATAACTTCAAAGGGCTATAAACTGAACGAAGACAATAACAAACTTTCGGCTGACCTTATATTTCCCCTGCTCAATACAAAGGAGATAGGCAGGAATATAAAGGTATTTGATGAAGTGGATTCCACAAACAATGTTATCCGTGAGCTTGAGACCGAAAAGGCTCCCCACGGCACCACAGCCGTCGCCGACAGCCAGACCGGCGGAAAAGGCAGAATAGGCAGACATTTTGTCTCTCCTCCGGGAATCGGACTCTATATGAGCGTTCTCGTCCGTCCCCATTTCGATCTGAATTTTGCGCCCATGATAACCGCCGCTACAGCCTGTGCAGCCGCTGAAGCCATAGAGGAAATGTGCGGCAGCAAGGTAATGATAAAATGGGTCAACGACCTTTATATGAACGGCAAAAAGATATGCGGTATCCTTACAGAGGCTTCCCTCGGACTTGAAATGCGCGTGCTTGACTGCGCGACTATAGGTATAGGCATAAATGTACACAGCATCGGCGAACTCTTCGACGAGGAGCTAAGAAAGACCGCATCTTCAATAGAGGACGAAACCGGCGTCAGACTTGACAGGAACAGACTGTGCGCGGATATCCTCAACCGCCTTGAGGTATATCTCGGCAAGATATCCGACAGGAGCTTCCTCCGCTCATACAGGGAACGTGAGCTGCTTACGGGCAATATGATAACCGCAGTCGTAGGCAATGAGAATCTCATCGGTGAAGCTCTCGGTATCGACGATAATGCAAACCTTATCATAAGGCTTCCCTACGGCGAGATAAAGTATCTCAGCTCAGGCGAGGCAAATCTGTGCAGGATAGTAAAATAATGTCAGAATGCGGATCACCCGCATAATATATAATAATTTGCAGGAGGTATTTCAATATGAGATATACTATTATCGGTCAGACAGTTCCGGCAGTTGAGTGCGAACTCAATGCGGGAGAATCAATGTTCACACAGTCAGGCGGAATGATCTGGCAGACTCAGGGCTTTACTATGACCACAAACGCAAGAGGCGGTGTCGGCAGGAGCCTTGGCAGACTTTTCACAGGCGAATCAATATTCATGGCTAATTACAAAGCTGATATTCCCGGCGCAAGGATAGCTTTCGGCGCTACTGTTCCGGGCTCTATAGTTCCGGTAAATATATCAAACGGCGGTCTCATCTGCCAGAAGGGCGCTTTCCTCTGCGCTGAACAGTCGGTAGACCTCAAGGCTGTCTTTACAAAGAAGATACTCTCAGGTCTCTTCGGCGGCGAGGGCTTCATACTCCAGCAGCTCTTCGGAAACGGTATGGCTTTCCTTGAAGTTGACGGAGATATGGTAGAGCGCTACCTCAACCCCGGTGAAGTCCTCAAGGTAGACACAGGAAACGTAGTCGCTTTTGAGCCTACGGTACAGTACGAGATAGAGACTGTAAAGGGCCTCGGAAACATATTCTTCGGCGGCGAGGGTCTCTTCCTCACAAAGCTTACAGGTCCCGGAAAGGTCATACTCCAGACACAGAACTTCAACGACTTTGCCGGAAAGATCCTTTCTCTCGGTGCAAAGCGCTGATAAATGAAAAACTGGCTCATAACCGCCGCAGTCGCCGTGATATACCTGCTTTTCAGCGTATTCACGGGACTGTGGGCGCTCTCTTGGATAATATGGGTATTTTACGCGATATACAGGATAGCCGACTATATAAAGTCTCAGCAGTAAAATGAGGTGAGAGTATGTTTATATATGGTATCCCCCTTATGGGTATGCAGTATCTGGCGAGCGGAGACGAGCTTTTCCGCATGGCTGCCGAAAATAAAGCTGCCTTTGCATGGCACGGCGATAAATGGCGCTGTATCTGCGGTATGGAAAACAGCACCAACTTCTGTCCCGAATGCGGCACAAAGGCTCCCGTCAGACCGTGGAAATGCTCCTGCGGCAGAGATTGCGGTACAAATTTCTGCCCGGACTGCGGCAGTAAAGCCCCTGTTTAATTAGGAATTGATGTGTCCGCTGATGCGGACGATCAAAAATAAATAGGTGTAGGGGCGCCGATGACGCCGTCCCCTACAAATCACTATGCACTAATCACTTGCGGACGCGCAATGCGCGTCCCTACATTAGCTAAAGGCTAAGGGCTAATAGCTAACGGCTAATTTTGCGCAGCAAAATTCTGGCAAGGTCTTGACAAACGCTTTTTTTCCGTGTATAATACACTTAACAAATCAAAAATGCTATGATGGGAAACAAAGCCCGTACAAGTTTTCACAGAGAGCCGGCGGTGGGTGCAAGACGGCAGACAAGTACGAGCCATAACTCCTCCCTGAGCAGTCGGCTGAAAGCTTCGGCAAATAGGCTTGAACGGGTTCTCCCGTTACAGAGATATGCGTTGATCCGACGCAGACGAGTGGGTGTATTCTTACATCAAGAAGAGTGGTACCACGGAGTATTATTGCAGCTTCGTCTCTTCCATGCCATGCATGGAGGAGATTTTTTATACCCTCCGCAATGGCAGAACGGATCGGAATGGAGGTAATACAATGAATAACGTCAGCAAGTACACACGGCAGTTCTTTGAAGTGCCGGAAACGTCCATGAAATGGGCAAAAAAGTCCTATATCGACAAGGCTCCCCAGTGGTGCAGCGTCGACCTCAGGGACGGCAATCAGGCACTTATCATACCAATGAGCCTCGGCGAAAAACTTGAATTTTTCCAGCAGCTGGTGGACATCGGCTTCAAGGAGATAGAGATAGGCTTCCCTGCCGCTTCCGAAACGGAATACGACTTCTGCCGCACTCTCATCGAGCAGGACCTCATACCTGACGACGTTACCATACAGGTGCTCACACAGTCGAGAGAGCATATAATAGAAAAGACCTTTGAAGCCCTCAGAGGCTGCAAAAACGCTATAGTACACCTGTACAACTCCACCTCCGCGGCTCAGCGCGAACAGGTATTCCGCAAGAGCAGGGAGGAGATAAAGGATATAGCCGTCAGCGGCGCAAGGCTCTGCAAGGAATACCGTGAAAAATACGAAGGAAATTACCGCTTTGAGTATTCTCCCGAAAGCTTCACCGGAACAGAGCCGGAATTCGCTCTTGAAGTATGCAACGCCGTACTGGACGTATGGCAGCCCACTCCCGAAGACAAGGTGATAATCAATCTTCCCGTGACTGTGCAGCTGTCAATGCCCCACGTATACGCAAATCAGGTAGAGTATATGTGCGATAACCTGAAATACCGGGAAAACGTCATAGTTTCCCTCCACCCCCACAACGACCGCGGCTGCGCGGTGGCTGACACGGAAATGGGACTCCTTGCCGGCGCCGAGCGCGTTGAGGGAACTCTCTTCGGCAACGGCGAACGCACGGGAAATGTGGATATAGTGGTACTCGCTATGAATATGTACTCCCAGGGCGTTGAGCCGAACCTGAATTTCAGCGATATACCGTCGATATCCGAGCTCTACACAAGAGTGACGAGAATGAATGTATACGAGCGCCAGCCCTATTCCGGAAAGCTGGTATTCGCAGCCTTCAGCGGCTCTCATCAGGACGCTATCGCAAAGGGTATGAAATGGCGGGAGGAAGGCAATACTCAGTTCTGGACAGTACCCTATCTCCCTATTGACCCGGAGGATATCGGCAGAGAGTATTCCGCAGACGTTATCCGCATCAACAGCCAGTCCGGCAAGGGCGGTATCGGTTATATACTCGAAACACGCTTCGGCTATGACCTGCCGAAAAAGATGCGCGAGAGCGTGGGCTATCTTGTAAAGGGAGTTTCCGACCGCAAGCACAAGGAGCTCCTGCCCGACGAGGTCTACGAGATATTCAAGACCAATTACGTGGATATAACCTCTCCAATAAATATGGGCGAGACCCACTTCGTACAGCGTGACGGCATAGAAGCTACCATCAGCTTTGATTACAACGGCAGAAAGGTCACTGTGACCGATACCGGAAACGGACGTCTTGACGCGGTCAGCAATGCCGTGAAGTCCTACACCGGAGCTGACTACAGCCTTAACAGCTACTCCGAACACGCCCTTGAGGTGGGCTCGGCTTCAAAAGCCGTATCCTACGTTGAGATAGTCTCCGGAAGCGGAAAGAGCTTCTGGGGAACAGGTATAGACAACGATATCATCACATCATCTGTAAAGGCGCTTGTGAGCGCGGTGAACAATATGCTGAACGCCGCCTCATGACGCAGCTTGCAGAACAAAAGTAAAGGACATGATACTATGAAAATATCAGGTGCAAAAATAGTTGTTGAAACACTAATAGAACAGGGCTGCGACACTGTTTTCGGCTACCCCGGTGGACAGGTCATCGACCTCTTTGACGAGCTTTATTCCGCACAGAGCCGCATAAAGCACATACTTGCCGCCCATGAGCAGGGAGCTGCCCATGCTGCGGACGGCTATGCCCGCTCAACAGGCAAGGTGGGAGTAGTAATAGCGACATCGGGTCCCGGCGCGACCAACCTTGTAACAGGCATAGCTACGGCATATCTTGACTCTGTACCGATAGTGGCTATCACAGGCAACGTAGCCTGCAGCCTCATAGGACGGGACAGCTTTCAGGAAGTTGATATCGTTGGTATAACCATGCCTATCACCAAGCATAATTTCATAGTAAAGGATATAAACGAGCTTGCGGATACACTCCGCACAGCCTTTAAAATAGCCAAGTCAGGCAGACCGGGACCTGTTCTCGTGGATATACCCAAGGACGTTCAGGAAGCTCTCTGCGAATTTGAACCCAACGCTCAGCCTGTTATACCTTATCCTCTCACCTTTGCTTCCGAGGAAAAGCTTCAGAAGGCTGCCGCAATGATAAACAGCTGCGAAAAGCCGTATATCTATTTCGGCGGAGGAGTTATCAGCGGAAAGGCTTCACAGCAGATAATGGCTCTTGCGGATAAGATCGACGCCCCACTTGGCTGCTCCCTCATGGGACTTTCAGCCGTTCCCTCCGACCACCCCCGTTTTCTCGGTATGCAGGGTATGCACGGACATTTCGCGTCCTCAGTCGCTCAGGACGAATCTGACCTCGTTATCGCTCTCGGCGTAAGGTTCAGCGACAGGGGCACAGGGGACGAATCACACTGTTCCAAGCATTTCAGCATAATCCATATAGATATCGACGGAGCGGAGCTCCACAAGAATATAGCTGCGGACGTTGCCATAAAGGGCGACCTCCACGACTCTCTCGAACGTCTCATCGCCATGACAGAGGAGAAAAAGCGCCCTCAGTGGAACGAGCGTATCAGAGAGCTGAGAGCCGAGGAGCTCAGGCGCACCGAGTCAGCTCTGAGCATCGCAAAGGAAAAGACCGGCAGCGGAAAGCTCAGTCCTTACGATATAATAGACGTTATCAGCTCCCGTGCAGAGGAGGATACGGTAATCGTTACCGACGTGGGTCAGCATCAGATGTGGACAGCCCAGCGCTATCCGCTGAAAAAGCCCCGTACCTTCCTTTCAAGCGGCGGTCTGGGAACTATGGGCTTCGGCCTCGGAGCAGCTGTTGGCGCGGCTTCCGCAACGGGAAAGCGCTGCATACTCTTCACAGGCGACGGCAGCTTCGGCATGGACCTCTGCGAGCTCGCGACCGCGGTATCACAGGAGCTGCCAATAACAGTAGTAATAATGAACAACGGCGTTCTCGGAATGGTAAGGCAGCTGCAAACCATTTTCTACGACAGGCGCTATTCAAATACAACTCTTGACCGCAGGACGGACTTCGCAAAGCTTGCGGAAGCTTTCGGCGCAAGGGGCGGTCACGCGGCTTCGGTATCAGAGCTGGAAAAGCTGGCTGATGAAGCGCTTTCATGCAATACTCCCTTCGTTATCGACTGCGCGGTGGACAGCGACGAGCTTGTGCTCCCCATGCTTCCGCCCAACGGTTCGGTAGACGATATAATCACAGAGATAAAGTGAGGTGACATTATGGATAAGCAATACGTTATCGGCGTGATAGTTGCCAATGTTTCGGGCGTACTTTCGAGAGTATCGGGTATGTTCACGAGGCGCGGCTTCAATATCGACAGCCTTACTGTGGGCGAGACCGAATCCAGCGGCTTTTCGCGCATAACCATCGCCTTCCACGGCGACGATGATATAAAGGAGCGCATACTCCAGCAGCTCCAGAAGCTCCATGATGTCAGAGAGGTAGAGGTACTCGACAGCAAGGACACGGTAATACGCGAGCTCCTGCTCATAAAGGTAAGGAACAAGGCTGAGATACGTCAGGATATAATGACAGCGGTGGAGATATTCCGCTCAAAGATAGTTGATTACTCTCCCACCTCCCTCACCTGCGAGCTAACAGGCGAGACCTCGAAAATAGACGCATTTATAGAGCTTCTCAAGCCCTTCGGCATAATGGAGATGTGCCGCACCGGTATCGTAGCTATCGAAAGAGGAGAGAACTGCCTGAAAACAGTGAAATAAACGAGTAAATAACTTTTTGGGTGGTCGGAAGTAACCGGGCGTTTGTGGTATAATAAGCAATTGCGAACGCCTTATGCTCAATAAACCGCCAAAATTTTCAAATACTCAAATAGATCCGATAAGCATAACTTATCGAAAGGAATGATAAAAATGGCAATGACAATGACGCAGAAGATACTTGCGGCTCATTGCGGCAGGGAGTCGATCAGCGCAGGAGAGCTTATCCTCGCGGACCTCGACCTCGTTCTCGGAAACGATATCACCTCTCCCGTAGCTATAAAGGAGTTCGCAAAGCTCGGCAGGGACAGCGTGTTCGACAGAAATAAAGTCACTATGGTCATGGACCATTTTGTTCCGAACAAGGACATAAAGGCTGCGGAGCAGTGCAAAATGTGCCGTGATTTCTGCGGTGAAAAGGATATCACACATTTCTACGACGTGGGAGAAATGGGCATAGAACACGCCCTTCTCCCCGAAAAAGGACTTGTTACCGCAGGAAATGTGGTCATCGGAGCAGATTCCCACACCTGTACCTACGGAGCTCTCGGAGCCTTTTCAACAGGCGTGGGCTCTACGGATATGGCCTGCGGCATGGCAACCGGCAAGGCGTGGTTCAAGGTGCCGTCGGCGATAAAGTTTGAACTCAGCGGAAGTCTCCGGAAATACGTTTCCGGCAAGGACGTTATACTCCATATAATCGGAAATATAGGCGTTGACGGAGCCCTTTACCGCTCAATGGAATTCACAGGAGAGGGACTTTCCTCACTTACTATGGCTGACCGCTTCTGCATTGCAAATATGGCTATAGAGGCAGGCGCCAAAAACGGTATATTCGGGGTGGACGATAAAACCCTCGATTATATCCGTGAGCACGGCGGCGCGGAGCCGACGGTTTACAAAGCTGACACTGACGCTGAGTACGACGAGGTGATAAATATCGACCTTTCGGCGATAGAGCCCACCGTGGCTTTCCCTCACCTTCCCGGAAACGCCAAGGTATTCAGCGAGATAGGCGACGTAAAAATAGATCAGGTGGTCATAGGCTCCTGCACCAACGGCAGACTGGAAGACCTTATAACTGCCGCGGAGATAATGAAAGGACGCAAAGCCGCCAAAAACGTGAGAGTAATCATTATCCCCGCAACTCAGAGAGTATACCTTGAAGCAATGGAAATGGGGCTCCTCAGAACTTTCATCGAGTTCGGAGCTGTTGTGTCAACTCCCACCTGCGGTCCGTGTTTAGGAGGATATATGGGCATATTAGCGGCAGGCGAAAAAGCTGTTACCACCACAAACCGCAACTTTGTGGGACGTATGGGACACACAGAGTCAGAGGTATATCTTGCAAGTCCTGCAACCGCCGCCGCAAGCGCAGTAACAGGCAGGATAACAAGTCCGTGGGAGGTGGCTGAGATATGAAATATACCGGAGATGTTATAAAATACGGGGACAATGTGGATACGGACGTTATTATCCCTGCCCGCTACCTCAATACCAGCGACCACAGGGAGCTTGCGAGCCACTGCATGGAGGACCTGGACAGGACCTTCGTCAGCCGCGTAAAGCCGGGTGATATCATCACCGCCGGCATGAATTTCGGCTGCGGTTCTTCCCGTGAACACGCTCCCATAGCCATAAAGGCAAGCGGAGTATCACTCGTTATCGCAAAGAGCTTCGCCCGTATCTTCTACCGCAACGCTATAAATATAGGTCTTGCAATAGTGGAATGTCCTGCGGCTGCGGAGGAAATATCTGAGGGCGACAAGGTGGAAGCAGACCTCGATAACGGTATAATACGCAATATCACCACCGGCAGGGAGTACAAAACGGCTCCCTTCCCGGAGTTCGTACAGAAGATAATTGAAAACGGCGGACTTATGAAGGCTATAGAAAACGGCGTTATTTAGCCGTTAGTCAGTAAGCAGCATTTGCGGAGGATAAATGGAAAACTTCAAATATACCAGTGAAAACACATTACAGCATCTGTCATTGCATGATTGCGTATGCACAAAGCTTTTTTATGAAAGTAATTCCCTGATCTTTGAAATGGACTGGATGGAAGTTCTGCCAACGCACCCCGACAATCCTTTCGGTCAGGCGCATCAATCGGGCAGCGGAAGAATAGTTTTGTTCAATCCTATCGCAGATAGCTTAAATTTAGCTCATTGGAGATCAAATGAGGTCAAAGCGCTCACACTGACAGAAAATATTGAGATCAATGATCTTGAGATACTTGATTTTAACGAAGAAAAAAACAAAGACGGATTCATATTGTCACTGTATGGCGTTTTCAGCCGTAATTCACAGTTTGACTCAATAGAAATGAGTATCCGATATTCTTTATCAAAGGTCATGTTCAATGATCTCGGTGCAGTTTCGTGGTTTGAATCCTTTGAAAAATGATAAAAAAATTAAGGTATTCCTTTATCAGCTCCGCTGACATCTTCATGTACTCATGGGAGTTACCGCCACTGCGATACTGAACTCAAAAAACAAATACGGAGATAATCATGACAGATCTTAACTGCCTTCTTGCGGGACTTGCACGGCTGCTCGTTCCTGTGCTCCTGCTCATATTCTGGCGCAAAAGGTCGGGCGCACGCATACTTCCGGCGCTTGCCGCATTTCTTGTATGCCTGCCTGTTTTTACGATCGCAGGTCTGATACGTACAGGCTTCGCTCAGGGCGACCTGCTCTCGTTCTGCGCAAAGCAGGGACTGCTTTACGGTATATTTGAGGAGGGCTCGAAGTTCCTTGCCATGCGCTATCTGCTCACTTCATACGACAACCGCAGGGACGCAGTTTCCTACGGTATAGGTCACGGCGCCTTTGAGAGCTTCAGCGGCGGAATGGCTTGTCTTAACCTTATCGGCACAGGAAAGGCTGCACCGGATATACTTCCCGTAAATCTGTTTTCAGCCATTGAAGGCGAATTATTTGCCATTGCACTGACTGTACTGATATTCTACGGCATACAGACAGGCAGGACAAAACTCATGCTGCCAATTGCAATATTTTTACACTTCATAAGCAATGCAACAACAACGCTCTACAGCTTCAGCACCCCCATAGTTTTGATAAAAAGCACTGTCCTCACTGCAGGTATATGCTATGCAGCATACCGCTGCTTTGTGAAGCTGAGAGGTGAAAGTTGAGAACGGAGAGTGGATCTAATTCGGAATTATTGTGCCGTAAGCGAGTTTACGAGCGAAACGTAGCAATAGTGTGCAGGCTCTGCGCCGGGCGGATAATATCCGCCCCTGCATGACCAAAAACGAAAGGAGTATATTATGGAACTGAAGATTGCATTGTTAAAGGGCGACGGCATTGGTCCCGAAATAGTGGACAGCGCCGTGGCGGTGCTTGAAAAGACTGCAAAGGAATTCGGACACAAATTCATATTCACTCCCTACCTCATAGGCGGCTGCGCTATCGACGAGACGGGAGTGCCACTGCCGCAGGAAACTGTGGACGGCTGCCTTGCTTCCGACAGCGTTCTCCTCGGAGCTGTGGGAGGTCCGAAATGGGACAGCCTCGGCGGAGATGTCCGCCCGGAAAAGGCTCTCCTCGGTATCAGAGCTGCTCTCGGACTTTATACCAACCTCCGTCCCGCAAAGCTCTATCCTGCGCTGAGAAACGCTTCTCCTCTCAAGGACGAGATAGTGGGCGACGGCTTTGATCTCCTCATAGTAAGGGAGCTCACAGGCGGTATATACTTCGGCGAAAGAGGTCTCCGGGAGGGAAAATTCGGCACGGAAGCCTTCGATACCGAGGCTTACAGTATCACCGAGATAGAACGTATAGGAAAGGCTGCCTTTGAAGCTGCCATGAAGCGCAGGAAGCGTATATGCAGCATTGATAAGGCCAATGTGCTGGAGTCCTCACGGCTCTGGCGAAAGACCATGCACGAGCTTGCAGAGCAGTACCCTGAGGTGCAGTACACTGATATGCTTGTTGACAATGCGGCTATGCAGCTCGTCCGCGACCCGAAACAGTTCGATGTTATCGTTACGTCCAATATGTTCGGAGATATACTTTCAGATGAAGCCTCGCAGATCACAGGCTCTATAGGTATGCTCGCCTCGGCTTCACTGGGAGCTTCAAAGCGGGGACTCTATGAGCCCATACACGGCTCGGCTCCGGACATTGCGGGAAAGGATATCGCAAACCCTATTGCCACCGTGCTTTCCGGCGCAATGATGCTCCGCTATTCCTTTGGTCTCAACAAGGAAGCGGACGCTATAGAAAGAGCTGTGGACAAGGTGCTTGAAAAGGGCTGCCGCACTGCGGACATCATAGGTACGGACAAGAAAACAGTTCCTCTTACCTGCTCAGAAATGACAGCTAAGATATTAAAAGCTGTATGAACCTATAACAAGTTCGTATGAACTTAACAATAATTTTATAATTTATTCCTTGACAATCCTGTGCTTTTATATTATGATATTTGCAATACGAGCCGTATCAACGACCGTATATCATCAATAAACCAGTTTTTAGAAGGAGTAATATTATGAATAAGAGATTATTGGGGTTAACAGCATCTTCTTTCATTTTCGCAGCAGCTCTCACAGGCTGCACTGTAAGAAGCGTAGGTTCTTCCTTCAGCTTTTCAGTATCAAAGGGTGAAAAGACAGAAGCGACAACAGTAAAAGCTACAGAAGCAACAAAAGAAAAAGCTACAGAAGCGTCCACTGAAAAAAAGTCAGGCAATAATAAGAACAGTAACGAGCTGCCTGATATAAAGGACTATACCGGCAGCTATACCTGTAACGGCTACGGTTCATGGGGCGGTGACAAGTATCCCGACTGCGAAACAATACAAAATGATCTTGAAAATGATCCTATGACTATATCAGCAGACGGTACTATGCACTTCCACGGTGCCGATTACAAGCTCATTCCCGAGGGTACAAAAAAGGATGCCGTCATATTCAGTATCCACGGAAGCGGATTCGACTTCGGCAGTTTTTACGAGAACGGAAGCGTTGACAAAGATTATGACGGCGCAGTTTATTTCACAAAGGAAACTCAGC
>Ga0265298_10004412_pt1 | contig 18028 bp, 18 predicted proteins | sample AusTroGonzalo_MG_3_FD_193486 | JGI IMG/M metagenome (GOLD analysis project Ga0265298, IMG submission 193486) | Bovine rumen microbial communities from tropical cattle in Woodstock, Queensland, Australia - Gonzalo_01 | ecosystem: Host-associated > Mammals > Digestive system > Stomach > Rumen ... | reverse complement strand
CAAACGATTCATCTTTTGTAGGATGTCGGTGTATCGGAATATCAGTTCCTGGTTCCACAGCATTGAGCATACGATGGCACTTATCATCCAATGATTGATGAAAGTTATAGTTCATGCGCAAGCGAGGCGATGCCTTGGCTTGGGCAATGACTTCGTCAAGATGGTGTTGATCTATTATCATTTTAATTATTCTCTTATTGTTTAGGGTTAGGGTGATTTCCTGTTGCATCTACCCAACCGTTGTCTCCTATAGTTGTGTTTCCCGTCCAATAAATTGGTTTATGAAGTGTGGTATCAAAATACTCGAAGCCCTCATCTTCTCTTGTTAAATATGTTGGTCTCTCGTTTGATGCGCCCTTATTATATCCATAAAGAAAAACATCATCTTGTATATTCTCATCTAATGAAGAAAGGATATCAAGAATTCTCAATTCTTCATTACCATTAATGTTTTTTGAATCTTCATCGATAATATATATATCTGAAATCAAGAATGAGGAATTTCCAACTGATGTAAAACTATTCAATAGGAATTCTTCTTGTTTTGAAGGGATAAAAATATACTGCTCACCCCTTTCTATATATCCGAGATTTACTTCACCTGGTGCATACAAAACAGAAGAGTTTTCTTGGCTCACACTGCGTCCTTGAGAGAATGTTATCGATCGTCCTTTGTTGCCGGCATTAAGGGTAAAAGGATAACTTCTTTGGGATGATGTAAAAGGGGTTGGGGAAATCACTCTGATTGCTATTGTTTTCCCCTTGATATCAATATCGCCCATAGGTATTCTGCAAATACCCGAAGTAAAGATTCTGCCATTATATTTTACAGGCTTATAATTAGCAGCCAACTCTAACGGCTTGACGATTCTATTACTAACTGTTTCGTACCACAGGTTTGTATTCTGAGGAAAAACCTTATAATGAGCCAAAACAACATCGTTACATACAACCGAATTGTTAATAACACGTTTTCTTGTTTGTGTATTTCGTGATGAGTAAAAAACACTACTTGTTTCGTCACAATCAATATTACCTATAAAATAATTGTCTCCCTCTATTATTAGAATGCTTGAATTTCGAAGCTTAGCAATACGACCTGTTTCCTTATACAGTCCCCCTCTAACTATCAAGGTGGCTTCTTTATCAAGATCTATCAAGTATTCAGAAAAACTGTTGGTTTCACAAGAGCCACCATCTAAGGTGTTGTTACCACCACCTTCAGATTTAATTACCGAACTATGACTAATGTATGCAGGTCTAAAATAATTTGCATTAAACCATCCACCAAGTCTAAACTTAGATGTCAACGCTACATTTACTAATTTTTCATCTCCTCTTAAACTTATATCCTCACACCTTAGTAATTGTACTCCACCAATTGCATCAACTTCGATTCCTATTTTGGGTAACAAAAAACCAACATTCGATATTCTTGCGTGATTCTGAGAGTGATAGATTTTTATACCAGTATAATTGTTTTTATATTCATCAGAAAACGGTATAAACCCCAAATTATCTAAAACATAGCTTCCAGATGGATTATATTTATCAAAAACAAGCATTGCCACATCAGTGTTCACAGAAAAGCAGCCCTTCATAGGAATTTCAACGGTTGGCACAACACCTACAAGATTCGTATGGGTATGTATTACTAATGCATCATCTATTTTATATACACCATTTCCAACAACAACTTTAGAGTCGGAATAATAAGCCAGATCTAACGCTGAATTAAAAGCATAGCTATCGTCATTTTTATTATCACCTTTTGCGCCAAACCATTCAGGATGTATTTCCTTGTTTTTAACTATAGAGTTTTCACTATAGGCAAGAGGACTTATTGTATAAAATGTTATCCCTTTTAGTGTTTCCACTTCTCCAGATACCATTTCTCCTGTCGCGTTAGCAATACCTATAATACGTGAGTAGTCGTATTTTAAATTATAATTATTGTCTGGTGTTATCTCTGCAATTGTATATTTTTGACCGTTTACGGAAATGGTAACAGTTTTCCCTTCTGTCTTCGTATCAGTATGTTTTCCTGTTACACTATATAAGTATCTTCTGTTTACAACACTATTAGTACTTATAAGAGTGTTTGTCTTTTTATTTACAAACGAATTAGAATTTAAAACCTTAACATAAATATTATCAACTACTTCCAGCGAGCCTTTATAAATATCAAGGGTATTGAATTGGATATTGTCAAAAACCTGGTACAAACTTGCATCAATATAGCATCCGTTAGTATTAATCCTGCCATTTCTCAAAACACCACCTTCAAACTCAAGAACACAACCAGATGGAATGCTAATATCCTCTGCTAAATCAAATACGTCTTGAATCACAAATATGGTATTTGTACAAGGAACTCTTGTACCGTTAACCAATTTGTAAAACATTTCTTGTTTCAATTGATTCTTGTCCCCTTTTTCATTGTTTGGTTTCAGAACAACTTTGTCCATGCCAGAATACTGTCTGAACAAATCTGAAGCATTAACAGTTAAAGAAAAGATCAGGAACAATAATAGAAATAATATGGAGTATCTTGTTTTCATACACTTAGTTTCGAGTAATAGCTTTTAAAACGTTTTGCTATTTTCGCAAACGAGGCGAGTCTTGGGCCCGTCTCGTTGAGAAATCTAATCTGCTAATTTCCTTTCCTAAAATCGAGGAATTCTTGATAATCTCGAATATAATCTTCCTTAAGATAAACATCCGATGCTAAAACCATGCAAACTGCTCCTGAAGAAAAATCCTCCAAATCACGCCACATACCAGGTTTGACGTACAGGCCTTGATAGGGACGATTCAAGAAGAAAGAGCGTTTGCACTTGCCGTCGTCCAATGTCACTGTAAAGGATCCCGAAGCGGCTATAATCAATTGACTCAACTCTTTGTGAGCGTGCGCTCCACGGTTTTCACCACCCGGCACGTCGTAAAGGTAGTAAACACGTTTCACATCGAAAGGTAAAGTCTGACCATTTTCAACCACAGTCAAATTACCTTTACGGTCGCTATGGTGACGGTCTAATTCCACCATCGAACAATCGAAAACACTATATTTTTCCATCTTTCTTCAATTTAAGGAAATCACCATATTCACGTATATAATCGTCCGCTGAATAGTGCTCTGAGCCAAACTCTAATGCAAGTGAATTTGTCGAGAAGTTCTCCATTGAACGCCATAGTCCTGCTGGTACATAAAGACCGTAATATGATCGATTCAGCAAAAACGATTTCTTTTGCTGTCCATCGTCAACCATAACCTCAAACGAGCCTGATAGAGCAACTATAAATTCTTGGTTCTCCATGAAAGCATGTCCTCCACGGGCTTCACCACCCGGAACATCATAAATCCAATAGGTACGCTTGATTTCAAATGGAATATGATTGTTCTGCTCTGCAAAAGAGAGGTTGCCACGAGCATCCAAAAATTTGGGTAATTCTATTAACCTAACGTTATCAATAGTTGCCATAACTAACGATTTGCGTACATATCTTGATAATATTTCATATAGTCGCCAGAGGTTACGTTGTCCATCCAGGCTTGATTGTCCAAATACCAGCGGACTGTCTTTTCAATGCCTTCTTCGAATTGCAAACTCGGTTCCCAACCCAGTTCGTGTTGCAGCTTGCTGCTGTCGATAGCATAACGCATGTCGTGACCGGCACGGTCTGTAACGTAAGTGATAAGATTCATATCTTCACCTTCTTTACGGCCCAACAGACGGTCTACTGTGTTTATGACCACCTTTATGATATCAATGTTCTTCCATTCGTTGAAGCCACCAATATTATATGTCTCGGCAATGGTTCCCTTGTGGAAGATGAGGTCTATGGCACGGGCGTGGTCTTCAACATACAACCAGTCGCGCACGTTCTCGCCCTTGCCATACACAGGCAGCGGCTTGCGGTGACGGATGTTGTTGATGAAGAGTGGAATCAGCTTCTCAGGGAACTGATAGGGACCATAGTTGTTGCTGCAGTTGGTGACCACGGTGGGCAAGCCGTAAGTATCATGGAAAGCACGCACAAAGTGGTCGGAAGAGGCCTTGGCTGCTGAATACGGGCTGTGCGGCTGGTATTTCAGGTCTTCGGTGAAGAACTTCTTACCGTATGCTAAGTGATGTTCTCCACTGGAGGCCTTGGTGGTGAAAGGAGGCTTGATGCCCTCGGGATGGGTCATCTCCAAGGCACCATACACTTCATCGGTCGAGATATGATAGAAACGCTTGCCTTCGAATTTCTCCGGCAGGCTTTCCCAATACAGCTTGGCCGCTTGCAGCAGGCTGAGCGTACCCATCACGTTGGTCTGGGCAAAGGTGAAGGGGTCTTTGATGGAGCGGTCCACATGGCTTTCGGCAGCGAGGTGGATGATGCCATCCACATGCTCGTCCTGCATCAGCTTGTAGACACCCTCAAAGTCGCAGATGTCCATCTTGACAAACTTATAGTTGGGTTTGTCCTCTATGTCTTTGAGGTTGGCCAAGTTACCGGCATATGTCAACTTATCGAGGTTGATGATCTTGTATTCGGGATACTTGTTCACAAAGAGACGGACAACGTGGCTGCCGATGAAACCTGCACCGCCGGTAATAATAATGTTTTTCATAAGGCTATTTGTCTCTAAAAGTTCCTGAGTTGATTTCCTCCTTCATTTCATCAATAACATTAAGGAGATACTGGCCATATTGGTTTTTCAACATAGGTTTGGCCAACTCTCGCATCTTTTCTTCACTAATCCAACCATTACGATAAGCAATGCCCTCCAAACAAGCGACCTTTAACCCTTGACGTTTTTCAATCACCTCCACAAAAGTTGATGCTTCGCTCAAGCTATCGTGTGTGCCAGTATCCAACCAAGCAAAACCGCGACCAAACACTTGAACTTTTAACTCACCATCCTTGAGGAATTCTTGATTAACTGTAGTGATTTCCAATTCACCTCGGGCAGAAGGCTTGATGGTCTTTGCCACATTGACAACCTTGTTAGGATAGAAATACAAACCCACCACAGCATAATTGCTCTTGGGCTCTTTTGGTTTTTCCTCAATGCTGAGGCAATTACCTTGCTTATCAAATTCAGCTACACCATAGCGCTCTGGATCGCTGACCCAGTAGCCAAAAACCGTGGCTTTTTTATTTTCCTCAGCATCCTTCACCGCATTGCGAAGCAAAGCGGTAAATCCACTGCCGTAGAAGATGTTGTCACCCAACACCAAACAAGCACTATCGTTGCCAATAAACTTCTCACCAATAATGAAAGCCTGGGCAAGACCATCTGGAGAAGGCTGCTCTGCATACTCGAAATGAACGCCATAATCAGAGCCATCGCCCAACAGTCGTTTAAAACCAGGCAAGTCGTATGGTGTGGAGATAATAAGGATATCACGTATCCCTGCCAACATCAGGGCACTGATAGGATAATAAACCATCGGTTTGTCATAGATGGGTAATAATTGTTTGCTGACACCTTTGGTGATCGGATAAAGACGAGTTCCCGAACCGCCTGCTAATACTATACCTTTCATATTTTTATGTTTTTACTTAATTATTGCGTTTTTGATTGAATCAACAATATATTTGACATCTTCGTCTTTAACATACGGACCTGCTGGCAAACACATACCGACTTTAAAGATGGCTTCTGAAACACCATTTGTGTATGCCGGGCAGTTCTTATATACCGGTTGTTTATGCATAGGTTTCCAAACCGGTCGTGCCTCAATGCCAGCGGCGTCCATAAACACACGCAAAGCCTCCACATTGTCATTCGGTTGACAATCCGTAGTAGCACTATCGGCCACGTGAATCACGCCCGCAGCTCCGCCCACAGCACCTTGGATGATGGCCTTATATGCGTTCTCCTGACCCTTTATCTTCACGTTCTCATCAATTGTGATGGTACAAAGCCAATAGTTAGAGTCGTACTCACCCGTAGCAGGTTGTGAATGAACGTGCACTCCAGGCACATCTTTCAGCAACTCTTCATAGAGTTTCTGAACATGCTTGTGATGAGCTATATGTTCATTTGCTACGGTCATTTGTCCGCGACCAATACCCGCACAAATGTTGCTCATGCGGTAGTTATAACCAATCTTCTCGTGCTGGTAGTACGGATAGCTTTCTCTGTACTGCGTAGCATACATCATTATCTCGCGCCATTCGTCCTCGTTGTTGGTAATCAATGCTCCACCTCCAGAGGTGGTAATCATCTTGTTGCCGTTAAAGCTTAACACACCATATTTGCCGAATGTTCCCAGCACCTGCCCTTTCCAACGCGAACCAAATCCCTCTGCAGCATCCTCGATGACGGGTATTTCATAACGATTAGCTATTTCCATAATATGGTCCACATTGTATGGCATTCCATACAACGCTACAGGAACGATAGCTTTGGGTTTCTTTCCGGTCTTGGCGATGCGGTCCTTGATTGCTTCCTCAAGCAACTCAGGATCCATATTCCAAGTGTCCTTTTCGCTGTCGACAAACACAGGGGTAGCGCCAAGATAGGTAATAGGATGCGAAGAAGCACAGAAAGTGAACGACTGCACACAAACCTCATCGCCCGGCTTCACACCACAGGCAATCAAAGCCAAATGCACTGCTGCTGTTCCAGCACTCAAAGCAACAACTCGTTTGTTTTGTCCGCAGAATACTTCCAAATCAGCTTCGAATCCGTTTACATTTGGTCCCAGCGGCACCACCCAGTTGGTGTCGAAAGCTTCTTTAATATACCTTTGTTCTAGACCGTCATCTGACATATGTGCCAGACATAGGTATATGCGCTTATTTATTGCCATATATTTATATTAATTATTTTCAATTCTCAAATCTAGACATTATTACGACATCGTAATACCGCCCATTCTTATAGTTCTCATCAACCAAAATACCTTCATCAACATAGCCACATTTTTTGAACATATAATATGATGGAAGGTTCTCTTTTAAGACAAGAGCTTTAATTTTGTGTAAACCTAATTGATTGAAGCCATATTCCGATATGAAATTAGTTATTTTTGTACCCCATCCTTTCCCTCTAGAATTCTTCGAACCAATCAAAATTCCATATTCAGCTTTGCGGATTCGTTTATCAATTTTATATATCCCAGCATGCCCGATAACGTGATCGGTATCTGTATCTACCACCACAAAAACAGCCTCATCTTCTTGAGAGTTATGAAATTCTATCCAATTTTTAATATCTTGCTCTGTGTATTGATGATGCACACCACCAAGCAATAGAGCAGCTTCGTTATCATTTTTTACTGCCAACAGATCTTCTACATCACTAAAACAAGGTCTTCTAAATAGCAAATTATCAACCTTTAAAACTGCGGCATTCTCTTTTTTTGTGTTCATGCCGCAATCCTGATTTGTAAGTAATTGATAATTAAACTATTACCCCCCCCGTTAAATTATTGTCGGTAGCTTCATTTTTAAGGAATTCTTTTTTCCATTCAAAGTACTCCTCACGCAATATTGCAGTAGGCCATTCGTCATGATAAGCGTTGTTTTTAAAGACACTTTGACGATAGCATCCCTCTATCTTCCAGCCACACTTTTTATACAAATTTTGCGAAGCAATGTTGTAATCCAAGAAAGAACCGTGGAGCCTATTCAACTGCAGTTCCTCAAAGGCATATTTCATAGTGGCATACACCGCATCCGTGCCAATACCTTTACCCTTGGGTGTATTATTGCAAAGCTTTATGCCGTGGTCTGCCGTGCGGTTTTTCCAATCGATTTGTGTCAGGGTGGAAACTCCAACAAACTGACCATCATATTCAATGGCAAAGCGGAAGTTTTTCTGGTCGGTGATTATGCGGTTGTACCAATCTATCTGTTGCTTTTCCGATGTTGGGAAACTCCAACCAATAACCATACGTTCCATTTCGGGGTCATTGATCATCTCACGAAGAAACGGCATATCTTGAGGCTCCAAAGCCCTCAATACCACTTTATTTCCTAATATATTCATTGCCTTAGAATTTAGGTTGTTGTTCAAAAATCTCTTCGCTTTCCAGCACTATCGGCTCCACATCCACGTCACGGAGGAAGATGTAGGGCTTCTCATAATGGTGGTACTGGTCGCGCACAACGCGGTCAGCATTGCCATCTTCCATAATGGTCATGGTGTCGCTAATCAGGTCGAAGCCCACACGAGTCATCACACCAGTGTAAGCCATGTGACGGATGTTCACCTCAGTAACTTTCAAGTTGCCATTCTTGTCTTCTTTCAAGTCAAAACTCAAGATGCCGTGGGCGGGCACATTCAACTTATTACAGAGATACTTTATGCAATCGTCGCAGAACTTATTGATATGGTCTTCGTTCAGGAAACGGGCGAAGTGGGTGTTGCCAGTGACGTGGCTCGGAGCAGTGTTGGCCATAACATATTCGGCACATTCCAAAGCGGCTCCCTTCACATATTCATTGTTGTAGTAGAGCATCTGGTTGGCCAAATGACGCCCGGTAAGGAACTCACTCACTGTGAACTCCTTAATTCGACTATTGATGAAGAGCCACGATTTATAGCTATCCAAGTTATCCAAACGCAACGAGCCCAGTCCGCCAGTACCCTCGGTGGCGCGAATCCAGCAAGGGAAGCCTATTATGTGTTCCACATCATCAAAACGTGGATTGCTTTGAGTCACCTTGATGGTCTTAGGGATAAAGTCTGTGCCTTCGAGCAAGGAGGCCATGATGGCCTTGTCGCGCAACGACTCGGAGAGCAGTTTGCAACCCATGAAAGTTTCTACTGGGAACTTACCATGTTTCTCATAATAATCGCCCCATACCACTATTTCTGCCTCGGGCTGCACGAAAGCAAAATCAACATGCTTCTTTGCCACTAATCGCTCGATGAACGGGAAATAGTCCGGGCTGTCACAACGAGGGCACACGAAATATTCGTCAACCAACTTCTTGCCTTTGGTGTACATAAAAAAGCCCATAGCTTTCTTATCGGCATCAACACCGATAACATGATACTGGGGATATTTTTCACGAATGACGGTGGCAATGCTGCGAGGCGTGAGGCCACCAATGCCGGTAATCAATAAAGTTTTCATTATTGTATTGTTTCAATTATTCTTTGCATATCTGTGATAGTATACCGCTGGTCACAAATGAGCGACAGCTCGGTATCGAATATTTGGTTCACTCTCATTTCAGGAGTGATGAGCTTGTTCTTAGGCCAATGGATTGGGCAATAGATTTGTGCATCAATCAGCTTTTTTCGGACAATATTGCGTTGCTCAGAAGTCTCAAAAAACACAGGCACAAACAAAGGAACTGATTTGTCGGTCAGTTCAGCCAAAGTGTTTAGATTCAAATATTGGTGAAGATATTTGGCATTATATCTTCTTTTGTCACGCATATTCTCCATATCTTCTGATTGGTAGATTGCCAGCGAAAAACCATCCATTTCATAGTTCTGATAGTCTTCCACCAAATGATGTCCAAATTCAGAATAGAGGTTCAAGAACGATTGCTTGTCAACAGTTTCGTCACCTTCTATGAACGCTTTTTTCATTCGCATGGCTTGTTCCTTACAAGCCAAATGAGAGTATGGTTTCAATTGACAATTATTTAAACCATTTACTACTGCACCTGTTACTACACCCATCCACTTACGGATGCTGGCAAATGAGTAGTCGGCTTCAATATCATCATTCTCCATTAAAAAAGAATGGGTTCTATCGTAGATGACAGTAGCACCTTTTGCTTTGAACAGATGGATTATTTCTTTATCAATTGTGGTTTCGTAACCAAAGTAGTTGCTTACATAGAAGATGTCAACCTGCTTATCAGTATCAACGTGGTAATGCAACTTGCTGTCAAAACTCGCGTCGTACAGTTCAACCTCGATACCTCGCTTAAGAAACGGATCAACCATCGAGTCGCAACACCAAGCTGGAAGATAGGCTGTGTGAACTGGTTTTGACCTGACAATGTCCTGAATAATCAAGTCGATAGCCGTTCTGCCAGATAGGACATAGCAATCGTTCCTATCATTAAAAATAGCCGCAGGCTCTCGTTCTAACCAAAACTCACTACCTATTTCTCTCATTTTTGGAGATATTGAGGACGTTGTACGTCACGAGTATCGTAAAGACTTACCACACCACTACTTTCCACACCCACGCCTTCGCGTATGAAGACATTTTTTATTGTCATAAAGAATATCTTGATGTCGAGCCACATTGTGAGGTGCTGTACATAATAAACATCACACTCCAATTTGTGTTGCCAAGTAATATTTTTGCGTCCATTTACCTGAGCCCAGCCAGAAATACCCGGACGAACATCGTGACGATGTGCTTCTTCATCAGTATAATAAGGTAAATACACAGGGGGCAATGGTCGTGGACCTATAAATGCCATATCACCTTTCAATATATTGATTAGTTGAGGCAACTCGTCAATTGAAGTGGCACGAACAAATTTACCAGCTTTAGTTAAACGTTGTGCATCGGGCAAAAGTTTACCATTTTCGTCACGCTCATCTGTCATCGATTTGAATTTAAAAACCTTGAACGGTTTTTCACCTTTACCTATACGGGTTTGGAAGAAGAATGCACCTGCTCCCTTGTTTGCAAAGTGAAGCCAAATAATGACAAATATGAAGAGCGGAGACAAAAGTAACAAAGCTACTAATGCACCGAGAAAACCTATTATTCGTTTAAGAAAGTGTTTATACATTTTAATAATTGAAAGTTGATGATTGAATATTCACCTAAGTACTTTGTGACTGTGACATTAATTATTCCCATAAGCATTTTCAATAACTTTTAGCTCTTCCGCAGCGAGCACCTTGTAATCGAAATGTTTTGCTGTTTCTCTGACACGTTCACACATAGCATCATAACTGTCTTGTGGTTGCTCTATGAGACTACGGATTGCACAAGCAAACTCTTCAGCTGTTTCCAAATTGCGGGAAACGCCCAAGTTGTTATCCTTAATTACATTGTCGTAGGCAATATCAATGTTGCATACAATAGGTTTGCCTGCAGCCAAATACTGGAACATTTTCCCGCTACTTACGCCCCACTTGCCAAAACTTTTCTCGTAGTTCATCACATTTACTGTTGCTTGGCTTACCACCCATGCGCACTCCTCAAGTTGTATCCACTCCTCCTTAAAAACAACATTACCAATCTGGTTGTCTTTCACATACTGTTCCAATTCTTTCCTGTAAGCACCATTGCCATAAATAAAGAAACGACAACTTGGCATATCTTGCAATAAGGCTGCTGCATCAATCAATGTTTTCACATTGTTGGCTTTATTAATTGAACCCAAATATACAATCTTGGTAATGTCAGGATCATTCATATCCGAATCCAAACGACGATATGCCTGAGCATTATGATCAAATTGCTCTAACTCAATACCATTATTGATATAGTGCAGATGAGCAGAATCAATCTTTCCACCTTGCTCTTTCATCCAACCTCGACGTTTCAGATAATCGAAAGCGCCAAGGAAAGTGAATACAATATCGTCGGCATTATAATAGTATCGTTTTTCGATAGCGTATGCCACCTTCATCGCTGGGTTATTTCTTCCTACCAACCCAAATGTCACGAAATCCTCCGGCCACAAATCCCAAGCCTCGGCAATGTATTTGCATTTGAGTCGTTTGGCAAGTCTAACAACAGGATAGTCAAATGGAGGATGTATGTTTTGCAGAATTACATCAGGTTTTTCAAACTGTTTGCTTATTCGAGCAACATTCTTGGCAAAAGTATGTAGCGACAGCATTCTTTTAACGCCATTGCCAACGAAATCGGGAGCAAAGACGTGAACAAAATGATACTTACCATACCATTTCTCCAAATACTTTTTCCCCTCAGGAATTGTAATTCCTTCACGTTGAGAGGAATTGAAAGTTATCACCTCGTGTCCAGCCTCCATAAAGTATTTAGCAAACTCAAGGTAACGAGGATTCGCCACTTTATCAGGAGAACCTGTTTGAGGATTGACTATCCAAATTTTCATTTAATTGACAATTGAAAGTGGATAATTGATAATTATTTGAATTGATTTATGAGATTGACAACTTCTGAAACCTCATCAAATTTGATGCTTGGGCCGATAGGCAAACTCAACTCTTCATTTGCAATCCGCTCTGTGATTGGGAAACTCATGCCGTTCCACTCCTTGTAGCACTCCTGTTTATGAGGGGCAATAGGATAATGAATAACTGTACCCACACCATTTTGTTCCAAATAATCATGCAATGCATCGCGTTTGCCTTCACTAACAAGAATTGGGAAGAGATGATAAGCATTCTGTTCGTCAGGCAAACGGTCTGGCAAAGTAATCAACGGATTGTTGATATTGTCGTAATAATAGTTTGCTACCATCTTGCGATGAGCATTGTCCTCAACCAGATATTTCAACTTCACATCCAGCACCGCAGCCTGAATCTCATCCAAGCGGCTGTTTCGGCCTGTATATTTGAAGACATATTTTTTTGAAGAACCATAGTTGGCCAAAGTACGGACAGCCGTAGCCAAGGCTTCATCACTCGTAGTGACAGCACCACCATCGCCCAAAGCACCAAGGTTCTTCCCAGGATAGAAGCTGTGACCAGCAGCATCACCAATACTGCCTGTGGTGCGACCATCAGTGTGCTTGCAACCGTGAGCCTGTGCGTTGTCCTCAACAAGTTTCAGGTTATACTTCTTGCACAATGCGCCAATCTTATCTGTATATGCATTGCGTCCATAGAGGTGAACAATACAGATAGCCTTGGTCCGAGGAGTGATGTGCTGCTCTATAAGGGCATCATCAATTTCCAATGTGTTCAGCTTGGGTTCTACTAACACTGGCTTCAAACCATTTTCAGTAATTGAAAGGATAGTAGCAATATAGGTGTTTGCAGGTACTATCACCTCATCACCTGGCTGCATCACGCTCAATTCGATATAGGCGCGGAATATCCATATCAATGCGTCCAAGCCATTAGCGCAACCAATGCAATATTTGGCACCAATAAACTTGGCATAGTTCTCTTCAAAGCGTTTGTTTTCTTCGCCTTGAAGGTACCAACCACTATTTACAACTCGAGTTACAGCCTCGTTGATTTCAGCTCCGTGAAGAGCTGTTACGTCTTTCAGTGATAAAAATGGAATCATATTACTATTTTTTTATTCGTTTGCTAATGCGTTCATTACTTTTAAATAACTTTTTGCCTGAGAATCCCATGAGAACTCCTCAATGACAGCTCTACGGCCATTCTGTCCCATTTCATAGGCTTCTTTCTTATGCGTCAACAGATAATTAATTGCGTTCTTGAAATCCTCCACAGAGTGAGGCTCAACACAAATACCACAGTGGTACTTCTCTACCATTTGTTCGTAGAGCGGAACTTTAGCCAAAATCACGGGAACTGCTGCTTCCATTGTCTCAAATATTTTTATAATCGAATAGGAGCCTTGTGGCGTTTCAGTCTGGTTGAAATCTTTTACCACATTCCCCATGATAGAGCAGTTGATAATTCCAGGTAATTCCTCACGAGTGAAACCATTTTTGAAAGTCACCTGCTTCCATGCTGGCATTTGTTCTAATTGTTGCCTGTAATTATTATCATAAAAAACACCAGCCAAAAGGTACTCAATATCAGGGATATCCTCTAATGCTTTTAGTATCACTTCTTGGCAACTTATATTGTAAATACTGCCAAAATAACTGATAATGGATTTTCGCTGGCAATACTCATCGTAACTCAATGAGAAATCTTTGTTAACAACTGGGAAGTTAGCAGTATCTTCAAAATAGCGACAAGGTATTACCTTCTCAATATAATCGCGCATCTCTGGCATACAGTTGAAAACCGCATCAATCTTGCGAGCAACCCGCCTAAAGTACCATTCACATATATTATGCACTATTTTCTGTTGCCATTTCACTTTACGCTTTCGGGCATAATAGTCAGGGTACCACTCGCGAAGGTTATAAGCGACCTTCTTTCCCTTGCGCTTTAAATACAACGCAAGAGGAAGCAACTCCGGCTCAGAAATCTGATAAACGTCCGCAGGATGATTATTTAAAAACGCTTTTAATATCTTCGGGCGTTTCAAAAAACGATTTTTGGCATCCGTCATTCCTGATCCAAGCGAGTGGATGGTAATACCCTCCTTAACCTCGTCAGGTTTTTCATCAAAGACTGTATATGAAACAGTATAACCTGCTTCAACCAAACTTTTTCCTTGGCGATATACAATGAGAGCATCCTCACGCCCAAAAATACTATTTACAAAACAGATATGTTTGCTCATTATTCTATCTTTTTTATACACCTAGCAGGGTTACCCACCCATATTTCTCCTGCAGGTACATCTTTAGTAACTACAGAGCCTGCACCTATCATTGCATTCTCGCCAATTGTTATTCCCGGGAGGAGCGTTGACCCTGCACCCACTGTTGCACCCTTACATATTTTTGTTTTCAAAAGTGTCCAGTTTTTATTCTTTGCCCTAGGATACATATCATTAGTGAAAGTAACGTTTGATCCTATCATCACGTTATCCTCCAATTCAATACCATCCCAAATCTGCACACCACATTTCACTGTACAATTGTTGCCTATCTTTACGTCGTTTTCAATAAAACAATGAGAACAAATATTGCAATTCTCGCCTATTTGAGCACCTGGTAACACAACACAGAACTGCCATATATTAGAACTGGGCGGGATATTACTATTTTGACAATCAGCAAATTTATGTATCATAAACCCATATATAATTGTTTGAAAAACCTATTTATGTCATCCAAAAGATTAGGGATAATGGCAGCACCCCATTGGCGAGGGTGAGTAAGGATTTCAATGACAGGTTCTCCGTTTTTCACTGCTTCCTTCACATCTTCAATGAAGTTATCCCGATCGTGATCATGGATTCTTACTGTACATTTTGATACGTAATTAGTATCGTAGGCATCCATTAATATATTACACTTTTTTAGAGTAGTTTCATCTGCAATGATTCTGTTATCAATATCCAGTTTTCTGTTAACATATTCACCATGTGAAGAGACGGTTAAAGCAGGTACTTCGCATTCTTTTCTCATCTTCTCCACGTTTACCACAAACATTTCTCTAAATTCATCAAGGTGCTTTAAAACCTCATCTTTACGTCTTTCCCTGTGTTTATAGCACCAAGTGGCAATCTCTTCGTAGTGATATGCTGCTTCCCCTCCGTTCTCCTCAATTGACTTCATTAAGTTTTTATTGATAGTGTTTCTACGGAAATAAGAAGAGCATCTTGCACCATTCTTGATTTCTGCTTTTAGCAACCCCCATTGAATACGGTTAGAAGCTGTATCAACATCCCTGCGCAAAACCATATATTTCTTCCCAGGTTCAATTGTTGGTAGTTGTATGAAAGACCTTAAAGTGTGAAACTCATAGCCATGCTCCTTTGCATATTCCAACATTGCATCATACTCGTTCACACGTGATGGCATGATGAAATCACGAAAGATTCTTTTTTTTAAATTCATATTCTAAATTCATTTAAGCATTTTATAAATATTAACCATCTTTGATGGGAATAACGAGAATAATATGCCCTCAACTAGATACTTTCCACCAGCTCTAAAATAACATTTTTTCAAGCCCAAATCTTTGTACATCTCAATATACTTCACCTGGGCATCAACAGGGCACTTTGAAATTGCTCTAAGTCCCATATTGATTAACACAGCTATATGACGCTGAAAACTTTTGAAAATATCCTTCTCTTTTATTCTTTCTTCTGAGAAATCTACTAGCGATCTTGATACAGTAAGATAATCATATCCCAATTTGGGTTTAACATTGTTCATGATGCTCTTATGTTTTTCGCCAGTAGTTCTAAGAAAGAAATAAATAGGCTTTGGCAGAAAAGATACACTCTTTGCTATATATGAAGCGCGAAGACATAATTCATCATCTTGATTGTAAACACCCGGCATAAATGAAATACCGTTTTGGGCCATGAACTCTATTCTATAGATACCCCTCTGTGCCATTGTAGCAAACTCGCATTTTTGTAAGAATGATTCTTTCCCACTCATCGTTTTTACTTCATTATAAGGCACTTCGTTGGGTATTTCTTCATTTTCAGTAACCTTTGTATAGTTGATTGTGATGATGTCGTTTACATTATCCAGGTATGGCATAACATAACTCACAGCATCGGTTGTAATCCAGTCGTCACTATCTATGAACCAAACATAATCACCTTTGGCAACTGCCATTCCGTTGTTTCTAGCGACAGACAGGCTGAGGTTTTCCTGATTGATGAGCGTAATATTGTCATACTTATCAACCAAATCCTGAATTTGTTCAACACTTTTATCTTTCGATCCATCATTAACAATAATGAGTTCAGTATCTTTGAACACATCATCATCCTGGTTAATAATGCTCAAAATACATTTACGTACATATTGTTCCACATTGTAAACAGGAACCACTATTGACAGTTTCATTTTTCTATCTATTTTTCAAAATTTAAAATCAACATTTTTCTGAAGCCATCATGCCTTGAATCAAATGATATATATTTTTTATCCTCAGAAAAACGAGGATGCAAGTCTGTACGAGTTTCTTCCTTGAATGTTGGCACACTATATATCTTTACTAATTCCGTTTTCGTATCTTCTTTTTCATTTACAAGAAATAGATGTTGAAAACCTCTTGTGTCTGGATAAGTATCTGCTAGAAGAATGTTCTTGGTATAGAAAGATGGGTGACCGTCTTCCTGCAAGCTAGTTGGACAAATCTGTTTTTTTGTGAGTTCCTTTATATTATACCTATAAAAGCGTTCAAGACGAGGATCGTTTAAAACAGTACAAATTATCTCTTCATTTCCATCCCAAACATAATGAGATGCTTTACCTTCCGTCTCAAGAGGGATTAATTCGTCTTTAATAATATCATAAACGCCTAATGATGCTTGATGGCGACCATTATTTTCATCGATCCAGAAGAATAAGAACTTAGTTCCATCTGGTGAAAACGCGAGATGATTAAGATAAAAATGGTTTATATCATCTGCTTTTTTTATACTATCTGACAACTCTTTGTATGTGATTGTCCTGATAAGCTGATTCTTTTCGATATCGATAATAGAAATACCATCATTCCACAAATCATTGACCTTGTATGGCTCACATGTGTAGCCATATCCTGGACGCATCACGCCAAGCCTTCCAAAGTCTAAGGTTATTCCTAATTTGCCTCTTGAATCAATATCGTAAAGGGGCCAATCCAAACGCTTCTCATCTTTAGTTTCTATATTAATAATCCGATTTATATATTTGCCGTCAATATAATCATTAAATGAAATCGTATTATTTGTTTGGGGGAACCAGCGCAAACGGATTCCCTGCTGCCAATTCCAAGCACGGGAATCTGCAATATACCGTTTTGACGAATTATGAACGTCATTCAATACCACTTTGCATACCGCATTGTTCTTCTCACGTTCAATATATATAATTTTCTCTCCTTGAAAGGGAGTGACGTCATAATATCCAAAATATGTATGATACCCAGGTTTTTTGAATTCTACAAAGCTATACTGGGTGTTGATTTTTTTTGTTCCTGTAACTATCCTCATGAGGGGATAAATCACTTTCTTTGCAGCAACCTTTTGGGTAGGGGTCAGAAATGATGATAATCTCATATAACACAACTATTTTGTTTAATTATACTCCGTCAGCGTAGGCATAATACAAATCTCTTAGATATCCATACTCTGAATAGAAAATAAATAGGTAAATATAAATATCATATACCTTTTTCCTAATATGATTGGAATTTCTAAGACAAGGCAGTATAATGCATATCGGAAAAAATGTCATATCAAAAATACGATAAAATAATGCTGCACTACCAATTGAAGCCGCTAGTATTACTGATGCCAAAACAACTAAACCAATCGTAATATTTACAACACCCCTAACTGGCCTATAAATTGAAATGTACCTATTTTGGTTTTTAAACATTAAACTTATA
>Ga0265298_10004411_pt1 | contig 18030 bp, 13 predicted proteins | sample AusTroGonzalo_MG_3_FD_193486 | JGI IMG/M metagenome (GOLD analysis project Ga0265298, IMG submission 193486) | Bovine rumen microbial communities from tropical cattle in Woodstock, Queensland, Australia - Gonzalo_01 | ecosystem: Host-associated > Mammals > Digestive system > Stomach > Rumen ... | reverse complement strand
GGCATGGCAAGAATTGGATTCTGATTATATGTTTTTCTACATAGGAGAATAAAAATGGCTGAGACAAGAAAAGTCGGTATTACAGAGACCGTGCTCCGTGACGCGCACCAGTCTCTGATCGCAACAAGAATGACCACCGAGGATATGCTCCCCATCATCGACAAGATGGATCAGGTGGGATATCACTCCGTAGAGTGCTGGGGCGGTGCTACATTTGACGCATGCCTCCGTTTCCTGAAGGAGGATCCGTGGGAGAGACTCAGAAAGCTTCGTGACGGCTTCAAGAACACCAAGCTGCAGATGCTTTTCCGTGGTCAGAACATTCTGGGTTATAACCATTATTCCGATGACGTGGTAGAGTACTTCGTACAGAAGTCCATCGCCAACGGTATCGATATCATTCGTATCTTCGACTGTCTGAACGATCTCCGCAACCTAGAGACCGCAGTAAAGGCAGCAAACAAAGAAAAGGGCCATGCACAGATCGCGCTGTCCTACACTCTGGGAGATGCGTACACTCTGGATTACTGGCGTAACATCGCCCGTGAGATCGAAGAAATGGGTGCAGATTCCATCTGTATCAAGGATATGGCAGGTCTTCTCGTTCCTTATGAGGCTGAGAGACTGGTTAAGGCACTGAAGGAAGGAACCAAGCTTCCGATCCAGCTGCATACACATTACACCTCCGGTGTTGCTGCAATGACCTACATGAAGGCTGTAGAAGCAGGCTGCGACGTGATCGACTGCGCTATGTCCCCCATGGCTATGGGTACTTCCCAGCCGGCAACCGAGGTTCTGGTAGAGACCTTCAAGGGAACTCCCTACGATACAGGTCTCGATCAGCATCTTCTGGCTGAGATCGCAGATTATTTCACACCGCTTCGCGAGAAGTATCTGGCCAGCGGCCTGATGAGCACCAAGGTTCTCGGTGTAAATATCAAGACCCTTCTGTATCAGGTACCCGGCGGTATGCTTTCCAACCTGGTTTCCCAGCTGAAGGAGCAGGGTAAGGAAGATAAGCTGAAAGACGTGCTTGAGGAAGTTCCCCGCGTACGTAAGGACTTCGGTGAGCCCCCGCTTGTTACTCCGTCTTCCCAGATCGTGGGTACTCAGGCAGTTCTGAATGTAGTTCTCGGAGAGCGCTACAAGATGTTCACACAGCAGTCCAAGGATCTTCTTTCCGGTAAGTACGGTCAGACCGTAAAGCCCTTTAATCCGGAAGTTCAGAAGAAGGCTATCGGCGATGCAGAGCCTATCACCTGCCGTCCGGCGGATCTCATCAAGCCGCAGCTGGCAGATATGGAGAAGGCCATCGAGCAGTACAAGCAGCAGGATGAGGATGTGCTTTCCTATGCACTGTTCCCGCAGGTTGCTACCGAGTTCTTCCAGTATCGCGATGCACAGCAGAAGAAAATCGATATCTCCAAAGCTGATACAAATAATATGACATATCCTGTATAAAATGTTATAATTAAGCCGCAGTCATCATTTTGACTGCGGCGTTTTTATTTGGCTTTTCCTATACCTTGATCAAAGGAGGTATTTTATGGAACGGAGAAAAAGGATCGCCCTGATCACGGCTGTCCCTGAGGATCTTCACGGAAATAACATTATAGAAGGCATTCGGATCCAGTGCGAGAAGTATGATTATGACTTCTATATCTTTTCGGCCATGACACATCTGGAAAATCATATGCAGGATTATGTAACCGGTGAATCGAATATATTTAATCTTGCGAATTATGAGGAACTGGACGGTGTGATCATTGATACCGTGAATGTGTTCTACGGGCAGAGCGGAAGTATCCTTCGAAAGCTCAGAGAGAGTCTTTCTGCGTATCCTAAGCTTGCTGTGGCCTCACTTGAACTGCCGCTCGAGGGAATACCCCTCATCCCGGATCAGAACGAAGAGGTCCTTCGGGAAATGGTCCGCCATATGGTGGTTGATCACGGAAAGCGGAAGGTGGCGGTTCTTACCGGTTACTCCGGAAATGAAGTGGCGGAGTCCCGGCTGAATATCTTTTTGGACGAGTTAGGAAAGCAGGGGATCACCGTTCCTGAGGAGTGGATCCATCACGGTGAATTCTGGTATTTCAATGGGGATACCTTTGCGAAGAAGATACTGAACGGAGAGATCGAACGCCCGGAAGCTGTGCTCTGTGCCTGCGATACCATAGCGATCGGTCTGATCGAAACTCTGGTTGAAGGCGGGATACGTGTACCGGAGGATGTGGCCGTACTCGGTTTCGACGGTATTGTGGAAGGAAAATGTATTGTTCCGGCACTTTCTACATTTCCTGCCAATGATATCTCCCTTGCGGCAAATGCAGTAGATAAGCTCAGGGAAAAGATCGATCCGGGGAAACCCATCGAACCCTATAAGGCTTCCGTGAAAAATCTTCTGCAGGTGGGGGAAAGCTGCGGATGTAAGCCACAGTATGCGGATCTGCTGTCCGCTGTAAAGACCATTATCTGTCAAAAGGGCGGTAATCCGTATTCCTCACATGTCTTCGATGATGTGAAGATCGGACAGCTTTTGGAGAGTTATGTCATGGAGCGGCTCACCGGATCGAAGAGTCCGGAGGACTGTATTCAAGGGATTTTCTATTCTGTATATCTTCTGGCTCCATATCAGTATTTCTGTCTTGCCCTCAGGGAAGACTGGCTGGATACGGAAAAAGATAAGACAACCGGCTATCCTGAGAATATGCAGCTGGTTCTTCAGCAGACACTGGGAAGTGACAACTTCTTTTATGAAAAAGGAGACAGGGTTACATTTCCTACGAAAAAAATGCTTCCGGAAACCTGTCAGAATTACGATGAACCGGGAATATTTATCTTTACGCCGGTGCATTTCAACGAGAGGTCTCTGGGCTACAGTGTGCTGATCCGTTCGATCCATGAGAAATGCCATATGTCCATGGTTTATCGGAACTGGCTCCGTTATGTGAATAATGCGCTGGAAATGACCAGAAGGAAGGAACAGCTTCGGACCATGTCGATCTACGACGGCATGACCGGTTGTCTGAACCGTCATGGAATGGATGAAGAGCTCGAACGCCTTCTTTCCACACCGGGAGAAAAGGTATGTTATGTCGGCGTGGTCGATATGGACGGCCTGAAGAAGGTAAATGATACCCATGGCCATGAAGAAGGAGATTTCGCCATAAGGCTTGTGGCACGCGCTATGAAAAACTCCGCGAATCCCGAGGAGATCCTGGTCCGGGCCGGCGGTGACGAATTCTATCTCTTCCGTATGGTGGAAGATCAGCTTACCGGCAAAGAAGAAGAGCGTATTCTGGACCGGGTGATCCGTTTCCAAAATGCCCTTCGCGAGGAGGAACTGAATTCCGGCAAACCTTACCGAGTCTCTGCCAGCATAGGCTGTGCCTACGGAACTGTACATGACCGTGCGGGAATCGAGGAACTTCTTCGGGACGCGGACAGGAGAATGTATATCGATAAGGCAGCGAAAAAGTTTGTATAATGGCTGAATTACGCTGAAAGGCAGTTGATAAATCATTGGAAAAAAAGAAAATGATCATTGTCGGCGGAGGAGCCGCCGGCATGATGACGGCAATCTTTGCCGCGGAAAACTACAAAGTCACCCTTCTGGAAAAGAACGAGAAGCTGGGCAAAAAGCTTTTTATCACCGGGAAGGGGCGGTGCAATCTGACCAACGCCTGTGATGAAGAGACATTTCTTAAAAATGTCATGTCCAACCCGAAGTTTCTCTACAGCGCCATTTATTCCCTGAATTCCGAGCAGGTGATGAAGTATTTCACGGACTGGGGGCTTTCCATAAAGACAGAGCGCGGAAACCGTGTTTTCCCCACCTCGGATCATTCCTCGGATGTGATCCGGACGCTGGAACGGGAAATGGAGCGGCGTGGGGTAAAGGTAAGACTAAATACAAAAGTAAGTCGGATCCTTACGGTGTCATCCGAGTCTTCGGAAAAGGTGACGGGAGTTCGTCTTGCCACGGGTGAAGAACTCTACGCCGATGTAGTGGTTCTGGCTACGGGAGGAGTTTCCTATTCGGGAACAGGTGCTTCGGGAGAATGTGTCACCATGCTGGAAAAGCTGGGGATCGATGTGCGTCCCTTTCAGCCGTCTCTGGTACCCTTTGAAAGTGACCTCTCTATCTGCAAGCCTCTGATGGGGCTTTCCCTGAAAAATGTGGAAGTGAGCTTTTACCGTGCGTCAAAGCCGAAGAAACCGGTATATCAGGAGTTCGGTGAAATGCTCTTTACCCATTTCGGCGTCAGCGGGCCCATCATTTTATCGGCTTCGGGAAAGCTGCAGAAGTATTTCGGAACAGACCGTAAACCGAAAGAAGAGCTGTACCTTCTGATCGACTGGAAACCTGCACTGGACCGGGACCAGCTGGACGGAAGAGTTCTCCGGGAATTTGACCAGGCAAAAAATAAGAATCTTCAGAATGTCATGGAAACTCTGCTTCCAAAGGCTGCAGTTCCTTACGTACTGGCGCAGGCGGGACTGCATACAGAGGAAAAGGTGCATGAGGTAACCCAGGAGGAACGACGGAAGCTGGTGGAAACCCTGAAGGGATTCCGGCTGCCGATCCTCGGAGTCAGAGGCTTTGATGAAGCCATCATATCCGCCGGAGGAATCTCGGTGAAGGAGATCGACCCGAAAACCATGGAACTGAAGAAACTTTCGGGACTTCGTGTAGCAGGAGAAATGATCGACTGCGACGCCCTGACGGGAGGCTTTAATCTGCAGATTGCCTGGTGTACGGCATACCTGGCGGCACAATAAATCTTGAGTTACAGCAAAATTGCGAAATAGGAAGAAAAGGTCAGTCATTCTGAGGAGCACCGGTGCTTCGCACCGGCGACGAAGAACCCCTTCACTTAGTCAGAAGATCTTTCATAGGCGTGAGGCGTTTCGGAAAGGAGATATGATGAGCAGAGTTATCTGGATCGTACTGGACAGCGTCGGAATGGGAGAGGCTCCGGATGCCGCTCTTTTCGATGACGTGGGATGTAATACCATAGGACATATCGCAGAAGCATTTCCGGATATCCACCTTCCGAATATGCGGGCCATCGGATACGGAAATATCGACGGGATGAGGGGAATCCTGCCGGTGGAAAATCCCATCGGATCCTACGGACGGCTAAAGGAAGTAAGCGCCGGAAAGGATACCACGGTAGGACACTGGGAAATGGTTGGCGTCATTACTCCCGAACGTTTTCCCACCTATCCCAACGGTTTTCCGGAAGATGTAATAGATTCCTTTATCCGGGAAACCGGTGTTCCCGGAATACTCTTTAACGGGGTAGCTTCCGGGACTGAGATCATAGCCCGTCTGGGAGATGAGATGAAAGCGACGGGGAAGCCCATCATTTATACCTCAACGGACAGTGTCTTCCAGATTGCCTGTGATGAAAGTGTCTATCCGCCGGAGGAACTGTATGCCATGTGCCGGAAGGCTCGGGAGATCCTTACGGGGAAGAATAATGTGGCGCGGGTAATAGCAAGACCCTATATCCATGACGGAGAAAAGTATGTGCGTACAGCCAACCGTCGTGATTTCTCACGGACACCGGCCGAACCGAATCTTCTGACCAGGATCCGGGAGGCAGGACAGTCGGTCTATGCCATCGGTAAGATCGAGGATATCTTTGCCGGGGTGGGGATCACGGAAGCAATCCACACAAAGAATAATGAAGACGGTATGGATAAGACCATCGAAGCGCTGGATTTGGTTAAGGAAGGACTGATCTTTACCAATCTGGTGGAGTTTGATTCCACCTGGGGACACCGTCGGGATGTGGAAGGGTATAAGAACGGCCTTGAGGCCTTTGACAAACGGCTCGGGGAACTGATGAAAAAGATCGGAAGCTTCCGTGGGGAAGCCTCGGAGGATACCATTGTGATCACCGCGGATCATGGCTGTGATCCTACATTTAAGGGTACGGACCATACCCGGGAATATGTGCCTTTCCTTCTTTACGGAGCGGGTGCTCAGGCCGGTAAGAACCTGGGCACACTTGAGGGCTTTATGGCTTCCGGAGAGACCGTGCGGAACCTTCTACAGATTCCCGGAAACCCTTTATTTTAGCGGGTTGGTTGACATAACGGCGGTTCATTTTTCTTCAAACTTTCCTTACTCTGCTATTGAAGTTCCGGCCCGAAAAATGTATAATAGAAAGCGTACCGGGGCAGTTCCGTTCGGAACTGAAAGTACACGATCAGGATCATAAGATCCGCAACATTTGTTATTGGGAAAAGGAGGTTACATACAGTATGAGTGAGACAGCAGCGAAGACGGTCTATGACAACGGCACGTGGGCTATTGAGTTACGTGCACGGAACAACCACCATGAGGGTGAGCCGGATTATAAGGTCTGGGTGACAAGACACGGTAAAGAGATTGCAAAGTACTCAACGAAATACAAAGGGTATGATCACTATAAGGATAATGAGTCACTGATCCCGCCGGAGATTTCCGGAAGAGCAAGACTTGCATGGGATAAGCTGATGGAAAATGTCGGCAACGACACTGATATCACAGAAGACCTGAAGACGGCACTGCAGGAGTTTGTTGTTGAAGCTGCTGAGTAATATATCCGTTTATCTGAATTAAAAAACTGGTTTTTTAATAGGCAGGTTTTTAATAGACTGATTTTGATTACTGATTTTGATAACTGATTTTTGATAAGAGGCAGTGGATATTTTGATCCGCTGCCTCTTATCTGTAACCGGGGGATGATATGAAAAAGACACAACGTAAGGACGCGATCCGAAATATATTTCGAAAAAAAATATCTTGGATCTCCATAATGATCGTAACCATGCTGACAGTGGGCATATTCGTAGGCTTCCGGTTTTATGTGAATTCTCTGGCAGATGACGGGAAAAAGTATTATCAAGAACATAATTTCAAGGATCTGGAAGTCATCAGTTATACGGGGATCCTTCCTTCTGAACTTGAGGAGTTTAAGAAGGTGGAAGGTGTCGTGGATGTGGAAGGGTTTGATCTTTTGGATGTTACAGCCGATATCAACCAATCCAACTCCCTGCTGCCTTTGATCCGGCTGACCGAACGAGTCAGTACCCCGGAACTTCTGACGGGAAAGCTTCCAGGTGCAAAAGGCGAGCTAGCCATAAGTCTTGCCCTGGCCATAAGAAACAATATCGAGATCGGTGACAAAGTGCATATACAGCCGAACAGTGAACAGGATAATCTGCTGGCCGTGAATGATTTTACAATCACCGGAGTTGTGACACATCCGGATTACCTTCAGGTCATCACAAGCGATTTCCTGCTTGCGTCTGACGATTCTTTTGACCGTGAAGACCTGAACGGCGGGTATCTTCGGGCCATTATGACGGTTGACTATCCGGACAGCCTGGATCTTTATTCCCAGAAGTATTATGACACGATCCATGTGGTGGAGGAGAGAGTGAATGCACTCTTTCCGGAAATGATCATCACTCACAGAGAAGAGCTCCGAAGGTATGCCGAACAGAAGCTCATGGAGGAAACCGCCGGACCTAGACAGAAACTGGCGGATTACTTAAAGGGACTGGAAGACATAAAGAAGAATCTGGATGAAAAAAAAGCCAGTCAGGAAATCGGCCAAAAAGAATATGAAGATGGTCTGCAGATATATGAAGGCGGTCTGCAGAAGTACGAAAACGATAAGAAAAAGCTGGATGACCGGATCGCCGGCGAAAGAGAAAAACTGGATGAAAAACTGGACAGCTATTTTGCCGTACAGAACCGCAGAGCAAATACCGGATTCGTAACCATTTACTCGGATGTAAAATCCATAAGTCTTGCGGCCGCCGGTTTTATCTTTCTTTTCCTAATCGTATGTGCAATGGTTGTGTTCTCAACAGTGGTAATCATCGTGGATGAGCAGAGAACACTTGCCGGATCTATGAAATCTCTCGGTTTCTTCAATAAAGATATCCGTGCCAAGTATCTGGTCTACGGAGTATCCGCCGCATTGGCCGGTTGTATACTCGGAATTCCCGCAGGAATCCTGGTAGAGCAATTCTTCCGCTACGCTATCGGTAAACTGTTTGTCTACGGGATTCCGTCCTTTTCCTTTTCCGTTATGCCATTCATTATATCTACGGTCTTGGTTATGGGCGTAGTCATCCTTGCGGTATACATTTCAACCCAGGGCATGCTGAAGCTTACGGCGGTCCAGCTGATGAACGGTTTCAAGAAGGAAAAGACCGTAAAGAAAAAGGAAAAGAAGAGCAGCAGAGGGATCTACGGTCGTCTGATCCGGAGAAATATGCAGACTGAACTTCCCAGAGTCTTCATTACCACGGTGATCATAGCCATAAGCTGTATTCTGATCGGTATCGGTTTCAATCTGAAATACGCATTTGACGGTATCGTAAGAGAGCAGGTGGACCGGGTATGGGGATACGACATCAAGATCAACTTTAACAGTAAAAATAATGCGAACAAGATAAATAAACTGGAGAATATCCTTAAGGAAGCCGGAACTTCCTACGCAAAGATTGCCGAGATCGGTACCATTTACCGGACAGGTGATCTGCAGGAATATACCTTCATCCTTGTCATGGATCAGGAGACTGTATCGGATTTCTACCATCTGAGAGACTGGGATACGGGAGAAAAAATGCAGATTCCGGATGACGGAGTTCTGATCATAAACCGGCTCAGTGAAACGATGGATCTTCACCCCGGAGATACCTATACCTTGTTCGATCAGAAGCTGAGAGAGCATACGGTCACGGTTAAGGGTGTGTATGAGAACTATGCCGGTAGAAATGTGATCATGAGCAGACAGGGATATTACGATCTGTTCGGCCTTTCGGTAGTAGATAATGCATTTCTTGTTTATTTAAACGGTGCGGATCGGGAGCAGCTGGTGAATAAGCTTAAAGCGGTGGACAGTTCCATCACGACGAATTCCAAGGAGGATCTTGAGATTCAGTTTGTCGATCTTAAGACGACTTTCGATTACGTCGTATATATGCTTACCGGCGTGGCTATCCTGATGAGTGTTTTCATCCTTCTGAATCTCACCAACATTTTCGTCAGCCGGAGAAGAAAAGAACTGATCATCATGCGTGTCAACGGCTTCAGCGTGAAACAATGCGTCCGGTTTCTGATCCGGGAGGCGGTCATCACCACTTTGCTGGGATTTGTCATAGCGGTTATTTTCGGCGGCATAACCACCCGGATTCTTGTGGGGGTAATAGAACAGCCGGATGCGATGCTGTACCGCGACTTCCAGCCCTTAAGCTGGGCTGTGGCCGTCGCAATGGAAGGCATTTTCGCCTTCATTACGGATTTCTTATCTTTCCGGAAGGTGAAAGATGTAAAAGTAACGGATATAAATGCTTAACTGCTATATCGTGAACAGGTAAAACCGACAGATTGCACTACATTCTGTCGGTTTTTTCGTTGATAAACAGAGGATTTACTATATCAGAATACTGTTGAAAAATGGAACGAATTGATTTATTATATGGATATTAGTGTCATTTGACCGAAAAGACCTTTTTAAAGGAGTTTTCAAAGGAGTTTTTCTATGAAAGAGACCCTGCTTCACACGCCGGAGGGTGTGCGTGATATCTATGGAGATGAGTGCCGGAGAAGGAATCAGCTGCTTCGGGATATTCATCATGTGCTGCATCTTTACAGCTATCATGACATCGAGACCCCCAGCTTTGAATATTTCAATATCTTCAATATGGAAAAGGGCTCAGCGCATTCGGATGAAATGTATAAGTTCTTTGACCGTGAGAACCGCACGCTGGTACTCCGGCCGGACTTTACCCCCAGCGTGGCCCGGTGCGTGGCGAAGTATTATGCGGACGAGGAACTTCCCGTCCGGCTCTGCTACCAGGGAAAGACCTTTAAGAACACTCTGCAGCATCAGGGAAAGTCCAGTATCGTGACGCAGATCGGCTGTGAGCTGATCAATGATGATTCTTCCGCCGCTGACGCGGAAATGATCTCCTGTGTCATCGATTCCTTACTTGCTTCCAAGCTGACGGAGTTTCAGATTGCGATCGGTGAAGTAGACTTCTTTAAAGGCCTGATGGAAGAGGCCGGTGTAAGTGATGAGGAAGAGGAGATCATCCGCGACTTTATCCAGATCCGGAACTTCTTCGGACTTAATGAATATGTGGATCATTTGGACCTTCCCGAAAACACGAGGGAGGCACTGAAGAATTTTGACCGTCTTTTCGGCGGACTGGAGTCTCTGGATGTGGCTGAGGACTTTACCGGAAGCAGGAGAGCTCTGGATGCCATCGGAAGACTGAGAAAGGTATATCAGGCTTTAAGCTTTTACGGCTACGATAAATACATCAGTATCGATCTGGGAATGCTGAACGGATATGATTATTACACGGGTATCGTGTTCAGCGGATATACCTACGGCACGGGAGATGCCATCGTCCGCGGAGGCCGGTATAACAACCTGCTTCAGCAGTTCGGAAAGGATGCTCCCTCCATCGGCTTTGCCATCGTACTGGATGAGCTGATGTCGGCGCTGTCCCGTCAGCAGATTGGACCGGACAGTCCCATCGACCGGGTACTGGTGATCTATCCCGTAGAATATCAGGAGCCCGCAGTGGCTCTGGGCCGGAGGCTTCGTGCGGCAGATGTGAAGACGGAGCTGATCCGGAAGTCCACACGACACGCGCTCACCGAATATCTCGGTTACGCGGACCGCTACCGTGTGAAGAAAGTGTATTACTTCCTTACGGAATCCAAGGTGCTTTGCTGCGACCGGATAAAGATGACGCAGGAAGAGATAAATTACAGTGAGATCAGGGAGGAGGATTTTTAAATGCGTTACCTGACATTTGCCCTGGCAAAGGGACGGCTGGCAAAAAAATCCATGGCCCTTTTTGAGAAGATCGGCATTACCTGCGAGGAGATGAAAGATCCGGCTACTAGAAAGCTTATCTTCGTAAATGAGGAGCTGGGACTTCGGTTTTTCCTGTCCAAGCCAAGTGATGTACCGACCTATGTGGAATATGGTGTTGCGGATATCGGCGTAGTAGGGAAGGATACCCTGCTTGAGGAAGGCCGGAATCTCTATGAAGTTCTGGATCTGGGCTACGGTGCCTGCCGTATGTGCGTATGCGGTCCGGAAAGCGCAGGAGAGCTCTTAAAGCGTAATGAGATCATCCGCGTTGCCACAAAATATCCCGCCATTGCCAAGAATTATTTCCAGAATAAGAAGAACCAGAGCGTTGAGATCATCAAGCTGAACGGTTCCGTGGAGCTTGCCCCCATTGTAGGACTTGCGGATGTGATCGTGGATATCGTGGAAACCGGAAGTACCCTTCGGGAGAACGGACTTACGGTTCTCGAAGAGGTCTGCCCCCTTTCCGCACGGATCGTGGTGAACCAGGTGAGCCTTAAGCTGGAGCATGAGCGGATCCGGAAGTTCCTTACGGATGTAAATGAAGCGCTGAAGGCAGAAGATTAAATCTGCGAAGAATCCTGAAAAAACCTGTCATTCTGAACGAAGCGCGAAGCGTTAGCACGTAGCGCGAAGTGAAGAATTTCGGAATAGGAGAAATGATATGAGAATAATGAAGATCACCCCCGAACTCCGGGGTAAAATACAAACTCTGATCAAGCGGTCCCAGGACGACTACGGTCCTTACGAAGCAACCGTAAAGGAGATCGTGGAAGCGGTACACACCCGCGGAGACGAGGCATTGCTTGAGTATACCGCAAAATTCGATAAAGCTTCCCTTACCCCCGAAACCATGCGGGTTACAAAGGAAGAGATCGATGAAGCTTATAAAAAGGTAGATCCGGAGCTTCTTTCCGTGATCAAAAAGTCTATTCAGAATATTGAAGAATATCACAAGCTGCAGAAGAGGAACAGCTGGATCGAAACAAAGCCCAACGGTACCGTTCTCGGGCAGAAGATATCTCCCGTAGAGTATGCCGGTGTTTATGTTCCCGGCGGAAAGGCGGCTTACCCCTCAACCGTTCTGATGAATGTAGTTCCTGCCCGTGTGGCCGGAGTTCCGAATATCGTGATGACTACTCCCTGCAATGCAGCAGGCGAAGTATATCCTAATACACTGGTAGCCGCAAATGAAGCCGGTGTTACCGAGATCTACAAGTGCGGCGGAGCACAGGCGATAGCCGCTCTGGCTTACGGTACCGCAACCATCCCGAAGGTGGATAAGATCGTGGGCCCCGGAAATATCTTCGTAGCGATAGCAAAGCGTGTGGTATTCGGTCATGTCAGCATTGATTCCATCGCAGGCCCCAGTGAGATCCTGGTACTTGCCGATGATACCCCGAATCCGCGGTATGTGGCGGCAGACCTGCTGTCCCAGGCAGAGCATGACGAGCTTGCTTCCGCAGTTCTTGTAACCACCAGTGAAAAGCTGGCAGAGGAAGTAAGCACATGGGTAGATAAATATACCAACCAGTTGGAGCGTAAGGAGATCATCGAGAAATCCCTGGATAATTTCGGTTACATTTTCGTAGCGGAATCCATGCAGGATGCCATCGATGTGGCAAATGAGATCGCTCCCGAACATATGGAGATCCTTACCGCAAATCCCTGGGATACCATGACAAAGGTGAAGAATGCCGGTGCCATGTTCCTGGGTGAGTATTCCTCCGAGCCTCTCGGTGATTACTTCGCCGGTCCGAATCATGTGCTTCCCACCAACGGAACCGCACGTTTCTTCTCACCTCTCGGTGTAGATGACTTTATCAAGAAGTCCAGCATTATCTGCTATTCGAGAGATGCGCTGGAGCCGGTATATAAGGATGTTATGACCTTCGCCAATTCCGAGGGTCTTACAGCTCACGCCAACTCCATGCGGGTGAGATTTGAAGAAGATTAAAAATGTCATCCTGAACGTCCCGGGTGCGAAGCACCACGGAGTGAAGGATCCCATAAATACGGATCCTTAAGAAAAGAAAGGAGCGAATATGGACTCGAGAAAAGGTATCATTACCCGCACCACAAGCGAAACCGATATCACCATGATCCTGGATCTGGACGGTTCGGGTGTTGCTTCAGTAGATACGGGAATCGGATTCTTTGATCACATGCTGAACAGCTTTGCCAAGCACGGTTTCTTTGATCTTTCCCTTACAGCAAAGGGAGACCTTTTCGTGGACAGCCACCACACCATTGAGGATGTGGGTATCGTGCTGGGAAAGGCCATCAAAGACGCGGTAGGCGATAAGGCGGGGATCCGCAGGTATGCATCCTTTACCATGCCCATGGATGACGCTCTGATCCTTTGCGCCGTTGATCTTTCCGGTCGTCCTTATCTTGGCTATGATCTGGAACTTACCACTCCCAGAGTGGGTTACTTTGATACGGAGATGACGAAGGAGTTCTTCTATGCCGTTTCTTATGCGGCAGAAATGAACCTGCACCTTCGCCAGCTTTCCGGCACCAACAACCACCACATTATCGAGGCGGCCTTCAAAGCATTTGCAAATGCACTGCATCTGGCTACCCGTATCGATGAGAGACTGGGCGGAGACATCCTTTCGACAAAGGGTGCTCTTTAATCTTTTTTCCGAGTGACCGAAGGGAGAGTATCCCCCGGTCACTAATATTGAATATAACTGGTAACAGGAGGAGAATTGGATGGAATTAAGAAGCATCATTCCCTGCGTGACAAAAGAAGCTCCGGTGGAAGAAGCGAAGTTCTACAATGACACCGGCGCGGACGCTGTGGCTTTTTTTGACAGTAAGGCTTCCCGCGAGGGACTGGAACAGAATATCCCCATTATCCGGGAAATTGCCCGGGCGATCGATATTCCGATCATTGCCTGCGGCGGTGTAAGACGTCTTGAGGATGTTAAGAAGCTTCTCTATGCGGGAGCTTCCAAGGTCTGCATGAAGTCTGCACCTCTTGAGGATATCGGCATAGTCCGTGAGGCCTCTGACCGGTTCGGCTCAGAGCGGATCATTGTAACCATTGATCTTACGGAGTGCGAGGATCCCATAGCTTACGGCAAGCGTCTCAAGGAAGCCGGGGCGGGAGAGCTTCTGCTTTTACATTATGACAAGCTTCCGGATTATCCGGCGCTGGTTCGTAATATTCGTAAGGAAGTAGGACTTCCTGTGATCGCGTCCTCCTACAGCATGGACGGAAAGGAAATTGCGGATCTTCTCAATGCCACACAGGCGGAGACCATGAGTCTCTACAACCTGCAGCAGCATGATGTAATGCAGATCAAGCAGTCCTGTCGCGCGGAAGGTGTTCCGGTAAATCTCTTCGAGAGCTCCATGGATTTCTCCGAGTTTAAGACCGACGAGAAGGGACTGATTCCCTGTATCGTACAGGATTACAAGACCAAGGAAGTCCTGATGATGGCATACATGAATCAGGAATCCTTTGACCAGACCATCCGGACAGGCCGCATGACCTATTTCTCCAGAAGCCGGAATGAACTCTGGGTAAAGGGCGAGACCAGCGGACATTTCCAGTTTGTAAAAGCGCTTTCCGTTGACTGCGACAAAGACACTCTGCTTGCCAAGGTGTCCCAGGTAGGCGCTGCCTGCCATACCGGAAACCGCAGCTGTTTCTATACTCCGCTGGTGGAGAAAGCTTACGACGACACCAATCCCATGACGATCTTTGAGGATGTCTTCAATGTCATCATGGACCGGAAGAAGAAGCCGAAGGAAGGCTCCTACACCAACTACCTCTTCGATAAGGGAATCGACAAGATCCTGAAGAAGTTCGGTGAGGAAGCAACCGAGGTGGTGATCGCAGCCAAGAATCCGGATGCGGAAGAGATCAAGTACGAGATCTCCGACCTTCTGTATCATATGATGGTGCTGATGGCTGAGCGCGGAGTGACCTGGGAAGATGTTACTCAAGAGCTCGCCGAAAGAAGATAAGGAGGATTACCATGTCGGAATTTTTTGCTGAATTCGGTACATATTTGATCAAATACGGTGTATTTCTTTTCCTGGCCATCACCGGCTTTGTAGTCGGTGCAAAATTAAGAAAAGCCAAGGATTCGAAGGAGGAAGATAAGAAGTGAAAAAGTATGGTGTAAATGAACTGCGTGAGATGTACCTTTCTTATTTTGAGAAACAGGAGCATCTTCGGATGAAGAGCTTTTCTCTGGTTCCCCACAATGACAACAGTCTGCTCCTCATCAATGCGGGTATGGCTCCCCTGAAGCCCTATTTCACAGGCCAGGAGATCCCGCCAAGAAGAAGAGTGACCACCTGTCAGAAGTGTATCCGTACAGGTGATATTGAAAATGTAGGAAAGACCGCGCGCCACGGTACATTTTTCGAAATGCTGGGAAATTTCTCCTTCGGAGATTATTTCAAGCATGAAGCCATCAAATGGTCCTGGGAATTCCTGACGGATGTTGTTGGACTTGAGGCTGACCGTCTTTATCCTTCGGTTTACCAGGATGACGATGAGGCATTTGATATCTGGAATAAAGAGATCGGTGTTGCTCCGGAGCGGATCTTCCGTTTCGGAAAGGAAGATAACTTCTGGGAGCACGGTGCAGGCCCCTGCGGTCCCTGCTCTGAGATCTATTATGACCGCGGAGAGCGGTTCGGCTGCGGCAAGCCCGGTTGTACCGTAGGCTGTGACTGCGACCGTTATATGGAGGTCTGGAACAACGTATTTACCCAGTTCGAGAATGACGGTAAGGGCAATTACGAGACCTTAAAGCAGAAGAATATCGATACCGGTATGGGTCTTGAGCGTCTTGCGGTTGTGGTTCAGGATGTGGATTCCATCTTCGATGTGGATACCATCAAGGCGATCCGCGACAAGATCTCGGAACTTGCCGGTGTAACTTACGGTTCCAAGTATGAATCGGATGTCTCCATCCGCGTCATTACCGACCATATCCGTTCCGTAACCTTTATGGCGTCCGATGGTATTATGCCGTCCAATGAAGGCCGCGGCTATGTAATGCGTCGTCTGCTCCGTCGTGCAGCCCGTCACGGAAGGCTTCTGGGAATCAAGGGTGCATTTCTGCATGATGTGGCAGCTACCGTGATCGAGAACTCCAGAGATGCATATCCGGAGCTTGAGGAAAAGAAGGCACATATCTTTGCCGTTCTCGGTAAGGAAGAAGAGAATTTCAACAAGACCATCGATCAGGGACTTGGAATTCTTGCCGATTATAAGAAAGAAATGTCCGCAGCCGGAGATGCGCAGCTGTCCGGCGAGAAGGCATTTAAACTGTATGATACCTACGGATTCCCTCTTGATCTGACAAGAGAGATCCTGGCTGAAGAAGGTATCACCGTGGATGAGGAAGGCTTTACCGCATGCATGGAAGAGCAGCGTGTAAAGGCACGTACCGCACGTAAGGTATCCAACTATATGGGTGCAGACGCAACTGTATATGAGCAGCTGGATGCCGCAATGACCACAACCTTTGACGGTTATGATAAGCTTACTTCCGAGGATACGATCCTTGCGCTTACTGCGACCTCCGAAGACGGTGCTACAAAACTTGCCGACAGTTTAAATGAGGGTGAAATGGGCTCCGTGATTGTTGGAAAGACTCCTTTCTACGGAACCATGGGCGGTCAGACCGGCGACAGCGGTGTGATCAAGACGGAAAACGGTTCATTTATCGTACAGGATACGATCCATGTAGCCGGAAGCAAGATCGCGCATATCGGTTATTGCGAGAGCGGTGTCATCGCCGTTGGTGAAGTAGCTGAACTTGCGGTAGACGCAAAGAGAAGAGGTCTGATCTGCAATAACCATTCTGCAACCCACCTTCTGCAGAAGGCTTTGAAGACTGTTCTCGGTGATCATGTTGAGCAGGCCGGTTCTCTGGTGGAGGACGGAAGACTCCGTTTCGACTTTACCCATAATCAGGGTATGAGCGCCGAAGAGATCGCAAAGGTTGAAGAGATCGTAAATAAGGAGATAGCCGAAGACCTTTCCGTAGTTACCAGAGTTATGGGTATCGAAGATGCCAAGAAGACCGGAGCTATGGCGCTTTTCGGTGAGAAGTACGGTGAAGAGGTTCGCGTGGTTTCCATGGGTGATTTCTCCATCGAGCTCTGCGGTGGTACCCATGTGCCCCATACCGGTGTGATCGGTACCTTTAAGATTCTTTCCGAGCAGGGTATTTCTGCAGGTGTACGCCGTATAGAGGCACTGACCGGAGAGGGTGCATTTGCCTATTATAAAGAACTTGAGAAGAAGCTCAATGCTGCAGCGGCTGCGGCTAAGACCGAGCCTGACCGCCTGGTAGCAAGAATCGAGGGACTTCTTGAGGAAGTAAAGAAGCTGACACAGGAGAACCAGAAGCTTAAGGCTGAGGCGGCAAAGAGCGCTGCGTCCGATGTAATGGGTAATGTGGTAAAAGAGGCTGATCTTTCCATCCTTCCCGTATCCCTTACGGATGTGGATATGAACGAACTCCGTAACCTGGGAGATGAGTTTAAGGCTAAGCTCGGCAAGTCGGTTGTTATCCTTGCTTCCGCAGCAGGAGATAAGGTGAATCTTCTTGTAATGGCCAGCGATGATGCGGTTGCTTCAGGTATCCATGCAGGAAATATCGTGAAGAAGATCGCTCCTATGGTAGGCGGTGGCGGTGGCGGACGTCCGAACATGGCTCAGGCCGGCGGAAAGAACGCTGCAGGCATAAAAGACGCCCTTGCTGCCGGTGTAGAAGAAGCAAAGGGACAGCTGAAGTAGTAAAATTTATAATATGGGGACGGTTCTTAGTTGTAACAGCTTGCTGTTACAACAAGAACCGTCCCCACATTATTATGAATCCCCATTTTTGTCATTATCGTCAATTTGACTATTGAAATAAAGGACGGTAAGGCCTTATAATATTGGGCGTTTTAGAAGTGTAGGTAATTACAGCTTGTATTAGTTGTAAGAAACGGAGGCTTTAACCATGACGAAAATGATTAAGAGATGTTCTGCGGCTATGCTGGCCACCTTGATGTGTGCAGCCCTTACCGCTTGCGGCGGAGACAGCAACACCACCAGTGCAAATACGCAGGCAGAAACAAGCGCAGTTACCGAAGCCGAGAC
>Ga0265298_10004410_pt1 | contig 18032 bp, 22 predicted proteins | sample AusTroGonzalo_MG_3_FD_193486 | JGI IMG/M metagenome (GOLD analysis project Ga0265298, IMG submission 193486) | Bovine rumen microbial communities from tropical cattle in Woodstock, Queensland, Australia - Gonzalo_01 | ecosystem: Host-associated > Mammals > Digestive system > Stomach > Rumen ... | reverse complement strand
TTCTCCGAACCCGGCTTGAGCGATATGGTTAGGTTTGTCACTTTGCCTTTCGCCATGTCTACCTACCTGCCTCGACCTTGAGCGCCTTCGCGAGCGCCTGGAGCGCGATGGCGCCGTCGCTGCCCTCGGGGAACGTCACGCCGTTTATGCTGTAGTTGTTGACCACCTGCGGCTGCGATTGCCCGCGGCCCCCGATCTCGGCTGCCACGGCCATCGCGAAGGGCCTTACGTAGCGCCTGTTCGATAGCGGGATCACCGCGCCCCCCGCGTTGCGCATGTGCATGACGGCCTCTGCGCCGGCTTCGCCGACCCATCCTATGTTTGTCATCATCGCCCTGGTGACGATGCCGTTCAGGGCGCCCGCCGCGTTCAGCGGAATCTTGCCGCGCGAGTTGAATATCGCGCCAGTGGCCGTCTTGCCCTCGGTGCTCTTGTGCACGACGACGTACGTGTGCGCCGTCTTGCCGTCGAGGTTGTTCAGCTCGGTTCTGATGCTCGCGATGGTGGACAGCGCGCCGCCGGTGACGGACACGTTCACCGACTTCGGGTCGAGCTTGTACCCGTTGATCTCGTCGAGCCTGCCCTTCACGTCCTCGGCGTTGTCGTTGACCGTGACCTTCTTCTCGCCGAGCTCGTAGCCGTTGAGCGAGTCGAGCGAGGTTATCACCTCGTTGGCGTTCGTGTTGACCGTGACGGTTATCTCGGAGAAACCGTTCTCGGCCGCCTCCTTGACGGCCTCGGTCGCGTCTATGACGGTGTCGGCTCCCTCGGCCTCGAACCCGACCGTCGAGGTATCGCCGTCGACCGCGTCCATGCTCTCCTCGATGGTGCTCGCGTCATCGGCGACCTCCTCGGCGCCCTTGCTCTCGACATTCACCTCGACGCTCTTGTTCGACGACGTGAGTGAGTCGATGAAGTCGGAAAGCCCCTGGATGGTGCCGTCGTCGTTGACTTTCACGCCGAGCTCGACGAGCTTCTGCTTCTCAACCTCGGTGAGCTTGTCCTGGATGAGCTGTATGGAGCCGTCGTCGGTGATCTTCACGTGCTTCGGGTCTATCTGCATCGTGTTCACGACCGACCACGCGGCGCCCACGAGCCTGATCTGGTCCTCGACGTTCGACGTAGCCGTCGCGGCCTGCCTGTCCCATTTCATGAACTGGGCGGTGCCCATCTCGGCGAACTCGCCCGCGCTGATGCCTGCCCCGAAGAGCGCCTGTGAGAACTTGTCGGTCTCGTCCTTCGCGTAGCCCGCCTTCTTCGCGACCTTCTCGAAGGACGCTCCCTCGCCGAGCTCCTTCTGGTACGTCGTGGCGGTCCTCGCCGCCTCGGCCTCCTTCTCGAGCGCGTCCTGAGTCTTCTCGACGCGGTCGCGCTGCTTGTCGTAGGCGTTCGCGGCGGTGTCGAGCTCCTTCTGCAGGTTCTCGACTTGCGGCGTGAGCTTCTCGACGTTCTCCTTGCTGGACATGTAGCCCTGGGCCAGCTCGGCGACCTTGTCCACGTCGTCTTGGCCTATGACGCCGGCCTTCGCGAGGTTCTCTGCCGCTTGCCTCGCGCCGTCCGCGCTCGCCGCCGTGCCGTTGAACGTGTCCTCGGCGACGATGCCGTACTCCTTGAGCGCGTTGCCGTTCTCCTCGATGACGTTCTCGTTCTTCTGTATCTCGACGGAGGTCTCGGCTATCTGGTCGGCCGTCCCCTGCGTCGCGGTGGCGAAGGCGTTGGCGAGCGCGCGCTGCTGCACGAGCTCGATGTTGCGCTCTATCTCGTCGTTGAGGGCGCTGATGTCGCCCGTGTAGTTGTTGATGACCGAGTAGTCGGTGCCGGCCAGCTCGTTGAACTTCTCGAGCGCGTCCTTGAGCAGCGCGACCTTCCCGGCGCTGCCCTCGCATTTGCCCGCGAGGTCGTTGATAAGGTCGCCGTAGTACTGAATTTCGGCGCCCTTGCCCACGGCCTCGTCGATCGTCGATGATATGGACGCGCTCAGCTCGGCGTTCTCCCTCGTGACGCGCTCCGTGGCCTCCTTGAGCGATCCCGCGTCGTACAGCGACCCGGACAGGGCCTCGCCTTGCTCCCTGAAATCCTTCTCGGTCGCCTTGGCCGCCGCCTTTATCTTCGCGGTCGCCTCGACGAACCCCTCCGTCGCGCCCTTGTACTCCTCGTAGCGCTTGACCGCCGTCCCGACGGCGTCCGATATGAGGCCGATGGCGATGGCTGCGCCTGCGACGGCGGGGATGCCGGCACTCGAGCCGAGCACCTTGCCCACGCTGCCGAACATACGCCCGAGCGCGGCGCCCGCCTTCGACGTGTACTGCATCTTCGGCCCGATCGGGTCGAGCTTCGCGCTCGCCTCGACGAGCTTGCCGCCGAACGCGTTTATGCCGCCGCTCACGTTCCCGAGCGCGCTGAACGTCGTGCCGAGCGCGACTGACGCGGGGCCGAGGGCGGCAAGCCCTCCTGCAAGCCCGACGACCTTCGTCTGCATGTCGTCGGGCATCGACTGGACGAGGCCCGTCAGCTGCTCGAACGACTCGCCGAGGTCGTGGATGATGGGCGTGGCGGCCTCGCCCGCCTCCATGGCGAGCGCCTTGGCCTTGTTGGTCATCTTGCCGAGCTCGCCCGAGAACCCTTCGGACTTCTTCTCGGCCTCGCGCATGGCGTCGCCGGCCAGCTCGACCGAGCCGTCGGACATGACCGTCGCCATGCCGTCGTAAGCGTCCTGCGACATCTGGAGGGCGCGCGCCAGCAGGCTCGCGCCGTCGGCGCTGTTTGCCATCTGCTGGGCGAGGCCCTCGAGCAGCTGCTTGTCCCGGACGTTGTTGATCTTGAGGTCGGCGAGCGTCTGGTTGACGGAGCCGCCTTCCTTCTGTATTTTCCCGAGGCCCTCGACGAACCTGTACATGGCGCCGCTCGCGTCCTTGCCGAACGCGTCGGCGAACTCGTCCGCGCTCATGCCGGCGACCTTGGCCCACTTGTCGAGGTCATCGCCGCCGCCGACGACGGCGGTCTCCATCTTCGATATGAACCGCTGCATCGCAGAGCCCGCGGCCTCGGCGCGCTGGCCGGTCGCGGACGCCGCCGCCGACCACGCGAGCATCTGCGGCGCGGTCATCCCGACTACCTTGCCCATGCCCATGTAGCGGGTGGTAAGGTTCATGATGTCGGACTCCATCACGGGCATGTTGTTGCCCAGGCGCACCAGCGCGTCGCCGAAGTTGTCGTACTGGTCAACGTTGATGCCGATGACCGACGCCATCTTGCCGAGGTTGGTCGCGATGTCCTCGGACTCCATGTTCGTCGCGATGTCAAGGTTCGAGACCGTGTGCGCGAAGTCGCGGAGGTCGGATACCGCCACACCGAGCTGACCGCCGATCGCCTCGATCTCGAGCATCTGCTGGGCGCTCGTGACGTGCGACTTGGAGAACTCGATCGCGTCCTCCCTCAGCGCCTCGAAGTCCTCGTCGGTGCCGTTGACGGTCTTGCGCATGTCGCGGTACGCCGAATCTATATCCTCGGCCGCCTGGACCGCGTAGCGCCCCGCCATCATGACGGCCGGCGTCACCGTCGAGTATAGGCCGTAGCCGAACTGCCTGAACGCCTGCCCGACGCCTCCGAGCTTCGACAGCAGCGACTTGTTGAGGTTTATGGTGGCGAGCTCGGCCTTGAGCTTCTCGGCCTCGTTGCGCATCTCGCGCAGCGCCTTCGCGCCGGAGGCGTCGGCGAGCTGGGAGTCCGCCTTGTTCTTCTTCGACGCGAGCTTGTCGAGCGCCGCCGACGTCATCTCGATGTCGCTTGTTATGTCGTCGAACCCGCGGCGCGCCTGCTGGGTCGGGCCGATGAAGTCGAGCTCCTTCAGCTCGTCCTCAAGGCCCTCGAGCCTCGCCTTCACGCGCGACTCGGCGACCTCGAGCTTCTCGGCCTTCTGCGCGGCCTTCTCGAACGCCAGGTAGAGGTTCTCGCCGGACGCCTCGAGCCTCGACGCGCCGGCGTTGCCCTCCATCTTCCTTATGGCGTTGTTGACCGCGTCTATCTTCGCCTTCAGGACGTCCTCGGCGTCGGCCGTCGCCCGTATCTTCGAGATGGCTGCGGCGGTTGACGTCGGCATCGCCTTGAACGCGGCGCGCATCTCCTTGGCTGAGTTCGACGACTGCTCGAGCGCCGCGTCGAGCCTTCTGGCGTCGGCGACGGCGTTCGCTATGCCCTGCGAGCTCCCGGCCGCGTAGAGCTCTGACCTGAAGCGGACCGCTTCGGCAGCGGCGCCCCTCAGCTCGGCTTTCACGGCTGCCACGCTGCTCTCGATAGCACGGTAGCCCTCGACCTTGCTCATGGACTTGAGGTCTGAGTCTGCGGCCTTGAACGCGGCGCGGAGGTCCCAGAACATGTCCTCCAGCTTGCCAACCTCGCCCGCGGCGACGCCGAAGCTCTTGAACACCTCGTCCTCGGCGTCTATCGTTGCGAAGAGCTGGCGTATCTTCTCCTTGGCCTTGTCCACGACCGGGCCGGTACGCGACAGCGAGCTCTGCAGGCCCTTGACGAACTTGTCGGCCTTCTTCCAGGAGTTTATGCTCGAGAACGACTTGCTCGCGACGGCCGAGCGCTTGAGCGCGTCGTAGACGTGCTGGAGGTCGGCTGCGTAATGGGTCGCCTCGCTCCTGAGCTTCTGGGTCGCCGAGTAGACGCTTTTCGTGTCGGCCGCCACGGCGCGGATCTTGCCGCTCGCGATTCCGCTGCGCTCGCTGAACACCAGCGTCTCGTTGGCGGCCTGCCTCATCGCCTTGCGGAGCACCTGCGCCTGCCTAGCGGCGAGCATCGTCTTGTCGCCCGCGAGGTCGATGCGCGCCGCCATCGCCTTGACCGACGACGGGTCCATCCTGAGCGCCTTGGACAGGCGGTTCATCTGCGCCTGCGCCTGCCCCGCGCTCTTCGTTATGGAGTTGATGGCCGAGTTCAGCGGGCGCGCGTCGGCTCCCAGCCGTATCGTCAGGCCGCGGAAGGCGTCGGCCATCTTGCTCACCTCACAATCTCATGAGGGCCATCACGTCGGCCCCCGTCGCGTCGACGTACTCGTCCACGTCGGCGCCGTTCATGTCCTCCCATTCCCATAGGAGCTGCATCAGGTGCGTGTACTTCATGTGCCGGAGGTCGGCCCAGGAAAGCCCCGCGGACAGCGCGCACATCGCCATCCGCGAGTAGGGCCTATTCGACCTGTCCGTCCTTCTTTTCGAGTTCGACCTGCGCTTCGGCAGTTCCGGGACGAAAGAAGCAGTCGGACAGCTCGGCCATGAGCACGTCGCGCACGGCCCAGATGTCCACGCCGCGCGTCCTCTTGCACCACGCCTGGTAACCTGGGGTCGTCTCGTCGGCGGTCTTGACGGCCGCCCAGAGCAGCTTGTTGACCGCGAGCCAGCCGACCTTGGTGAGGTCGATCCTGGAAAGGTCGTACCTGGCGACCGTCTCGCCGTCCTCCTCGGTTATCACCATGCCGTCCATGATGTCGTCCTGCATGGAGAAGAGCTCCTGGATGACGTCGCCGCGGAACTCCGCCTCGTAGAGCTGCGCCGTGTAGAACGTCACGTCGGCGTTGACGGTCCTGCCGTCGATCTCAACGGTGAACATCCGCTACACCCGCTAGGCGCTCAGGCCGGACGCGCCGGGCGTGACGATCGACGCGAAGAACGCGGTGTACTTCGCGGTGTTGTCTGCGGTCTTCTCGATGTGCCCCTGGACGAACGGGACGGAGTTGTCGCCGTAGATGAACGTCTGCGCGGCGATGCGGATGTTGAGCGTGTCGGTGTCCACATCGGGGGACTCGTTCTTGGTGTTCGCGTTCATCTCGGGTCGGGAAGCCTTGCAGTTGTAGAACACGAAGCCGATCGGGTACTGGTCGCCCTGCATCTCGCAGACGAGCGCGAACTGCGGCGGCTCGGCGGTGGTCGTCTCGAACTGGACGCCCGTGGCGGAGTCGGCGATCTCGCCGAGCAGGTCGATGCGGACCTGGTCGGTGATGCGCGCGACCTCGAGCTCGCCGGAGTAGCCGCCGTTGGTGCCGCTGAACGTGAAGTAGATGCCGTCGTCGGCGTAGAAGTCGGAGCTGTCGCCGCCCTCGCGGGACAGGCTCAGCGACACGGCGCCGGGCAGGGGCTTGAGCGACCCGTAGATCTTCGACTGTTCGCTGTAGACCGAGTACTTGGCGTTCTTGAGGCCGTAGCGTACTTTGTTAACCATCTGATTCTCCTTCTATCTGGTAAAACGTGTAGACGACCTCGAGGAGGTTGTCGTTCTCTATCCATTGCTCCTCGCGCCTGACCGCGCCGAACCTTGCGCGGAGCGCGTCGCCGAGCCTCTTCTCGAGCGCCTTGTCGCGGCGCCTCTCGTAGAGCTCGACGTTCCATCGGAGCCTCGACGCGACCTGCTCGTCGCCGGCGCAGATCGGGTCCTCGCGGTCGAGCAGGTAGCAGGCGAACGGAACCGGCGGCATGGCGTCGTCGGGCCACTCCATGTGGCAGCAGGGCACGATCGCGGAGACGGCGGCGTATACGTCCTCGTGGCTCATCGCAGCGCCTCCCCCACGGCCCTCTCCATCCGCTCGACGAAGTCGTCCTGTATCTCCTCGAAGGCCGGCGCCATGTGCGGGAAGGCGCGGGTGCGCCTGCCCGTGAGCGTCGCGTGGCCCTTCTCGAGCAGGTGGACCAGCCCCGGCTTCGCCTTGTTGCCTATTTCGCCGGACGCGACGACGCCGGGCGTGACGTGCGACGTGAACCCCCCGACGTACTTGCCCGACCACTCGTGGACCCCGCCCTTCTTTGCGTGGGCCTGGACGGTCTTGGCGCCCTTGCGGACGGACTGGGCGACGGCCTTGTTCGCCGCCTCGGTGCACGACGCCGGTATGTCCCCTACGAGCGACGAGATAGCGGCCGAGAAGCCGTCGAGGTCGCATGTCAGGTTCCTAGCTCCCATCGTCATGCTCCTCCTCGCCGTCCTTCTCATCGTCGTCTGACTTCTGGTGGCGCAGCGTCAGGCGGGTGAAGTCCCCGCCGTGCTGCTGCTCGACCTTCACGCGCTCGACCGAGTACCACGTGCCCTTGTAGAGCACGTCGCGCTGCCCCGAGTACTCGCAGGTCCACACCTGTATCTCGGCGTCGGCCGATATACCGATCTCGTACATGGACGACCAGGTGTTGGCCCCTATCGAGTACTCGTTGCAGAAGACCTCGGTGCGTACCTCGCGCGGCTGCGGAACGCCCTCTGAGTCGGGCTCGTAGCTTTTTGCCACGAGCGTGCACGTGTCAGACCAGCGCATGGCTACTCGCCCCTGCTCGCCATCGCGGCGGCCACCGACGACTCCACGCTCGCCGACTTAGTAACGGGATGATGGTGCATCAGGTGGCACACCTGGTCGAGGTAGGACTGGTTGAGGCGGCTCGCCGCGTTGTTGTCGACGAAACCGCCGTGCGCCTGGCAGTACGTCGCCACCGCCACGAGCACCTGTGGGTCTTCCAGCGAGCCGTCGTAGTCGAGCTCGAGCAGCTCGGGGTCCACCCCCTTGTCCTCCATGTCGGCGAGCGCCTTTGCGATGAGCGCCTTCCACTGCACGTCGAGCGCGCTGCCCGTCTGGCGTACGAACACCTTTATGTCGTCGAGGAGCGCCACTACTTGGCCTTCCCCGTGGAACGGCGCTTCGCCGGCGCCTTGGACGCGCGCGACTCGGGGGTCTCGACGCCTTTGGCCTCGACCGTGCGCACGACCTCCTCGACGAGGGGCGCGCCGTACCAGCTGGCCTCGCCGGCCGCGTTGATCTCGTCGTAGCGCTCGCGCGTCACGACGAACTCCTCGCCGGCCTTGCGGTCGACGCCGCGCAGGTTGTCGTGGAAGTCCACCCTTGCGATGACGTTCATGCCGCTACCGCCCTTACGCCGACAGGCCGGACGAGCCGGATCCGACCGTGTACTTGCAGAACGCCTTCGGGTACTCGACTGCGAGGGCGAAGCGCTGGTAAGCACGGAACGTCACGCGTCCGTGGCTGAAGTCAGTGCCGTCGTAGCCGACGTCGAAGCGGCGCCCGGTCACGTGCTCGTAGATGGTCGCGCCGTCCTTGAACGCGCCGAGCATCACGGTGCCGCTCGTGAGGGCGGGCGTCGGGACCATCTTGATGGTGCGCCACAGGATGTCGCCCACGGTGACCTTGTTGCCGTAGATGACGCCGACGGGGCCGCCGAGCACGTACTGGTCGGAGTCGTTGCGCAGCTTCTGGAGCGTGTCGTAGTCCTCGTCCGCCACGAGCAGGGTGTCCACCGTGAAATGCGGCGTGGCCTTGCGAATGGCCGTCTTCTTGTCGAGCAGCGACTCGATGAAGGAAAGGTCGAACGCGGACGCGGTCGCGGTCATGATGCCGCTCGCGTTGAGGATGCCGGTGATGTTGTTGCCGGCGCCGTTGCCGGAGACGATCTGGTCCTCGGCCTTGACGTCCATGCGGTAGTCGGCGCGTGAGTTGACGTGCGAGACGAAGCGCGGGGCGTCGGTCAGGATCTCGTCGGACTGGTGCCAGATGGCCGTGACCTTCTTGAGCGAGGCGGAGCTCGCGACGGGGTCGTCGACGGTCAGCTCGGAGAACGCGCCGCCCTCGGCGGTCATGCCGGCGTCGCCTTCCATCGTGCCCTCGTTGAACCAGGTCACGGTATCCTTCTCGGTCTTCTCGTGGTTGAACAGGTTCCACACGGTCAGCTCGCGGCGATAGCCCTCGCGGATGGTCGGGTCGACCTGCGTGAGCATGTAGTCGTAGTAGTTCGGGCTGTTCTCGCCGTCGAGCGCCGCGACGGTCTGCAGGTCGCCAGCCGTGCGGAACGCGATGTCGGAGAGCTGGAAGCACTTGTCGCGGGTGAAGCCGCGCTCTTTCAGGGCCTCCCACGCGCGCGTGCCGAGCGAGTCGTCCTTCTTGACGGAGACGCGCTTCTCGGCGGTCGTGGTGACGACCTTGCCGGCGCCGCCGATGACCTCTGCTGCCTTCTGGTTTCGAATCTCTACCAGCTTGTTGCGGCGCTCCTGCTCGTCGGCGATGATGGCGACCTCGGCGTCGATGGCGTCCATCTGCTCGATGGTGGCGTCCTCTGGCATGTTCTCTGCCAGGGACAGCACCATGGAACGGCGTTCCTGGTACTGGTCGGCGTTCAGGCCGCGGTAGGCCCGAGCGTCCATTGCGGTGAAGTCCATGACTTCTCCTTCCTAGTTGAACCTGATTGACATTGCCTTGGCTCGCAGCGCAATCTCCCTGCGCCTGCGCTCCATGTTGCGCTGCTGCGACTCCCGCAGCCGGCGTGCCTCGATCTCTCCGTTAACGAGGTTCCGTGCGCTGATCTCTGTATTCGGGTCGGCGGGATACGACACGGCCGAGACGTCGTAGACCTTCGACACCCGCGTGATCCTCGTCGTGAACACCTTGTTCTCCCTGTCCTCGGTGTAGGTCTCCTCGGACGGGACGAAAGCCCAGCTCATGCGCGTGACGTTACCTGCGGCGATGTCCTCGTGCATCTGGCGCGCAAGGCTGGTCTTCGACAGGTCCGCCGCGATGAACAGGCCGTGGTCGTTCGGCTCGAAGTAGAGCGTGTTGTTGGTGTTGCGGGCGTACACGCGCCCCTCGTGGTCGTACTGGAAGATGACGTCAGAGAAATCGGCGCCGTCGAGCGCGTGGCGGTCGATGACCTCGATGTACTTCCACCCGTCGCGACCCTCGAACAGCGTGTACGGGTCCTCGAACGTCGTGGCGTACCCCTCGACGTAATGGGTGGACTCGAAGCGGTTCGCGGGCGTCTCGTTGCCCTCGTCGTCCACCGCCGCGCCGAGCATCGGGTCGAACAGCGGGGTGCTCATCATGCGGTACTGTCTCTCTTCTGGTTTCGCGGGCATCTGGAGCCTCCTTTAGGCAGAGTTCTCGGACCATCGGTCCTGGTTGGTTGAGGTGACGTCGCCCGTGTCGGTGTCCCCGGGCGAGCCGTAGCCGTCCGAGTCGCCGCGGATGGTGTCGGCGTCGAGGCCGTCACGGTCCTCGTCCGCGTTCTGCACGCGGCCAGCCGACTTCGCCGCCGCGGCAGCCTGCTGGGCCTGGAATATCTCCTCGAACGTATGGCCGACCTTGTACTCGCCGCGCAGGATGAAGATGTCGCCACCGTCTATCGGCGGTAGCTGGAGCACCTCGCGGCCTTCGTTGATGGTCATGATTCCGCGGTCGGTCATGTCCTTGTTGATGTTGCGCTTCGAGGACGCGGCCGCGTACTCGAGCCTGTTCGAACTGAACGTGATCTTGTTGTTCGGGCGCTCGCGCATGGTGAACGTCGCCTGCGACATCGCCTCGCCGAGCGCGAGCGCGAACGGCTCGATGCAGCCCTCGTAGAACGCGTCCCAGGCGTTCTCGTCGTAGTTGTTCTGGAGGATCTTGCGGTTGATGCCGAAGTAGTCGAACACGTTGTTCTCGATGCGCTCCATCTCCTCGGTCGGGATGGTCCAGTTCTGCGCCCTGAGCTGCTCGATGTTGGCGAACGTCGCGTCGTAGAGCATGAGCGACGTCTCGTTGGCCCCCGACAGGTTGCTCTTGTAGAAGTCGTCGCGCTTCTGCTCGATGTTCTCGGGGCGCACCTGGCCGTTGAGCTGGCCGATGAAGCGTATCTGAGCGGAATCGTTGATCGACTGCTTCTGCGCGTCCTCCTGTGCCTTGAGCATCGTGAGCGTGTTCGCCAGGATGTTCCCGTCGCCGAACCAGTCGCTCACGTACTGGAAGCGGTTGACTATCGCGACCCGCGACAGCTCGATGGCGCGCACACCGCCATCGGGCATCGTCCAGCGCAGCCAGAACTCCCCGGCGTGGTCCACGACCTCGGCCCACGCGAGCGGCAGCGGGTAGAACCCGCACTGCACATCGGAGCCGGGGCTGTACGTCGGGACGACGCACACCGTCGTGTTGTTCATGTAGAGCGTGGCGCACCTGTTGAGGAAGCTCGGCCACGTCTGGAACTGGTTCGGGCTCGTCTCGACGGCGCGCCTGACCCTCGGCCTCGCCGTCCCCTTCACCTCGGGCTTGAGCTTCGAGCAGGCGATGGCGAACCGCTCTATCACGGAGCGCACGAGCACCTGCTGGTACATCGAGCCGTTCCAGCCCGACGTGTACGGCCTCGTGCCGACCGTCTCCACGGCCGACGACACCGCGACGCGGTCCACCCCGAGCAATTTGTCCAGGATTTTTCCCATGACCACCTAGCTATCCCGATTGTGGTACACTTATTGCAAAATTCTATGTCCCGATTTCGGTACTGCTTCGCTCGATCGCGGTCGGGGCGGCTCGGGGCGGTTTCGGGCGGTTTCGGGAAGGAACGCATGGCGACCAAGAGCAAGCTCGAGAGGGCGGTCGAGGATCGCGCCGGCAGGCTCGGCGTGGCGCAGAGGGAGCTGGTGCTATCGCAGCTGTCCGTCTACAGGGGCAACAACGCGAGGATGTCCCATATAAAGGACAGGCTCGCGGCAATCGACTCGGCACCGGATTCGACGCTCGACGAGGTGAGGGTCAAGCAGGCGTCGAGGTCAACCTTGTCGTACGAGTACAACCAGCTCTCCACCGCGAACTCGCGCATAGCCGTCGACCTTTTCAAGTTGTTGGAGGAGATATGACCGAGAAGAACTGTGACACCTGCGCCCACAAGTCAGACGAGACGGTGGACGGGGACGGCAAACGCATGGTGGACTGCGACGTCAACGTGTTCCAGATGTACTCGCCCTGGGTGGACGATTGCAAGCACTGGGAGAAGGCGATAGATGCCGATTAGGCCCGAAGACAAGGGAAAGGCCGAGCGTCGCATATCAGACGCCGAGAAGTACCTGCGAGATGTTCTGTCAGGCAGAATCGTTGCCTGCAAGCGGATAAAGCAGCTCGCGGAGATGATGCTGCCCCGCTTCGAGCACGGCTACAAGAGGTGGCACTTCGACATAGAGAAGGCCCTCAAGCCGGTCCGCTTCATCGAGCGCTTCTGCTGCTCGCCGGAATCGGGCAAGCTCCTCGTGCTCGAGCCTTACGAGAAGGCTGTCATACAAATAGCCTTCGGCTTTGTCGACGATGACGGGTATAGGCAGTTCCAGGAAGTGCTGGTCTTGTGGGCGAGAAAGAACGGCAAGGCGCTGTCGTTGAACACGCCAATTCCAACGCCTGACGGCTGGAAGCTGATGAAGGACATCCATCCTGGCGACTACGTGTTCGGGAAGAACGGAAAGCCAGTCAAGGTACTCTTCGAGTCAGAAGTGTTCTACAAGCCAATGTACCGGGTCTACTTCGAGGACGGAGCGACGATAAACGCCAGCGAGGACCATGTCTGGACCGTGCAGACAAGGGGAAGTCGCCGACAAGCGAAAAACGGTAAGTATGACTCCTACTGTGAACACCGTATTGATGACGACGGATGGTTCGATGTCACAACGCAAGAGATAGCAGAGAGTGACATCTGCCACAAAAGGGCTGACGGCAAGGGAGTTGAGTACAGGTACAGGGTGCCGATGTGCAAGCCCGTCGAATACGCCGAGGCAGACTTGCCGATAGACCCTTACCTTCTCGGCGTCTGGCTCGGAGACGGCACGTCAGAAGACAACGATATCACGGTTGGCGAGGCCGATCTCGAGGAGATGCTCGAATACCTCAAAGACCACAACCCGGTCGTGAAGCGCTTCGATACCGAAAGGGCTCCGCACATCAGGGTCGGAAACACGTTCTTCGTCGGTGGTGGGAACTCGGCACCACGTCGTCATAACGATGTTAAAGACGCACTTCGCGAACTCGGCCTCCTGAAGAACAAACATATCCCCGAACAGTACCTCACCGCGTCCGTCGAGCAACGATGGGAGCTGCTAAAAGGGCTCATGGACACGGACGGCTATTGCTCGAAAAAGGGCCAATGCCAGTTCGTGCAGAAGTCGCGCAACATAGCAATGCAGTTAGCCCAGCTCTGCGCCTCGCTCGGCATCAAGGCGACCGTACACGAAAAGCGCGTCAAATGTAACGGCAAAGACGCCGGAATTGCATACAGTGTCCTCTTCTTCACCGATAAGGAGCATACGTGCTTCAAGCTCGAGCGAAAGACAGCGAGGCTCAAAGACAACCTGGCGTCGAGGATGCTGGCAAAGAGTATAGTCAAAATTGAGCGGATACCGAACCAGCCATCGAAATGTATAGCAGTCGACGATCCGAGCCACCTGTACCTTGCTGGCAAGCGCTACACGACGACCCATAACTCTTCGCTCGGCGCGGCAATCGAGATATACATGCTCGTCGCAGACGGAGAAGGCGCTCCGCAGGTGTATAACGTGGCAAATTCGAAAGCGCAGGCGTCCCTCGCTTACGGTATCTGCCTCAAGATGGTTCGTAGGTCGAAGGACCTGAACGGCGTACTAAGAAAGGGCACTGTTCCAGACCGCGACCAGGACGGCATCATCTTCGACCGCAACGACGGCTACATCACGGTGCTCACGAACCAGACGCGCAACCTTGACGGCCTCAATATTCATTTCGTCCTTTTCGACGAGATGCACGCGAACACCAATCGCGATCAATATGACCTTTGCAAACAGGCAATGACGTCGGAGACGAGGAAGCAGCCGCTACTCCTCGCCATAACCACGAACGGGTTCGAGCGCAACGGCCTTTTCGACGACCAATATGACTACGGCTGCGGCGTCCTCGAAGGCACCATAATTGACGATACCTTCCTGCCTTTCCTCTACGAACTCGACGACCGCAGCGAATGGACCGACGAGCGTTGTTGGATAAAGCCGAATCCCGGCCTCGACACCGTCAAGAGCCGCAACAAGCTGAGAAACAACGTGAACAAAGGCATGCAGGACCCGTCGTTCATGCCCACCCTCATGACCAAGGACTTCAACATGCCCGAGTCGCGCGCGGCCGCATGGCTCGCGTTCGAGGAGGCCGTCAACGAGGCCCCTCTTCCCGAGCTGCCGCCGAGCGGCAAGTACTCGGACGTCGGTTTTCGCTACGGCGTCGGCGGCTTCGACGCCTCCGACACCACCGACCTGAGCGCGGGCAAGTTCCTCATGATGCGCAGGGACGACCCGAACATCTACGAGCTGTCGATGTACTGGCTGCCGGAGGAGGCGCTCAAGAAGGGCGACGGGTACAGGCGCGAGCGCGACGACGTCCCCTACCGCCAGTGGGAGGAGCGGGGGCTGCTGAGGACCGTGCCGGGCAACACGGTGCCGAAGCGCGTGTTCGTCGAATGGCTCGAGGAGATAAAGCAGAACTACGACGTGTGGACCTTCGCCATCGGCTACGACCCGTGGCACGTCCTCGGGACGGACGAGGAACAGCTCCAGCAGTACACTGGCAAGGATTTGTGCGAGAAGGTGCGCCAAGGGCCCCAGACGCTCTCGATGCCCGGCAAGGAGCTTCGGGCGCAGTTCGCGGCAAACGTGATAGTCGACGGGCACAACCCTGTCAACGAGTGGTGCCGCATGAACGTGCAGGTCTCGACCGACAACAACGCGAACATCAAGTTCCACAAGGTGTCCGGCAAGGCCGTGAACCGTATCGACGGCTTCATGGCCGAGCTGTGCGCCTACGTGGCGTACCTACGGCACAAGGAAGAGTACGAGGGGGTCATCTAGAAGGCAAGATGGAGAAAGGAGAATGTAGGTGTCCTTCTACGACGGCGGTGATGAGGAATGAATACGAGGCTGTTATCCGATGCTTGCTAGTTTCAGGGAGACATTTCACCCGACCGATGAAGACAGGGCGACGAGAACGGCGATGCTCCGCAGGTTCCACGAGATCGGGGTCGCCGGGAAGCATTGTGAGTACTGCAAGAAGGCGACATGGATACCCGAGCTCGAGATGGGCTACGAGACGGCGTACTGCTATTGCAGCGTTAACGGCGAATTCGTCGAACGGATCGTTGGCAGGGATTGCTTTGAAGAGAAACCGTTCGAACGAAAGGAGGCTGAATGAGGTTCAGGGAATGCTCGATATGCGGCTCGGAAGCGGGCCCGACGTACCTCGACGTCAAGGGCAAGGGGACGAGGTACGGGGCCGAGTGCGCCGAGGGCCACGCGATGGAGGCGGTGTTCGGCACGAAGAACCGCGCGGCCCAGGCGTGGAACGAGTGCCAGGAGTTCGTCGAGAGGTACACGGAGGATGGATGATGTACGGCGAGGAAGACGAGTTTATGCCAGACGACGGTGACTACGGGACCTCGTTCGGCGAAGCTATACGCGACGTTTGCATGTTCCTCGGCCACGTGTTGATAGCGCTGGTTCCGGTTGCGATAGTCATAGCCGCCATAGCGTACTCCATCTGGCGCGAAGTCCTGATTATCAACTTCCTAACAGGTTAGGAGGAACAATGAGGAAAGTGCTGTTCTCATCCGACCGCCCGCTCGAACGGGCCGAGAACCTGAAGTGCGTCTGGGACGCCTACAGAGGCCCGAAGGAGTTCGTGCAGTACCTCGTTGACGCGTGCAGAGCGCTGTCCGACAGGTACTCGGTGTTCGTGACCGACGAGATACCGCAATACTCGCCGACGAAGGGCAACGTCAGGACGGTATTCGTGAGCCACGGCATATCTGGTGACAAGCTCTACGGGCTGGACTGCTCTGAGTCCCACCGCGCAGGGGCAAGTCAGGTCGATTACGCGATATGCACTACCGAGTACTCAAGGCGCCGCGTGATGGCGCAGCTCGGGCTGCCGGAAGAGCGCGTGCTCCCCCTCGGGATGCCGATAACGGACCGCTATTCCGGGAAGCGCAAGGGCGACGGGTCCACGTTCTTGGCCGAGTACGGGCGCGCCTACCTCTACGTGCCCACATGGCGTGCGCCGGGCAACCCTCCCCTGCCGCGGGTCGACTGGCGCAAGGTGGACTCGCTGCTCGGCGACGACGAGGTGCTCGCGGTGAAGCGCCACATGTGCACGGCCGACCCGATCGTCGGCGAAGAGCTTAGACATGTCTCGGAGGTGGGCAACATGGCCCCGTCTGCGCCGTACCTCATCGACTGCGACGTGGTGTCCACCGATTTCAGCTCGATCATGTTCGACGGCTACGTGCTCGGGAGGCCGAACGTGCTCGTGACCGACGGGCACGCGGCGTACCAGGCGTCGCATGGCATGTACGAGAGCTATCCAGGATGGTACAGCTCGCGCGCGGTCGAGGCGCAGGGGAACGAGGAGGCGTTTGTCGCGGCTCTCAGGGACGCGTTCGGGAAGGGGCTTGGGTCCGTCGAGCGCAACGTGGTCGACACGGTCACGGGCGAGTGCGACGGCCATAGCGCCGAGCGGGTCGCCGAGCTGATAGCAAAGCTTGCATAAGGAGGAAACATGGAGAAGCACGCGGTGTACTCCGGCACCAGGAACCTGTACGGCGACATGCAGACCGCCGCCAAGTCGCTCATAGCGAACAGCGACGTCGACAAGGTGTGGATGCTCACGGAGGGCGGATACGACTACTGGCTCCCCGACATGTGCGAGGTGATCGACGTGAGCGGGCAGCTGTTCTTCCCGCCCGACGGCCCGAACATGTCCACCCAGTACACCTACATGGCGATGCTGCGATGCTGCCTGGCGCTCATGCCGGAGTTCGCGGGAATCGACCGTATCCTGTCACTCGACGTGGACACCATCGCCAACCGCAGGGTGTCGGACGTGTGGGAGCTACCGCTTGGAGACGAGTACTACTTCGCGGCCGTGAGGGAGAACCACCGCTCGGTCGGCAACCTGCTATACACCAACATCGGCGTGGCGCTCATGAACCTGGCGAAGCTCAGGAACGGCAAGGCGGACGAGTTCGTGGACGCGCTCAACCGGTGGCAGTTCAGGTGGATAGAGCAGGACGTGATGAACTACCTGTGCCAGGGGCGCATACTCCAGATGCCGCCCGAGTACAACGCGTGCGATTTCACGGACCACAGCTTCGTGCGCATCCGCCATTACGCCGCACGGAGCGCGGACAGGTGGCGGGGAGAGCGGCTCGTCCAGCAGTACCGCGAGATGAGCTGGGACAGGGCGCTCGAACTGCATGACTGGCAGGTGAGCAAGAATGCCTAGCCTGATGGTGAGCGTGCCAGTCGGCGACGGCGGGATCAGGCCAGCTTGCGCCGAGGCCATAGGCAACGCGGTGGAGTACGCCGAGACGAACGCCTTCGGGGTGTTCGACAGGATAGTGCACCAGCACGTTTGCGGGTACGGAATACCTCATGCGCGCAACGCAATCGCGCAGAACGCGCTCGACGCGCACGTAGACTACGTGTGGATGGTGGATTCCGACGTGGTAGTCCCGGAAGACGCCCTCGTCAACCTGGTCGAGGTAAGGGCGGCCATATGCATGGGATGGTACATCCGAGGCAGGAGCGACGAGGGTCTGACGTGCGCGATACGGCACGGCTCTGCCGGCTGGGACGACAGCATCGGGAGAGACGAGCTCAACGCCATGCGCGGCGAGGACGACCCGACCGTCCAGGTGAAGGGCAACGGGCTCGGATGCACGCTCGTCCGCGTGGACACCTTCGCGAGGCTCCCAGCGCCGTGGTTCCAGTTCACGATGCACCCGATAGGGCCGCCGCTCGGCGAGGACTACTGGTTCTGCCAGCAGTGCGCGAACGCGGGAGTCCCGCTGTTCGTCGACGCGAGGGTCGGGTGCGGGCACATCCACGACAGGCTGCTGGAGGCGAGATGAACAGGAGGACGAGCATATCGGTTGACGTGTTGTTCATGTTCGCGACGGCGAACGCGATCATATCGTTCGCGTCGTGGTTCACGGGCAACGGGCATGCGCAGCTGTACAGCGCTATCTGGGGCTGTTTCTGCCTGCTGATGGCCGTGCTGCTGTGCGTGTACCCGAGGGGAGGCGGAAGATGAGCGTGCTCTTCGTATCGCAGCTCCCACTGGGCCGCGCGGAGAACATCACTGCCGTATGGGACGCGTTCGACGGCCCCAAGGAGTTCAGGATGGGCAGAGAGTCCATGAGGACCGCCGAGAGGGACGGCTTCTCCGTGGTGGTGTGCGACTGCCC
>Ga0265298_10004409_pt1 | contig 18032 bp, 11 predicted proteins | sample AusTroGonzalo_MG_3_FD_193486 | JGI IMG/M metagenome (GOLD analysis project Ga0265298, IMG submission 193486) | Bovine rumen microbial communities from tropical cattle in Woodstock, Queensland, Australia - Gonzalo_01 | ecosystem: Host-associated > Mammals > Digestive system > Stomach > Rumen ... | reverse complement strand
CTCAGAGATGCTGATACCTATAAGCAGCGCGCAGATACTGCCACGACGCAGGAACGAAAAGATCAGTATCTGGAGAAGCAGAAGCATTATGAGGAGTCGTCGGTGAAGCATCGTGCAGCCTATGATTCTATCAATGCCATGAACTTTGAACAGATTCACGAGATTGCCAAGCAGGATCTTGCCAGTAGGGTCGCAAACGAGGAGTCGCACGGCAATACGTTGCGCAACTACATGATATACTTGCTGATATTGATACCTCTTTATATTATAACAGGTTATCCGCATGGATATTCTATTACGCGCCATCGCCGTCGCTCAGGATGTATGAATATCTTCCGTAAGGTGGGCTTCGGTATTGCTTCGTTCTGCTTTGGTGCAGGCTTGGCAATGAGTCTGTTGCCAGACTATGTGGTAAAGACTACCTATTCAGATGGTCATACAGAGACGCATACTGAGAGTGATATGGGTAACATCATCATTCTGGCCATCAAGTTCGGCCTGATGATTGTTGGCGCCTTCATCTTCTGCTTCGTTGCTTCTGTCATCATGACTATCGAGACTTTCTACGGCTTGTTGGAGAACTTCAACTGGAAGGGCTGGATAGCTAAGTTGATGCCTCCTAAGCAGCCTCAAGAAGTGAAATAAATTATTTTTATTAATTCCAATAATTATTTAGAACTATGAATAACTGGTTTTTCCGTTTCCTGACCAGCGGTTTTGGTACAGGAACAGCCGCAGGTAAGGCATTAGGTTGGACAATTGCTATCTGTCTGATTGGTCTGTGGATTTTTATCTGGCTCGTGAAGATAATTTACAAAGCTATCGTTGGCGAGAAGATTCCTCACTACAAGCATGGTAACTATTGTGTTGAGCTGGTTGCCATTGGTGAAAACCCCAAGGCACTGAAGAAGCAGCTATGCGAATTCAAGGGCTATAGCAGCTCGTTGGCCAAGAAGGTGATGGGCTCTGTTCCCTCACTTGTTGTAACAGGTTTGGATAAGGAAGCTGCTGAAGATTTCCAGACAGTGATTGATGCTACTGGAGCCACTACAGAGGTTAAGATTTACCAGCCGAAATAGCATTTAAAGGAACCCTTTATACATGTCAGGCACGCCAGATGGCTGTTGCCTGACATTTTTGTGTCATAAAATTTGGAAAATTCCTTGCTTCTTCGTAAATTTGCATGCGTTATGCGAGTAGTCTACGAGGATAATCATATTATCATCGTCTACAAGGAGAGTGGAGAAATCGTTCAAGGTGACAAAACAGGCGATACTCCCTTGTCAGAAACGGTGAAACAATACATCAAAGAGAAGTACCAGAAACCGGGTGCTGTATTCTTGGGTGTGGCGCATCGTTTGGACCGTCCGGTCTCTGGACTGGTGGTCTTTGCTCGTACCTCCAAGGCACTGACCAGACTGAACAAGATGTTCGCTGAAGGAGAAGTACATAAGACGTACTGGGCGATAGTGGGAAGAGGTGAGAAGCTAGAGGTGAGAGGTGAGAGAAGTGAGGAGTTCACTACCATAGAGCACTGGCTGACGAGGAATGAGAAGCAGAATAAAAGCTACGCCTACGACCATGAGGTGCCTCGTTCGAAGAAAGCCGTGCTGCGCTATCGCTTTATAGGTCATTCTGATCGCTACTCGCTCGTTGAGGTGCAGCTAATGACAGGGCGTCATCACCAGATACGCTGTCAGCTCTCCACCATCGGTTGTCCTATCAAGGGCGATTTGAAATATGGAGCACCTCGCAGCAATCCTGATGGTAGCATCTCGCTGCTGTCGCACCGTGTGGAGTTCATCCATCCAGTGTCGAAGGAACCCATCGTGGTGGAATCACCACTACCTGATGACCCGCTATGGTCGCAGATGATTATGAATCGTTAGGTTATGAAAAAAATATTTTGGTGGATATTGATCATCTTGCTGAGCCCCGTCTTGCTCTTCGTGGTGCTGACGGTGCTGCTCTACCTGCCTCCTGTACAAAATTGGGCAGTAGACAAGGTGACAGCCATCGCCTCAGAGAAGACAGGCATGGATATCTCCATAGAACATGTCAATCTGTCGTTTCCTCTTGACCTTGCGATAGATGAATTCCGCGTACTGCAAAAGCCCGATACTATTGCTGATGTGGAGCGTATGGTGGTTGACGTGCAGTTCTGGCCATTGCTGGATAGTAAGGTTGTTATTAATGAACTGGAAGTTACCAATACCCGTCTGAATACGCTCGATATGGTGGCTGCCGCAAAGGTGAAGGGACATTTCTCTCGCCTGTTTATGGCCAGCAAGGGTATTGACCTCGACAAGCAAACCGTAGAACTCAATGGCTCACGTCTGGAAGATGCCTTCTTTGACATCCAGATGGCCGACTCTATCCCAGAAGATACTACTACCAGCGAACCTACGCTGTGGAAGATATATGTCGACAGCATAACTGTCGACCGCTCGGATGTGGTGTTCCACATGCCTGGCGATACGATGAGTGTCAATGCCCACATGGGCAGCTTGACAGCCTGTGAAGCGCTGATAGACCTCGGCTCTCAGACCTATACGGTGGGTAGCGTGGATTGGTTGCATGGTGCAGTGAAATATGACCAGAACTTCCAACCGCATATTGATGGCTTGGACTATAACCATATTGATCTTAGCGACATTACTGTTGGCATAGACTCTATCTACTACCACGACCCCACGCTGCGTCTGCATCTCAGACAGGTGGCACTGAAAGAGAAGAGTGGACTTGAGGTGAGCCACTTGTCTGGTCCCGTCGTCATGGAGGATGGCGCTATCAAGTTGCCTAAGTTCCGCCTGTCGACACCTTATAGTGATATCGATGTGGAACTCGATATGCCATTCTCGCTTATGGAACCTGTGGACCCAGGAAAGATGCGACTGAAGATGAACGCCTCACTGGGTAAGCAAGACCTGATGCCATTTATGGCCGACCTGCCCGCTGCCATGCGTCAGCGCTGGCCGGAATATCCACTTACTGTCAGTGGTCTGCTGAAGGGTAATATGCAGCATATGGACTTCCATGATATGGAGGTGTCGCTGCCAACTGCCTTCCATGCTACTGCTACGGGCTTTGCCGCCAATCTCGATGATCCGCAGCGACTGCGTGCCGATGTGCAGTTTACTGCCAGCATTCAGAACTTAGGATTTGTGATGGCTATGCTGCCTCGTGATATGCAGCGCAACTACCGTATTCCACCACTGTCTGCTCAAGGAAGAGTCAAGGCCGATGGTCAGCAGTATTATGCTGACATCACCGCTCGTGAGGGTAGGGGAACGGTTAAGGCCAAAGGTTCGTTTAATGCGGCAGCTATGCGCTATGATGCTGACATCAAGGTGCGCGACCTGAATGTCCATCACTTTATGCCGCACGACAGTATCTATACCGTATCTGCTGACATCATTGCCAAGGGACAGGGTACTGACTTCTTCTCTCCACGTACAAGACTTGTGGCCGATGCGAAGATATACCATGTAGGCTATGGCAAGCTGAATATTGACAATATCACTGCCCATGCGCTGGTCAGCGATGGTAAGGCTCATGCTAACCTCGTCAGTCGTAACCCATTGCTGAAGGGTGCTGTCAACTTCGATGCCCTGCTGTCGACCACCCGTTTTGATGGTACGCTGAGCACCGACTTCCAAGCACTCGACTTATATAAGATGGGTGTGGTGGAGAAACCGCTGACCATTGGTATGTGTGGCCATTTCGACATCAACTCCGACCTGAAGCTGACACATCATGCTACGGGACTCATCAACGATATCTCTATCACTGACTCCAGTCATGTATATCGTCCTTCTGCTATCGACTTGCTGCTCAATACCACTCCTGATACTACTTATATGCGTACTCAGAGTGGCGACTTTATCGTGAAGCTGGATGCCAGCGGTAACTATGAGCAACTGCTTAATCAGTTTATCATATTGGGTGACTCTGCGATGGCTCAGTTGGATAGAAAGACGATTAACCAACCGGCACTGCGCAGACTGTTGCCTACGATGCGCATGACTGTGGAGAGCAAGCGAGAGAACCCTGTTGCCACCTTCTTGAAAGCCAGCGCTGACGTAGATTTCAAAGAGATGCTCTTCGACCTCTCAACCTCTGCAGTAGAAGGTGTTAATGGCCGTGGATTTATCAACTCACTGACGGTCAGCGATATCCGAATAGATACTATCAACTTCTCACTGACACAGCGTCAGGAGCGACTGTCCTTTGGCGGACAGGTGCGTAACAATAAGAAGAATCCGCAGTTTGTATTCAATGCCCTCTTCGATGGCATCATACAAGAGCGTGGTGCTACACTCGGTGTACGCTACTACGATGCCGACAACAAACTGGGTGCCCGTGTGGGTGCTCAGGCAGAGGTGGTAGATAGCGGACTCTCCCTGCATCTTGTTCCTGCTCGTCCTACGCTGGGTTATAAGGAGTTTGCGGTAAACAAAGATAACTTCCTGTTCTTAGGTGCCTCAGGAAAAGTGAAGGCAAAGGTTGACCTGCGTGCTGACGATGGTATGGGTATCCGCCTGTACTCTGAAGAGACTGATCCTACGGCTTTGCAAGACCTGACGCTCAGTCTGCATCAGTTTAACCTGGAGGAGATTACCTCTGTGATTCCTTATGCACCCCGCATGTCGGGTATGCTGAATGGCGACTACCATGTGGTGCAGGATGCCAGCGGACAGTTCTCTGTGGCTGGTGATATGGGTGTTCGTAATATGACCTACGAGCGCTGTCCTATTGGTAATATCAGTACGGAAATGGTCTATCTGCAGAAAGAGAATGATGCCCATGCCATTGAGGCCCGTCTGATGATGGATGACGACGAGATAGGACTATTGACAGGTACTTATTATAATGAAGGCGAGGGCTCGATGGATGCTACACTACGACTGGAGCATCTGCCTCTGAATATTGTTAATGGTTTTGTGCCCGACCAGCTCTGTGGCTTGCAGGGTTATGGTGAAGGTACACTGACTATTCAGGGTGCGCTATCTCGTCCTGAGGTTAATGGTGAGGTATATCTCTCTAATTCTTACTTAGAAAGCGTACCTTATGGCCTCAAGCTACGCTTTGATGACGACCCCATACGCATCAAACACTCTAACCTGCTGTTTGAGAACTTCACGGTCTATGCTTATAACGACAACCCGCTGAATGTGCAGGGTAATGTGGATTTCAGTGATTTGGACCATATGATGGTTGATCTGCGCATGCAGGCTAATAACTTCCAGATTATAGGCGCCAAGGAGCATGCCAAGAGTGTGGCCTATGGTAAGGCATTCGTCAACGTCTTCGCGATGGTTAACGGTACGCTTGAGAACCTTAGCATGCGTGGTCGTCTTGACGTGCTGGGAACAACTGATTTGGGCTACATCCTGCGTGACACACCTATTACTACTGATAATCAGTTGGACGATTTGGTGAAGTTTACAGACTTCAGCGATACAACCCAGATTGCAGTGTCTCGTCCGCCTATCACTGGCTTCCGCATGGATATGACACTGAATGTGTCGAAAGGTGCTCATATCATGGCCTACATGAATGCCGACCACTCTAACTACATTGACCTGATGGGTGGTGGTACGCTGCGTATGCTGTACAGTCCTGCCGATAACCTGCAGCTGACGGGTCGCTATACGCTGTCGAATGGTGAGATGAAGTATGCATTGCCTATCATCCCGCTGAAGACTTTCCATATTCAGGATGGCTCATATATAGAATTTACGGGTGATCCGATGAATCCGACACTGAATATTGCTGCCGTGGAGCGTACCAAGGCTACCGTTACTGGTACAAATGGCGTAGGTCGTTCGGTAGTATTCGACTGTGGTGTCAATATCACCCGCACACTCAGCGATATGGGCCTTGAGTTTACGCTCGATGCTCCTGAGGATATGCAGTTGCATGGTGAGTTGCAGACCATGGGTAAAGAACAGCGCGGTAAGCTGGCAGTAACCATGCTGACCACAGGTATGTATCTGGCAGATGGTAATACGAAGCCGTTCTCTATGAACTCGGCGCTCAGCTCGTTCCTCAGCTCAGAAATCAGTAACCTGACGGGTAATGCTCTGCGCACGCTCGACCTGTCGTTTGGTATGGATAATAGTACTGATGCCACCGGACAGTCGCATACAGACTACTCGTTTAAGTTTGCTAAGCGTTTCCTGAACAATCGCCTGAAGCTGGCTATTGGTGGTAAAGTGACGACTGGTGAGGAGATGCCTGGCGGACGAAATAACTCGTTCTTCGATAACGTCTCGTTAGAGTATCGTCTCGATGATACAGCCAACAAGTATCTCAACCTCTTCTTCGAGAATAACTCTTACGACTGGCTCGACGGCTATACACAGAAGTATGGTGGCGGATTCATCTGGCGCCGTACGCTGCAGAACTTCACTGATATATTCCGTTTCAAGGACGATAGCAACACCCTGTCGCTACCTCCTGTACGTACTGACTCCATAAAGACTACACGCAATGACCAGAAATAAGATAACATCATACATCTTACATCTAACCTCTTGCCTTCTCATCGTCTCCTGCTCGATGACCAAGGATATTCCAGAGGGTGATCAGCTCTTTACAGGACTGAAAACCATTCAGTGGGTAGATGCTGAGCAGTCAGACAATCTTATAGAGACACAAGCGGAATTAGAGGCTGCTCTTGCTACGGCACCTAATGGCTCTTTGTTTGGCAGTAGCTACTATCGTTTGCCGTTCTCGTTTGGTGTCAGCGTGTGGAACAAATATGCTGAGAAGGATACTCCTTTTGCAAACTGGATGACCAAGACCTTTGGTCGTCAACCAGTATTGATGTCATGGGTTAATCCAGAGTTGCGTGCCTCTGTGGCTCAGAATGTGTTGCGCAATCATGGCTATTTTCATGGTAGGGTAGAGCATGAGACCATACAACAGAAGAATCCGAAGACTGCCAAGATACAATATACTGTTACGCCAGGTAGATTGTATATGCTCGACAGTGTGGGCTATTTCGACTTTCCTCGACATGCCGACAGTCTGATACATGCGACTTTGGATGAGGCTCAAATCCATCGCGATGATCCTTTTGTCGTGTCAAAGCTGGATGCTGAACGCCAACGTATCAGTACCTTGCTGCGTAACAATGGCTACTACTTTTATCAGCCTGCCTATGCCTCATATCTGGCAGATACCTTTGCTGTTGATGGCAAGGCACAGTTGCAGTTCCGCCTTGCCAAGGACGTACCAGTTACTGCTACACATCCTTGGTATATCGGTCGCATCACGGTAAATATGAAGAAGTCGTTTATGGAACAGCCTACCGACTCGTTCAAGAGCCGTCATCTGACCATACGCTATTCTGACAAGAAGCCACCAGTACGTCCCCGTGTGCTCTTGGCTGATATGAAGCTGCGTCCTCGTCAGTTGTATAGCTATTCGGATTATCTGGAGTCGTCCAGTAAGATTAATGCCATGGGCTTGTTCTCCATGACGGAGTTCCAGTTTACGCCACGAGATACTACAGCAGCCTGTGATACGCTCGACCTGACACTGAACTGTACCTTCGATAAACCATGGGACTTCTATATTGAAACCAACTTCAATGCCCGTACTATTGGACGTATGGGACCTGAGCTGAAGATGGGTGTTACGCGCCGTAACGCTTTCCGTGGAGGTGAGAAGATCGATGTTAATGTTCATGGCTCCTACGAGTGGGCAACCAGTAATGGTTCGTCAATGAATAACTATGAATATGGTGCTGATGCCTCTGTGGAGTTCCCACGTATCATCGCTCCTTTCGTCAATAAGTTCCAACGTGTTCGTCGTGGACCAGATGGTAAGCCACGCCGTCGCTTGTTCTATAGTACGCCGACAACGTTGGCTAAGGCTTCTACCGATGTGATCTATCGTCCTGGTTACTACAAGATGCATGTCGTTTCTGGTGAGTGGACCTACCGTTGGCAGACGTCTGAGAAGAGTCGCCATGAGTTCTCACCCCTTACTGTGAAATATCAGTTTATGAACAGCCGTACGGCAGATTTCGATGCAGTCATCGATCAGAACCCTTATCTGTGGGCTACTATGCAGGACTACTTCATTCCTGAGATGCGCTACACCTATACTTATACTTCACCGAAGCGCTCACTGCATCCTGCACGCTGGGAAACTACCATTGCTGAGGCTGGTAATGGTGTGGCACTCTATGATGTTGCTACAGGTAAGTCATGGAATGACAAGGATAAGACGATGTTCAAGAATCCTTATTCACAGTTCCTGAAGATTGAGACCGACTATACCAAGACACTGACTCTTGACAGTCATTCGAAAATTGTGGGGCACGTCAATGCGGGTATCATCTATTCATATGGCAATAGTGACTGGGTGCCTAACAGCGAACTCTTCTATGTGGGTGGTGCCAATAGCATCCGCGCCTTCTCCGTGCGTGGTGTTGGTCCAGGCTCCTTCCCTGGCATTGACAATAAGGCATATTCTTACCTCATGCAGAATGGTGACATCAAGTTTGTTGCTAACGTTGAATATCGCCGTCGGCTGTTTGGCTCTCTGTATGGAGCAGTGTTCCTTGATGCCGGTAACGTATGGACAGTACGTGATCAATATGGTGACGACCCGCAGTTCCAGGGTACCAGCCAGTTTAAGTTGAAGGACGCTTTGAGCCAGATGGCAGTAGGTACTGGTCTGGGCATTCGCTATGATATGGACTTCCTCATACTGCGCCTCGACTGGGGTGTAGCGCTTCATCTGCCTTATGCTACGGAGAAGTCAGGATTCTATAATGTTCCGCATTTCAAAGGTAGTCATACGCTTCATTTCGCTATTGGCTATCCCTTCTGATGATAAAAAATAAATGACTCATATTAAAATATAGATTATGGAAAGAACATGGAGATGGTTTGGCAAGAAAGATAAGATAACGCTTGCACAACTGAGACAGATTGGTGTTGAGGGCATTGTTACTGCCCTGCACGACGTACCTCTGGGCGAGGTATGGACACGTGAGAAGATTCGTGATTTGCGTGAGTATATTGAGAGCTATGGCATGCGCTGGAGTGTGGTAGAGTCGCTGCCAGTAGTAGAGACCATCAAATATGGTGGTCCTGACCGCGACCATCAGATAGAGGTATATAAGGAGTCGCTGCGTAACCTTTCAGCAGAAGGCATTCACTGTATCTGCTATAACTTTATGCCTGTGCTCGACTGGGCGCGTACTGACTTGTTCCACGACAACCCCAACGGTGCTACAAACCTTTACTTCAACTATGCCGAGTTTGCCTACTTCGACATTTATATCTTGAAGCGTCCGGGTGCTCGCGAGGAGTGGGAGCAGTTTAAGTTCCCCGAAGGTTGGGGTGAGGGCCGTAGTGTTATTGCCGAGTGCGATGCATTGGCTAAGACGATGACTCCTGAGAAAGACCATAAATTGGTAGAGACTATCGTTATCAAGACTCAGGGCTTTGTGAGTGGTAACTTCAGCGAGAATGATGAGGCTCCTATCCAGAAGTTCCGTGAGTTCCTCGACCTGTATAAGGGCATTGATAAGGCTCAGCTGCGCGAGAATATGAAGTACTTCCTTGAGGCTATCATGCCTGTTTGTGAGGAATGCAATATGAATATGTGTGTACACCCAGATGATCCCCCCATTGAGATTCTCGGTTTGCCACGTATTGTACGTACTGAGGAGGATATCCAGTGGTTCCTCGATGCTGTGCCCAACAAGCATAACGGCTTGACCTTCTGTGCTGGTTCACTGAGTGCTGGCGCCTATAATAATGTAGTTGAGCTGGCTAAGAAGTTTGCCTCTCGCACTCACTTTGTTCATCTGCGCTCATGCCACATCTTCCCCAATGGCGACTTCACAGAAGCCAGCCACCTGGGTGGTCGTGCTGACCTGATAGAACTGTGCCGTATCTTCGAAAAGGAGAATCCACAGTTGCCGATGCGTGTAGATCATGGTATGACGTTTACTGATGAGCCTGGTGGTATCATGGATGAGTCAAGCCACGGACATAATGCTGGTTACACACTCCTTGGCCGTATGTTCGCTATGGGACAGGTGCAGGGCATTCTTGCCACTGTTGACCGTGAACTCGGAATAGAATACAAACAACCCGGATTCTTTGATTAAAAAATCAGAGTGTGGTGTTGTTAACTATAGATTAATATAACGATATAGATTGTGGAAGTAGCGAATGACAGGTGGGGCATCCTATATTGCCCCAAAGGACGCGGCAGTAAACAGCGCGAGAAGATACAGCGTGTGCTGGACGAGCGCAAGGTGCAGTATGACTTTGTGCAGAGTGAGTCGACGGATAGTGTAGAGCGCCTGATGACCATGCTGATACATAATGGTTATAAGACCATTATCATCATGGGTGGCGACTCTGCGCTGAACGATGCCGTCAACTGCTTGATGGCTGAAGAAAAGCAGGTACGCGACAGCATTGCGCTGGGAGTTATCCCCAACGGAATGATGAACGACTTTGCACGCTACTGGGGCTTCGACGATGATGAGATGGAGCAGACGGTAGATTGGTTGATAAAACACCGAGTTCGTACCATCGACCTGGGTTGTGTGCGCTATACCAATAAGAAAAACGAGCGTTGTCATCGTTACTTCCTCAACTGTGTCAATATCGGGTTAATTGCCGACGTGATGAATCTGCGCCGTCAGACACGCTCACTGTTGGGCTCCCGCACACTCTCGTTTATTGTGTCGATTTTCCTCATGATTTTCCACCGCATGGATTATAAGATGCGTGTCAAGTTGAATAGTGAGGTAGTAGACCGTAAGATGATGACGATGTGTGTGGGTAGTGGTCCAGGTTATGGACAGACACCTAACGCAGTGCCTTATAACGGCATGCTCGACGTGTCGATGGTGTACCATACGGAGATGATGCAGCTGATTGCTGGTTTGTGGTTGCTGATAACAGGACGTTTTCTCAACCATCGTAGTGTGCATCCATACCGTACTCGTGAGATAGTTGTCGAGGAAGCTCCTCACGCATTGGTAGGTGTCGACGGTCGACTGATAGGTGCTCCCGTGGGAGGCTACCGCATCACCGTGGAACAGGAAGTCATCAATTTCCTGATACCCGACTAACCCTTTCGAGTGGCGTTTTTCATCCGATGACTGTAAAATTGCACGTTTTTACAAAAAAAGTGCAAAAATATTTTGTAGTCACGATGAATTTGCTTACTTTTGAAGGTGATAACTAATCTAAAACACTTATCTTAAAATAAGAACTATGAGTTATTTACGATTCGAGAAAGCTGTAATGACCAATCTTGAGGAGTCACTCCATCGTGAATTGCTTCGAACAAACCGTTCTGGCGCATATAGCGCGTCTACATTGGTAGACTGCAATACGCGCAAGTATCATGGTCTGCTCGTTGTTCCCGTACCTGAGCTTGACGATGAGAACCATGTGCTGTTGTCATCGCTTGACTGTACGGTGATTCAGCATGGTGCCGAGTTCAACTTAGGGCTCCACAAGTATCAAGGTAACAACTTCAGCCCAAAAGGTCACAAATACATTCGCGAGTTTACTTGTGATGTTGTGCCCACCACCATCTATCGTGTTGGTGGCGTGTTATTAAAGAAAGAGGTGGTGTTCCACCACTATGAGGACCGTATCCTCATTCGTTATACCTTGGAGGATGCTCACTCGGCTACTACGCTGCGCTTCCGTCCTTTCTTGGCCTTCCGCTCCGTACGTCAGTTTACCCATGAGAATTCTACGGCAAGCCGTGAGTATCAGGAGGTAGATAATGGTATCAAGACATGTATGTATGCAGGTTATCCCGACCTGTTCATGCAGTTCTCAAAGAGCAATGAATTTATCTTCCAGCCAGACTGGTATCGTGGTGTGGAGTATCCTAAGGAGCAGGAACGTGGTTATGCCTCAAATGAAGACCTTTATGTGCCAGGTTATTTCGAGATGAGCATTAAGAAGGGTGAGAGCATTATCTTCTCTGCTTCTACATCGAGCATCAAGACTTCTACGCTGAAGGCATTGTTCCAGAAGGAGGTTGAGCAGCGTGTGCCCCGTGATAACTTCTATCACTGTCTGGTTACTGCCGCTCATCAGTTCCATAACCGCAAACCCAACGACGACCGTTACCTGTTGGCTGGCTATCCTTGGTTTAAGTGCCGTGCCCGCGATACGTTTATTGCACTGCCTGGACTGACGCTGGCCATCGGTGAGAAAGACTACTTTGAGCTGGTTATGAAGACTGCCGAGAAGGGCCTGCGCGAATTCATGGATGACAAGCCCTTGAGCGTGAAGATTTATGAGATAGAACATCCCGACGTTCCTCTGTGGGCTGTATGGGCTATCCAGCAGTATGTCAAGGATGCTGGTCGTGAAGAGGGCTATAAGATGTATGGCAAGCTGCTGAAGGATATTGTGAAGTTTGTCATTGATGGTGGTCATCCTAATCTGCGTCTCGATGATAACGGACTGGTATATGCCGATGGTCGTGACAAGGCTATCACGTGGATGAACTCTACGGCTAATGGTCGTCCTGTCGTTCCACGCTCAGGATATATCGTAGAGTTCAATGCGCTTTGGTATAATGCCATCAAGTTCTGTGCTTCTCTGGAGGCTGAACTGGGTGATAAGAAGTTCGCCGAGAAGTTAGAGAAACTTTCTGAGAAGTGCAAGAAGTCATTCGTTGACACCTTTATGAATGAGTATGGCTATCTGCTCGACTATGTGGATGGTAATATGATGGATTGGAGTGTACGTCCTAACATGATATTCCCTGTAGCCTTCGATTATTCTCCACTGTCGCAGGAGCAGAAGAAGAGCGTTCTCGATGTATGTACCCGCGAATTGCTCACTCCCAAGGGACTGCGCTCGCTGTCACCAAAGAGTGGTGGCTACAATCCTATGTATGTCGGTCCACAGACACAGCGCGACTATGCTTACCATCAGGGAACAGCATGGCCTTGGCTGGGCGGTTTCTATATCGAGGCTTGTCTGAAACTCTACAAGCGTACCCGTCTGTCGTTCCTTGAGCGCCATATGGTAGGCTATGAAGAGGAGATGGACTATCATGCCTTGGGTACGATCAGTGAGTTGTTCGATGGTAATCCACCGTTCTATGGACGTGGTGCTATGGCTTTCGCCATGAATGTGGCTGAGATTCTGCGTTCGGTGAAGCTGTTGCAGAAATATACATACCAAAAATAATAAGGAGGAAATGCTATGAAAGTATTAATGTTTGGATGGGAGTATCCTCCTCATGTATTCGGTGGTCTGGCTACCGCCAACTATGGTATTTCTCAGGGACTCCATGCTCAGGGCGATATGGATATCACGCTCTGTCTGCCCAAGCCTTTCGGTGATGAAGACCGTTCTGCATGTAAAATCGTGGCCATGAATGCTGTGCCCATTGCTTATCGCGATGTGTCGGCCGACTATGTTCGCGAGCGTGTGGGTAAGATTATGGATCCCGATCTCTATTTCCGCCTGCGTGAGCATTTGTATGCCGACTTCAACTACATGCACGTCAATGACCTTGGTGCTATGGAGTTTGCGGGAGGCTATCCTGGCAATCTGCACGAGGAAATCAATAACTATTCGATTATTGCTGGTGTGGTGGCTCGTACATTAGATTACGATATCATCCATGCTCATGACTGGCTGACCTATCCCGCTGGCATCCATGCCAAGCAGGTAAGTGGTAAGCCCTTGTGCATCCATGTGCATGCCACCGACTTCGACCGCTCACGTGGTAAGGTGAACCCCACCGTTTATTCGATAGAGAAGAACGGTATGGATAATGCAGACTGTATTATGTGTGTCTCTGAGCTGACACGTCAGACAGTCATTAACCAGTATCACCAAGACCCACGCAAGTGCTTCACGGTACATAATGCGGTATATCCATTGCCACAAGAGTATCAGGATATTCCACGTCCTGACCATACAGGAAAGGATAAGGTGGTGACATTCCTTGGTCGTATCACGATGCAGAAGGGTCCTGAGTACTTTGTTGAGGCTGCCAATATGGTTATCCGTCGTACTAAGAATGTACGCTTCTGTATGGCTGGCTCTGGTGATATGATGGATGCTATGATTCATCTGGCTGCCGAGCGTGGCATTGCTGACCGTTTCCACTTCCCCGGATTCATGCGCGGCAAGCAGGTTTATGAGTGTCTGAAGGATTCTGATGTTTACGTCATGCCTTCTGTTTCCGAGCCTTTCGGTATTTCACCTCTGGAGGCTATGCAGTGTGGTACACCCTCAATCATCTCGAAACAGTCGGGATGTGCTGAGATTCTGAACAACTGTATCAAGGTTGACTATTGGGATGTCTACGCACTCGCTGATGCCATCTATAGCATCTGTGCCAACGACTCGCTGTTCCAGTATCTCAAGGAAGAAGGAAAGAACGAGGTTGACCAGATTACTTGGGAGAAAGTAGGTGCCTGGATAGCAACGCTCTATAAACGTACTCTCGGCTGGGAGCAGTGATATTGGACAATTGGACTATTTCACAATTGAACAATTGAAATCCTCGAATAAATAGTAAAATAGTGAAATTGTAAATTAGTAAAATAAGATTATGAAAACCATTTGTTTATATTTCGAAATACATCAGATTATCCATCTGAAGCGCTATCGTTTCTTCGATATCGGTACCGATCATTATTATTATGACGACTACGAGAACGAGCGCAGCATCACTGATATCGCCAACCGTAGCTATATGCCGGCATTGACCGCCATTGGCGAAATGATTAAGGAACATGGCGACTTTTTCAAGGTGGCTTTCTCGCTTAGTGGTACTGGTATGGAACAGTTGGAATTCCATGCCCCACAGGTTATCGCCAAGTTGCAGGAGCTGAACCAGACGGGTTGTGTAGAGTTCCTCGCTGAGCCTTACTCTCATGGTCTGTCATCACTGGCCAATGAGGAGACCTTTGCTCTTGATGTGAAGAAGCAGGCCGCTAAGATTGAGGAGCTTTTTGGTAAGAAACCTACTGTGCTCCGCAACTCATCACTTATCTATTCTGATGATATTGGTGGACAGGTTGCTGCTATGGGCTTCAAGGGTATGCTCACTGAGGGTGCCAAGCATGTACTGGGCTGGAAGTCGCCACATTATGTATATAACTGTAACATCGCACCAAATCTGAAGCTGTTGCTTCGCGATGTAGAACTGTCAGATGACATCTCATTGCGTTTCAATAATGCCGACTGGGAGGGTTATCCTCTGTTTGCCGATAATTATATTGATCGTATTGCCAAGTTCCCAGAAGAGGAGCAGATTATCAATATCTTTATGGAACTCAGTGCTCTGGGTATTGCTCAGCCGCTTAGCAGTAATATCCTCGACTTCCTGAAGGCATTGCCAGGTTGCGCTAAAGAGAAGGGTATTACATTCTCTACACCTACCGAAATCTGCATGAAGGTGAAGAGCATGGGTCCCATCAACGTTCCCGATACATTGTCGTGGGTTGACGAGGAGCGCGACTGCTCTTGCTGGTTGGGTAATGCAATGCAGCGTGAAGCATTCAACAAGCTCTATAGTGTGGCAGACCGCTTGCGTATTGCTGACGATCCACGTCTCAATCAAGACTGGGACTATCTGCAGGCTTCTAACAACTTCCGCTTCATGACCACCAAACCCTCGAATGTAGGTTTGGATCGTGGCATCTATAGCGGACCGTTCGATGCCTTCACTAACTATATGAATATTCTCGGCGACTTCATCAATAGAGTTAATGCACTCTATCCACAGGAGATTGAGAACGATGAGCTCAACGCTCTGCTCACTACCATCCGCAATCAGGGTGATGAGATAGAGATGAAGGACAAGGAGATTATCCGTCTGAAAGCTCGTCTGGAGAAGTTGGAGCCAAAGAAGGAAGAGAAGGCCAAGAAAGCAGCAGCTCCCAAGAAGCCCGCTGCTCCTAAGAAAGCCGCTCCTGCCAAGAAGGCTGCGCCTGCTAAGAAAGAGGCAGCTAAGAAGGATGCTCCTGCCAAGTAACAAATAGAAATGTAGTAATAGATGAAGATAGTAATACTCGACGGCTATTCAGCTAATCCTGGTGACCTGTCGTGGAAAGAACTAGAACAGTTGGGAGAGGTGACGGTTTATGACCGCACCTCTCCTAATGATACGTTGACAAGGCTTGCCGATGCGGAAATTGCCTTGACCAATAAGGTTATTTTGAATAAGGATGTCCTTGCACGGCTGCCGAAGTTGAAGTATATTGGTGTACTGGCAACGGGATACAACGTGGTAGATACTGTAGCAGCTCATGAGCGCGGCATCATTGTGACCAATGTTCCTGCCTATAGCACGGAGAGTGTAGCACAAATGGTTTTTGCTCATCTGCTGACGGTGACGAACCGCACGGAGCACTATGCCATTCAGAATCGCGGTGGTCGCTGGACGAAGAATCCAGATTTCTGCTATTGGGATTTTCCTCACATGGAGCTGGCTGGTAAGACATTCGGTATTGTTGGCTTAGGTAATATCGGTCAGCGTGTTGCCCAGATTGCTCTTGCGTTTGGTATGAAGGTCAAGGCACTGACGAGTAAGAATACGCTGCCTGCTGGTATTGAAAAGGCTACTCTTGAAGAGTTGCTGGCAACTGCGGATGTGTTGTCGCTACATTGTCCACTGACGGATAATACTCGCCATCTCATTAATGCTGACACTTTGCGACAGATGAAATCGTCGGCTATCCTGATCAATACAGGACGTGGTCCTTTGGTAGACGACCAAGCTGTAGCTGATGCACTCGCTGACGGGCGCCTTGCTGCTTTCTGTGCTGATGTGCTCACTGAGGAACCACCTAAGGCTGACAATCCATTGTTGCAGCAACCGAATGCATTTATTACCCCTCATATTGCATGGGCTTCCAAGGAGGCACGCATCCGCTTGCTGCAGGTCGCTACTGATAATGTTCGAGCATTCATAGGTGGTAAACCAAATAACGTTGTGTGACATCCGATAATTGACACTACAAAAGAAAATGTCCTTTTTCTTTTGTAGTGTTCTTACTTCTTTGTACCTTTGCAGCCGTGAAACTGGATAACAGACGACATATTACCTCATGGTTGCTATTGGCCGTATTTGTGCCAATGCTGCTTCTCTCGTCACTTCATGTGCATGAAAGTGGCATAGGAACAGTAGAGACAGAGTGTATCGACTGTGTACACAATAGCTGTCACGGCCACCTGACACAGATGGTATCGTGGACACACGACTGTGTGCTCTGCCAGTTTCTCTCTCTGACCTTTGTAGCCATCGGTGTGGCCAGCCTTATTATTATAAATAAGGTGGTCCGCATCAGAATTGATGTCCAGCGACGTAATGTATGCGTCGCCTATTGTGGCATCGTAGGTCTGCGTGCTCCCCCTGCTTTCTCCATTTAGCATAGATTTGGGAGGCTGGCATCCTGTTGGGATGTCAGCAGTAGTTACGTATTAAATGAAGTAAATGGAAACTAAATCATGACAATATCCATTTTGGCTACTGCGTTGATGGCGCTGGTGGCAGGTGGTCATGCTGATGTGGTACCCGATGATACAACTGTTGTGTTGCAGGGCGTGACTGTGAGCGGTCAGCGACAGCGCGATTTCCAGATGCACACGTCGCAGTCTGCAGTACAGGTCAGCCACGACTACTTACAGCAACACTTCTCTGGTTCGCTGATGCAGACCTTGGAGGGTATTCCTGGCGTGAAGGCTATGGCCATCGGTTCGGGACAGTCGAAGCCTACTATCCGTGGCTTGGGCTACAACCGTATGGTGGTAAGTGAGGACGGCATCAAGCATGAAGGACAGCAGTGGGGCGATGACCACGGACTGGAGATAGACCAGTTTGCGGTGGATCGTGCAGAGGTTATCAAAGGTCCTGCAGCCCTGCTCTATGGCTCAGATGCCATTGGTGGTGTACTGAGCCTCTATACCAACCATGTGCCTACCGAACCACTGACTGGCAGTCTACAGCTCTTTGGTCGCTCAAATAACGAGCAGATTGGTGTGACG
>Ga0265298_10004406_pt1 | contig 18035 bp, 13 predicted proteins | sample AusTroGonzalo_MG_3_FD_193486 | JGI IMG/M metagenome (GOLD analysis project Ga0265298, IMG submission 193486) | Bovine rumen microbial communities from tropical cattle in Woodstock, Queensland, Australia - Gonzalo_01 | ecosystem: Host-associated > Mammals > Digestive system > Stomach > Rumen ... | reverse complement strand
CCGAACGGGCGTTGAAGTCGGCAAAGACATAACGATACAGCAACTGAGAGAACAAGGTTACAGAGGCTTTTACGTAGCCATCGGTTGCCAAGGCGGCAAATTGCCCGGCATCACGGGCGAAACGCTCTCCGGCACCACCACCGCCATAGAATTCCTGCGAGAGCACAATTGTGGTAACGTAGGGGCGAATAATGATTCTCCCCTACAGGGCAATGTGGTGGTGGTGGGCGGCGGTAACGTGGCCATCGACGCGGCCCGCGTGGCTAAACGCAGCGGTGCGTCCTCCGTCACCATGCTCTCCTTGGAAACCGAAGACATCATGCCCGCTTCCCTGGAAGAACGAAAGGAAGCCCGTGAGGACGGCGTGGTCATCAAACCCGGTTGGGGCCCCAAGGAGGTTGTAGGAGAGCACTCCTCCGAGAGTGCAGGAAACGATTCGCCCGCCCATGTCACCGGCATCGTCTTCAAGAAATGTACCGCCGTGTATGACAACGAACACCGTTTTAATCCGCAATACGATGAAAATGAGTTGCTTACGCTTAATGCTGATATGGTGATTTTCGCCATCGGACAGACGGTCATTCTCAGGGACTTGCTGAAAGACACAAAGGTGGAGTTCCTCAGAGGAGTCTATCCGAAGGCCGATCCGTTGACCTACCAAACTGCTGAGGAAGACATCTTCGTGGGTGGCGATGTGTTCACCGGTCCGAAATTCGCGATCGATGCCATTGCCGCGGGTAAGGAGGCGGCCGAGAGTCTGCACCGCTATGTGCAGCACGGTCATCTCACCATCGGGCGCAATCGTCGCGACTTTATCGAGCTTGACAAGGACGATGTCAAGGTGGATTCCTACGACAACTCTTCCCGTCAGGTGGAGGGCGTGTCTGAGCAGGCTGACAAGTTTCACGAATACACGCTCACGCTCACCGAAGAGCAGGTGCGCACTGAGACGGCCCGTTGCTTGAGTTGCGGTGCTTCCGTGGTGGACGAGAACCGCTGCATCGGCTGCGGTATCTGCACTACGAAGTGCGGATTTGACGCTATCCACCTCTTCCGCGAGCATCCAGAAGCCAGTATCATGCGCACCTCCGAGGACAAATTCAGCGGCATCCTGCCCTACATGTTCAAGCGGGCCGCGAAGATTGTCTTTAAAAAGTGAATATGCACGAACTCGGTATCGTCTTCTACATCATCCGCGATGTCAAGAAAGTGGCTGCGGAAAACTACGTGGAACACATCTCCACCGTGGTAATGGATATTGGGGAGGTCTCCACGGTGGTACCGCACCTGCTCACCGACTGCTGGCGTTGGGCCGCCGACAAAGAGGAGATGCTCAAAGGCTGCGAACTGAAAGTCAACACCATCCCAGCCGTCACCCACTGCGACGATTGTGGCAAAGAGTACGAAACGGTAAAGTTCGGCAAAACCTGCCCCCACTGTAACAGCCAGAACACGTGGTTGTTGCGGGGAAATGAAGTGGAGATTCGGGAGATACAAGTGGAGGAGATGAGAAGATGAGTATTGTAAGTACTTACGATATAACTGCTAACTACTAACTGCTAACTGCTAACTCGTTTCAATAACCGTAAACCCAAAAAACTAAACCAATATGTCCTGTTTTATAGTACCCATGGCGCAGGCGATAGTGACCAGCGCATACAGAAAAGTCAATGAAAAAAGCATTGAGACCGCCGATTCCGCGTTGAAACGGCAGATTCCCGCATTGGAAAAGATGCTCTGGGGTGGCACCGTCCTCCTGATTGTCGATCACATCCTCAACGGCGAGCTCACCTGGCGCTACCCCTTCTTCACCGCCCTCGACGGCGCCGAAGGCTTCACCATCATGCTCCGCGAAATGCTCACCGTCGGTGTCCCCATGTCCCTGACCCTCACCGCGGTGTGGGCGGTGTACGCCATGCTGAAAGAACGCCGGAAAGTAAATGTTAACAGCGAAGCTACCCAACAGCGAAGCTAACCAAATCAATAATTAATAAAACCCTACCATTATGTTTTTCCAAGTCTATGGGGCTCACGCCCTGGCCCAGTGGGGGATGCTGCTCGTCGTCCTCGTGGGTCTCATCCTGTTCAACGAGTTCGCCCGTCGCACTAAATTCGGCGGCATCGTCACCTTCCTAGTCATCCCTGTCTCCCTCACGGCCTACTTCCTCGCGATTGCCGTGGGCGTGCGCAACGGCGCGCAATGGGCGCTCGAAAACCAGACGCACGTCTATATGCAGGGCTGGTTCCACTACGCCAAGCTCTATGCCGCTACCGCTGGGTGTATCGGCTTTATGATGATTAAATACAAATGGGGCATCGGTGCCAAACACTGGTTCAAACCGTTCCCGTTCATCATCGTGGCCATTAACATCCTGATTGCCTGCGCCTCCGACTTCGAGAGCGCCGCAATGGGCTGGAACAAGTGGTGGCTCACTTCTGAAGGCGTTTGGCAATACGGCGGCTGGCACAATGTGATGAACGGCGTGGCCGGAATCATCAACATCTTCTGTATGACCGCATGGTGGAACGTCTATGCCTCCAAAGACAAAAAAGACATGATCTGGGCCGACATGACGTGGGTCTATATCGTGATTTACGACATCTGGAACTTCGCCTACACCTACAACTGCCTGCCTACGCACAGCTGGTACTGCGGCGTGGCTTTGCTGCTCGCCCCGACAGTGGCCGCCCTGTTGTGGAACCGCGGCGGTTGGATTCAGAACCGCGCTAACACCTTGGCGATCTGGTGTATGTTTGCACAGGTCTTCCCGCTCTTCCAAGAGACCTTCAAAGATGGTCAACAGTGGTTCAACTGGGCTACGCTTCCCGTCCTCTATCCGGAAGGTGTCGCTACCGTTGAGCAACTCTATGCTGCCGGCGGACAAGCTGCCGTTGACGGCGTTGTGGGCACCACAGTCGATCCTTCTGTCGTGGCTGCCAACCCGAAGATGATGATCTTCATCAGTGCACTGGCGCTCGTGACCAACATCATTGCGTTGTGCTACATCATCGCACAATCCAAAAAGCGTCACATCAATCCGTACAAGGAAGACGTTTTCGTTAACCAGAAGTATTACAAGGATGCTATGGCTCGCGCCGATTTATCCTAATTGACATGCCTTTCCATACGCAAAAATTTCGTATTTTTGCAGCCGATTTCAGATAGCGGGAATCATGTTCTCGCTATCTTTTTAATGTGTTGTATATAAGAAAGTTAGTAATGGCATTTATTAAAACAGACAATCTGAAAGGAGATCTTTTTGGCGGCATCACAGCCGGAATTGTAGCCTTGCCGTTGGCGTTGGCCTTCGGTATCCAGGCGTTCGGAGGCATTGACGATCCCTCCGCCAGTTCCATGGGCGCCCTTGCCGGCCTCATAGGTGCTACTTTCCTCGGCTTTTTTGCCTCCTTGTTCGGGGGCACACACTCACAGATCAGCGGTCCTACGGGTCCCATGACGGTCATCACCGCTTCGCTGCTCAGCGGCGTTTGGGCGGCACAGCACTCCATGAGCGCAGTGCTCATCAGCATGTCGCTGGCCGGCCTCTTCTGCGGTATCTTCCAGATTCTGTTCGGCATCATGAAGATCGGCAAATATGTGCGCTATATCCCGTATCCGGTGCTCTCCGGCTTCATGAGCGGTATCGGTGTCATCATCATCATCCAACAGCTCTATCCGCTAATCGGTTGTAAATCACCGGTGATGGTGGTGGATATGATTACGCAATTCCCTGAACGTGTGGCTGACGGTGTTTCGATTACCGCACTGCTACTCGGTCTCGGCACCATCGCCATTATCTACCTTTTCCCGCTCATAACCAAGAAGATACCCTCTACACTGGTGGCCCTTTTGGTCATGACCATTGTTTCGCTGTTCTTAGGGATGGACGAGAAACTGCTCATCGGTCAGATTCCGTCTGGATTCCCGATGCCCGTGTTTGCCAAAGAGGGACTCGACCTCGCCGGCCTTGACTGGGGCGCCGTTCTGAAAGCCTCTGTCATTCCGGGACTTACGCTCGCCGGTTTGGGCAGTATTGATACGCTCCTTACCTCCGTGGTGGCCGACAATATCACCAAGACGCATCACAACAGCAACCGTGAGCTGATAGGGCAGGGTATTGGTAATATGATTAGCGGTCTCTTCTGCGGTATCAGCGGTGCGGGCGCGACCATGCGTACCGTCGTCAACGTGAAAAGTGGCGGTCGCACGCAAATCAGCGGTATGGTGCACTCGCTGTTGCTCCTCGCTGTGTTGCTCGGTTTGGGCAGCCTCGTGCGCTATGTCCCGCTGTCCGTACTCGCCGGCATCCTGATCACCGTCGGTTGGGGAATCATTGACTTCAAAGGTTTTAAAGATCTTCCCAAAATCCCGCGTGCAGATGCCGTGGTGCTCATCATCGTCTTCCTGCTCACCGTTTTCGTGGATCTGCTCACGGCTGTCGGCATCGGCATGGTGATTGCCTGCGTCCTCTTCATGAAACGTGCCAGCGACCTCGTGGAGGGTGGCTACAGCTCCGCAGAGATGACCAATTTCGACAAAGAGAGTCCGTGGCAGGATGAAGGCGGTATGCCCGACAAAGTGCAGCATAAGATTTATATCCAGCGTCTTAACGGTCCCATCTTCTTCGGCACCATTACCAAATTCCAGCAAGTGATGGCCGACGTGCCCGAAGATGCCAAGATCGTCATCATCCGTATGCGCCTCGTCAGCTTCATGGACCAATCCGGCCTCTACGCCATGGAGACCGCCATCAAGGAACTCCAAGCCCGCGGCGTCCTCGTCCTCATGACTATCATCCAACCCCAACCGATGTATATGCTTAAGACCATGAACGTTATCCCGCTCATCGTCCCCGAACAGCATACGTTCAAAACATTCGAGGACTGCACCGAATTCCTGAAAAACAGATTCGAAACTAATTAATTAACGAAAATATGAAAAGAATCATCATCCTGGCTTTAGCAGCCATCATCACCCTGGGCGCAAACGCCCAGAAAGCCTCCAAGAAGGAGCAGACTGTCACCATCCAAACCAATGGCGTATGTCAGAAATGTGCAGACAAGTTCAAAGAGAACGTGCCCTATTTCAAGGGAGTGAAGGACTACTCCTACGACATGAAGACCGCCAAGCTGACCATCACTTACGATGCGTCCAGAACCAATCCCGACCAGTTGCGTCAGCAGATCAGCAAGCTGGGTTACAATGCCGATAACGTGAAAGCGGATGCCGCTGCACGTGCTAAGCTCCCCGCCTGCTGCCGTGCTGAAAAGAGCAGTGGCTGCGGTGGCTGTGGTGGTCACAGCAACGGTCAAGGCTGTGGCAATCATAGTAGTGGTCAAGGCTGCGGCAACCATGGCAATGGCCAAGGCTGCGGTAACCATGGCACCAGCAAAGGCTGCGGCAACCACTAAAAACTGCCAAAGCGGCAACGCTCACCGTTCCGCATTTATTGAAACCCAAAAGATGAAGTCGAAAGTCTTCATCTTTTTTTTCATCTTTTCATCTCCTCATCTTATCATCTCATCTCCTCATCTCTTCATCAAAAAAAAATGTAACTTTGCGCGTTGGTACTTCGTATGACCAATGAATAGTAAATTAATGTAAATCAAATAAATAGAATTGTTATGACAAAACCTAAGATCGTTATCGGAAACTGGAAAATGAATAAGGACTTCGAAGAAGCCGAAGACCTGATCACCACAATAGAAGAGGAATTGGCTGATTATCAGCTGCAAACAGAGGTCGTACTTTGTCCGCCCGCCGTTTATGCCGAACTGGTGACCGACCATGCCAGCTTGGAGGACAGCCACTTCTACGCAGGTTTGCAGAATGTGAGCGAGTTTGAGAACGGTGCCTACACGGGAGAGATTTCGGCTGAGATGCTCTCCTCCATGGAGGTGGATTTCTGCATTGTGGGACACTCCGAACGCCGCAAATACTTTGGCGAAACCGATGAGATCGTCCTCAAGAAGATGCACCGCCTGTTGGCCAACGACATCGTACCCGTAATGTGCTGCGGTGAGACGCTCGAAGAACGCAAAGCCGGCAAACACTTCGAAATCGTCCAAAAACAGATCGAATCGACCATCTGCACCCTTACGCCCGAGCAACTCGAACGCACGATGATTGCCTACGAACCCATCTGGGCCATCGGCACCGGCGAAACTGCTACTCCCGCGCAGGCACAGGAGATGCTCGCCTTCATCCGCTCCCTCATCGAGAAGAAATTCGGCACCGAACTCGCTGTCTTCACCTACATCCTCTACGGCGGCAGCTGCAACGGAAAGAACGCCCTCGAACTCTTCTCCCAACCCGACGTGGATGGCGGTCTCATCGGCGGCGCCTCCCTCAAAGCCGACGAGTTCATGAAAATCGTGGAAGCCGCCGAAACGGTGATTAAGGATAATTAGTTTAAGGTTTATGGTTTAAGGTTTATGGTTTGTGGTGTAGAAGTCCCCTTAAACCTTAAACCCTAAACCCTAAACCTTAAACCTTAAACCTTAAACCTAAACAAATGAGGAACTTTTCGCTGATATTGTTCATCTTATGCCTCGCGCTCCCCTGCGTGTCTTACGCGCAGGACGATGACCCGTGCAAGCAGACGATGGATAAAAACAGCGAGAAAATCTTCAAAAAGGCGCGGGAATTCCAAAAGTCCGGCAAGAAAGAGGAGGCCTTCGAACTCTACGAGGAGATTCTGGCCGACCATCCCGAGTATATGGAGGTGAACTACTATTATGCGATGGGTTATTATTACCCGTTAGCTGCTAATCAGTTCGTCTCCAAACGGAAAGATGGCTCGGACGTGAAAAAGGCCTTGGCTGCCTTTAATCGGATTTATAATGTATGCCCCTTCTACAAGCCTTTTCACAACCTTTACGCGGCGAAACTTGCCTATAACACCGAATTGTATCCTGAGGCGGTCAAATTTGCGGGCGTGATTGTGGATAATCCCGATTTGTTCCCGGACCCCAAAAATGCGGATATCATTCGGGAAGCCAGGATTATTCTCCGCAAAGCCCGTTTTTACGACAATATCCTCAACCATCCGGTGCCCTTCGACCCGCATCCGGTGCCCAATATCTCCACCGCTGCGGACGAGTACCTCGGTACGTTATCTCCTGATGGTCAGCTCTTTTACTTTACCCGACGCAAGTATGTCTCCGATGGCAATCCTTTCGGGGAAGGTCGTGTGTTGAAAGAGTTTTTCAGCTGTAGCGAGAAAAAGGGGGGACAGTTTGGTGAGGGCGACAGGCTGCCAGCTCCGTTCAACAATGCGGAAGGGGAGGGGAGTCCCACCATCAACCTCACCAACGACCTGCTGATTTTCACGCAGCGGCATACGGTGAAACTGCCGGGAGGCTCCTACCCGAACTATGATCTCTACTATTCGGAGTTCGACGGCTATGAGTGGTCAACACCCAAGCCGCTGCCAGGCAAGATTAACCGCAACGACACTTGGGAGTCGCAGCCTTCGCTCAGCTCCGATGGCAAGCTGCTTTTCTTCGCCAGCGATCGGCCGGGCGGCTATGGCGGTTCCGACATCTGGTACGCTACCCGCAAGAGCGACGGCTCCTGGAACGATCCTGTCAACATGGGACCGACCATCAATACTGATCGTAACGAGCGTTCGCCATTCCTCCACACCGATAGCAAAACGCTCTACTTCTCCTCCAACGGCCACGACGGTCTTGGGGGACAGGACATCTTCTACTCTAAGATGGACAGCAAACGGCAGTGGTCGGAACCGGTCAATATCGGCTCGCCCATCAATACAGAAAACGACGAAGTGGACTTTTTCGTCAGTTTGGACGGTAAAACCGGCTACTTCTCCTCCAACAACTATGGTGACCAGGACTGGAATATCTACCAGTTTGAGCTTTACGAGGAGGCACGTCCGCATACGATGGTTATCGTCAAGGGCAAGGTTTCCGTGGATGAAGGTGATTTGGAAAATGCTGTGGTCGAGATTCGAGATACCAATGCGAATGTCGTTTCCACGGGCATTGTGAGCGCGGCGCAAGGTAAATACGCCGTGGCCGCCGAGGTGAATCACGAGAATCCCCAACCCCTCATATTGAATGTTAAGAAGGAAGGTTATTCGTTTGACACACAGATTATTAAGCCGGAGGAAATTACCGAAGAGGTGGTTGAGAAGGATGCCGAGGTGAAGGCTGTGGAAACCGGAAAAGTGTGCGATTTGCGCGACATCTACTACGAGACCAATGACTTCAGCCTTACCCCCGAATCCAAAATGCTGCTGGCGCTCTTCATCGAATTCCTGAAAGAGAATCCTACGGTGAAAGTGGAGATACAGGGTCACACCGACAATATCGGTCGTGACGAAGACAACTTGCGGTTGTCCGAGCATCGTGCCAAGTCGGTGTATGACTATGTGGTGGCGCAGGGTGTCAATGCTAACCGTTTGAGATACAAGGGTTATGGCGAGTCGAATCCGATTGCCTCCAACAATACCGAGGAAGGACGCGCCAAGAACCGCAGAACTGTTTTCTTGATTTATGAGAAATAAGAACATCTATTTTCTGGGCATTGGCGGCATCGGGATGAGTGCGTTGGCCCAGTATTTTTTGCAACGTGGATACGCCGTCTATGGCTACGATCTTACCCCTTCTCCCGTCACCGAGATGCTCCAGCGCAAAGGGGCAAAAATCCATTTCGAAGGGGACGTTTCCCAGATTCCCGCAACGTTGGATAGGGTAGTGGTGACTCCCGCCATACCTAAGGATTTTATTGAATACCAGTATTTTGTAAAGAATAATATCCCGATGTACAAACGCTCGCAGGTGTTGGGACATATCACGGACGAGCTGCGTACATTGGCGGTGGCCGGCACACACGGCAAAACCACCACCACCTCCATGATCACCCATCTGCTCTATCCGGAGCAACCGTTGGCCGCCTTCATCGGGGGCATAGCCAAGAACCTGAACGACAACTACGTATGCAGTCCATCGCCCGACACCGCCGTGGTGGAAGCGGACGAGTTCGACCGTTCCTTCTTGACCCTGCATCCTGAGGTTTCCGTTATCACCTCCATGGATGCCGACCATTTGGATATTTACCGCGATGTGGAGGACCTGCGTGATGCCTTTCGGCAGTTCGCTGCACAAACCCGCAAAGCCGTCTTGGTGGAAGAGGCGGTGGCGGATAATATTACGCATCCGGGCAAGCGCGTCTATGGTATGGAATCCACTTCCGACTATTATGCGTATGATATGGACTATCAGCAAGATTATTCCAGATTTTGTCTTCATACCCCGCAAGGGGAAATTCAGGATCTGGCGTTGCCGGCGCACGGTCGTTACAACATCCTGAATGCCACGGCCGCCATTGCCGCCGTGCTGGAGGCTTTTCCGAAGATGCCCGTTGATCGTATCAAACAGAAAATCAGTACTTTCGAAGGTGTAAAACGCCGTTTCGATTACATCGTTCGTCGTCCCGATTTTGTCTTCATCGACGACTATGCGCACCATCCCAACGAGATGCGTTCGTTTATTACGGCTGTTCGCAAAATTTACCCTAATCAGGAAATCTGTGGAATTTTTCAGCCGCACCTCTATACCCGCACTCGCGATTTCGCAGACGAGTTCGCGGCCGCCCTCGATCTCTTGGATCGCCCCATCCTCCTGCCCATATACCCCGCTCGAGAGAAACCCATAGAGGGCATCACTTCTGAATTTTTGTTGAGCAAGATGCAGAATCCCAATGCGTTAGTACTCGGCAAGGAGGAACTGCTTCCCTATCTCCAAACCCATCGTCCGCAAGTTTTGCTGACCATCGGTGCCGGCGACATCGACCGCCTTATCCCCCAAATTGCCGAAGGGTTACTGTAGAATTTTTTTCCCTACAAGAAAAAATACCGCCACCCCTCTATCTACTATAGCCCCTAATCTCCTAAGCCCCTAAGCTCCTAAGCTTCTAATCTCCTAATCTCCTAATCTCCTAATCTCCTAATCTCCTAATCTCCTAAGCTTCTAAGCTCCTAAGCTTCTAAGCTTTTTGTTGAAAAAAAAGTTGAATAAAAAATCATTTTAACAAATAATATTAAAGAAAATTGTTTATGTTTGCAGGTTGGATGAATGTAGTAACGAGGGGGAGTCTATGCATATCCTTCTGGGTTCACAAGGATTTAGATTCCAGGCACTTATAGTTGTCTTGCCCTCTGTTTCCTCAGGTCGCAAGCCTGGGGGAATAGTTGGTTTTAGCTACATCGGTCCATCATTATCGCAATTTTGACATAACGGAGGATTTGCATGACCCTGCTCAACGACGCTGAACGACACTGGTATGCTTTCAAAGTCTTTTACAACAAAGTCTTTGAAGTGGAAGCGACGATTCGTAAAATGCACATAGAGACCTACTTTCCGGTTGTGAAATCTTTTAAGTTCAGCGGGGAAGTCCGCAAGACGGTGGTCAAGCCCGCCATTTCGTCATTGATCTTTGTGCGCTGTGCCTCCGATGTGGTACTTCAGCTGCAACAAGACCTCTCAGGGCACGTGATGCTCTACACCCACGTCACGGACGGTGTGCGGCTTCCGTCCCCCATTGACGAAGAGGAGATGCGCATCTTCAAACTGGTCACCTCCGTTGAGGACGAGCGACTGCAATATCTGGATGTCGGTAGCGTCAACTACAAAGAAGGACAGAAGGTCAACGTGTTAGACGGCCCCTACAAAGGATGCTCCGGCTACATCAAACGCATCAAAGGCAACCGCCGCCTCCTCGTCGCCGTCGAAGGCCTCGCCTTGGTGGCCACATCGTACATCCCCTCCGAATTCCTCGAGAAAATATAGCTTACAGGCTTAGAAGCTTACAGGCTTACAAGCTTACAAGCTTACAAGCTTAAGCTCCTAAACTCCTAAGCTCCTAAGCTTCTAAGCTTCTAAGCTCCTAAGCTCCTAAGCTCCTAAGCTCCTAAACCATAAACCTTAAACCCTCAACCCCAAACCAATGAACATCACTGTCGCAGGAACCGGCTATGTCGGTCTTTCTATCGCCACTCTGCTGGCGCAACATCATAACGTTACCGCTGTCGATATCGTGCCCGAGCGCGTGGAGATGGTGAACAACAAGAAATCGCCCATCCAGGACGATTACATCGAAGACTATTTGGCAAACAAGCCCTTGCAGCTCAAGGCTACCACCGATTGGGAGAATGGCTACAAGGATGCCGAATTTGTGGTCATTGCGGCCCCGACCAACTATGACAGCACCAAGAACTTCTTCGACACCTCTGCGGTGGAAGACGTGATTAACAAGGTGTTGCAGGTCAATCCCAACGCCACGATGGTCATCAAGAGCACCATTCCCGTGGGTTATACGGCCTCTGTGCGCGAAAAGTTCAGCTATCGCGAGCGCAAAGCAGACGGCTCTTTCGAGGTCGTGATGCCCAACATCATCTTCGCTCCCGAGTTCCTCCGCGAAAGCAAGGCCCTCTACGATAACCTTTACCCTAGCCGCATTATCGCAGGCTTCGACCAAACGAATGCTCACTTAGAGGAACGAGCCCACACTTTTGCTGAACTCATACTAGAAGGAGCTATAGGCCGCTCTCCCGATGCCCCTACCACCTTCAACCTTAAACCTTCAACCTTAAACTCTGACAAGGGTATTCCCGTTTTGTTCATGGGCAGCACGGAGGCAGAAGCCGTGAAGCTCTTCGCCAACACCTACCTCGCGTTGCGCGTAAGCTACTTCAACGAACTGGATACCTACGCTGAAATGAAAGGTCTTGACACCCAAGCCATTATCGATGGCGTTTGTCTTGATCCTCGTATCGGCACCCACTATAACAACCCGAGCTTCGGTTACGGTGGCTACTGTCTGCCGAAAGACACCAAGCAGCTGCTGGCCAATTATGCTGACGTACCGCAAAACATGATGTCGGCCATCGTGGAGAGTAACCGCACCCGCAAGGACTTCATTGCCGATCAGGTGCTGAAGAAAGCCGGCTACTACGACTACTACAACCGTGGCGACTTCGATGCCAATAACGAAAGAGAGTGCGTGATTGGTGTTTACCGCCTCACGATGAAGTCCAACAGCGACAACTTCCGTCAGAGCAGTATCCAAGGCGTGATGAAGCGCGTAAAGGCCAAAGGCGCCAAGGTCATCATCTACGAACCCACCCTCAAAGACGGCAGCACCTTCTTCGGAAGCCTCGTCGTCAACGACCTCGCCAAATTCAAAGCCGAATCCCAGGCCATCATCGCCAACCGCTACGACGCCTGTTTGGACGATGTGGAGGAGAAGGTGTACACGAGAGACATCTTTAAGAGAGACTGATTGTAGTTTCAAGTTTCAAGTTTCAAGTTTAAGGTTTAAGGTTTAAGGTTTATTGGAGGGGGAGTTGAGCATGTTTGAGTAAGAGTTCTTTAAGCCTGATAGCATTCTGGAAATGTGAATGAATTGAGGTCTAAGTGTTTCTAAGGATGTTTCTGAAATAAAACCTAAATCAATAGCTGTTTGCAGCTCTTCTGATTTGTGAGCTTAATGCGAATTTTTCTTCAACTGGCAACTTCTTAGCCAATTTATAGATTTCCTTAACCAATTTACGAGCCTCGATATAGACCTCATTTCATAAAAACTCTTGCATAAACAAACTGCTATTTCGTCCTCCCCCAAAACTCCCCTAAACCCTAAACCCTAAACCCTAAACCCTAAACCTTAAACTCTAAACCCTAAACTCTAAACCCTAAACCTTAAACTCTAAACCCTAAACCATAAACCTTAAACTCTAAACCCTAAACCTTAAACCATAAACCTTAAACCTTAAACCTTAAACCAAATGCGTACCATCATCATCACCGGCGGTGCCGGCTTCATCGGCTCCCACGTTGTTCGCCTTTTCGTGAACAAATATCCCGAATACAGAATCATCAACCTGGACAAGCTGACCTATGCCGGCAACTTGGCCAACCTCAAAGATATCGAAGGCAAACCGAACTACAAGTTCGTGAAGATGGACATCTGCGACTTCGAAGGTATCTACCAACTGATGCTGGACGAGCACGTGGATGGCATCATCCATCTTGCTGCCGAGAGCCACGTGGACCGCTCCATCAAGGATCCGTTCACCTTTGCACAGACCAACGTGATGGGTACGTTGTCATTGCTGCAGGCTGCAAAACTTTATTGGGAGAGCCTTCCCGAAAAATACGAGGGCAAACGGTTCTACCACATTTCGACTGACGAGGTCTATGGCGCTCTCGAAATGACGCACCCTGACGGCATTATGCCTCCGTTCACCACAAAGGCATCCAGCGGTGAACACCATTTGGCCTACGGTGACAAGTTCTTCACCGAAGACCTCAAATATCAACCGCACAGCCCGTATAGTGCTGCCAAAGCCTCTTCCGACCACTTCGTGCGTGCTTTCCACGACACTTACGGTCTGCCCACCGTGGTGACGAACTGCAGCAACAACTACGGTCCCTACCAGTTCCCCGAGAAGCTGATCCCGTTGTTTATCAACAATATTCGTCACAGAAAACCGCTACCGGTTTACGGTAAAGGCGAGAACGTCCGCGACTGGCTCTATGTGGAAGACCATGCACGTGCCATCGACCTTATCTTCCACGAGGGAAAGGTGGCCGAAACCTACAACATCGGTGGTTTCAACGAATGGAAGAACATCGACATCATCAAAGTCCTCATCAACACGGTTGACCGTCTCCTTGGACGTGCCGAAGGCGAGGACATGAACCTCATCACCTACGTCACCGACCGCGCCGGCCACGACATGCGTTACGCCATCGACTCCTCCAAACTTCAGAAGGAACTCGGCTGGGAACCCTCGTTGCAGTTCGAGGAAGGGATTGAGAAGACGGTGAGGTGGTACCTCGAGAACCAGGAGTGGATGGACAACGTGACTTCTGGGGAGTATATGAAATATTATGAGGATATGTACTCTAATAGGTAGTTTAAGGTTTAAGGTTTATGGTTTATGGTTTAAGGTTTAAGGTTTAAGGTTTAAGGTTGAGTGTTTATGGTTTAAGGTTTATTGGAGGGGGAATTGAGCATGTTTGAGTAAGAGTTCTTTAAGCCTGATAGCATTCTGGAAATGTGAATGAATTGAGGTCTAAGTGTTTCTAAGGATGTTTGTGAAATAAAACCTAAATCGATAGCTGTTTGTAGCTCACTGAATACTTCCATCAAAGAACCAAACGATATACCAATAAAGTGAATTTTCTCTTTTAATGAATATCTACCGCATCCTTCAGCAATGTTAGCCGTAATGGAAACTGCAGCTCTTCTGATTTGTGAGCTTAATGCGAATTTTTCCTCAACCGGCAACTTCTTAGCCAATTTGTAGATTTCCTTAACCAATTTCCGAGCCTCAATATAGACCTCTAATTTTTCGAATGAGAATTTACTATTATCCATATTAAAATATTTTGTTAAAAATACAACAACGTTCAACCATCCAAAAATATTGTATCTAAAAAAAATAAAATCGAAAAAAAATTTCATAAAAACTATTGCATAAACAAACTGCTATTTCGTCCTCCCCAAAAACTCCCCTAAACCCTCAACCTTAAACCCTAAACCCTCAACCTTAAACCTTAAACCTTAAACCTTAAACCTTAAACCAGTAATAATCCCAAATATGTTTAAAAAGTACTTACTTCTCCTAACAACCCTTCTCCTCACCGCCATGGCTTACGCCCAAATGAGCGACGACCAAGTCCTCAAGTTCATTGCGGCGGAGACGCAGGCGGGCACCAGCCAGTCGCAGATTGTGACCAAGCTGATGCAACGTGGTGTCACGGTTGAGCAGGCCCGTCGCTTGCGCAACCAGTACGACAAGCAGATCTCCGAACGGGGCTTGTCGGGTGCGGCCGACGGTGCCGTGACGATGGCCACGGAACGGATGAAAGGCAACAGCGACGGTACCACCAACCAGGAACTGACCACCGCCAAGCGGGGCACCTCCGGTGAGTTGCGCTCCGATGCCTCGGAAGAGATGAGGATGGTGGAGAACGACGTGCAGGCCACGCAAGGGGTGGCTCCTACGGCGGACGGCAAAAAGGTGTTCGGCCGCGACATCTTCTCGCAGGCCAACCCCAACTTCCAGCCCAATGTCAATATGGCGGTGCCGCCTACCTATATCTTAGGCCCTGGCGACCAACTCATTATCGATATCTATGGCGCTTCCCAGCAGACGATGGTCCACACCATCTCGCCCGAAGGCACCATCACCATAGCGGGCTACGGTCCCGTCTATCTGAACGGCTTCTCCCTGGCAGCGGCCAAGAAGAAACTGCGCAGCACGGTGGGCTCCCGCTTCCAGAGCAGTAACATCCAAGTGTCGGTGGGCAACACCCGCACCATCCAGGTGAACATCATGGGCGAGGTGAACCGCCCCGGCTCTTACCGCCTCTCCGCCTTTGCCAATGTCTTCTATGCCTTGTATCAGGCAGGCGGCACCAGCAGCCTCGGAACCCTGCGTAACATCAAGGTCTATCGCGATGAGGAGGTGGTGGCGGTGATCGACCTCTACGACTACATCCTCAATGGAAGGATGACCGGCAACATCAACCTCCAGGACAACGACATTATCCAAGTGGGCGTCTATGACCGACTGGTGGGCATCACCGGCAGCGTGCGCCGCCCGATGTTCTATGAGATGCGCGAAAACGAGACCTTGTCTGACCTGATTAAGTATGCCGGGGATTTCACGGGCGATGCCAACCGCAAGACCGTACGTCTGGTGCGCCAGTCGGGCGAACGCTATCAAGTCTATAATATCGATGAATCCGAACTGAAGAGCTTCCGTCTCGAAGATGGCGATGCGGTTACCGTGGATGGTATGATCAACCGCTTCGAGAACATGGTGGAAATCAAGGGGGCCGTGTTCCGTCCCGGTCTGTTCCGTTTGGATACCAATCTTACTACGGTTCGTGGTTTGATTGAAGCGGCTAATGGATTGACCGAAGATGCTTTCACTAACCGTGCCGTGTTGCACCGTCTGAAAGAGGACCGCAGCCTCTTGACCATTCCGGTGGATATTCAAGGCATTATGTCGGGTAGGGTAGCGGATATCCAGCTGCAGAACGAGGATGTGCTCTTCATCCCCACCGAAACGGAACTGCGCACCGAGCGCACCTTCACCATTACAGGCGAAGTGATGAGCCCGGGCACCTACGAATATGCCGACAACACCACCATCGAAGACCTCATTGTCATGGCGGGCGGTCTCACCGACCAGGCCTCTATGGGCAAGGTGGATGTTTCACGCAGAATTCGTGACCCCAAGGCCACCCAAAAATCCAATAAGATTGCCGAAAGCTTCACGTTCAGTCTGAAAGACGGTTTGGTGATTGATGGCGAAAAAGGTTTCGTGCTCGAACCCTACGATGTGGTGCATGTGCGCCGCAGCCCGGCTTACTCCACCGCCCGCAACATCACCGTGACCGGTGAGGTGAACTATGAAGGTGGTTTCACCTTGGAAGGCAAAGACATGCGTTTGAGCGACGCCATTGCTATGGCAGGCGGCCTCACTGAGAACGCCTACCTCAAGGGGGCCCGTCTGATTCGCCAGCTGACAGAAGAGGAGAAGGTCCGCGAACAGGCTACTATGGAAGCCATTAGCGAACTGATGCGGGAACGCGACTCCATTGCTTGGAGTAAAATGAACCTCGGCAACAACTATGTGGTGGGTATTGATTTGGAAGGTGCTTTGAAGAGACCGGGTTCCGATAAAGACATCATCCTTCGCGAAGGCGACCGTATCTTTGTGCCGGAATACAACGGTGTAGTGAAGGTCTCAGGAACGGTAATGTTTCCCAACACGGTATTCTTCCAAGCGGGTAAAGGCTATAATAAATATATTGACATGGCTGGTGGTTATGGCAACCGCGCCAAAAAGTCAAAGGTCTTCATCGTCTATCAGAACGGTACCGTAGGTCTCGCCTCCAAGGGCGCCAAACCGGAACCGGGCTGCGAAATTGTGGTCCCCGCCAAAAAGAAACGCGAGTCTAACTTTAATTTGGCGGCTTGGGCTACCTCTGTGGCCTCGTTGGCTACTATGACCACTGCAATAGTTTCAATGGTTTCACTTTTAAAGAAATAACCCATGGACGAAGAAAACAAAAACAGTGTTGTAGAACAGGAAGAAAGCTCCATCGATTTTCGCAAGCTTTTCAAAGATATCCTCAAACACAAGTGGCTCTACATCATTGTGATGGCGGTCACCTTTGTGGTGGTGGCGATATTCTCACTGGCACTGCCCAACTACTACACCTGCACGGTGAAGCTAGCACCAGAGTTGTCAGGCTCAAAATCCACTGGCGGATTGGCCGCCATGGCCTCCACTTTTGGTGTCACCCTGCCCACCAATGCCACTGAAGCACTGTATCCCACCCTATATCCCGAACTGGTCAACTCAGTGGATTTCAAGACGTCACTCTTCCCCATTCCGGTTACCATCGAGGGTAAGAAAAAGGGTGAAGCCAACCGCACGATGCCCTATTACGACTATCTGAAGGATGAACAGAAAAAGGTGTGGTGGAAAGAAGTGCTGGCCGCTCCTAAAAAGCTCATCTCAAAGTTGCGTTCAAAAGAAGAAGAGGACTCAAAGTCTGCCAAAATCGACCCCTTCCGTTTGACCGAAACGCAAGCGAAGATTGTAGAGGCTATTGATAAAAAGGTGGTATGTGATGTGGATAAGAAAACCATGGTGATTACCATCTCCGTGACCGACCAAGATCCCGTGATTGCCGCCACCATGTGCGATTCAGTGAAGTGCTATCTGCAAGAGTATATCACCGACTACCGCACCTCCAAAGCCCGGGTGGATTTGGAATACAACAAGAAGATTTGCGAAGAGGCCAAAGAGCGTTACGACAAGGCCCGCGCCGCTTACGCGGGATATGCCGATGCCAACCAGAACGTCATCCTGCAATCCGTGCGCCAGAAAGAGATAGCGCTCGAAAACGAAATGCAGCTCCAATACAACGCCTACATGCAGGCCGCTGCCCAGCTGCTGCAAGCCGAAGCCAAAGTGCAGGAG
>Ga0265298_10004405_pt1 | contig 18036 bp, 17 predicted proteins | sample AusTroGonzalo_MG_3_FD_193486 | JGI IMG/M metagenome (GOLD analysis project Ga0265298, IMG submission 193486) | Bovine rumen microbial communities from tropical cattle in Woodstock, Queensland, Australia - Gonzalo_01 | ecosystem: Host-associated > Mammals > Digestive system > Stomach > Rumen ... | reverse complement strand
GCTATAAAAAAGCATTACGAAAAGATAGGCATATATGGGAGATAAAAGATGAGAGGTGTTTGGCTTACGAGGACCGCTGCTGCTATAGCGGTAGGCAAGTCTCAGTTCGCGTTCAATAGAGAAGTGCTGCCTAAGCTGAAGATGAAGAAGAAGAAGCCGACTTCTCATCCGCTTGTGTTCTTGCCAGTCGACATGATGAAGCCAGACTACGTGAAGACATATGAAGCAGACTTCATTGAGCTAGACGATGACTCTCAGCAAGTAGAAGACGTCATTGGTGACGTGACGAATCTTGGCGAAGTCGAGTACACAGACCCACGGCAGCGAGTTGAATGCAGCGAGACTTGAGAATCTCCGCATGAGAACGCTCACACTGCAGGAAAAATTGAATGAGCGAAAGCAGCAGCTGTGGAGCGAATGGAATGAAGCTGTCTACAGTGAGTTCGCTGAGGCGTTTGGCAAAGTGAAGAATCGGCTTGATAAGCCTTCATCTAAACGAGCTTCAGCTTGAAGAGCTCAACCACGCCATCGACTCTGCGCTTAAGAGCTTGAAAGATCGTCTTGACTTCATGTGGTACAAGTTCAAGAATGGCGATGAAGAAGACGAGAAAAAGGGTTAATTAGAAAGTCTTAATCATGAAGCAGATAAAACATTTCGACCTTGTTGAAAGCATTAAGTCTTACTTCAAGATGACACCTTATCAAGAGATAATCCCTTGGATAGAGAAGAACATTACGTTAGTCGATGACGTTAGCAGCGAAAGAGACAACGTTGACTTTAGCAAATACTGTTACCAAGTACCAATATTGAAGACATGGGAAGACTTCAACAAACGTAAGATAGTGACTGTAGTAAGTGTGGAGCAAATCCGGAAAAAGCACATGCTGGGTGTATGGTATACTATATCGCATGGTCTTCACACCTTCGCAAATGCTCATCTGCTATCCGTCGGATTCGCTTGCAGTAGAGAACAACCAGACGAAGCTTGAGCCATTGATGAGCCACATACCACGGACTAAAAGAAGAACTTGAGAAACCAAGGGCTAAGCGAAGCGACCGCTACAAATTTTCCAACGAGGTAGTATTTTTTCAGGGTTCTGGAAGTAAGATAATATCGAAAAGCTGCAAAATAGTAGTAGGCGATGAATGCGATGCATGGAGTCCTGAACATCCTCACAATACGCTAGACTTGCTTAAGAGAACTAGAAGCTATAACTCAAGCATGGCGTTCTTCTGCTGCTCGCCATCTACGGAGAACGGCACAATATGGCAGTTCTTCTTAAAAGGCAGCCAAGGATACTTCACGCTTAGATGTAAGCACTGCAATCAGCTTAGCATGAGAAGCGCAGACATTCACAATCTACAGTTTGAGAGCGTATATAACGAGCAGCTTAAGACATATTTTGTGAAGAAAGGCACAGAACGACTTGTATGTCCTAAATGTGGATTTGAGCATGTAGAAGCTGATAAAGAATGGTGCATATCGCATGGTGAATATGTTCATCTTGTACCAGAGTTGTTTGATGAACGTCCGTCATTTCAAGTTGGCGCTTTAGCGTCTCAATTGCCAGCACTGTCTTGGGGTGAAATTGCTCAGCAGCAGCTTGAAGCACGGAAAATCTTCTGACATATCGATACAGCAGCATTTCGATAACTCCATAAGGGGCCTCCCTTGGAGAGCGCGTCACGTCGTCAAGCAAGACCTCGAAGACTTCAAAACTGCGCATACATGGCATGAAGCTCCGTCACTGAAGACAGTAGAGATGATACGGCGTAGCAGTAGATGTGATGGACAGCTTCTTTAGCTATGGTGTCTTTGCATTTGACGTGAACGACAATGTCTTCTTAATCGAGTGTGGAGAGACTGAAGCTCTTATGCTCAATGACGAAGAGCGAGCTAAAGCTGACAAAGAGCGACAAACCGCAGGAAAGCCACCTATTAAGACGGTTGAAGACATCCTAGACAAAGACTACTTAGCTGAAGACGGCATAGGCATTAAGCCAATCATCTGCTGCATAGACCAAGGTGGCCATAGAGCTGACGAAGTAAAGTACTTCGCTAAGCTTCATAAGAACGTCATTATGCAGAAAGGAACATCGATGACGACTGCGAATTGGAGGATGTCAGAGAACCAGCAGAAGCTTGTATTAGTCAATGAGAAGTATTTTAGAAGCTTGCTTGTATACCAGCTGTACTCGCAGAAAGACAAGCACCAGAACTTCTTTTTCATTAGTCCAGACATCAGCGAAGACTTCATCAAGCAGCTGATAGGCACAAAGCCAGATTCAGCTTCTAAGTGGCGGACATCTCCCTGAGAACTGGGTAGACCCTACAGGCAATGACCACTTATTCGACGTATGCAAGTATTTCTATATGCTTAAAGACTTCTGCTTGCATTCTTTCTACAGAAAACGCTATCGTTTTGGACAAGCACCGTCGATTCTTAGGCAGTTCGCGAAGCAGATAGCGAAAGAGAACGAGCAGAAAGACGCTCAAAGCGACATTGAAATATAAATACAATTTGGATTATCATTAAATAATTACAAGGATTGCATTTATGGACATTACGATATTTCAGGGAAGTAGAGCTACCATAGATGCCAAGACTTCAAGCTCGATTTTTGTCATGACTGACGGGATGAACAAATACACATCTGACGCTGTCATTAGCACAGACGATGGATATAAGATATCTCTTGATGCTTCAGTGACAAGTGGCTTCATTCCTGGCAGCTATACATATCAAGTCGTCAATGGCGAAGGCCTTGAGTCTCAAGGCAAGCTTAAAGTAAAGCCTAATCTTCTGTACACAGACTCAATTGAGTCGTATTGGAAGAAAGTATTGAATGCAATAGACGAAAGACTTGCTGGAAAGACGTCTGACTCTGCTGAGTCGATAACTGTAGGCGATAAGAGCATTCGATATATGAGCATAGACGAACTGCTTAAGCTGAGGGCATTCGCTCTGCAGAAGCTTGCAGAAGAAGACGAAGAAGTCGTCAATCCAAACAATGAGAAGCGCATTATATACAAATGGAGACTTCGCTAATGTTTGAAAGATTTTTTGATTTTTTTAAGAAGAAAGAAGCGAAGCCGAAGCAGCATAGAAGCTTAATAGGCAGTCATAGGACGCGCTTCACGAACTGGTGCACAGCGACTCTCAACAAGATTTCTCTCGATTTAGACACTGACTTGCTAGAGACTATAACGAAGTGCAGAGACTTGGCTAAGAACTCGCCAATAGTGAGAGCTTACTTGTCTTCTTGCGTGAAGAACATCGTAGGCAAGACAGGCTTTAGCTTGCAGTGCCAAGTAAAGAACGCCGATTCTTCGCTAAACCAGACGTTGAACGACGCTATAGAATGGGCGTGGTGGGACTTTGGAAAAGCGATGAATGGGTTTCTCACAGTAGATGGCGGCATGGGACACAATGACTTCGATGCTTTGATTCTTAGGACGCTTATCATCGATGGCGAAGTCTTCATCCGCATACATCATCCAAGCAACCCATACAATCTTTCATTCGAGCTTGTCGATTCTGCTTCAATTGACTACACGAAGAGAAGAGACTTCAGCAATGGCACGGCTATCATCTTAGGTGTCGAAGTAGATGAAAACTACCGTCCAGTTAAGTACTATACTCGACAACGGAACCACTATAACTTATCTTGCTCGCAAGCAAGAAGTCGTCCCAGCAGCCGAGATCATACATATATACAAGAAAGAGTTTCCACAGCAAGTCCGTGGAATACCACCGCTCAATGCAGTTCTTGACGCTTTGAAGAACTTAGAAGACTACCGCACAGCAGAGATACTAGCTGCTAAAGTCGCTTCTTGCGTAGGCGTGTTCTACGAGAGAAACAACATCAACCCAGCAGGCGACTTCATCGACGAGCTGAATGAACATGACGACAAAGGAGAGTTCATGCAGACGCTTGAGCCGTTCTCAGCAAGCATAGTGCCAACTGGGTATTCAGCGAAGACGATGTCGCCAAATCATCCGAATAGTGGCTATGACGCATTTACGAAGTCTATATTGACTCAGATTGCTTCATCTCTTGGAGTGTCTTACGCTAAGCTACTTAAAGACTACGGAGCTGTAAACTATTCAAGCTTAAGGGAAGGCACCCTTGATGAAGCCGCATTCTACGCCGAGCAGCAGAACTTCATCATAGAGATGTGGAAAGAATTAGAGCTAAAGCTTTTCATCGAGTCTTTAGCGTTGGCAGTTGACTCTCCAATCAAGCCGTCTCAAGTAAAAGAAGTTCTTAGAAACCATACATGGATATGCCAGAAGCGAGGATGGTTCGACCCAGCAAAAGAGATTCTTGGGATTGAACGAGAGCTTAAGCTTGGGCTTAAGTCGCCTTTGATGATAATGGAAGCTGATGGTCTTGACCCAGACGAAGTGCTACGTTCTTGGAAGCTTTATGAAGATATGTGCAAGAACTATGGCTTAAGCTTCAATGTCAAGGATGAAGACACAGAGAAGCTCACAACCGAGGATCAAGACTATAACAGCGAGACCACTCAAACTGAGGCTCTTGAGGCGGAGAGATAAATATAATAAGAGGCATTATTATGAAGAAAAACACATACACACGAGACTTCACTCCCATCGAGAGGATGGAAAGCGAAGCAAATGTGCTCACATTCTCTGTAGCTTCGCCTGCTCCGTATGAAAGGTCAGACAAGCAGCATGGCTCATACTATGAAGTGCTTCAGATCTCTGATGACGCTATCAATTTTGAGCGATTAGTCGACCAACGCTGTCCGTTCTTATACGAACACGACACTGACAAGCAGATAGGCGTAGTCGAACGTGCTTGGATAGAGAACGAGAAGCTTTATGTGCAGGTGCGCTTTAGTGAGAACTTTGAGGCTCAGGAAGTAGTTAGCGACATCATAACTGGGATACGCAGGAATTGCAGCATTCGGCTACTCTGTCGATGAGTACAAGATGATGCAGAACCCTGTGGACCCGATACCGACAATGCTTGTGACAAGATGGACACCGTTCGAATGCTCAAGTGTATCGACCCCCGCTGATCCGTTCGTAGGCTACCAGCGCAGTTTAGAAAACAAGGATAAATCTATGAAGAAACATAAAAGAGAAATCGGTCTCACCGAAGATGAGATTAAGAAGCTTAAAGACCTCTTAGCTGAGACTGAAGATGAAACTGAAGAGAAGGCTGAAGAGCCTGAAGAGCAAGCTGCTCCAACTGAAGCTGAAGCTCCTAAGGAAGAAGAGCAGAAAGCTGAAGAACTCGAAGAGCAGAAAGCCTGTGATGAAGAAGAGAAGGCCTGCGACACTGAGGAAGAGAAAGCTTGCGATGAAGAAGAAGTTAAGAAGAAAGAAGCGTGCCCCACTTGTGGACAAGACCCATGCGTCTGCGAAGAGGAAGAGATCCGCTCGCTTGGCGACTTGCTGAACAAGCGCGACATGGCTGAAGACTTCATCAACAATAAGCGCTCCCTTGCAGAGTTCAAGGACGCTATAAGAACTAAAAACTTTGAACACAAGGAAACTAAGAATATGGAAGATAAGAAATTCTCACTACGCAAAGCCCTGCTCAACGCAACTGGCAAGATGAGCGACGAAGAGGCCAAGTTCGAGCGCGAGATCATCGCGGAAAACAAGCGCAAGTTCAACGCTAATGACGCTGACATCGTTCTCTCTAAGAACGAAATCCGTGCATTCAATGGTGCTGAAGCTCTCAACCAGGTCGTCTATCAGCCTGGCATGTACACACCCAACCTCAGACCCCCAGTGACCGTCGATGCAATTGGCACTCGCAAGGTTTCTGTGAATGGCTCATCCATAAGCTTCTCGGTCTGCACTAGCGGCATTGCTGGCGGCTACGTCGACATCAATGGTGAAGTTCCATCTGCTACAATGGACTTCGCGCTTAAGACCATGACTCCTCACAAGGCTGGCGCTTACGTAGATGTCTCTTACCAGAGCTTACTGCAGGATGACCCCTCAGCTGAAGGAATCATCATGGACGACATCGTCAAGGCCCTAGACCAAGCTCGCGACGCTGCTTTCTGGAATGGTACCTCTGGCAATAATGAGCCAGTCGGCTTGCTCAACACCACTGGCGTCAATGAAGTCGCTCTTACTGGCACGCTCGACATCGAGATTCCTCTCGCGATGGAGAAGAAGATCCGCGAGTCTTACGACTACAGCGGCAACTTGAAGTTCTGCTTTGGCACTGACGCTTACTACACATGGGCTGCTACCCCGAAGAAAACGACTGCCGTCAACGAGTTCCTCATTGACGACGACCGCAAATGTCTTGGGTATGACTGCTTCGTAGACCCCAACCTCCCAGCTTCTGCTGTCGTTCTCGGCAACTTCGATGAAGCTCTCGATGCTGCATTCGACGGCATCACCATCAAGATCGTCGAAGACGCTATTCTCGCTCGCAAGCAGGCGCTCGAAATCGTTGCTTACGCGGCTAACGACTATCTGCTCCGCAGACCAAAATCATTCACCAAGTTGGTCTAATCGACAAATATGAACGCATTCATCAGACGGCATAAACGACATCTTCAAAGCGAAAGACTTCTTGGAGTCTTGCATGATTGGAGAGACCGTCTATGAATGCATATGCTCTGCTGTGACTAACGATGTCATCTACGGAGACGCTGGCATGATAGACGATGTAAACTTCCAGCTTTCAATAAAGCTCCCAATAAGGATAATGCCGAAGAAAGGAGATAAGCTCATCTTCAGAGACGTCCAATACAAAGTCTCTTCTGTAGAGATCGACTCTGCTATGACGTCTCTGAGCATTCGTCTTCAGTCGCTTTCAAAAGGATAGCGCTATGAAGAACATCAACTTCACATACGACTTAGATTCGATGAAGCAGAACATCGAGACGATTATGAAAGACCTCAATGCTCAGTCTATCGAGAATCTGAAGTACGCAGCTAAGGTGTATGCAAACGCAGCTGCTAAGAACACATACCCAGCTCCGCTTGGAAGGTCAACCATAGAGAAGAAATTATATGAAAGACCGTGGTATTTTCTGCCAAAGCTAATCAAAGGAGAATATGGGTTTCAGCCGTCTCAAATCGACATAGCCCAGTATAAAAACGGCATGCTATATAAGATTCTGAACACCAAAGGCAGAAGCAGGAAAAGCAATGTAGCATATGCATATTGTAAGACGAAAGCCGACCTGAAGAGGCTTATACATATCGACACGAGAGGCTTAGCTCGCGTTATGTGGGGAAAGAATCTTGGGCAGATTGGAGTTGATGTACCAATTGAGATCACACGTCTCATGAACAAAGCGAAAAAGCTTCAAGCTCTTCCATACAACACAAACACGCTTGAAAGCGAGAACGACATTCATACCGTCTCTCTTACAAACAACGCTTCGAACATCAACTCTGCTGGCAAAGAAGCTGAGAAGAGAGCACAATACGTCACATCAAAGGCGCTAAGCACTAAGATGGCAAAAGAAGCAGAGAAAGACAGAAACATCTAAGGAGCGTAAATGCAAGAGAAAGAACTCATCGGAAAAGTGGTCAATCTCCTGTCAGACATAGATGATGCAGAGACAAGAAGCGCTTTCGACTTCGAAGAGTTCAGGTCTCAAAACACCATCTCTGTTGGCATAGAGAACACCACGCAGATGAACGTTGGACTACCTGACTACAAGTATAGTCTGCGAATTCTTATCGCATGCTTCATCAACGAAGATAGCGATGGAACGATCATCGATTCAATCAGAGCTGAAGTTGTCAGGAGACTCAGCCGATTCATCTTGAATGAAGGAGAGCTTTCTGAGCTTTTCGAAGAGATACCTGTAGTTGGGTTCTTCTTCACTGGAGAGCAGAACACTACAGACGAGACTTCAAACCGCGCTATATTGACATACGACATCATAGCGTCATTTCAATAAATAGAGATATAATAACCTTATAAGGAAACAAACATGTCCAGACCATCAAGATACTTTGGAATCACGACTGACCTTAGCGGAAGCATAGGCCAGGGGCTCATCGCCAACTCAATCACACACAACGACTCCGTCACTGTCGCAGAAGCTCGTGACGAAAAAGGCAAACTACTCGACTTAGCCCCATACTCACAGACGAAAGAAATCACTGTGGATGGTCTTTTCGTTGGCGATGGCGTAGAGGTTGGTTCAGTCGTGCAGATTGGCGGAGTTGACTATTTGATTGCAACCAGCAACAAGACTGAATCCAATACTGAATTCCAGAGAGCGTCGGTAACTGCAAGATGCGGTGACGCTGACACTGTCGTTCACTCGCTTTCTTCAATTCAGGGCGAATAGCCGTTAATTAAAGTATAGTTCACAAAGAAGCTAGGATCTTCTGGTCCTAGCTTTTGTTTTGACTAAGAAGGAGCAAATATGTTTTTCAAAGGACTATCAAAAGAAATCCAAGAAGCTGTGAGGAAGCTGACTACAGACGCTGTTTTTCAGCAGCGATTTGGAGAAGACAAAATCTTAGACGAGCTTGAGGCAGAGCAGTTCGACATGAAAGCTTGCTTAATCGAGCTTCAAAGCACGCTTGGACATAAGATAAAATGCGGGACTCACACCTTTAGCCAGATAACTCCAGCTGCGTGGAGCTGGCTATGGAGCATAGAAAACCCATTCGTCAAGAAGACAGCGAAAGAGCCGACATTGGCAGACGCAGACTTGTTTCTCTACGTCATAGACCACGGTGTAAGTGAAGACATAGTGGACACGGCTACTAAAGCGATGGGATATTGTGCTAAGATTGGACTAAGCGAAGAAGCCGTCTCTGAAGTGATTCACCAGCTTGTGACGAGAGCGTTCACTCCGCTTAAGCTTTTTCCGAATATGAATCAAGAAGGAGAGGGAACTGAGCCACTTTTTGATGCAGACTGGCTTACTTCTCTTGTTAGCAGAGTTCATTCTGTGACTGGATATCTACCAGAGACAATCATGAACAAGCTTTCAATGACAGCTTGCTGCTTCTACCACATCCAATATGCAAGGATGAATACGACTCAGCGCATCGAGAGAAGACCACTTGAAGAGATTCTTAAAGCCCAAGACTACCGAGCTTGCGAGCTTATATGCGATAGGCTTGTCGAGCTTGCAGTAATCAAGCCTGAAGAGTGTGAAGAGATATTGAAGAAGATATCCACGCCACCATCTGAAATAAATAGTTCTGATTCTGATGTTGAGAAATAAATACCATGTCGATCACGGCTAAGTTAACCATAGACAATTCCCAGTTTAAGCAGGGAATGAAAGACGCAGAGAACACCGCTAACAAGACGATGTCTAATGTTAGTGCGAACGCTAACAACTCTGCTAAGACATTGAACAACATAGCGAATGCTGCTAACAACGCCACCAATGCAATGAGAGGCGGGTTCTCTGGTGTTGTTGGACTTCTAGGCAAAATGGGCCCTTATGGAGCCGTAGCTGCTGCTGGAATAGGGTTGATTGGTACTGCTATATTTGGTGTCATCAAAGGAATTGGAGCACTTTCTGATAAGCTCAACGGAATAGCGAAGAGCGCAAAGGCTGTTGACATGACAGCTTCTGCATACATAGGACTTGAAAGAGCTTGCAGAATCACAGGCGTTGAGATGACGAAAGTCCTGACTTTAATCAACAAGCTGGACTACGCTTTGGTTCACGCAAGAGATGGACAAGAGAAGTACAGAGAAGCTTTCTATTCGATTGGCTTGTCATGGAGAGAACTTGAGCGTCTTTCTCCTGAGAAGCGCTTGATGGCGATTGCTGACGCTATAAGAGAAATGAAGAACGCTGGGAAAGGCATGCCAAGCGACTTGGCTGGTGTCATTGACAAGCGAGACATGCAGACGATAAACAAGCTCGTCGCTGATAAAGACTTCTCAAAATACATCGCTGAAGCAGGCGCTCTTGGGTTCCAAATCGATCCAAAAATGATTGCTTTAGCAGAGAGATATACAGATTCTGTCGCTGATGCGCAGCAGCAGATTCTAGCTATGGTGTCGAATTTGGAGGCTACAGCAAATTTGACTGAAAGACTGAATGAGCTGTGGAAGAAGCTTGGGAACACGATTGGACAAGCTACTGGCATGGTGAATCCTACATATAGAGACAAGTTCATCGGGATAGGAGACGTCACAAAAGACGTGATGATGAACAAAGCAGACACACTCTCAGACAGAGACAAGCGAGAAATCCTTAAAGCTCTATGGGGAAATCTAAAATATAAGAACCAGCAAGGTTTTGAGACGTCTGATGCTTTCTACAAGTGGCTGAAGAACGCTAGCTCTGCAGATCTAACCAAGGAAGTTACACGACAAGGAAGACTTCTCGACTTCAATGAGTTGAATGGCGCTTTGCAGAAGCGACTTTTCAAGATGGCTGAAAACGTGGACTCTCGTTTTAAAGTCGAAGACCAGAGCACGTGGGTACAGCAGATAAAAGCAGGGCAAGAAGCTGAGACACCAGCACAGAAGAAAGCAAGAATGGCTAATGACAAAGCTCTTGATTCTGCAGACGAGCTAAACAAGAAGATCCAGAACGGCATAGTCTATTACGATGAAAGAAACCGCAAGACTTCAAAGTTCGTGGACATCGAGAAAGAGATTCTAGCTATCGAAGAGAAGCTAAGAGAGACAACTGGAGACATCAACTCGAAGCTTGATGACGAAGTCAAGCACCAGCTAAGGCTGAACGCTGCCCTGCTCAACCAGAAGACTTTGCAAGCTGAAATCGAGAACATGAAGCAGAAGTCAAGCGATTCATTCAAGGGATTCTTAGCTGACATGATGTCCCAGATGGGTGTCGACAAGAACTCTTATGCGCAGCTGCTTGAAGCTCTGGAGAACACTGGAGTCAAGACAGACCAAAGCACACTGCTGAGAGAACTTAACATCAAGCTTGTGCAAGACAGATTCAAAGAAAATGGCGACAATCCAGAAGAAGCTAGAAGCAAAGCTGCCAAAGCTCTTGAGCTGAATCCAGAAATCGGCTATTCATCGCTTTATGAGTTCGCTACTAAGAACGCAGATGGATTCTTCAAAGCGTTTGCAGATTACGCTAAGGAAATGTCTAGCAAGCCGATATTTAGAGACTTCACTGAAGAGCAGATAAAGCAGATGAAAGAAGCTGTTGCTACATTCAACGAAGAAGCCGCGAAGCTTAAGCTTGAACCGATAGGCATAGACTTCAGAGACTTCACACCTGAACAGCTTGAGAAGGCGAAAGCTTCAATAGCTAAGTTCAATGAAGAATTGAAGAACCTACATCTTGAACCTATAGATATTGATTTCAATAAGTTCAACGATGAGCAACTAGAACAGGCTAAAGCAGCTATATCAAAGTTCAATGAGCAAGCAAGCAAATTGAATCTTGAGCCAATAAGCATCGACTTTGAAAATTTCAACGACGCAGAACTACAGAAAGCTAATTCTGCTATAGCGAAGTTCAATGAAGAATTGAAGAACCTACATCTTGAACCGATAAGCATTGACTTCAACGATGAGCAAATAGAACAGGCGAAAGCAGCTATTTCTAAATTCAATGAAGAAGTGAAAAATCTATATATTGAACCAATAAGCATAGAATTCGATGGAACCCAGCTTGAAAAAGCTAAAGCTGCTATAGCGAAGTTCAATGAACAAGCAAGTAAGTTACATCTTGAGCCAATAAGCATTGACTTTGAGGACTTCAACGATGAAGAACTGAAGAAAGCTCAGTCTGCTATAGCTAAGTTCAACGAAGAAGCCGCGAAACTTAAGCTTGAACCAATAAGCATAGAATTCGATGGAACCCAGCTTGAAAAAGCTAAAGCTGCTATAGCGAAGTTCAATGAACAAGCAAGTAAGCTAAAACTTGAGCCAATAAGCATAGAATTCAATGGAACACAGCTAGAACAGGCGAAAAAAGCTATAGCTCAATTCAATGAACAAGCAAGTAAGCTAAATCTTGAGCCAATAAGCATCGACTTTGACAATTTCAACGATGAAGAATTAGAAAAGGCTAAAGCCGCTATATCTAAGTTCAACGAAGAATTGAAGAATCTTCGTCTTGAGCCAATAAGCATAGAATTCGATAAGACACAATTAGACAAAGCAAAAGCTTCTATAGCGAAGTTCAATGCACAAGCAAGTAAGCTCAACTTCAAGCCGATAGAAATAGACTTTGAGAACTTCAACGATGAAGAGCTTAAGAAAGCTAAAGCTGCTATTGCTCTTTTCAACGCTGAGATAAAGAAGTTTGACTTTAGTCCAATAGAGATAGACTTCAGCGACTTTTCAGACAAGAACATTGAGAAGTTTAAGAAAGAGATCATGAGGTTCAACCGAGCAGCTAAGCTGTTGAAGATAGAGCCGATTGACTTTGATTTAGAAGATTTTCTGAGTTCATCTGACACTGAAGTCCAAAGCAAGATGTACGACAAGATCACTGCTGCTATTGAGAGCCTTAAGAAGAAATACGACAAAGACTCTGAAGAGATGGACGATGTCATCTTCAAGTACAACGTTTTCAAAGACAAGCTTAAAGAGCTTAAAGCTCAAGAAGAAAAGCTTAAAAACGAGCTAGGCAATGAATCAGGCGCAGAGAACATAACAAAAATCATCAGGGACTTAGAAGCTGTAAACAGTGAATTTGCTCAACTTGGCGACATCGAAGACGAGTTCACAAATGCAATCACTAAGCTAGCTGATGCTAAAGCAAACACTTCATCGCTTAAGAAAGAGCTTGAAGGACAAGCCACGGGAGACGACGCAACTGAAATAATAGCGAAGCTAAAAGAAGCACGAGAGAATCTGCTTGAAGCTTTAAAGAACTTCAATGGAGAAGACGCAAGAGAGACAATCGTGAAGCTTGAAGCCAACAAGATCCAACTTGAAGGGTATGGCGAAACTGAAATATCTGGATTTGATGAAGCGATAAAGCAGCTTGAAGGAAGCCAAGCAGAAATCCAGAAGAAGCTTGAGAAGATAGGCGAGCTCAAGAAGAAACGTGACGAGCTTGTGCTTAAGTTTACTTTTAGCCTAGACAAATCTGAGGAGAACGAAGCTAAAGCCGAGCTTTCAAGAATAATTGAAGAACTAAACGGACTCGGGAGCGAGGCAGATCTAAGAAACGCTCTGCAGGCTACAAGCTCAAACCTTCAGCTGATGAAAGACTTCCTTAGCGGAAATACTGTCACGTTTGACGAATTACAGAAAGACTTAGAAGAATATAAAGCAGAAAAAGAAGAAGCTCTTAAGAAGCTTGAAGAAGCTACGACTGCAGAAGAGCAGCAGCAAGCAATCGACTTAGTCAAATGGGCTGACATCAAGATAATGATTTCTGAAAGAGGCAGCATCGGCGATGGCCTAGAGCATGCGATGAATCTTCTTGAAGATGTTGAGAAAGACATCAAGCCTCGCTATGAAGAGTTCATGATCAAGCTTAACTCGCTTAAAGAAGAGAAAGCGAAGCTTGAAGAAGAGCTAAAGAAGACTTCTGCTGAAAAGAAGCCAACTATAAGACTTCGCTTAGACGAGATAAACTCTTCAGTCATTGAGCTGACTACTGGACAGCAAGGACAGCAAGCTACTGGCGACATGGACAGAGCAATCACCCAGCTCACAGACATCAGGAAGACTACAGCTGAGAAGAGAGAAAAGCTGCAAAAAGAAATAGAGACGCTAATCGAGCAAAGAGACGCTTTTATCAATGGACTCGACAAAGAGACCGACAGCGAGAAGCGAAAGCAGCTAGAAATCAAGCTGCCTGACTGGCAGATGAGCATAGACGTCGCAACATCGAATCTTGCAAATCTCGACCGAGCTCTCGCTTTGCTAGATGGACAGATAGAAGAACTGCAAGGTGCGGGTAAGAGTCTAAAAGAACGATACACTGCTATACAGACAGAACTCAATGGACTAAAAGAGAAGAGAGCAGAGCTTGAGAAGAAGCTTAAAGAAGCTGGTCCAGCTAACACAAAGGAAATCGTCATCGAGCTTGAAGCTGTCAAGCTGAAGATATCAGACTTGGAGAACGACCAAGAGGCCAAAGCTGTCATCGAGAAGTACGAGAATTCGCTTGAGTTCTTGACGAAGAAGAAAGAAGACCTGCAGCAGAAGCTTGAATCGCTTCCAGTAGACGCACGAGTCGAAGAGAAACGCTACTTCGAGGACCAAATCAAAGAGCTTCAAACCCAGATAGACGCCATAAACAAAGAGAAAGAAGAGCTTGACAAACTGATGTCTCAAGCTGCTGAGCTATTCGGTAGCTCAAAGCTTGTCGAAGAGTTCCAGAAGAACCACAAGCAAGCTAATCTTCAGCAAGTCGTACAATCGAAGTTTAAGTTCAGAGCAAGCAACGAAGCTACACAAGGCGAAATAGACGTCCAAAAAGCTCTGAACGAGCAAGACAAAGAGCGCGTCACGTTAATCGAGCAGCAGAACTTCTTGAGAAAAGCTGGAATCATTCCAAGCAAAGAGAACCTTGAAATCTACAAGGAAGAACTTGAGACTATGCAGAAGCTAACTGCAGAGCTTGCTCACCAGAAGAACCTCGCTTCGCTGGACAAAGCAATCGACACAAAGATGAGCCAAGTCGACATAGAGACATCCAAGTTCAGCGAAAGCCAAGACGCTATAGCGCAGAGCAGGAAAAACCAAGCTTTAATGCAGTTTGGGATAGACCCAAATGAAGAGAACTTGCAGAAATACGCTGACAAAATCGAGGCTTTGATTCAACTTGAAGACGAGCTAACTGAAGCTAGGAACAAGAATGCTTTGAAGAGCAGGAACGAGAACGCTGAAGGACAACTCGGCTTAGAAAAAGCGGTGTACAAAGCTCAAGACAACGATGAAATAGAAGAGCTAACGAAGATAAACGCTCTCAGGCAGATGGGCGTGGACATCACTGCTGAGAACATCAAGAAGTACGAAGAGCTTCTCGACAAGATGTACGATGTCCAGAAGAGAACCAACGAGTTCAACTTAGGCAAGTCTCTTGAATCTCAAGCGAAGGACTCCCGTTGGAAAGCGATGGACATGCTTGGCCAAGGCAAAGAAGCGAACAGAGAGAAAGCTCTGCTTGAAGCTACGCAGACAAAAGGATCTAAGCTTTCTATGGAAGAAGAAAATCTTGTCACAGAGCTTGCTGACTTAGTTCACGCTATAGACAATTTCCAAATGCCTGAGCAGAAAGACGATGTTGTCTTCACCAATGAGCTTGCTCAGAAGGGAGGCTTCGCCGAATCAGTTGCAGTGCAGAAGCAAGACAACTCACAGAAGATCCTGACAGCTATGAGCAAGCTTCAAGGACTACTTGAGCAGGGAAACACTATAAGCAATAGAATCGCTAACAATCTCATAAACTAAAGGAGCAGAAGACTATGAGCATAACGTCAAACTTAACCGTGAAGTACAGAGGCGTGACGAAAGACATCTCGTCTGACGAGACGGTCACCACTGTCATCTACCAAGCTACGAAAGACATATGCGAGCAAGCTCTTGAAGAAGAAGAGTACAAGATCAACTACTCGCATCCGTCATACGGAAACATCGACTCAATCAGGCTCTACCAAGAAGACGGCCCAATCTGGAATCTTGAAGTCAAGTACGCTACAGAAGGTGGAAGCAGTGGTGGCGGAAAGAGGTCTAAGGGAACTTCAACTGGAGCTAAGTCGTCAGAGCTAAGCATAAGAATGATATCTCTACCGCTTGAAAGCTTGAAGGACGACTACAGGATGATGTGGAACAACAACCTCTACTGCACAAAGGACATACACTATACTCCGTCATGGGCAGTTGACGCTACTCTTGAGGACGATAAGATAAAAGACACTTCTAGAGACTACCCTGGTGGAGACACTGACCCGACGAGCGATGAATACTTCGCATGGGGAGCTTCAATCGGAGAACTTGACCCACTGCCACGGAAACCACAAGTGGTTCTTGAACAACCGAATGACGAAGCCAGGCGTGAGCTCATACGACTTTCCAATCTATGAACTCACAGAGAAGTCGAAGCACATAAACAAAAGCAAGGCAGCGTGGGCAGTGACTAAGAAAGCTGGAAAAATCGCTACACCAGACAACGGAGACTTCGACATCGTAAGCAAGTTTGGTGGAAACTGGCTCTGCGAAGGTGGAACGGTCTCTTTCGATGGACGCTACTGGATCGCTACTGTCACATATGTGCATTCTCCAGACTCAAACGGCTGGGACGCTGACTTGTACGATAGAGCATAAGGAGGAACGCTATGAACTTCCCTAAGATGCCAACCGCTGGAACAAGCAAGATAGGTGGCCTTTATGAGACCGTGAGCGACATCGTCCGCTTTCTGCCGTCTCTTGCTGTGCGAGGCGACAACTACACCACGATGGTGGATGAAACCGCTTTTGGACGAATCATCAGAGCTCTACCGCAGCAAAGCTTGCCTGCTGGCGGCTCTACTACAGAAAAAGTCGAAGCAGAAGTAGAAGACTTCTTCAGCACATACAACTCATGCGATCTCTACAATCTATGGGGAGGCTACAGGACTAGCAAATATGAAGACGCTAGCTCTGGAATCTACTTAGAGATGAACAAGTACACTGTGAACTTGAACGGCATATATGCGAACATAGACAGGCATACATATAGAGTGACAGACGTGGCAAACGACTTCTTCACGAAGAACCCGACATTGTCTGCTACAGACAACAGCGCTATATATGGAAGCTTGAGGCTAGACTTCTACCTGACTTCAGGCATGACAGCTCCAAGCGCTACAAGCGTATTCGACTACCCGCCAATCTTCTATACGTGGAACGTCTCTGCTGAGTGGAACTGGGAGATGTACAGCCGCTTCGACAGGCCAGGACTCAAGAACTACACATATGTATTTCCGTCTAAGGGAAATGTCGATGGAACGACACACGCAGGAATGCCCACAGAAGTGAACTCCATAGTCGGACTCTTCAAGTTTGACAAATTGAAGAACTTCTCAGACGCTTGGCACAACGCTGGTGGAGCTTTGTCTGGAATGAGCAATCCCAAGTTCAATGCGTACTGCAAGACAGCAGACAGCAATCCAACGATCTTCTTGAGCTTCACAGATGAGCTGCTCGACTACATCCACACCGCAAATGGAGAAGGAGCTAACACATGAGCGTGAACCACACACCTAGCGGTGAAGTCACATCTAGCGTGAACACATACAGCTGCTTGCTCGACAGCAGGACGAAGCTGCCAGTGATCTCTTTCAGGCATATGGGCACGCTCTACGACTTAAGCGGACATTCTGTGCCAAGAGCGCCTGGCAGAAACTGTGTTCCGCTCTTCGCTCTTGAAGACAGCGTAAAGAAGATCCGTTCAGATGGAGCATACGACTACGCCAAGCTAAGCGGAGAAGAAACACGCAGGACGGTTGGACATAAGTCGCAGACAGTCGAAGAAGGTACGTTCTATCCATCTGATTCATGGGAGAACGATGGGTTTTACCAGCCGTATGGCTACAGCTTAGTCTTCGGAGCAGCTTTGAACGATGAGCTCCATAGATACACAGTAGAAGACTGGATTTGGAAAGCTATTTCTGGCGAAGTCTGCGCACCGACTTCTGAGTCTCCCTATGCAATCACAGGCGGCATAATCCCAGATGGCATAACGGAGAAGATCGAGATTCCGATAGACGTCCAAGACTACATGACAGACAACAAGAACAACAGCTGGGGACATACAGTGTGGGCGCTTGGCTATCCGTACTACGCTGGATTCGACACATTCCACACAGGCCAGAAGCACATGCCTGTCCTAGACACTATCGTTGGAATTCCAGAAGACGCTAACTTGTGCTTACTTTCTTCTACTTGGCTATATCCAGAATGCAAGCACTACTCATACTCCACATACATCAGGACCGAGATCAACCGAGCAAATGGAGTCCGCATAGACAACCGCTATGCCATGTCCGAGTCTTTGTACTCAAAGCGTGGGCAGTATCTAACGTTCAACAACGAGTTCAAGGGGTGGTACGATCCGCTTTTCGAGATATCTGTTGGAACTCCACGGAGCTTCATACTACACT
>Ga0265298_10004402_pt1 | contig 18042 bp, 15 predicted proteins | sample AusTroGonzalo_MG_3_FD_193486 | JGI IMG/M metagenome (GOLD analysis project Ga0265298, IMG submission 193486) | Bovine rumen microbial communities from tropical cattle in Woodstock, Queensland, Australia - Gonzalo_01 | ecosystem: Host-associated > Mammals > Digestive system > Stomach > Rumen ... | reverse complement strand
TAACGTGTCATTCAGAAAGAATCACACGTTTGATACGCGGGGTAATTAGATACCTTTCTCGATCATGTAGGAGAGGAGGTTGCCCACGCGGTTGCTGTAACCCCATTCATTGTCGTACCAGCTGACCAGCTTGAAGAAGCGGCTGTTCAGGGCGATACCGGAACCGATATCGAGAATGGAGGAAAGCGTGCAATGGATGAAGTCGCTGGAGACGACCTGATCCTTGGTTGTGCCGAGGATACCCTTCATGTAGGTCTGGCTGGCCTTTTCCATGGCGGCGCAGATCTCTTCATAGGAGGTGTCCTTGGAAGTTCTGAAAGTCAGATCCACGACGGAAACGGTCGGGGTCGGAACGCGCAGAGACATACCGGTCAGCTTGCCTTTGACCTCAGGGCACACGAGCGCGACAGCCTTGGCGGCGCCGGTGGTAGAGGGGATGATGTTGGTCGCGGCGGAACGGCCACCTTTCCAGTCCTTGCGGCTGGGACCGTCAACGGTCTTCTGGGTGGCGGTGTAGCTGTGGACGGTGGTCATGAGACCTTCTTCCACGCCGATACCTTCTTTGAGCAGGACGGCGACCAGCGGGGCCAAGCAGTTGGTAGTGCAGGAGGCGTTGGAAACAACAAAGTGTTTGGCCGGATCATAGTTGGTGTGATTGACACCCATGACGACGGTGATGTCTTCGTTCTTCGCGGGAGCGGAGATGATGACGCGTTTGGCACCGGCGGTGATGTGGCCTCTGGCCTTGGTGGCATCAGTGAAGAGACCGGTGGATTCGATCACGACTTCCACGCCCAGTTCTTTCCAAGGAAGACCGGAGGGATCCTTGGCGCTGACGACCTTGATCTGTTTGCCATTGACGATGAGGACATCGGGAGCTTCCTTGTCCGGGGAGGACTTGGTGCAGTCCACGGTACCATTGAAACGACCCTGTGTGGAGTCGTATTTGAGAAGATAAGCCAGATTGTCAGCGGGAACGATGTCACCCACAGCAACGACTTCGACACCTTTTTCAAGAAGACCTTGTTCGGCGATCGCGCGGAAAACCAAGCGGCCAATGCGTCCGAACCCATTGATTGCAACTTTAACTGCCATATTTCTAATTCTTAACTTAAACGTGCATCCGGTGATGGGATGCACACGATACTCTTGTACGATATTTTTTCCAGAAAATCAACGATAAAACTCGCAAAACATTTTGAAGAGGCCGGAGAAAAATCAAAAATCGTTCTAATGATCAGAAAAACAATATGTTATGATGATTTTAAAAATAATGCTCTTCTCTGAAGGCGGGAAGATTTGGGAGATTTTGGTTTGTTTTAGCATATATTGGACTTTCAGTATGAAGATTTTGATTGTTTTTCGGGGCCGGATATGGTTGACTTGGGGCAGACCGATGCGTTCGCGTCGGGCGAAATCTATGTAGAATAAGAGGGCTGGCGAAGAATTTGTCGAGGGCTCTTTTTGCCTCAGCGGCAGAAAGATAGATACTGTTGCGGAAATGTGTTTTCCACAAGAGCATCCTATCCCCGGCGGATGTATCCAAAGGTCCATCCTTGAAGTCATTACAAGAAAAGAGCATGAATCTCATAAAAGCTATTTTCCTCTCCTCTGTGGGCAGGAAGTATATCATGGCACTCACGGGAGCGGCGATGTCGGCTTTCGTGTTTGTTCATTTGTTGGGTAACCTGCAGATCTTCTTGGGGGCCGACGCTCTCAACAAGTACGCGGTGTTACTGCACTCGAACTTCGCAATCTTGTGGGGTTACCGTTTTGGCCTGGGTACGATCGCGCTGGTGCATATCGTGGTGGCGCTTTCCCTGTGGCTGGAAAACCGGGCTGCCCGTCCGGTGAAGTATGTGGTCAATAAGCAGCCTTATACGGACTTCGCGTCCAAGATGATGGTCTGCGGCGGTGTCGCGATCTTCTTCTTCGTGATCTGGCACATCCTGGATCTGACCTGCGGTTTGACACGTCCGGACGTGGTCCATCAGACAACGATGCTGGGCGACAAAGAAGTGGCCGATGTGTATCACATTGTGCTCAAGGGTATTGGCCATCCTATAGCGGGTATCTGCTATATCATTGCCACCTGCTGCCTGTGCCTGCATCTGTGGCACGGTCTGGAGAGTATCTTCCAGTCCCTGGGATTCAGAAACAAGACCTACAGCTTATATATTAAGGTAGTGACCAAAGCGGCGGTGCTGTTCCTGTTCGCTGGAATGTGTTTGATTCCTCTCGTTTGTATGTTGAGGATTCTTAAATAGCTAATAGAGAGGAGAGTAATTATAATGAAACTTGATGCGAAAATCCCTTCGGGTCCCCTTGAAACCAAGTGGAGCCACTATAAGGAACACTGCAAGCTGGTCAATCCGGCCAATAAACGTAAATTCAGCGTCATCGTGGTAGGAACCGGTTTGGCCGGTGCATCCGCCGCGGCGTCCCTGGGCGAGCTGGGCTACAATGTGACGTGCTTCTGTTATCAGGACAGCGCGCGCCGTGCCCACAGTATCGCGGCTCAGGGCGGTATCAATGCCGCCAAGAATTATCCCAGTGACGGTGACAGTGTTTATCGTCTGTTTTATGATACGATCAAGGGCGGTGACTTCCGTGCCCGCGAGGCCAATGTCTATCGTCTGGCCGAGGTCAGCAACTGCATCATCGACCAGTGCGTGGCGCAGGGTGTTCCGTTTGCCCGTGAATACGGCGGACTGCTGACGAACCGCTCCTTCGGCGGCGCGCAGGTCTCCCGTACTTTCTATGCCAGAGGTCAGACCGGTCAGCAGCTGCTGCTGGGCGCCTATCAGGCTTTGAGCCGTCAGGTGGCCGCTGGTAAAGTCAAGATTTTCAGCCGCACAGAGATGCTGGACCTGGTCGTCGTCAAGGGCGAGGCCAAGGGCATCGTGGTGCGCGATATGGTCACCGGCAAGATCAGCTCCTACGCGGCCGACGCGGTGGTGCTGGCTACCGGCGGTTACGGCAATACGTTCTTCCTGAGCACGAATGCCCGCGGATGTAACTGTATGGCCGCCTGGCGTTCCTACAAACGCGGCGCGGGATTTGCCAATCCCTGCTACACGCAGATCCACCCGACCTGTATCCCGGTCAGCGGTGATCACCAGAGCAAACTGACTCTGATGTCCGAGTCTCTGCGTAATGACGGCCGTGTGTGGGTGCCCAAGAACAAGGGTGACAAACGTCCGCCGGCACAGATCCCTGAAGAGGATCGTGATTACTATCTGGAGACCCGTTATCCCTCTTTCGGCAACCTGGCTCCCCGCGATGTGACTTCTCGCGCGGCCAAGCTGGTGTGCGATGCCGGACGCGGCGTAGGCCCGACCGGTCTGGGTGTGTATCTGGACTTCTCCGAAGCGATCGGACGTCTGGGACGCAAAGCCATTGAAGAGCGCTACGGCAACCTCTTTGAAATGTATGAACGCATCACGGGTGAAGACGCTTATGAAGCCCCGATGCGCATCTTCCCGGCTGTCCACTACACGATGGGCGGCTTGTGGGTCGATTATAATTTGATGAGCACGATCCCCGGTCTCTTTGTACTGGGTGAGGCCAACTTCTCTGATCACGGCGCGAACCGCCTGGGCGCGAGCGCGTTGATGCAGGGTTTGTCCGATGGTTACTTTGTGCTGCCTTACACGATCGCCAATTACTTCGGCTCCTCCAAGAAGTTCGTTCCGAGCACCGACTCCGAAGAGTTCAAGGAAGCTGAGAAGACGGCATCCGATCGTATCAAGAAGCTGCTCTCCATCAACGGCAGCCGTACTCCGACCTCCTTCCACCGCGAGCTGGGTAAACTGCTTTGGGACAACTGCGGTATGGCCCGCAGCGAAGAAAGCCTGAAGACGGCTCTGAAGAAGATCGCGGTCATTCGCGACGAATTCTGGAAGAACCTCAAGGTAGTCGGCGCAGAGAACGAGCTGAACCAGACTCTGGAGCTGGCCAACCGCATTTCCGATTATATGGAATTTGCCGAGCTGCTCTGTAAGGACGCTCTGGAACGCAGAGAATCCTGCGGCGGTCACTTCCGTGTGGAATATCAGACGGAAGATAATGAGGCCAAACGCGATGACGAGAATTTTGCCCATGTGGCCGTGTGGGAATACACCGGCGAAGGCAAGGAACCGGTCCGCAATGTGGAACCTCTGAAGTACGAAGTGGTAACTATGAGCCAAAGGAGCTATAAATAATGAGCAAAGATATGAATTTGACCTTAAAGGTTTGGAGACAGAAGGATCAAGCCTCCAATGGTAAAATGGAGACTTACCAGGCGAAAAAAGTCTCGCCGGATATGTCCTTCCTCGAAATGCTGGATGTCGTCAATGAAGACCTGATCCAGAAGGGCCAGGATCCCATTGCTTTTGACTCGGATTGCCGTGAAGGTATCTGTGGTACCTGTTCCATGGTGATCGACGGCGTGCCGCACGGTCCGCAGCGCGGAACCACGGTCTGCCAGCTCCATATGCGCCACTTCAAAGACGGCGACACCATCGCTATCGAGCCCTGGCGCGCCCGTCCGTTCCCGGTGCTGAAAGACCTGATCACCAACCGTTCCGCTCTGGATCGTATCATCCAGGCCGGCGGTTATATCTCGGTCAGCACGGGTAACGCTCCGGCCGCGAACGCTTTGCCTATCTCCAAGAAGGCTTCGGACGAGGCCATGGACGCGGCGGCCTGCATCGGCTGCGGCGCGTGTGTGGCGGCTTGTAAGAATGCCTCCGCGATGCTGTTCGTCTCCGCCAAAGTGGGTCACCTGGGACTGCTGCCGCAAGGCCAGCCCGAACGTGACAAACGTGTGTGGAAGATGATCTCTCAGATGGACAAAGAAGGATTCGGCAACTGCACCAATACGTATGCTTGCGAATCAGTCTGCCCGAAGAGAGTCAGTGCTTCATTTATTGCCCGCCTGAACCGTGACTATGCGGTGGCGGTTGCCAAAGGTGAATGTGATCGCTAATAACACAGTCTGTCTGAAAGACTGATAAATGAGATACACATTCCGGTCTGTTCCGGAGTGTGTATCTCGTTATTTGATTTTAGTCTTGCAACGAAAGGCTTTTTCTGGTTTTAATAGCCCGCTAGGTTATGGGATATAACTTATTAAATTTATTGGCAATGGCTGCTCCGCAAGCGGGGCAAGCCCCGAATGAAAAGGCCCAGCTCCTCCAGATGCTGGGTATGATGGCTTTCTTTATCTTGTTCATGTGGTTGTTCTTATTCAGACCGCAGCAAAAGAAGGCCAAGGAACACGCGGCAATGTTGAAGACGATCAAAGCCGGCGACCGCATCGTGACGAACGCGGGGATCGTGGCTATCGTGATTTCTGTCAAGGACAAGACCTTGGCGATCCGCTCCGGTGATTCCAAGTTAGAAGTGACGCAAGCTTCTGTGGCAGACATTATTGAGAAAGGTCAGAGTGTGGATGGTTCCAAATAGGACACTGACCTCTAAACAGATTTTTTAGATAATAGGATAAATATGCAAAGAAAATTAACAGGCAGGACGGTTGCACTTATTTTTATTGTAGTGTGGGCGTTATATTCCATGTTCCCAATGCGCAGTGGGGATTTGATGGAGGCATTTAAGGATCGCGCAGAGAACAAAGACGCCGAGTTTGAGGAAATAGCCAAGACGGCGCAGGAGAAGATCACCAAGGATGGCATGGATGCTTATCAGGCTCTCTTTGAGGCCACCGGCACCAATGACATCGCCAAGTACTTCCCTCAGCTGGGTGACGTTTCCGAAGAGGATAATCCGACGGTGGCGGTGCTGAACCGTCTGCAGCGGAAGATCGCCGGCAGAGTCCGTCTGGGCTTGGACATCAAGGGTGGTACCTCCTTCCTGGTGGGAATGGAGTCCAGCCGCCTGGAAGATGACCAGCGCTCCAGCGCTCTGGACAAGGCAGTCGAGATCCTCCGTAAGCGTGTGGACAGCATGGGCGTAGCCGAGCCAGAGATCACTCCCAACGGCACCGACCGCATCACGATTGCGCTGCCGGGTCTGACTGAGGCTGAAAACGAAGCCGCCCGCCGCCAGATCGAACGCGCCGCGTTCCTGGAGTTCCGCATGGTGCATCCGCAGAGCGATGAACTGCTGGCTCAGGATTACATCGAGCCTGGTTATGAGATTTTGACCGAGACCCTGAAGAGCAAGCGCAAAGGCGACTCTCAACAGGAATCCCGCCGCTATCTGGTCAAGAAGAAACCCGAAGAAGGTTTGACCGGTAAATATATCCAGCAGGCCATGGTCCACCGCAACCCGGTGGATAACAGTGTGGCCATCAGCTTTACACTGGATTCTGAAGGTGCGGTGAAATTTGCCAAAGTGACCCGTGAGAACGTGGGTCAGCTGCTCGGTATCGTGCTGGACGGTGAACTGACCAGCGCCCCGCGCATCAATGGTGAGATCCCCAGCGGTTCGGGTGAGATCACCGGTAACTTCACGATCGAAGAGGGTATCGAACTGGCCAACGTGCTGGAGAACCCCCTGGAAACACCTGTGAAGATTTTGGAAGAGCGCCGTGTGGATCCTTCCCTGGGTGCAGACTCTGTCCGCAGCGGTATCGTGGCCTGTATCATCAGTGCCGTGCTGGTCTCGCTGTTCATGCTTTGTTATTACATGTTCGCCGGTCTGGTGGCCAATATCGCCATGATCCTGAACCTGGTGATCCTGCTGGGTGTGATGTGTCTGATCGGTTCCACGCTGACGATCCCCGGTATTGCCGGTATCGTGCTGACGGTCGGTATGGCCGTTGACGCCAACGTGCTGATCTATGAACGTATCCGTGAAGAACTGGCCAAGGGCAAGTCTCTGCGCTCGGCGGTCTCCTCCGGTTATGACCGTGCGTTCGGTGTGATCTTCGATGGTAACATCACGACCTTGTTCGCGGGCATCATCATGATCATCATGGGTACAGGTCCGGTTCGCGGCTTCGGTGTGACGCTGTCCATCGGTATCGCGACCTCTATGTACACCGCTCTGGTGGTGACACGTCTGGTCTTCGACTACGCTCTCCGCGGCGGCAAGCAGAAGCTGGGCATGCTCAAGGTCATCGGCGAAACCAATTTCGATTTCATGGGCTGGGCGACCAAGGCATTCATCATCTCCGCGGTGGTGATCATTGGCGGTCTCGGTTACACCATCTATCGCGGCAGCGATGCTATGGGTGTTGACTTCAAGGGTGGTGATTCCCTGATGCTGGCTTTTGAGCAAAAGGTGCCTCTGGAGAAACTGCGCGCGACAGTGGAGCCTCTTCCGGGCGAAAACCGCGTGGGTTATCAGATGCCGCTTTCCGGCGGTAAAGAGACCTTGAGTGTGGTCGTTCCCGAAGGTCAGGGCGAAGATGTGGAAAAACTGCTGACGGAAACCTATCCGGAAGCCAAGTTCACCCGTCTGTCTCTGGATCGCATCGGTGCCTCTGTGGGCTCCGAGATCACGGTGGGCGCTATCAAGTCGCTCTTGCTGGCGATGCTGGTCATTTTGTTCTATGTGGCTCTGCGCTATGAATTCTCCTTCGCTGTGGGTTCAGTGGTCGCACTGCTGCACGATATTCTGATGGCGATCGCCGTCTTTGTGATGACGGGTCGTCAGTTCAACGCTCCGATCATCGCGGCGTTGTTGACGATCATCGGTTTCTCTATCAATGATACGATCGTTATCTTTGACCGTGTTCGTGAAGACATCCGTATGGGTGCCAGCGGTACCTTCCGCGAGATCTTCAACCGCGCTATCAATCAGACGCTGGCTCGTACCATCATCACATCTGTGACGGTGTTGCTCGCGGTCGCGGCGTTGTACATCTTCGGCGGTTCAGTCATCAATGACTTCGCCTTTGTGTTCGCGGTGGGCGTGATCGTGGGTACATGGTCATCCCTGTTCATTTCCAGTTCCGTGGTGCTGTGGATCACCAAAGGCCGCAAGCCGAAACTGGGAAGCTCTGATGTTGCGGTTGTGGTTGATCCGACCGTTTATCAGGAACCTAAGACAGAGAAGTAATTCTCTTATTTGAGTTAAGTTATGGTAACCGGCTCAATGTTAGCCTTTGTGGATATCCAATGGCAGCATTGGGCCGGTTTCATTGTTTGTGTTCTGTTCTTTCTGGCTTTGGATCTGGGGCTGTTTCACAAGCATGCCCGTGTGGTCAGCCTGAAGGAAGCCACGGCGTGGACCTGTCTCTGGGTCACGCTTTCGCTCCTGTTCGCGGCAGGGGTATGGCACTGGCGCGGGGCGGAGGAAGGTCAGGAATTTCTGGCCGGGTATATCATCGAGCTTTCTCTCTCGATGGATAATGTTTTTGTGATCGCGCTGATCTTTAGTTTTTTCCGTATTCCGCGAATGTACCAGCACGGGGTGCTGTTTTGGGGGATCCTGGGCGCGCTGGTGCTGCGCGGCGCGATGATCTTCGCGGGAGCGTCTCTGGTGGAGCGGTTCCACTGGGTGCTGATGATTTTTGGTGTGTTCCTGGTTTACAGCGGTCTCAAGATCGTTTTCTCCAAGGACGATGACAATGTTGACCCGGAAAAGAATGTGGTCCTGCGGCTGGTGCGCAAGGTCTATCCCGTGACCTCGCAGCTGCATGGCGAGAAGTTCATGATCGTCGAAGCAGGGAAGCGGATGCTGACTCCTTTGGCGATGGTGCTGGTAGTGGTGGAGACCACCGATCTGATCTTTGCCTTGGACAGTATCCCCGCTGTATTCGGCATCACTCAGAAGAAGTTCATCATTTTCACCTCGAATGTCTTCGCGATATTGGGTTTGCGCTCCATGTACTTTGCTTTGGCCGGAGCGGTGGATTACTTCCGCTATTTAAAAGTTGGGCTTTCCGTGGTGCTGGTCTTTATCGGTGTCAAGATGCTGATCGCCGAATGGTTCCCGATTGGGACGGGGCTTTCCCTGGGGATCGTGGCCGCGATCCTGGCGCTTTCCATGGCTGCCTCTCTCTGGGGCCGGCTGGCTCAGAATAAAAAAGTCTCATGAACCCGGCGCGGAATAAGGAGAAAAAAAGCCATCCGCAGCCACCTCCCAAACTTTCTGAAACCCTGCGGGGACTTTTGCGCACAGAAGAAGGTGAGGATCATCCGCTGACCGTCAATTACCTGCTCAATCACACGGCCGGACAGGGGATCTTTCTGACGGTGATCCTTCTGGCTCTGCCCTTTATGGTGCCGCTGCTGCCGGGGATGAGCACTCCTTTTGGTGCCGCGATCATCTATCTGGCCTGGACACAGATGGGAGGAAAAAAGAAAGGGCTTCCGGCATGGATGGGGGATCGTCCTGTCCCCAGGGAGAAGTTTTTCAAGATCATCGAAGGCACCTCCCGGATACTCCGGTTCATCGAAGGCGGATTCAAGCCCCGTTTCTCCTGGTGGTTGTTGTTACCGGGGATCCAGACTTTCCACTGGTTCCTGATCGCGTTCCTGGCGTTTCTGCTGGCGCTGCCGATACCGTTTCCGGCATCCAATACTTTTCCTGCTTTTGCGCTGGTCTTTACCACAGCCGCACTGATGGAGCGAGACGGTGTCATGGTCTGGCTGGGATATTTCTTTTCTCTTCTTTCGGTGGTCTGGATCGGAGCGTTTATCTTTTTAGGAGATAAGCTATTGGAGTATTTGATCAACTGGTTTTATCGCATTTTTTTAGCACCGTTTTTTTTATAGAACCACGGATGAACACGGAGGTACACAGACTTTAGAGAAAAAAGAGCCGTTCACGCAAAGCATGAACGGCCTTCTCGAACTGATATAACTAATTATGATGACTCGTAATAACTATGCAAAAACAACTACAGCGGACAACTAAAGGGGCTATTTTTCGTCTTTCTTTTTGCCAAGCTCTTCCAAGTACTTGGCTAATTCTTTCATATCTTCCTCTTCCAGTTTATCTTTCAAAGGTTTCATAATAACCTTTTTATCTTTGATAAGACCATCAGAGATCAATTTGACGATTTCTTCTTGTTTGTCTTTGTACTTTTTCTGGATCTTTTCAGAGGTCAGATCTGCCGCTTTCATTTTACGGCCTATCGTGGTGGTACCTTTTCCGTTTCCACCATGGCAGGGCGCACAGTTCTTCGCCCAGACAGCAGGGACTTTTTTGTCCGTGTCTGTCTGTTCCGCAGCATAAGCTTCTCCTAAGCAGAGAGCTAACGCACAAATAATAATCGGCAAATACTTCATATTCTTCCAATCCAACAAGTGAAGATGTTGAGAACTTCAAATGTTAAAGTTGTCCGCGAGCGTTTTATCTCGAGTCGGTGTTGAGTACACTCGTACCCACACCATCATGTTAGACGATGTTTTTTTAAATTTATTCAATAGTATCTGAATTTTTTTCAGATTCTTCATTATCTTCTTCCGCGGCAGGTTCTTCAACAATGACTTTATCGGTTTGCTGGGCAATTTCTTTTAAAATATCAAAATCTTTCCGGTTATTTGCCGGGTCAAATTTATAGAAATTTTCCAGGTTGATCAGGAACTGACGGCGGTTTTCGAGTTCTGTTCTGAGTTTTTTATCGCGTGTGGCTACGTAAACAGCAGCCAGCGATTGTTTGTCAGTGATCTCGACACTGTTCTTAGTTACTTGATAGGAAACATCATAGATGCCGTCAGCGTCTATACGGAAGACATCATAAGGCGGCGAAAGGAAGTTGGGCAGGTTGAATTTGAATACCGATTCCCGAGGATGTCTGAATTTGAACGTCTTATTCATGCTGCTGATCTCGTAATCCAGATCCAGCGCGCAGAGCAGTGCGCCGCGGGGACATATAATAGAGGAAAGACTCCAGTCGAGTTTGCTGTTTTTACCGTCCAGGGTCTGAGTAGTAACTTGCTTCCAGGAGTCCCCATAGAGGAAAAAGACTTCCAGCAGACGGGCTTCGCGGTTGATCTTCTGGATGGGAGTGATCAGATCGCGGTATTTGACTAAGGAGCTGATGTTGAGGTTGAACCAGTGAAGGGAAGTGATCCTGGCACTGAGCGCATGCCAGGCCAGAGCGCGGAGTTCATTGGGCGTGGGAGCCAGCCGCTTGCGTTCACCTTGTGCTGTCCAGCTATCAAAAGGACCTTGTATCCATGCGGATATGGAAACAGGACGGCTGTTTTCGCGCAGGTTCCGGGTGAGGATGCCCATAGTTTCCAGCGGAGCTGCCCAGGTGATCGGCTTCTTTTCCCAGCGGGGATAGAGATCCCAGCGTTCAAAGGCGTTAGGCACAGCGAGACGAGCCACATTGAAATGGGGATAATCGGAAACGCCGGCATACTGGTTCCATTGCCAGGGATTGGTCAGGATCAGCGAGGTCGGTATGCGGAAACCGCCGTAAACACGCAGCAGTTCCATAGCATCCTGAGGGGAACAGTTGTTGATTTCATCCTGCACATTCCCAAGGGATTCCGCCGCGTGGATGTTGTTCAGATTGGCATCATTGTCGTATTGAGGCAGAGGCTGCATGGTTCCCATCCATTTAATGGGGTAGCGTTGATAGAGACCGCCTTTGCCGGTCTGATCCGTATAGCCGGGGATCTCCTGAATGTTGGCGGTATTGATATGGAGAGATTTTAAGGTCTTGAGCCACGGTTCTTTGGTCATGACGTTGGTTCCGTGAGCGTCTGCGGCGATCCAGCCGCCTCCGATGTCAAAGGATTCCCGGCGGACACGCAGCTGTTCCCAGATGGAGGTCGTTTCATAAGCACGCTCCGGGTTCACCAGTGCGATCTCCACAACGGCTGTTGTCAGCTTGAGATGGCTTGGAGTCTTGGCGATGGCCGCGATTTTCTGACCGGGCTGAAGGATGCCGTTGAAAGGGAAAGTGGAGACCTGGCGAGTCTCTTTGTCACCGTTGGCGTTCAGGGAAGCGATCTCTTTCAGCATTCGGAAAGAGCTGGACAGGTAAGGCTGATAGATGCGGACAGAGGATATCTTCCAATTTTTTTGAGAAAGGTTTTCCAGATAGAAAACAAGGGAATCCGGCCGGAGAGGATCCACTCCGGTGGAGAGAAAACAGATAGAGGAAAGTCGGACCTGTTGTTGGGGAATGGTCACGGTGAGGGAGTTTTTGCGTGAGTTGATCCAGTCCGTAAATTCCAGCTGAAAGGTGTTGTCCGGTTCTATCCATTTGGGGTACATGGAATTGAATGAAAAAACAGTCAACGCACCCGGAGGAATGGTGGTGTCATTTTCCGGCCATTCCGCGGGGGTATCCTCCCAGGACCAGGCTTTATTGAAGACGTTGCGCTTAGGCTCGTTATTATCAAAGCGCAGAACATGGACATTGACGGTGTCTTCCGCTTTTTTGGAATCGGCGGGAGCGGTGTTGCGTATGAAGAGCTGGACGCGTCCGCCTACCTGAGGTTCATCCTCGTAGTCGAATTCGATGCCTTCCAGTTTCTGATGCGGTGTGACAGTGATGCCGACGACCTCCAGCGGAAAGGATTCATCCTCCGCCGAGTCGTCCGCGAGCACCGGGGGACAGACCATTGCCAGACCGCAGACCGCGGCCAGAAAGCGGATATTGGACAGGATCAGACGTTTAGAGCTGGACTTCCAGTGAAACGGGATGGACAGGACATTCTTCATAAGTGGGTACTAACAAGATTTTTTTGCCTTTGAGTTCAGCAGGGATCTTCCACCACCAAGCCAGGAAATCGTGTGTAAACTGGTGGGAACCTATCGGTTTATCATCGCAAAATATTTCCACGCGGGGACCGTTGAGAGGAGCAATCATGCGGGTCTTGGGATTGAAAACGGAGAAATCGGAGTAAGTTTCGCCATTTTTGCCGATCAGATTGATATAGATCTGCAGGGTGTCACCCTGGGTAGTGTCATTGGGATGATAAGCATCCAAGGTCAGTTTGAGCGGTTCACCCCAGGGTGCGGTAAATTCCTTGCCGACTTCGATTTGGAAAGAGGTGGAAGCGCGCGGCGCAAAGCTGTCCAGCGGAAAGTGAGCGATCAGGTTGTCTGCGTCTTTGGAGCGCAAAGCGAACTCGCTGAGGACATAACTGCCCGCGGGGAGCTGGGTGCTGCGGACTTTGCCGTCCAGAGTGATAAGCTGCCATTTGCCGTCGCCGTAGGTCGTTCCGGTTTGAGAAGCAGGAGCCTTGTAGCCGGTCATCAGAGCCACCTGGGTGCGTTTGTCGGCTGTGCGTTCCACGGTATAAGTACCTGTGGGGAAGTCTTTATCCACCGGTGTGACGGTGCAGGAGCGGAGATCCGGGGCGATTTCCCATGTATAGAGCTTGTCGTTGAGCGGAAGGTATTTGCCATAAGGTTCGGATTCATTGAGCGGCAGTTCGCAGTCATACACGCCGTTGTTATTGTAATCGCGCAGGACGTAATCAGACGGGAAAAATTCTAAGGAGCTGGCCTTCTTTGCATTATCAAAATAAAGGTCATCATTCAGGACTTCCCGGTGGGATACGTTTTGTGAGAATGTGAAATCGCAGTAGGCATCTTTGAAGGCAATGTGCTGGAGCACTTTGTTGATGTCCAGATTGCCTTCCAGAGCCCAGCCGTTCCGGACAGCGGCAAAGCCGTAAAAATCAGTGAATTTTCCGGTTTTGGGATCCATGTAGCTGCGGGGCGCGCTGAGAAAACCGCTTTCCAGGTACATGACCGGCTGGATGATGGAATCAGCGGGCAGTGTGCCTTCCGGCAGATTCAATGTGAAAGGGCCAAAGAATTTCCGGTACATGGAAATTTTGTTGTCGCGAAGAACGGGATCATCGGTCAGGTCACCGTTATTGTTCAGGTCAATAATGGCTGTATCGTAACCTTCGCCTATTTCTTTTTCGGTCAGCCGCATGATGGTAATAGGCTGTCCCCAGGAAGCGATGGTTGGCGGTGTGGGGAAGTTATCACCCAGCACGACAGGACGTTCTGATGAAAAAAGGCGAGCGTAGAGCTTTTTGGAAAGAGTTTCAGGCTCTTTTTTGAGTTCCGCCGGTTTTTTATCGCTCAGGATGACAACGGTGCAGTAGCCCTCCGGGCTGTAGAAAGCGGTACGGGCATCCAGTTTCTTGAAATGCAGCGGGAATGTTTCCGCGCAAAGATTTGCAGTGCAGGCGGCTAAGACGACAGCGGCCAGTCCCCATAAACAAACAGTCTTTTTCATTCTAATCATTCCGTGATTGGATCAGCCTGGAACGGCGATGACACTCAACGGAAGATATACTCTCATGGAAAAGGGTTTCTGTCGAGCAATGATAATAGAAGAAATAAATTGTTTTATTTTATTTTCCAAAGAGGTATCATGAAGGGGTTATGAGTTTTAGCAGAAGGAACTTTATTGTGGCGGCTGCTACAGCAGCGGCCGGAGCGATCAGTGCTCCCTATATTGCAACAAATATGCGCGCGGCCGCGGCCAGAGGCGACGGCATCCCGTCCAAGATCATTCATTATGTCTCGGACGGAACCAGCCCTTCCATGGTCACGATTTCGGATGTTTTCTCGAAGATGATCCGCGGGCGGGGACTGTGCTGGATGGAAATGAGCCGCACAGAAGGAACCTACACGGGATTGATGGACATGGCATCCCTGAATTCCTGCGTGACGGACAGCTCGGCGGCGTCCTCCTCCTGGGGCAGCGGTTCCAGGATCAATAACGGCGCGGTGAACTGTCTGCCGGATGGAACTCTTTTGAAACCCCTTTATGAACTGCTGCGTGAGCCGCATTGGAAACGCGGTCTGGTCACGACAACAGAGATCACTCACGCGACACCGGCCGGATTCGGTTCTGCCTGTAAGAGCCGCGGCGACACCACGGAGATCGCCAACTATTACCGCAACCTGGGCATTGATGTGCTGCTGGGCGGCGGTCAGAGTCTTTTCAATGAAGAGATGCTGGCATCCTACGACCGCTATGGATATCAGATCATCAAGACAGCCGATGAACTGAGAAAGATCGATGTCAATAAGAAGGTGCTGGGTCTGTTTGCCAGCGGTCATCTGCCGATGACGATCGACTGGCTGAATCACAAGAGTCTGCAAGCAAAAGTCCCGCAGCTGGCGGAGATGACCTCCAAGGCTTTGGAAATGCTGGGTGAGTATGAACACTTCATCCTGCAGGTGGAAGGCGGCCGCGTGGATCATGCCTGCCATGCTTCCGATGCTCCGGGCGCGACTTATGATCACATCGCGTTCGATGATGCCATCCAGATCGGTTTGGATTATCAGAAACGCCATCCCGATACGTTGATCGTGGTGACGGCGGATCACGGCTGCGGCGGCCCCAGCATGAACGGTATGGGCTCCAACTACACCAGCACGCCGAAACTGCTGCCCAATATGAAGAACGCTCTGGGTTCCTTTGAGAGACTGACGGGCGACCTGAAGAAGTGCGAAAACGCGGTGCAGGTCCAGCGTTATCTGAAGGAGAAATACAGCGTCCAGATCGGTGTGGACAAGGCCGATCTGCTGCTGCTGGCCCGTGACGGCAAGGGCTGTGTGGGATATGATCCGATCGGCGGTTTCACCGGTCAGCTGGGTCAGGTACTGGGCAATTACTTCGGCATCAGCTGGGGTTCCGGCAATCACTCCGGCGACTTTGTGGCGCTGGTGGCCAAAGGCCCCGGAGCGGAACGCTTCAAAGGTAACATCCGCAATACGGATGTGTTCCGCAACTATATGGATTTCGCGGGGATGAATTTCCGCAACAAGGAATGGACAGGCGAGACGCAAAAGACCGCTTCTGTCTCTTTCGACGGTCACTGGTTTGACACTGCTTTAGTCTAATCTTTGGCACAATAGTCAGCTATCAGTTGTCAGCACGATGACTGATAGCTGACGATTTATTTTATTATTTGATATTTATTATTCGTTGATTTTTGCACCATGGCAACAGTGGAAGATGTGCGTAAAGCTTTGGAGTCGGTGAAATATCCCGGTTACTCCCGAAGCATCATTTCATTCAATATCGTAAAGGATATCCGCATTACCGAAACGGGAACGGAGGTTGAGCTGCAGCTGACGACGGACAAGGAAGAAGTCGTGACGGCACTGCGGAACGGAGTCGAGCGAGTGGTCGGTGAAGTGACCGGGAAACCGGTCCAGGTCAAGATCACGACTCCGCAGGGACCCGCTCCCGGACAGGCGGCGGATCCTTTCTCGCAGAAGGCCAGCATCCCCGGAGTGAAAAACGTGATCGCCATCGCCAGCGGCAAGGGCGGCGTGGGTAAATCCACGATCGCTGTCAATCTGGCCTGTGAGCTGGCGCGCAAGGGTCGCAAGGTCGGTCTGCTGGACTGCGATATTTACGGCCCCAGCATCCCGCTGATGATGGGTGTGAAGACCCAGCCCGAAGTGGATGCGGAGGAACGTCTGATCCCGCCGGTCAAATACGATGTCAAACTGATGAGCATCGGTTTTCTGCTGGAGGAGGGTTCTCCGGTGATCTGGCGCGGGCCTCTGATCATGAAAGCGATCCAGCAGTTCCTGATGTATGTGGTCTGGGGCGAGCTGGATTATCTGTTGGTGGATCTGCCTCCCGGCACAGGCGATGCGCAGTTGTCGCTTTGCCAGACGGTGCCTTTGACCGGCGGCGTGGTGGTGACCACACCGCAGGAAGCATCCATCGGCGTGGTGCGCCGCGGCATCGGGATGCTGGAACAGGTGAAGGTCCCGATCCTGGGGATTGTGGAAAACATGAGCGGTTTCACGACACCGGACGGCCAGCGCGTCAATATCTTCGGTGAAGGCGGCGGCAAGGCGGAAGCCGAGCGCAAAGGTTATACTTTCCTGGGAGATGTGCCGCTGTTTGTGAATATCCGTGTGGGCGGTGATCAAGGGGTGCCCGTTGTGGTCTCCTCGCCGGAATCGGACGCGGCCAAGTGCTTTGCCGGAATCGTGGACAAGCTGATCCAAAAGGTTGAGAAATGACAGAGAACCCGGAAATCGTTCCTCAGCCGAATCAGGAACCGGCAGCGGCTGACGCTGTGACCGCGCCGGAGACTCAGACAGCCGCGGAAGTGCCTGTTGTTACCGAATCTGAAGTCTGGGACGCGCTGCGGTTGGTGTTTGACCCGGAAGTCCCGATCAATATCGTGGATATGGGACTGGTCTATGACGTGCGTGTAGAGGGTAAGAAAGTGTTTGTAAAAATGACCCTGACTATGCCGGGCTGTATGATGGGTCCCAGCATTGCCGGCGACGCGCAAGTGCGCATTCTTGCTCTGCCGGGCGTGGAGGAAGCGAATGTGGAAATGGTCTGGGATCCGCCCTGGCATCCCAGCATGATGAGCGAAGACGCCAAGGTCCGATTAGGAATGGATCTGTAAATGAAAAACGCGATTGGTTATGAATGCTAACGGATCGCGTTTTTTTTGATAAGGACATAATTTTATACAAATAAAAATATATGCAGTTTCGAATATTTAATGTTACAGAAGATAAGACGGAGGAGTTGAACCGGTTCCTCAGTTCACATACGATATTATCCATTAGGAAAACGTATGACCAAACAAATCAATTCTGGAGTTTCTGTGTTGAATACCTTGAGGAAGATATGTCAACACCGGTTGAAACCGAGAATAAAAATTTAAAAGATTACAAAGAAAAATTAAAGAAGTATAAAGAAACGTTATCTCCAGAAGATTATGAAAAATTTATGCTTCTTAGGAAGTGCAGAAGAATTGTTGCCGATGAACTCCAGTTTCCACCTTATATCATATTCAATGATAAAGAACTGCTAAAACTTTTAGATAAGAATATCACATTAGAAACACTCAAAAGCATAAAGAGAAGCGACGAAGAAAGGTTGAATAGATTCGTTGAGTTGTGGAATATGTATAAGACAGAAAAATGGGGTGATGTAGGATTCCCCAGGTAAATCATTTTGAGCTTATATAATGTAGTTACTTTGCTCCCGCGCGGTAACTGACTTTCCAGAGGGTGAGTCCTTCGGCGGGAGCGGACATTCCGGCGGATTCACGGTCTCGCTTTCCAAACATAGCTTCGACATCGGCCGGAGTGTAGCGGCCCAGTCCGACCTGGACGAGTGTGCCCACGATGCTGCGGCACATTTTGTAGAGGAAGCCGTTG
>Ga0265298_10004400_pt1 | contig 18047 bp, 12 predicted proteins | sample AusTroGonzalo_MG_3_FD_193486 | JGI IMG/M metagenome (GOLD analysis project Ga0265298, IMG submission 193486) | Bovine rumen microbial communities from tropical cattle in Woodstock, Queensland, Australia - Gonzalo_01 | ecosystem: Host-associated > Mammals > Digestive system > Stomach > Rumen ... | reverse complement strand
ACATATCAAGATAGACACCGGCATGCACCGTCTGGGTTTTGCTCCTGACGATATGCCGGAACTGGTGCACCGTCTTCAGAAACAGACCGCGGTTATTCCGTGTTCTGTGTTCTCGCATTTTGTGGGCAGTGACAGCAGTGATTTTGATGACTTTACCAAACTCCAGATTGAGCGTTTCAATAAAGCGGCCGATGAGTTGCAGGCGGCATTCAAGCATCATATCATGAGGCATATCTGCAACTCGGCTGCCATAGAGCGTTTCCCGGAGGTTCATTATGATATGGTCCGTCTGGGATTGGGCCTTTACGGTATAAACCCGTTGGATAATCAGCCGTTGGAGACGGTTTGCACGCTCAAGACCACCATCCTGCAGATACGTGAGCTTGAAAAGGGTGAGACAGTTGGCTACAGCCGCAAGGGCAAGATTACCAAGCACTCACGCATAGCCGCCATACCTATAGGTTATGCCGACGGTTTGGACCGCCATTTGGGCAACCGCAATGCTTACTGTCTGGTGAACGGACAGAAGGCTTATTATGTGGGCAACATATGCATGGATGTGTGCATGATTGATGTCACAGACATTGACTGTCAGGAGGGTGACAGCGTGGAGATTTTCGGCCCCAACCTGCCGGTACACGTCCTCTCAGATATACTGGGTACTATTCCTTATGAAATTATCTCAACAGTATCTATCCGTGTCAAGCGCGTTTACTATACTGAATAACTAACCTAAATAAATATGTCAAATAATTCAGAATCAAAGGCTCTGCGGATGACCAACTTCCGCTGGGTATTGTGTGCCCTTCTTTTTGTGGCCACAACAGTCAATTATCTGGACCGTCAGGTACTTTCACTTACATGGAAGGATTTTATTTCAGTTGACTTTAACTGGAGTGACAGCCAGTACGGTACCATTACAGGTTTCTTTTCCATTTTCTATGCCGTAGCCTGCCTCTTTAGCGGCAAGTTCATTGACAAGCTGGGTACCCGCAAGGGTTATCTGTGGGCCATTTTCATATGGTCAGTTGGTGCCTGCATGCATGCTGCCTGCGGATGGGGCGCACTTAAATGGGCCGGCGCCGATTCCATGACTGCTGCCAAACAGTCGGTCGATGTAATGTTGCTTGTAACTACGGCATCTGTCTATATGTTCATTTTCTGCCGTGCGGTGCTGGCTCTCGGTGAGTCCGGTAACTTCCCGGCAGCCATCAAGGTTACAGCCGAGTATTTCCCCAAGAAGGACCGTGCGTTTGCCACATCCATTTTCAATGCCGGCGCATCTGTAGGCGCCCTGGCAGCTCCTGCCTGCATACCGCCTTTGGCAGCCAGATGGGGATGGGAGATGGCTTTTATCATCATAGGTGCGCTGGGCTTTGTATGGATGTTCTTCTGGTTCGGTCTCTACCGCAAGCCTGAGGAGTCAAGGTTCGTGAACCAGGCTGAGCTTGAGTACATACACCAGGATGACGCTGCTGAACTGGCTGCTGCCAAGGCTGCCGAGCCGGTCAAGGAGGAGAAGTCAATCCCCTTCTTCAAGTGTTTCACATTCCGTCAGACATGGGCTTTCATTTGTGGAAAGTTCTTTACAGACGGTGTTTGGTGGTTCTTCCTGTTCTGGGCACCTGCATACTTCAGTGACCAGTATCATTACCGCTCGGATTCACCTATGGCAATCAAGCTTATTTTTGTACTCTATCTGATTGTTACTGTGGTAAGTATAGGTGGAGGTTACCTGCCCAAGTACTTTGTTGAGAAGAAGGGTATGGAGCCTTACTCAGGCCGTATGAAGGCTATGCTCATATTTGCATTCTTCCCGCTGCTGGCTCTGTTTGCTCAGCCTCTGGGTCAGTACAGCGCATGGTTCCCCGCAATCATCATCGGTCTGGCCGGTGCCGGACATCAGGCTTGGTCTGCAAACCTCTATTCAACCATCGGTGATATGTTCCCCAAATCTACTATCGGAACAATTACGGGCGTAGGTACTACAATGGGTGGTCTTGCCTCGTTTATGATAAACAAGGGTGCTGGTATGCTGTTTACCAAGAGCGATGCCATGGGCTCTGCATTCTCATTCCTTGGCTTTGAGGGTAAGGAAGCCGGCTACATGATTGTGTTCTGCATCTGCGCCGTAGCTTACCTGATTGGTTGGACGGTAATGAAACTTTTGGTTCCCAAGTACAAACCGATTGAGGTGGATTGAGAATAGAAAAAGGCTTGCGGATTTCGCAAGCCTTTTTTTATTTCCTTTCTGCGGTCAGGGTGAAGCTGGCTGATGTGCAGGGAACCGCTACAGGCGGGTTCAGCTTGCTGACGGTAACCGTCAACTTCTGCAGTGCCGGGATCCCTTCAAATAGAGCGTCGGCTATTCGGCCGGCTACGTGTTCAATCAGTTTGGAGCGTATCATCATCTGGTCCTTGATGATACGTGTGGCACGCGCGTAGTTGAGCGTGTCGCTTAAATCATCAGATGTGAGTGAGGCGGTTGACTCAACGTTCATCTTGATGCAGACCGTGTACCAGGCGCCCACGATGGCTTCCTGTGGCTCGGCGCCGTGGTAGGCGTAAAACCGCAGGCCGTCAAGTGTAATAGCCTGTTCCTTGATTGTCATGATCAGCAGCGCAGACCGCTTTCAATGTTCTCCATATCAGCCTTGAAGTTCTTGTCAACCTGAATCTGGTCACGTACCATGTTGCAGGCATGAAGGACTGTGGCGTGATCGCGTTTGCCTATGTAGGCTCCTATCTTGGAGGTGGAGTAATCCAGGTATTTCTTGGCCAGATACATGCTTATCTGTCTTACCTGAACAATCTCGTGCTTGCGTGACTTGGTCTGTATTGACTGCTCGTCAACGTTGTAGTAGTCACATACCTTTGATATGATGGACTCAATGGTGATGGGCTTCTGCTCGTGGTGCTGGCTCTTCTCAATAATCTCATGAGTGAGGTTCAGGTCAATCTCCTTGCCGTAGATGGTGGAGTAGGCCATGAGAGATACAATGGCACCTTCCAGGTCACGTACGTTGTCCCTTACCTTATCGGCAATGTAATCAATTACCGGCTCGGGGAACTTGAGTCCGTCACGTCTGGTCTTTTCACGCAGGATATCCTTTCTCAGATTGAGGTCCGGTCTTTCCAACTCTGCTACCAATCCCCACTTGAAGCGGGTTATCAGTCTCTCCTCAAGATCCTTCATATCCTTGGGTGAACGGTCGCTTGTAAGGATAAGCTGCTTGTGGTTAAGATGCAGGTAGTTGAATATATGGAAGAATGTGTTCTGTGTCTTGAGCTGTCCTGCCATCTCCTGCATGTCATCTATTATCAGTACGTCAATTGACTGATAGAAATGGATAAAGTCATTGGTGGTGCCGTTCTTGACGGAGTCCACATACTGCACCATAAAGAGATGGGCGGATACATAGAGAACTCTCTTTTCCGGATGAAGTTCCTTGACCTTACGTCCGATAGCGGTTGCCAGATGTGTCTTGCCTACACCTGATGAACCGTAAATAAAGAGGGGGTTGAAAGCTGTGCTTGCGGGGTTGAGCGCGATGGTCTCACCTGCTGTGCGGGCCAGCTTGTTGCTTACGCCCTCTACAAAGTTCTCAAAACTGTAATTGGGATCAAGCTGTGAGTTGAGATCCTGTACCAGCGGTGCCTCATTTGCCTGGGGTGCCTTGTTGTCAGCCTCATTGGTACCTTTAACATTAGACAGGGCGTTGTTTGAACTTACATTCTGATTGATGTTGTTCTCCTTGTCTGTAAGGATGCTGTACATGAGCTGGATTCCCTTGCCGAATACTTTGGTGAGTGCTGCCTTTATTACATTAAGGTAGTTCTGCTCAAGATACTCATATACAAAGGGGCTGGGGACCTGGATAAGAAGCTCGCCGTTTTCTAAAGAGACGGGCTCTGTAACGGAGAACCATGTATCGAATACAGATTCCGATACGTTGTCATGGATGAAATCCAGACAAAGGTTCCAGTTCTTTTTCAGTTCGATTCCCGTCATTTTTTTTTTAGGACTAAGGTTGTTCTTTCAACTCAGCTTTGCAAAATTGATAATCTTATTTCATTTGACCAAACGGGAATTTTGTACCCAAAAAATCGGGTTATGTAAAGTGTTGGGAATTAGGCACTTGTAAAACAGTCTTAAAAAGGTTGAAAACAAGCTCTTGATTTTTTTTAATGGCTTGCAAATCAAAGAGATAACCTGTTGATAACTTCTAAAAGGCGCTCTTTTGGAGGGCTGTTATCCCTTGTTTATAACCTATTTGAAGCGAGATTGGATTATCGAGTTTTTAAATTTGCAAAAACTCGTTTATTTGGATGAAATCTAATTTGGCCAAGCCCGCAGGCCTGAATATTCATACTTTTATTATTTGTTTTTTGCGCTGATTTCACGGGCGTTTTTGACACTAATTTTCTTGCCGTCAAGTACGGCAATTACGAATGCATCCTTGTATTTCTTCTGAACGTCGGCCTTCGTCTTGAGGATCTCATCATAATCGGTGGTATCGCCACATGTATATTTACATACTCCGTCCTCTGTATAATAGCTGATGTTGGGGTAAGCCTGCAGTTTCTTGTCATTGCTCTTGAGCGGATTCTTGAGGCTCATGAACTGTACCTTGTAAACAGGCAGAGATACGGCATCGTTGCTCCTGTTGCCGATGGCCTGTGCTGCGGGGACAGCTTTCTCCATAAGCTTGTTGTGGTAATCCAGATATTCGCGGAAAGCCTTGTAAAGACTTTGCCCCATCTCATCTACGCCTTTCTGTGATACCAGGTATTTGCATTCGGCATCATTTGATATGAATCCCAGTTCAACCAGGATGCTAGGCATTGTGCTCTTCCAGAGAACAAGATAGCCAGCCTGATGCACACCGCGGTCGGGACGTTTGGCAGAGCTTACCATCTGATTCTGGGTAAACGTGGCCATCTTGAGGCTCTCTTTCTGATGCTCGTTCTGCATGAACTCAAATATAATCATGCTTTCGGGGCTATTGGGGTCATAACCCTCATAGTGGGTCTGGTAGTCATTCTCCAAAAGAATGGCTTTGTTCTCCTCAAGAGCGGCATTGAGGTTGGCGCTGGTGCGGTTCTCCTCTACTCCCAGCAGATAGGTTTCGGCTCCGTTTGCGGATTTACCTTTGGCGGAGTTGGTATGGATGGATATGAACATGTCGGCGCCGGCCTTGTTGGCTATGTCGGCACGTTTGTAGAGTTCAACGAACACATCGGTTTTGCGGGTGTAGATAACCTTTACATTCTTGCAGTTGTCCTCTATGAGACGGCCCATCTTGAGCGCAACGTTAAGGTTGATGCTCTTTTCCTGGTTCTTGCCGTTCACTGCGCCGGGGTCCTTGCCGCCGTGGCCCGCATCAATTACAAGTATAAAGTTCCCGTCCTTGTCAACGGCACCGGCCGGCAGAACATTAAGGAACAGCAGTGTTGTTAAAATAACCTTTAATATGCTGTTTTTGACTATCATTTCTCTAGTTTTTGAACGTAGTTAACAGATGCTGCATTTTGGCTTTTAATGAATGATGCCAGTTTTCTGGCCGGTATTTTTACCGGCTCCTTCATAAATTCCGGGATGTTGAATGAGTACATGAATGAACGGTTGAAACTGGGATCGCGCTGTGGCAGTGCAAAGGGTTTGGAGAACTTTCCGTCGCTGTTCAGGTGTGCAAAATAGAGTCGGGTAAAGGCTCCGTCCTCGCGGCGTGTGCTGAACATAACCCATTTGCCGTTTGATGACCATGAGTGATAGCTTTCCACTTCTGGGCTGTTGAGTTCTTGTGGGACCCATACGCTGTCGTTTTCAAGGTCCATCAGCCACAGATCGGCATCCCTGTGCCAGATGTGGAATACTCCGTAGGGTGCAACGGCAAACATGAGCAGATGTCCGTCGGGTGAAACGCGTGGGAGTGTGGTGCTCATGCCCTGAGCCGATGTCTCCAAAATGAGTTCCGATGGACTCCATGTCCGTGTGTCGGGATCAAATGGCTTGCGGTACAGGTCATATCTGATACTGCGGCTGTCCAGGAAGACACGGTTCTTGCGGTCTGCGTCAAACGGAGCTTCATAATGTGCCGATACATAATAGAGCATGCGCCCGTCAGGCGACCAGGCAGGGAAACACTCAAACTGTGCAGGGTCATTCTCAATGATGCTGACAGTGTTGTTCTTTATGTCATATAGGATAAGGTCACTCTCCTCATCGGTCACTTCTATGCGGTTGTGGTCTATGGAGTGTATGGATTGGTGAGTCTTGTTGGTGGAATAGGCAATGAAATCATGTGTGGGATGCCATGCGGGATAGACACCGGCCGATATGGTAGAATCGGTTTTGAGATTTATCTTGCGCAGCTGGCCGTCAATGGACATTATTGTCCCGCCAAGATACTGGCGGGCATGGAACTGCATGTTGTCCGTGCTGTAGTTCCTGTAGTGGTGGCAGTTGATGCACTGACCCTGATCGGTGTTTTGAACCATCTCATTGGCATAAATGACCTTCTCGCGGAATGAGGTGAGGTCTCTTTGGTTGATGCTCAGTCTTTCGTAACTCTCCACTGATGGCATGATAACGCGGTATGAAATGTATGGGTCAATTTCATCAGTCACGTTTATGGTAAACGGCGAATATGCGTTCCACTTGCCGGCTGTGCGTGTAAAGACCTGTATGGATATATCGGTTGAGGCTGTGAGCTTGCGCCAGCTTTTTATGGGGATTTGAACCTTGCGGCCTTTTAATACGGTCTGGCTGTTGCCGGCTTTAAGAACGGTAATGTAGGCGTCAGCCGATTCCTCAATCATAAAGTTGACAGGGGCTATGTTGCGCGGTACGGCTACGTCCGTATAGTCAGGAAATATGTTGGGTGCTGCATCAAAGGTGCTGAACTGCGAAGGAGCTTTTGGCGTGCATGCGGCAAGCAACAGTAAAAATGCTGTTATGGTGATAAATCTCATAGGTCAATAAGTCTGTATGTTTCTTATGAAGTAATAGAAGTAGTAGAATGTCTTTCCGAACTGTTGTGAGAACTGATAGGTAGACTCCTTAAGGTCATGTACCTGATGCTTTGAGACATATTGGGTAAACCTGTTGTAACTGTCTGTGACTTTTTCATCATACTGGATATTGAGCCCGCGTTTTTCAAGGCTGGTATATAACAGAGCAGCCTCCTGAACACCGCGAGGGAGTTTGGATGCGGGATTGGTGTCAAGATATGCGGACAGTTTGGACCAGAAATCGGGAATGCTTTGGGTACGCATGGCCCAGAAGAGTGAAACGCGGTCAAACTCGGGTGTAGTTGTATGTGGAGCATCCATAAGGAAATGCTTCATCAGGTGTGTCTCGCATTTTCCAAGGTCATTTGTCATGTTGTCCTCAAAACACATCAGGGGCAGTATGGTGTTGAACGGTCGGGCCGATGCGGCCTGCTTCAGATCTGATGCCAGTTGCCTGTACTGTGCGGCCCATCCGCGATGGAACAGTGTCCTGTCAAGCTTGCCCAGGAACTTGTATGCCATCTCTTGCTCACCGGTAAGGATGGAGAGCAATGCCATGTATTTTATTGAACTGTTGGTCCAGCCATGTTCCACAGCATTCTCAAGACACCATCTGTAACACAGGTTGGGCAGTCCGTATTGGAGGTAGAGCTGTGAGCCTGACTGGTATGCCATGGATATCTGGGTGCGTGATTTCTGCGGGCGACCGCCGTCCTTCATGGTGAATGCCTCGTCAAGAGCGCGGTTCATCTTAATCAGAGCTAAGTCACGGTATAGAACCATGGTGCGGGTGGGCTCAAAGAAACGTGAGCTGAAATTCTCTACAGTTTCAGACCTTTCATTCTGGTCTTTTATTCCGGCCAACTTTGCGGTGCGTGCAGCATATGCTTTGGCATCGGATTTGGAGTGCGAGTTTACGGCTTCCTGATAGATATCTACTACCTGCTGCCAGTCAAAGCGGTCAACAGCCTCGGACATGGCAAGCTCGGTGCGGAAATTGCTGTCATTGAACCAGAAGATATAGACGGTTGCAGCAGAGAATGTATATACGGCAACCGAAAAGTATCTCAGTCCAGACCTGTCTTTGAGTAGTCGCGACGCGATGGCCAACAGGGGAAGTGAAAGTAGTGCCAGTTGGAATGGTGTCCTTACGGCACGTGTCCAGTCGCTTTTGGAGACATCGGGTAAGCCTACAGTCCAACCGTCGGCCATGCGGAATGAAGTGTACAGGCCGTTCATTACGATGGGCGTCAGTATGACAATAATTATTCCGGCAGTCAGGACTGCAAGACGTTTGCTGCGTGATGTCTCTTCACGGGGCTTTATGATAGCAGCGGCCAGAGTGCCTGCCAATGCGAATGTGCCTGCCAGAGCAAAACCTGCCGCTGACCATACAACCAGCATTATAATCCTGATTGCTGCATTTTTTATGTGCTTTGCGGCAAAAACCGGGATGAGCGCAAGGAGATAACCAAGCAGAGGCGCAAAGAAATAATCCTGCGTTCTCATTATGAATATGCCGTAGCCCAGTGAAACGTTTGCTATGACCAGCAGCACGGAGGGAATCAGACAGAGTGAACTGTAAACACCGGGTATATCAAATGCCTTGACCGTAAGCTGGTATATAATAAGTAGTAGAACTGTCCATATGAATGCGCCTGCCCACGGATAACAGAGGAACTGGGTGAGGAATGAACCGGCAACGCCCAGAAGTCCTCCCGGGGTGCTTAGGGCATCAGATATGTACTCACTGTCAAAAAGGAAAAGTGACAGGTCCTCAACCTTACGCAGAAAAAACTGTCCGCGGGTGGCAAGTATTATCCAAAGCAGTATGGCAAGAATGTAGGGCAGTAACCTGATGAGGCGCCCGGACTGTCCTTTGGTCTCTTTTGGTGTGACTGATGTCATATATAGTTTAGGTGTGCGCGCGTGCGTGTGTGAAACAGCCCCAAAGATAATATTTTTCCTGTTCTTTTTATCCTTAAATAGGCGGAAAAGAACTATTTTCGCGGTCAGTCATATGAAAACCATCCAACTATGAAGAGAATATCCCTTTTGGCCGCATTGCAGCTTGTTATGCTCCCGGTCCTTGCACAGCAGCCCATGTGGCTTGATCCCAAAGTGAACAGTGATAACCGTATGCCGCGCGTATCGGACTATTTTGCCTATGATACCCCTGAGGCGGCAGCCAAGGGCAGTAAGGAGGCATCGGCATTGTATATGTCACTTGAGGGTGACTGGCGTTTCAGTTTTGTGAGGAACGTATATGACAAGCCTGCAGATTTCTTCAAGAAAGACTTTGACGACAGCAAATGGGTAAAGTTCCCTGTTCCGGGCCTGTTTGAGATGAACGGCTACGGTGACAAGATTTACACCAACGTAACCTATCCCTGGAACAATGAGCACCCGGTAAATCCTCCCTATATAGGTGAGCGTGAGAACTATGTTGGTTCATACCGTCAGGATTTTACTCTGCCTGCGGCATGGAAGGGTAAGCGTATCTACATGCATGTGGGTTCCGCTACCTCTAACCTTACCCTGTGGATAAACGGTCAGTATGTGGGATACAGCGAGGACAGCAAGGTTGCAGCCGAGTTTGACATAACCGATTATGTGAGCTGCGGTACATCCAACCTGTTTGCCATGCAGATAATGCGTTGGTGCGATGCCAGCTATATAGAGGACCAGGATTTCTGGCGTTTTACGGGTATAGCACGTCAGGTATATCTGTACGCCCGTCCGGAGGCTCATGTGGAGGATATGCGCATTGTTACTGACCTGGACGGACGGTATGTTGATGCCACTCTTGAGTTCAGCGCTTCATTGACCGGTGCTGACGGCAAGGTGTTGAGCCTTAGCCTGCAGGATGCAGGACGTGAGGTAGCCACTGGTAAGATGACTGTGAGCGATGGTCGCGCCGAGACTTCCATTCTGGTAAAAAATCCTTCCAAATGGACGGCTGAGACTCCGTACCTGTACACACTTGTGGTGACTCTGTCCGATGCTGACGGAAAGGTGATTGAGGTTATCCAGCAGAAGGTTGGATTCCGCGAGGTTGAGATACGTGACCGTCAGTTGCTTGTAAACGGACAGCCCATACTGATTAAGGGTGCTGACCGTCATGAGATGAGTGCCAAGGGCGGTTACATAATGACTTTGGACGAGATGATTGAGGATATCCGTATCATGAAGCAGATGAACATCAATGCCGTCCGTACAAGCCATTACCCGGATGACCCCCGCTGGTATGACCTGTGTGATGAGTACGGTATATATCTGGTGGCCGAGGCCAACCTGGAAGGTCACGGGATGATGTACGGTCCCAGTCCTCTGGCACGTAATGCCGATTATGAGCTGGCTCACCTGGAGCGTAACCAGGCCAATGTGATAACATTCAAGAACCATCCCTCAATCATAGTATGGTCAATGGGTAACGAGGACGGTGACGGTCAGATCTTTGTAACCTGTTACAAGTGGATCAAGGAGTATGACAAGACCCGCCCCGTACAGTATGAGGGTGCCACCGGATCGCCTGACCACTGCGATATAAACTGCCCCATGTATGCCGATTACGGTGCTATGGAGCGTCACGAGCGTAGCAATGACCCGCGCCCCATGATAGAGTGTGAGTATGCTCACGCCATGGGTAACTCCGAGGGCGGATTCAAGGAGTATTGGGATATAATCCGAGCCAACCGTTCTGTTCAGGGTGGCTTTATCTGGGACTTTGTTGACCAGGCCGTATATGGCAAAAACGCCGATGGAAAGGAGATTTTTCTGTATGGTGGAGATGAGGGCCGTTATCCCGTATCGGACCAGAACTTTAACTGCAACGGCCTGATTGCACCGGACCGTCGCTGGAACCCGCATGCATATGAGGTGCAGTATTTCTACCAGAATATCTGGGTAACTCCGGTGGATATCAAGAAGGGTGTCATGGAGGTTTATAACGAGAACTTCTACACTGACCTGTCAGCCTACTATATGGAATATGCGGTTCTGGCCGATGGCGTTGAGGTATCACGCGGTCAGATAAAGTTGCCCAAGATTGCCGCTCAGAGCAGGGTCAAGGTTACATCGTCAGACCTGGCAAAGTGTTTGAAGAAGGCGCCCGCAGGCAAGGAGATACTGGTGAATGTTGAGTTTAAGCTTAAAGAGGCTGCTCCTCTGCTTGAAAAGGATTTCATTGTAGCGCACGGCCAGTTTGAGGTTGCCGATTATAAGTATCCGCAGATGATAGCAGAGCAATCCGGAGATGTAAAAATAGATGAGGCTGTGGCCTATGTAAAACTTGAGGCTGCCGGTGTTGTATATACATTTAACAAGAACACCGGTTGGGTGGATTACATTGACATTGACGGCAAGCAGATTACTCAGAACGGAAGCCAGTTAAAGAGTGACTTTTGGCGCGCTCCCACTGATAATGATTACGGCGCAAACCTTCACACACGCATGCAGGCATGGCGTAATCCCAACCTGAGACGCACCGCTTTTGAGTGCAAGGTTGAGAACGGTCTGGGCAAGGTTAACGTAAAATATGAGATAGAGCAGCTTTATGCGTCGCTTGAAATAGAATATGTATTGGACCGCGAGGGTTATATGTATGTAAGCCAGAAGATGGTTACCCGTCCGGAGGAGGCTGCACAGGCTATGGCTCAGGCCGCTCCGCAGCGTCAGGGCCAGCGCGGACAGCGCCCGCAGGGTATGCCGGACCTGTTCAAGTTTGGCATGACCATGAACATGGGGGCTGAGTTTGATAAGGTTGAGTACTACGGACGCGGCCCCATTGAGAACTATTCGGACCGCAACAGTTCGCAGTTCCTTGGTGTCTATAAGAGCACTGTGGCCGATCAGTATTTTCCCTATATCCGTCCACAGGAGAACGGAAACAGGACCGATGTACGCTGGTGGAGTGTGACGAACGCCGACGGCCTGGGCCTGAAGTTCTGGAGTGACGCTCCTCTGAGCATGTCATCACTCAACTATACCACCGCCGATCTGGATGAGGGTCCGCAGAAACATAACGTACATGCCGGTGACCTGACTCCGCGTCCATATACCGTAGTGCATATAGACAAGGCACAGTACGGCCTGGCATGCGTAAACAGCTGGGGCGCTACACCGCTGGAGCAGTACAAGCTTCATTACGGAGACTATTCATACAGTTTTGTTATAGCACCTGTAAGATGACGGAGAATCCCGACAGCATATGGATGCGGGTAATAGACAAGTATTACTCTGATAACCCGCCGCTTAAGGAGCTGCTTGTGCTTCACAGCCGCCTTGTTGCCGACAAGGCTCTCAGGATTGTGGATACACATCCTGAGTTGGGCGCGGACCGTCAGTTCGTTGAGGAGGCGGCGATGCTTCATGATATAGGAATTTTTCTTACAGACGCGGAGCCAATCCACTGCCATGGCAAGTACCATTACCTGTGTCATGGCTATCTGGGCGCCGACCTTCTGCGTAGCGAGGGCTTGCCTCGTCATGCGCTGGTGGCCGAGAGACATACCGGCACAGGGATCACTCTCAAACAGATTCTGGAACGTGACCTGCCAGTGCCGCACAGGGACATGCAACCGCAATCCATTGAGGAGAAAATGGTATGCTTTGCCGACAAGTTCTACTCCAAGACCCGTCTTACGGAGGAAAAAACCATTGAACAGGCTGTGAACAGCCTTGCCAAGTTCGGTGAGGAGGGGGTGGAGATATTCCGCAAGTGGTGCGGAATGTTTCTTTGAGGCAGCCTGTGCCATGCGTGCCGCTCTGTATTAAAATTCATGAAAATAGTCCCGCGTGTGCGCTTTTATGCGCATTTATAGATATTTTTGCAGTTTGATAAAAAGAAAGCTCATCTGCAAGTGACTGAAAAACTCAGAAAAGCATGGCTTCCGATACTGCTCGGACTGCTCTTTTTGGCTGGAAACGTAAAGGCTCAGATACCTGCCCCTTCAATCGCGGGGGCTGATTCTGTCTCTATCCGTCAGTCACTGCCTGCCGACTCCCTCAATACATCACTTGCCAAGGATTCCTTATCATCGGCCGTGACCGATTCAGTGCCCAAGCGTAAAAGCAATGCGCTGGATGCCCCCGTCATCTATGAGTCAAAAGACTCCATGGTGTGGAATTCGGGCGGATATGCGTCGCTTTACGGAAACGGTAAGATAAACTACGAGAAGGTTCAGCTGACTGCCGCTGTAATCAAGATGCAGATGGACAGCAGTCTGGTCTATGCTGACGGCGTACGTGACTCCAGCGGACAGTTTACGGGTACGCCGGTGTTCATTGACGGCTCCACTCCGTATGAGTCAAACCACATCAGTTACAACTTCAAGACCGAGAAGGGTTATATCAACGAGATAATTACCCAGCAGGGTGAGGGCTACATGACCAGTAACGAGGCCAAGAAAGGTCCCGAGGGTGAGTATTATATTGCCGACGGCGTATATACCACCTGCGATGAGCATGATGATCCTCACTTCAACATCAGGATAACACGTGCCAAGGTGCGTCCGGGCCGTGACGTCATATTCGGTCCCGCATATCTGGAGGTGCTGGGCGTTCCGCTGCCGTTATTTGTGCCGTTCGGATTCTTTCCGTTCCTGGAGGGCGATTATGCATCGGGCATAATTGTACCTACTTACGGTGATGAGATGGAGCGCGGCTTCTACCTCAAGGACGGCGGCTACTATTTTGCCCTGTCTGACTATTTTGACCTCAAGGTGCTGGGTGAGGTGTTCACCAAAGGTTCATGGGGTATGTCGGCCGAGAGCAAGTACAAGAAGAGATACAAGTACGCCGGAAACCTGTACGCCAGTTCGCTTACCACCAAACTGGGTGACAAGGGTCTGCCGGACTACTCCGTGACCAAGAACTACAAGCTGCGCTGGACACACCGACAGGATTCCAAGGCCAATCCCTACCAGAACTTCTCGGCCAGCGTGAACTTTGCTACCCAGAGTTACGAGCGTTCCAACCTGAGCAGTCTGTACAATCCGTCGCTCACATCGCAGAGTACACGTACGTCAAGCGTGAGCTACTCCCGCAACTTCCCGTCAATAGGTTTGTCGCTCTCCAGTTCTATGAACATGTCGCAGAACATGCGTGACTCAACCATATCTCTCAGCCTGCCTTCACTGAGCCTGAGTCTGCAGCGTGTTTATCCGTTCAAGAAGAAGAAGGTTGTAGGTTCCCAAAAGTGGTATGAGAAGATCTCATTTACCTATAACGGTTCTCTGAGCAACAGCATATCCACCAAGGAGAGTGAGCTGCTTGACAAGAATCTTGTGCGTGACTGGAGGAACGGTATGAAGCATACCATCCCTGTGAGTGCCACTTTCCAGATAAAGAACATCAACATTACGCCCTCTTTCAACTACAACTCCAGGTGGTACACGTATAAGGTCATGCAGTCATGGGATGATGTGGCAATGAAGGCTGTCCGCGACACCGTTTACGGTTTTAACCGCGTGTATGACTACAACCTGAGCGTCAGTGCCAACACCAAGCTGTACGGTCTTTATACGCCAACCAAGCTATGGCGTAAGGTTTTTGGCGACAGGCTGGTTATGACACGTCATGTCTTTACGCCTTCTGTAAGCTACAGCATGTCGCCTGATTTCGGCGCAGAGCGTTATGGCTATTATGACACGTATGTCTATACAGATTCCAACGGCGAGGTGCGTACGGTTGAGTATTCGCCATATACCGGTTCGCTGTACGGCGTGCCGGGCAAGGGAAAGTCAGGGACGCTCTCAATGAGCGTAAGCAACAACATTGAGATGATGCTCAGTTCCAAGGAGAAGAGTGACTCAACCTATATCAAGCCTATTATTGATGAGCTGGGTGCCTCAATGTCATACAATTTTGCTGCTGTAAGAAAACCCTGGAGCAACCTCAATACCCGTCTGCGTATCAAACTGACCAAGAGCTATACGTTCAGCTTCAATGCCACCTGGGCCACATATGCCTATGAGTTCAATGATCAGGGCAAGGTTATTGTGGGTGACCGTACCGAGTACTCATACGGCAGGTTCGGCCGATTCCAGGGCATGAGCCAGAACTGGTCATACACATTCAGCAACAACACCCTGCGTGAATGGAGGGCACAATGGAACAGCCTGATGGGCCGTTTCTCGGGCAAGACTGAGGACGATGAGGATATTGACAGTGACAGTGATGAGGAGCCCAATGCCGATAACAGGTTTTACAGACAGGCCGCAAGCGCTCCCGGAAAGAAAACGGGTGATGCAACGGTTGATGAGGACGGTTATCTGGCCTATACCCTGCCGTGGTCACTCTCCATATCATACGGTATAAGCATGAGAGAGAACACCAGGGCGCAGATTAATGTTGAAAGGATGCGTTATCCGTGGATGTTCACGCACAGCATGAACATGTCGGGCAACATGAAGCTTACCAACAAGTGGAACATCAATTTCTCATCGGGCTGGGACTTTACCTATCATGACTTTACCACCACCACAATGAGCATTACACGTGACCTTCACTGCTTCAATATGTCATGCAGCGTGGTCCTTAAACCATATACTTCATATAACTTTACTTTTAAGGCCAACTCAAGCATGCTGGCTGACCTGCTCAAGGTCAAGAAGCGTTCAAGCTCCAGCGGCTATGTTGAATGGTATGATGATTGATTAAAACAAACATATTATGAGTTATCTGATTCTCCCCAAAAACTACAAACCGCTCATGTCAATGCAGCAGACAGAGCAGGGTATCAAACTTATCAAGGAGTTTTTCCAGCAGAACCTCTCTACCGGTCTGCAGCTCAGGCGCGTCACCGCACCATTGTTCGTTCTCAAGGGTATGGGTATAAACGATGACCTTAACGGAGTGGAACGTGCCGTTACATTCCCCATCAAGGATCTGGGTGATGCTAAGGCCGAGGTGGTTCATTCACTTGCCAAGTGGAAGCGTCTTACGCTGGCCGAGTATGGTATCAAGCCCGGTTATGGCATCTACACAGACATGAATGCCATCCGTGCCGATGAGAGCCTGGGCAACCTTCATTCACTCTATGTTGATCAGTGGGACTGGGAGCGCACAATTACCGCCGAAGACCGTAATATCAACTTCCTCAAGCGTATCGTTCGCAAGATATATTCGGCAATGTTACGCACTGAGTATCTGATAAATGAGACATATCCGCAACTGGAGCCGTTCCTGTCCCGTGAAGTATTCTTCATTCACTCTGAGCAGCTGCGCCGTCTCTACCCTGACAAGACTCCCAAGGAGCGTGAGGATGCCATCTGCCGCGAGTATGGTGCTGTGTTCATCATGGGCGTGGGCGGCAAGCTGGGCGACGGTCAGGAGCATGACCTGCGTGCCCCAGACTATGATGACTGGACCACTCCCAATGAAGACGGTTTCCTGGGACTTAACGGTGATCTTCTGGTATGGAACCCCATTCTGGGTCGTGCCATGGAGCTCTCATCCATGGGTATCCGTGTTGACAAGGAGGCTCTGTTGCGTCAGCTTGACCTTTGCGGCAAGCAGGAGCGCAAGGAACTCTACTTCCACAAGAAACTGCTGGCAGGCGAGCTGCCTCTCTCCATCGGCGGCGGCATAGGCCAGTCACGTCTGTGCATGCTGTTCCTGCAAAAGGCCCATGTAGGTGAGATTCAGGCAAGTATCTGGCCGGAGGAGATGCGGGATGAGTGCGCCAAGGCGGGAATACAACTTATATAATTGAGAATTGAGAATTGAGAATTGATACGAACGCACCTGTGTAAAACTCACGCAGGTTCTGCGATTTAATTCTCAATTCTGAATTCTCAATTCTCAATTCATCAGACTATGGATGTTAGGATAGATAAGAGTTGGAAAGACCATTTGCAGACAGAGTTTGACAAGCCCTATTTCCGTGAGCTTACAGACTATGTCAGGGGAGAGTATGCGCGTGGTCCGGTCTATCCTCCCGGTAAACTGATATTCAACGCCTTTGACCTGTGTCCGTTTGACAAGGTCAAGGTTGTGATAATAGGACAGGATCCCTATCATGAGCCGGGTCAGGCTCACGGGCTCTGCTTCTCGGTAAATGACGGGGTACCTTTCCCGCCTTCACTCCGTAATATATTCAAGGAGATAAGCGATGACCTGGGCAAGCCCGTTCCCGTGAGCGGTGACCTTACCCGATGGGCACGCCAGGGAGTGCTCCTGCTCAACGCCACCCTTACCGTCCGTGCCGGACAGGCCGGCTCACATCAGGGCAAAGGGTGGGAGGAGTTCACCGATGCTGCAATACGCGAACTCAACTCCGGCCGCGACGGCCTGGTATTCATACTGTGGGGAGGTTACGCCAAGAAAAAAGGTGCTATCATAGACCGCACCCGCCATCTCGTCCTCTCATCGGCTCACCCGTCACCCCTGTCGGCATACAACGGCTTCTTTGGCAACCACCACTTCAGCCTCACCAACAAATGGCTTGAAGAGCACGGTGAGTGTCCCATAGACTGGTAGAAAAGCAAAATAAAACAGAAATAAGTGTTGCAAGTCATAGAATAATACTATATTTGCAAAGTCAAGTTGCACCTAAAAGTGCTGCAGACAACATAAAAAGGACTATAATGACAAGTATATTGAGTACAATATCAGCTATTGTTGTTGATTTGCTCTCAACCGTAACGGGGGGGTAAATTCCTTGTAATCAATAAGTTAGATATCTATATAAGCACGTTGATCCCTATGGGATCGGCGTGCTTTTTTTGTTTCAATAATTTATTCACTCCATTATTAATTAAAAATGAAAAAGAAGCTAAAAAGGACTTATGTAACTCCGCTTACTGATGTCGTGGAGGTCTCGGCGGAGAGGCTGCTCTGCTTGAGTGCCCCACAGACCAATAGCCCGTTTACTGGTTCCGAGGATTGGGACGGTTCCAGTCCGGATTTGAACCTGCCGTTTGGCGGCAGTCTGGACTGGTAAATGTAACTATCTTAACAAAAAACAAGTAACAAGTAAACAGAGAAGAAACAAACCAAAACAGAACAATTATGAAAAAGACATTATTTTT
>Ga0265298_10004399_pt1 | contig 18047 bp, 31 predicted proteins | sample AusTroGonzalo_MG_3_FD_193486 | JGI IMG/M metagenome (GOLD analysis project Ga0265298, IMG submission 193486) | Bovine rumen microbial communities from tropical cattle in Woodstock, Queensland, Australia - Gonzalo_01 | ecosystem: Host-associated > Mammals > Digestive system > Stomach > Rumen ... | reverse complement strand
AAAGGTATTTCGTAATCATGTCGTTTCCCCTTGTCAATGCGTCCATGTCATTATCCTCCCCTTATACCGATTCAACCGTGTAGAGAACCAGACCACGCACGATGGTCTCCTCCTCAAGGGTCACGTCAACCCCAGCAAGCCGAAGACCGTCAACCACACCGAGCATCCTCTCCCAGAACTCCTTGGCGGTAGCCCTGCTGCGCTCTATCTCTCCCCAGACCTCAGTAGGTCCACAACCAGTCCAGATGGAGGCAAGTTCGTCATGGTACATCACCAAGTCGCTGTAGTGGACATTCATCTTGCTCACGTAGTCGAATGCCCTCTTCTCAACGGTCATTCGCATGTTCATCTTGCCATTGAACTCCTTGGGCTTGGTCTTGCGGATTTCTTCAAACGTCCTCATAGTGATTACTCCTTTGTAGGTTGATTGTCTGTCCTCTAATACAATAACACGATAGGGCAGTCCCGACATGGATTCACCAGTCCGTACCCAGATCCCATAGGACCTACCAGAACCACATAGAACCACTTGGGGAGACCCAAATCTGCCCGTAGTGGCAAGTGGTGGGAACTTGTGGTGAATCGTGGGGATTGTTGGTGAATATCTTGTGATGGCACATGTTGGCAGTTCTATGTTTACTCTGGGGTAAACTTTATGTTACATTTGGGCGCATGTTGAAAGCGGTTTGCCCAGTTTCGGCAACTGCGAGTTCGACCCCCGCCCAAAAGCGCCGAAATTTTTTGAAAAATCCGAAAATTCAAAGGATTCCCCCATTAAGTAGGCATGCGTCGGTAGCCCTGGGGGGTCCCGTGCGCGAGGTTTCGCCCCCCTTCCCCGTTCTGGGGGTATAGTTGCGTCCAGTTGCGACAGTACCCCCAGAGGTCTCCGAGTTCATTCTAGGTGATAAAGTTCCCCACTTTGCCCCACGGCTGGTGCTACGTCATGAAAAAGACCTCACTTTTGAGACTGTTGATAACTTGTTGACAAGAAGTGGCACAGATACCACGAAGATGGCACCGTTGCCGAGGGTTGTCAAGAAGTTTGAAACGAGAGTTCTGGTGATGGAAACAAAATTTCCATATAGAACGGATTGTCATGAAAGTCAGAGAAATGTCAGAAAAGTGTCATATTTAGTATACATAATCAAGATTATCGGCAAGTCATTGCCAAAATAAAAAATTTTTTCAAGGGTCGGCAACCCGTCTCCCATTGTTGCCGTAGGCAATCCCGTGAGAACGTAGCCAGTCCCTGGATCCTCGGATCAAAAAGAGAGGGACGGCGACTGCGTCGCCGTCCCGTTGACCGAAGGAGACTGTTGATAAGATGTTGATTACTTTGCCTCGTACATCATCTGCAGCAAGGACATGACGGACACATGTTCGACAAGGTTCCTGGGGTTATCCAGAGACTCCTTGCTGTCCTGGTACATGACTACGTCGCCCTCTTTTTCCTGTAGGGCAGCGGAGATCGAGAACCTAGGGACAGATCCGTTACAGTCGACGTGGAGTCGGAAGTTTACGAACTGTCCCCTACATGCATAGAGTACGTTGTGGATGTCGGCAGAGAAGAAACCTTCGTTACCGTTCTGTACGTACTCAGCGCCACGGATCTCCGGACCGTCACCCAGTGCTTGCTGGAGGTAACTTGCAAACATGGGCACGAGGTTGCCCAGGTTTTGGAAGTTACCGGAATCAATCTTCCGGATGACAGCGTCCTTGAATAGGGAAAGCTTGGACATAGTTAGAACTCCTTGAGTTTGTCGACGATGGTCTTGATGGCGTCCGGATTGATTTCCTTGGACTCCATAGTGGACAAGTCATCCTTGTCGTTACGTACCAGTCGTTCATTGACCAGTTTCCGGATGTTGATGAAGTCACCGACAGGGTTGATGTACTCGTGGATATTGAACTCGTAGACAGTATTCTCGTCTGTCCGGATCCTTCCAGAGATATGGATGGTACCGTCCGAGTCGATATTTGTGTCTGCCAAGTTATCGAATATGGCATTAGGAAATGCCTTGTCGAATAGCTGGGCTAGTCTGTCCATGATGTAGTTGTTGAAGTTATTGAACTGGACACGGTCAGTAGAAGCGTTGAAATTTTTCATGGTGATTCTCCTTTGGTATGGCGATTATGAAATAAAAAGAAAAGGCAGTCCCGCCGGGGAACTACCATTACTTGAAAGTTTTGACAACTAGGTGAGGTTTCTTGTCGTCACCTATGATGGGGTAGATGACCTGTTTGCCCTTGGTTACGAAATGGGACCGTATGTCCTTCCTGTCGTACCCTTGAGCAACCAGTTCATCGATGAAATCATTTGCCTGGGTAGTGTAGTCGGCCATGGGTTACTCCTTGTTGAACATATCGGTAAGTGAATCGATATCGTTTCTGATAGTATTCTCGATGGAATCCTTGAGCATGATGTTTTTCTGGATTCTGAGGATAGTTTTGATGGCTTTTTCTAGTCGTTTTTTAGGATATTTGATAGAGATAGCCATTACATTGTATAAAGAACCGTTCGTGATTTCTACGGTGATCGAGTTATACGAGTGGTTCTTTGCTAGGAAGAGGGTAGAGTTGGATCTGGCTGGTTTGATTACTAGCCGGTCGGACTTATCCTTCTGTATATACTCGACGTCTGCCGAATGATATCCGAGATCGCTCATAGTTGCGAAAAGGATATCAGTGAAGGTTTTGCTGTCGAAGATGATTTTGTCTGTTCTGATAATGTCATAGAATTTCATAACGAGTCTCCTTTGGTGTCTGATGGATACAGTAGGGCGGCAGTCCCGCCTTGGATCCGCCAGTCCACGACTGTGACAAATGTAAAGAAAATTTAACAAAATGCCCCCAGACCAGAAGGAGGAGTACTGGCCTGGGGGCGCCCCAAGGAAAACTTATCCGGCGATACGTTTCTTGGAAGGTCTGACGATACGGTTCTTAGCCATTGACCACCTCGATGTTTTCTTTTGCGTTACGGATAGATTTCACGGATTCGGTGTCACCACGGTCCATGGCAGCTTCAATGGCAGCCTTGATTGCCTGGTCCCTCTGGTCAGCTTTCCAGTAAATATCTTTGGAAGCATGACAGCGGCGACCGTATTCGATGAAGAAACCAGTTCCGCCATGGTTATTACCTAACCCGAAGGTGGTATAGGTATAAAGCGGCTCGGAAACGTTTTCCCAGAGGATTCCGTCAAAGATGATAAAATTTTTGAGGAATCTAGCCACTTCACGTCTGGCTTCGGTAGAATTTACGTCAATGACAGAGTAAGCATTGAAGTACTTCGGTTCCTCGGTCTGTCCGACAAAGTCGAAGCTGAAACGGTTCTGGCACCATTCGACTTCTTTCATTAGGCGAGGGATCGGATCCTCGAAGGATCTGGCGATGGCAGCGCCGTAGGAATGTCTGACTGGCTTGAACAGTTTCTTGCCGAAGCGACGGATCGTTTCTGTGAAGTACATGCCCTTTCCGCCGTTTCCATGCTGGCAGAGTTCCCAAGCTTCTTCGCTGTCACGGACCTTCGGCAGCACGGTCTGGTATTCCGTAACTCTGAAGGCGATAGGGAACTGGGCCTCATCGGTCACTTTCTGGACTGGCAGTTTCACGTTGCACGTAACGACTTGATGACGGTATTTCTTGCAGCGACGTGTTGGCAAGTATGCCACAGTGTGCTTGATAGGGAATAAAATTTTCATGATGTTTTCTCCTTGGGTGTGTCTATTGAATAAAAGGTTTGGGCATTCCCGCCGGGAAGTTACCAGTACTTCTGGTAGAGCTTCTCGTCGATGACGAGGGTTCCGTCCTTGACACGGAAGGCGCCAGGATCCCCAGTCTGGAACCAGTGCACAGCCTTGTCCCTGTTGGACAGTTCATCCAGACCCATCTTCTTGAGCTTCTGGGTAGTGAGCTTGTCCCAGTTCTGCTGGACTTGGCGGACTACGAAATGCCCGTCCCTGGTACAGGCGAAGACCTTGTAGGTCCAGATCTGCATGGTGGGCTTGCCGATGGCGGCGATCTGTCTGCCCATGAGCTTGATGGAGATCGGCTGGTTCTCTGGCATGGACAGAATGAAGTCCTGGGAGTCCAGCAGATCCTTGAATAGCGTCTTGGACTTGAGGAATGCGCGCACATTAGGCTTGAATTCAGATACGGTAAACGGATAGATAGAAGAAATCATATAGAATCCCCCTTTTGTATAGGTCGGCGACTGCATTATGACAGATGTGGGCAGTCCCGCCAAGTTGTAGCCAGTCCCTGGTCGGTCGGCGCCAGAAAAAAGCCCAGGGATCCGAAGATCCCTGGGCCTCCAACCACGGAGCAATTAAAAAATTATTTACGAGTTAATGGATCGCCATGCCTGGGTGAGCGTCCGTTCCAGAGCTTCCTTGTCAACCCGGAACAGGTCTGGGTTGAACGGTATATGGAGGAACAGATCCGGATGGTGGCTGAAATGTGCCACGGCGCCGTCCTGATCCAGAACTACCACCTGTCCCATATCGATTTCGATCAGGCCGTAGTTGATTGCTTTCTGGAAGAGTTGGCGATGGAGAATGTTCTGGTTCCTATCCATGGCACGCTGGTGCTCGGCCATCTGGTAGGTATACATGTGAAGCGGATCTAACATAAAAAATTTTTCCTCTGATGTGAACAGTTTATTCCCTGGGCGCCGTATCAGTTAATTCACTGAGTGCCGTAGCAGTTATCACGGTTGCTACTTCAGGGCGGTTTCAATCCCCACATACGGGGGACATGGCGCCCAGGGATAATACTAGATCTGGTTGTTTGCTGCGGCGATGTTCCGCTTGGCGTCATTCTTCTGAATGATTTCCTTGCATTCCTTTACGATGTTGGCGCCGAGATTCTTCTCGTACTGACCGGACTTGATGAAGTTCACGGTGTAAGCGAGTTTTTCACGGAACACTTCGTTGCCCTTGTTTGCCCAGTACGAGAGGGACTTGAACTTCTTGCTGTAGTGCACTTCCATCAGCTTGTGGTCTTCGTACTTGTGCCAATAGATGGTAGTGAGTACTTCATGCTCATCGACATGGACTTTCAGGTAGAGATAGGCACCTGCGCCTGATGACAGGGAAATGCTTTGGATACAGTCGGAATAGTCGTACTTTCCGGTAAGGTAGAGGTACTTCAGAATGACGTCTCCGTACTTGATAGCCATGTCCTTGGTGAAATTGAACATGTAGGTACGGAGCTTCTGGTCGGAATCTTCGATAGCCTGATCAGCTTCTACCTTGTCCTGGAGGACCTGGTTGAGCAAGTCATCGAGCTTTCCGATAAGAGCTTTGGAGTTGGTCTTGGTAGTCTTCTTAGTCATGGTTGATCTCCTTTTGGTTGTGAATAGTTATCCCATAATTCCAGTTGCGTCAGTTTCAACTAAGTAAGCAACGTTGCTCAGTTCCGGATATTTGGCTTTGAACATAGCCAATCCCATCTGGTTGGCAATTTCGCAAGCTTGCTTCCTATTATCAGCATTGACTGTAATAGGAACATTTACTTTTACTTTTACATCGACAAGTACATTGAATGTCTGTGCCATAATAATTCTCCTTGGTTGTGCTTAATGAATAATAAGAAGGGACAGTCCCGCCGGACTGCCGTCAGTTGTTTCTCAGATATAGCAGTTTTTCTAGTAGGGCGATCTTGTTCGCCATTTCGGTGAACGCTTTCCTGGCAATATTTGCGTCAATGACTTCTGTTCCGTCTGCCTGGAATGTATGGATATTATCACAGAGAAAGTCATAGTCTGCAAGGAACTTGCTGGACGATTTCAGTGGATCTTTGAATAACTTGGATTCAGTAGGCATAAGATACTCCTTTCGTGTATATGTTCAGATCAACTCATGTTCGGTAATGCTGAGGTACAGTCGTCCACCGCCAGCTTCCTTCATACATTCCTTGACAGTAAGATGGTCAATGTGGCCGTGGTTTGGCCATTTGTTCCATTCATCAATTTCTTCATTGAGTTTCTCAGCAACACTTTGGGTGGACATAGCCAAATAAAAATTAAAAGTGCCCAAATGGGCACTGGATTAGAAGAGGTAGTAGTCGATGGGACTGGAGAGGCCCTTGGTTTCGTCCAGGTGCCTGTGGCACTCGCGGGACTGGCCTTCGCCCTTGCGGCACATGCGTTCCCAGTATTCCTCGCCCTTCTTGGTGAGGGTCTTGACCACGAGGGACAGGGTGCCGTCATGGTGGGCGTTCTGCACATGGAGGCCTTCCTTGTCCGTCCAGACGTCCACATTGTCCGGGTGGTCGCCCGTGAACTTCATAAAGTCGTCGATGGAGTCGATCTTAATCACGCGCCCGGCATCGCAGGAGGGCTGGAAGTCCGGGTAGCGGCTGGAGTAGCGGCCACGGAACAGGCATGTCTTGCCGATGAGGTGGCCGTACTTGAAGTTCGTGCGGAAGTCCTCCCAGTTCATGGTCTGTTCGTCATTGACGGCATCCCAGAACTCCTGGGAGCCTTCTTCTGGGGGGTCCACCTCGCCATCGTGGGACTCGTTCCAGTTGTCCACGAAGTCATCGTAGTCCGGGGCATCGGAGGTAATCCAGGTCACCTTCGGGGTAATCTTGAAGTCGATTTTCAGTTTCTTGCTCATGGCTGTCTCCTTGTGGTTGTATGTGTTGATTAAATAATTTCCGGGAGCAGTCCCGCCCGGTTCTAATCAGTTTTCCTTCCGGAAAAATAAAAAGAACACGTGGGGAACTTGTCCCCACGAGTTTCTTAGCAGACGATCGCCACGATATTTTCCAGAGGGATCATGATCGTGTGAAGTGGTTCACCGCCATGTTCACGCCAGCCAGTGAACGAGTAGTGGTTCACCGCCGTAGCTGCTCGCTGGTAGGTACGTTCATACCGTCCAGCGTTAAAGGAGCCAGTCATGTCATCGTCTTGCTTGTCCATATCGTTGCTGACATACTGGAGGTGATTAAGGGTCACCTTGATGAATCCGTCCTTGACTTCTACGGTATCCAGGAAATTTTCTGGCTTGAACGTCTTTTTAATGCTCTTCAAGCATTCCTTGAATTCTTCCAACTTGCCGACACCTTTACCGATCGGATACCTGGTCAGAAAGACTGGAATTCTTGCGGAACTGCTGGAATACAGTCCGCCACTAGAAGTACCAGTGTACACGATTTCGGCTACGCCGTTCTTTTTGGCTTCGGCGAGCATTGCTTCCATAACTTGCTTATTCATAGTAGGTCTCCTTTGGTTGAGTAGTTGTGTCTATTATATAGGTGAAAGGGGCAGTCCCGCCTGTATCCATCCAGTTGACTGAGGCAAACTTATGGAAAAAGGGGGAACTTGGTCCCCCTGTATTACTTCTGGTAAATTTTTATTTTATCTTCGGCTTCCTGTGTCTTTCTGGCAAGGATCTTCAGGAGTTCACCGGATAAGAGAGCCTCCAGTGTTTTCCAGTTGGGCTTGGTGAGGAGTTTGTCCACTGTAGGGAACACTGGTTCAAGCATGTCGCTGAACCTAAATTCACCCCTCTCGATATCCTTGTCATATATAGTAGTTCCACTGTACGTGCGGTCGTCGTCGCGTCTGGTGTCCACCGCGTATTGGGTGACGTGTGCCTTCTTTATATCAGATAGGATACGGATGCACTCGTCGCGATCATCCCTGATTTCCAGGAAATGTCCGAACGAGGATTCGTAGTTCCGCTGGTATTTACCGTAGATGATCTTTATGCCGTTGTAGAGGAAACAAACGCTGCACCTGTCGCACTTGAATGTTCTTGAGAACGTCGGCTTGAAGTTGCCGAGGGCTGCATCCAGCGCCGGTCCGAACTTCTCGTCGAACTTCACGAAGAAATTGAACAGGTTCTTGCAAGTGTCCTTGAGGGTGTCCGTCTTGGTCTTGTTGGCATCTGCGACTTGCTTGTTGACTTTGTCAGCCATCTTGAGGATTTCGTTCATAAGTTGAGACATGGTTAACTCCTTGGTTAAGTGGTTGTGTCTATTGTATATGTGAAAGGGGCAGTCCCGCGTGGATCTAGTCAGTCCATAAAGCAAAAGAAGGCGCCCAGAATTCACTGGGCGCCTCCCAACCATGGAGCCAAAAAGCTTGATAAAAAGGTGTCGTTTCAATCTCAGCAAGATGAGAAAAGAGTGTCCCCAGTCCGTAGGAGCCAAAACCGGAGGCAACGGACTGGGGACTAGAGACAACCACGCCTCCGGTATGGCATAGTTTATAAGTCCTGTTGCCGCCAGCCGATGTGTTGTGTCTAGAATGTGTCTAGGCTCGACTGGCGGCTGCCCCAGGGAGTAGGGCAATTATACATGTTTCCAAGTGTCACCGTTTATGACCCGTCTGATCGTGGAGGCGTTCACGCCATACTTTTCAGACAGTTCATGAGTGGTGAGCTTGGACTTCCTGATCTGACGTACGATCTTGTTAGTCAGCTTGGAAGAGGCGATCCTGGTGCCACGAGCCAATTTCTGGCGGCCCTTGGCAACCATGTCGTCAAAGTTATCCTTGAACGTACCTACGAACAAGTGGTCTGGGTTCACGCACTTTGGGTTGTCGCACTTATGGCAGACGACCAAACCTGGTGGGATCTGACCAACGAAAGTTTCATAGGAAGCTCTGGAGGCGGTGACAGTCCGTCTGGATCCGTCCTTAGATGATCCGACGTTCATCTTTCCGTAACCAGATCTCCTGTAGGAACCAGTCCAGATCCAGCAGCCGTTCTTGTTGACGTTGACTTTGGACTTGATCCTGGTAGCCATGGACAGCATAGGTAGCCCCTTGGCTCTGTTAGAATAGTTTGGTTTTTCCTTTTCAAAAATTAATTTCATGGCGCCTCCATAGTAAAGAAAAGTTTACATGCTAGTCTAGCGAATGACAGTGTAACTTCGTACATCCGATATGCTTAGTCAGACGACTGCCAGCAATAGATTCTGCCATGTCTCTACGATGTGCTGGGTCCTTGTCAGTAACCTTAATGGTAGTTACATAAGTGACCAGTACGCGAATTTCTTCTGTGTTTGGGTTTTTGCTCATATTTACTCCTTAGTTGAAAAATTTACAGTCCACCCAAGGGGATTGGGGAAAGGTTTATTCTTGGGTGGACTGTAATAGTTAAGCGTCGTCTCCTTCGTCGGTGGGAGCGATCTCCACGCCGATCTCGTTGGCGATCTTGACGGCTTCCTTGTAGCAGAGGTCATCCTCTACCTTGTCGGCGTAGCAGTCGAAGCTCCACTTGCTGACGAGACCTTCGTTGATGGCAGCCATGATAGCCACCTTTACGTACGGATCGTAGTCCAGTTCGTGTGTCTTGGTGAAGCGGAAGCTGCGGCCCACTTCCCAGGGTTCCGGCTTGGACGACAGGACGAACCATTCGCAAGGTCCTTCAATGACGACCTCGTTCTTGTTCAAGTGCTTGAACTTCATCTCCACCTTACGGTCAGCGGCGAGCTTCTTGAGCTTACGCATGGTGTTGAGGTAGGATTCAGGAATTCCAGCTTTCAGAGCTTCGGCCTTGATGTAGTAATAGTTAGTGTATCCCATAGTTGTCTCCTTTTGGTTGTGATGAAAAAATAATTGAGAAGGGCAGTCCCGCCAGAAAGTTACTAGTTTAACATTCAGTGACAAGCTCTTTGAGCTTCTTGCCAGCGGCACTCATGCCATCAGCGTCTTCTTCCCATGCTGCGTCATCATAGTCAGCGAGGCAAGCTCTGAGCTTCTTACGGAATTCTTTGTCAACTTCTGCCTTGGAATTTAGTTTCCATGCGTCGGTATAATCAATTTCGCCAGTAATCTGGGAAATATCTTCAAGTTGTTCTTCAAACATTTATATCCTCATTGGTTGTGTAATAAAAATAAATGGGAAAGGCAGTCCCGCTGTGGGGACTACCAGTTCCCAGAAGTTTTTATTTCTTCGCTTTCTTTTTCACCGTGACCTTAACATCGACGACTTTACCAAATTTGGATAATCTGTCGGCGTCTCGGATATCCATATCGGCGAAGATACGCTTTGCTGCGGTTTGGCTCTTTGCCTTGATACAGACAGTCTTCGTGTAGGTGATACAGAAATCCTGCCCATCCTTATTTAGACCAGACACGACTTTGCCATCCAGCAAGTCGGCGAGTTCCTTGGCTGCCTTATCGCTAGGAAGGCTGACAATAATCGAATAGATGTTGATGAAGTCATCGTCACAGCATTCGTCTTCGCGCTTGACCTTGATTTCGTAGTTGCGATAGGTCGGCTTCGGCGTATCGTCAAATTCTTCCAGGTCATCGTCCCAAGTGTAGAACTTGGAAAGGAATTCCTTCACGTCGATTTGGGTATCTTCGTCGATGATGTCGTTGCGGCTCTCGTCAATCAAGTCGTTGAGCAAGCAAGCTTCTTCGTTGATGTGTGTTGACATAGTTGATCTCCTTTGGTTGTCGGTTGTGCTTAACAAATAAATGGGAAGGGCAGTCCCGCCGGGGGACTACCATTCCCAGAATTTTTTATTTCTTCGCCTTCTTAGTCTTCTTGGCGAAGAGGTACTGGTCATCATCCTCATCGTAGGTCCACTTGCCGCCTGTGGTAGAGGCATTGAGAAGTTCCAGTATCTGTTCTGGATCATCCTCGTAGATCCTACCAGAAGCGTTTTCGTAGTCACTGATACGGTCTACGGATTCCACATCAAAGCAAGCCTCATCAATAAATTTTTTGAGGTCTACCACCTTGAGAATGTCATCCACATTGGTTTCCAGATCGGTAAGAAAATCTATTGCGACAGATTCCCGCTTTTCAGAATCCAGAACCCATACCCAGTTACATTCGGACTTAGCGTCACCCCAGAACCGCTGTTTGCCGAACTGACCCTGTTCCTCGAAATAAAAACATTCGAGGGTAACATCGGGATACATCTTGGCAAACTTTTCCAGGAATTCTTCTGGCGCGTCCCAAGGGGTATCAAAGTGGATCAAAAGGTCGTTGCCTTCCCAAGCAACGTTGGTGTTGGAGGCATCCCACTTACAGCCCCAGTTGTCAAGGTTCCAGTTGTACCAGTTGAACTTGGGGTTACGGTAGTCACCCTCGCAGCAAGCGTCCTTGGCGTTCTGGTACTTCGGATCGTTGACATTCGCTGGCACGAAGTTCTCAAACGAGAAGTCATCCATGTTCTCGGTACGGTAGAGGATGTCATCACCATCTTCACGAGTGGTGGCGCCTTCAAATTCCTTGATCTGCTTCTGGATGTACTCTTCCGAGCAGTGTCTGTTGATTGCGCGGACAAAGTCCTCAATGGACCTATCCTTTGATACACGCAGCCAAGCCTTTCCGCGTTCCTTGATGGCTTCCAAGGTGGCCTTGGGGCCCTTGATAATGATTTCGTTGTTTACCCAATTCGGCATAATTGACTCCTTTTGTTGGTTGGTTGTCGGTACTATTAATATAGCAATTCCGGGCAGTCCCGCCAGGAAATAATCAGTCCGCACTGGTAACGAAATGCTTGATCCTGGTGCCTTCGGCAATCAGTTCAAACGTGCGACCCTTGAGCGATCTGGGAAGTTTCTCGTTGACCGCCTCATACAACTTGCTGACAGTCTTATCGGCGTCTACCAGTATAATACGAGTTTTCTTGCTGAAACCGACCATCTGGATGATGACATAGCCGTACGGGTTTTTGTTACGGATATACTCACGTACATGGCATAGCCAATTGGTCATATTGCGGCACAGCGTGTCTCGCTTAGCGGAATTGTGAGTAATCAGATCTTTTGTAAAGTTTTTCATGGTTGTCTCCTTGGTTATTGGTTGTGCTCGTAATATAATGATTTAGGGCAGTCCCGACTGGAAATAATCAGTTCATACTTTCGTAGGTGGTAACTGTCGGGTTATCCAGATCAATAATATATGACTTGGCGTCCAGTGCTGCGGTGATATCTATATCTGGGAACGTCTGACGGATCACCTGGAGTAAATATTTCATATCGTCCTTGAGGTCGTCCATGGCCCTGAGTTCCTCGCCTGGGCAATATTCACTGGTCTTGTAGTAACCAGTTACTTCCATAGGGTGCATGTAGGCAGAAAATTTATCACTGAAAAACTGGGCCGGACGACTATAGTCGCTGGGAACCAGTGCCGATTCCCTGAAACAAAAAATAGGGCCAGTCTTCAAATCGGCACACATTTTTTCCCAGCGTGCCGAGATTTCCTGGGATCGCCAACCCTTCCCCCAGAAATATAATCCAGCGAGGTTTAGGCGATATTTTACGAAAGCAATTTTTCTCATGGTAACTCCTTGGTTGTATGAAATAAATAATTATTCTGGGCAGTCCCGACTGGTTTCAGCCAGTTCCCGGTACTGGGGAACAAAAGAAAAAGGACTGGATCGCTCCAGTCCTTTTGTAAAAATTATTTTTCATTTTAGTGGTCATGGCAAGCGATGACCTTGACTTTGCTGTCAATACAGAGGCGGCATGTTTCGCAAGAGACGGAGTGATCCATTTTTGCCTTGCCAGACTTGCCGACCACCTTATATGCTGGGCAGTAGCACTTTGTGGGCAGCACCATGTCAACACCGTCGTCGAACACGAAAGCCTTGACGTTGGGCATAGAAGAATATTTTTTGTACTCTTCCGAGCCTACGGCGTGCCAGACCGAAAACAGAATCGTAAAGTTCGGCGGAACGTCCCCCTTTTCAAGGAATTTTCCGACAATATCGTACATTTTGGTGTACAGATAGAACTTTGTTTCTGGGAAGCGGATAGCCAGACGGCACCACATAGCCATCTGGCGATCGTTTTCAAGCTCGCCGCTCTGGTTGATACGAGCGATCTTGATATGGCGCTTCTCGATCTGGGTCGCCAGATTGTCTTCGACTTTCTTGAGATCGTGGCGAAGCCCCCAAGTGTTGACGGCCTGGGAGTGAACCACGCCGGGGAAGCGGTAGGAAGCACGCACATAGCAGCTCTTCTTACAAGAGCCACAGTTCTTACACGTGCCCTTGATATCCTCCAGCAGCCCAGTGAGGCCCTTGTAGGTGTAGTCGCCGAGCAGAGTGGACCACGTGGCGATCCGTCCCACTTTCATGTTGCCAGCCAGACTGAACCCATACTTATGGGTATCTTTGTCAAACTTGAGATCCTTGATACAGTCGGTAGGGGTGACAGTCTTGGTGTCTTCGTGGAACAGTTGTTTAGCTTGTTTCTTAGCCATATTGGTAACTCCTTTTGGTTGTGTCTAAATTATATCTTATTGGGGCAGTCCCGCCAGATTTCAGCCAGTTCTAGAGAGTGAACTGGTTGATATGGAACACGTCGCACCGCTGTTGGATCGTAACACCGAACAAGTTCTGGTATTCTGGGACAGTTACCATAACTGTACAGAACGTACCGTCGGCAAGCCCTTTAAGAAGTCTGTCAAAGAAGTCCTTGTTACGCTTCCAGTTCTTGATGATCTTGCCTGTCCACTCAATGTTGTCATCGGTATCATACCGATATTCAATAGATAGGCAATCTGGTCCTGGTTGCTTCTTAGTACAGATCTTGCCAGAGAACGAATCCTCGATCTCTTTCATTATTTCTTGAGCGGCCTCGGTGCGGTCTTTGGTAGGTACCCAGCACGCCGGGGCAATTAGGTCGTCGTCACCGTGGTCTGTAGTGTAGCAGATCGCCTGGTAAAAAGTTGTTTTCTTTGCCATAATTTACTCCTTTGATTATGAAAAGATCACCCGGCGAGGCAGTCCCGCCGGGAGTTTGCCAGTCCTACATAGTGACTACAGCGTAGTCCTTTGTGTAACTATCACAAAAAATGTTCATTGTCAAGCTCATCAAGGGCCACGAAACCTTTTCTGGGGTACAGTGGATCCGACCGCCTTTTAGACGTCTAAAAGTGAACCGATCTCCAGCCTTGAACTCACGACCGCTGGTTACGGTGAAGTCCTTCCTAGCAACGATCACGTCGCCTTCCTTGAGCGACTTGGCCCACTGGCTATGCCTGGCAGACCGATCGCACCACAGCAACCACGACGCCTCGTAGTACTCAGGGGTCAGTCCACGCTTGGCAAGCTCACGACGCAGCCACCTGGCAGCCGACTGGTTCACTTTGTAGGGACCCGACGAGACCTCTACGTCCTTGTACCCGTACTCCCGCTTGCCGAACTTCCGAACCATCACGTCCACGAGGAACGGACGGCCAGTAGGCACGTGGAGGCACTTGAGGAAGCTGCCGCACCACCCGAAGGTCTGGATCTTTCCAGACTTGGCAATATCGGCCTCGTATTCTCGCCTGAGTACGGTAGGCGAGTACCACTTGTAACAACTTGTCCAGCCCATAATAGTCTCCTTGGTTTGCGATATAAATAATTGTTTGGGGCAGTCCCGCCTGGGTTTAGCCAGTCGCCCACCGGGCAAAAAATAAAAAAGTCGGGACTAGCCCGACTTGATTTTACTGTACGTCCTTGTCAATAGTGCCGAACACAGGGATCTCCACAGCAGTCCACGCGATGAAATTTCCTCCAGTGGTTTCAAGCTGGACGTAGGGTTCAGAATCTTTCAATTCATCTGGCTCTATGTCGCAGTTTCCCTTGCGGTCCACGCTCACGTATTCGATGTCGTCTGGATCCAGATTGACAGTCTGCTTGGCACAGAACGCCACACGCTTCTGGGCAGCCTCCTTGTCCTTGAACGTAGTGATGTTCAGAGTGCGGTCGTCCTGGTCGAAAGTGAGCACAGCGTGGATAGGACCGATCTTGTGTTCGACGATGTCAATGTCCAACTTGTCATCATCATCGTTGTAGGCATAAATGCCGTAGCCATTCTGACAGTCCTTGGCAGTGACGTGCTTTTGGTCAAGTTCCTCTTCATCAATGTAGTCATTGATTTCGGAGGCGATGAACTTCGCTGCCTCGGTTCTGGTCTCAAACCACTCATCATAGTGAAGGTTTTCGACGCAGCCTTTTATACGAGCGAAGCCAGACAGCGTGTAGAACTTGGTGAATTTTGTTTTTGCCATATTGATCTCCTTGGTTGGTTGTGTAAAAGAAATAATCTGGCGAGGCAGTCCCGCCAGATGATTACCAGTTCTTGCTAGATGATCTCGACCACCGTTTTAATCTTGAGAAGTATATTCTTGCGAGCGTCACAGAATAGAACATCGTCTAGCATGTCATAGAGTTCATCATATATAGTTTCATATGAATCATCGCCGTCGAACACTTTAGTGGTACAGATGTTGCTGCCACCGTAGTAGGCGCACGCCAGCTGATTACATTCTGCGTCAAACTGTTCGCCTATATCCACAATGCCGTAGGCGCCAGTGGCACATTCTGCGGCATTTTTCTTTTCTTTGGCAGTCATCTTCTTCCATTCTTCTGGGGTCGGCGTGTCGTCAACATAGAACTGGATAGGATAAAAGACGTGAGTACGTTTTCCGTTAACGCCGCAGTATGAGTTGAATACAAAGTCGGCGATAACCTCTGCCAGCCGATCAATCGTTTCGCATAAAAATAAGTTGGTTTTCATGTTGAACTCCTTGGTTGAGGTTGTGTAAAAGAAATATCCCGGCAGGGCAGTCCCGCCGGGATATATTCATTACTCGTGGTGCGCTTCCCAATACTCACGAGCGTACGCCTCGGCAGCGGCGCAGTCAAACGGGGAACCGTCCAACGGGCTGCCAGAGAGGCCACACGTACATTCGGAAATAAATTCCTCTACGTTGTGGGCGCCAGTGATCTGGTAGAACTCCGCAATTTTCATCCTACCCAGATATTCGGCCACGTCAGCGTTTTCCACCGTGAGGTCATCATTCGTATGACCCATGATTTCAAACGCCATGTCAAACAACAGGGTAGAGCCGTACCATTCGGTAACCAGCGATTCGCAGTAGTTCTGGGCAAGTTCCAGTTCGCTTTTCAGCTTGCCAGTGTAAGCGCCAGATACCCAACGTTCAGCCACCTTTTCCACGATGTCGCAACGAGCCTCCATACGTTCACAGTGGTCATCACGGTCGGCTTCATCATCCGTTTCCATGAGAGGACCGAAGTCCAGATTCTCCTCAAGCATGCGACACATGACCGATTCCTTCAGGTCACGGTCTTTCTGGGCGTCTGGGCTGGGATACTGTGCGTCGTCGCTGTCGGCAGCCAGTTCCGGGTTGTCATCCAGAACATCCTGTTCAGTGGCTTCGTAGTCTTGTTCGCACCGCAGACTGGTGAGGCCATTCTTACGGCAGGATTCAATGAGTTGTTCTCTAGTCAGCATATTAAGCTCCTTGGTTGATGTTGCTGCTCATAAATAAAATAATAATCTGGGGCAGTCCCGCCGGACTGCCACCAGTTCTACCCCTCATTAATTTCGTCCACTGTGGCGTCTACGCCATCTACTTGCGCCGTCTGATAAGTTGCGTATGCCTTTTCCACCAGCAAGTCACGAGCTTCGTCCTTGTCATAGGCTTCCACTTCGCACTCAATACTGAAGTTGATGTCCACGTAGGCACTGTACTTCTTGGGCAGCAGCGTCTTTGTGAACCACGCCTTGGGGTCACGACGGATTTCAGCAGCGTCAGTACCCTCGTCCACCCAAGCACCGTACTTATCGCATACCCAGACAGAAATCGCTTCGCCATGGTGGACTTCTACGCCGATAGTACGACCAGACTTCGTATGGTCAAACAGCACGGTTTCTATGGGGTCACCTTCAACGTCGTTCAATTGGGTTTCATAATAGGTGAACGCCTTGTCCAGTTCAAAGTCGGTCACCCCAGCCTCATGAGCGCGGCACTCCAGAAAAGCGAGCGCAGTGTCAAAAGTGTCGTTGTGGCTATCTTTGTATGTTGTTTCCATTTGTTCCTCCTTGGTTGTGTAAAGAATATAACCCGGCGAGGCAGTCCCGCCGGGTGTTTGCCAGTCCTACTTGGCGTTCCGACGCTGGACAGCCTTAGCCAGTTCCACGTCGTAGTCGTCGCACGTCCTAGGCACGTCGTACTGGACGACGGCGCCCTTGTCGTCTGGGTTGTTGCGGATCACCCACCACTTGCCGCACGAGGCACAGGCACCGTTGCTCACGATGTAGGGGGTAGTACACAGACCGAGTGCGCCGTTGTAGTCCTTGTACTCGATCTTGTCCTCCCAGTCGTTAGGGTTGGGCGTGCCGCCGCAGAACGGGCAAGTCAGTCCGTCGTCGTGCTTCTTGACGGCGATCTGGCAGAACCAGATGTCACCGCCTCGCTCACTTGCGGGGTACGGAAACATCTTGCGCCCGCGATAGTACCGATTACGGAAAGTGTCACGGCTCTGGTTGATTTCTTGCGATGTCTTTAATATTCCCATGTGTTCCTCCTTGGTTGTTATTTATATACGCTGAAAGAGCATTCCCGCCGGGAACTAGCCAGTCAGTCCCACGAGAGAACCGATCCGTCAAAGTGAAACCCGTTGCCTTGCGAGGCAATCTCTTTCGCTGCTTCGGAAAATTTCTCTGGGATCGTCATGGACGTGAGGTTCCTGTAGTAGGCTTTTGAAACCCACGTGTATATGATAGTCCGCTGCTTGTCAAGTTCATCTGTTGTCATGGCGCCTCCTGATTAAAAAATAAAAAAGGGGGCAGCCCTCCAGAACTGTCCCCGTTTAGATTAACCAAATTTTACTACTTGCGACCATTCGGCTTGTTTTTTATACTTCTTGATGAACTTCTTGTAGTTCTCCGACCGTTCAAACAGACTGGAGAAGTCAATAGCCCATGCGAAGCCGTCGATTTCGTCGTAGTGATCTTCTGGATCGTTGTATACCAGATAGAGCGACAAGCCGGTGGCTTTCTTGAACTCCTTGTGAATCTTGTTACGCTGCTTGCAGAGCTTCTTGAACATCGCTTCGGCTTCTTCGCCGTAGGAATCGTCGTCGAACAGCCCTTGACCGTTACCGTCACGGGACCAGTCAAGCTCGTCGTTGACAAAGTCTTCACGGCCACAGTCGTCGAGAACGCCGTCGATCTTGAAGAATTCCTTGATAGTGTCGATGTGTTCCTTGGCCAGATCGCCGAGAACCTTGTTTACTGCGTCGTCCGAAATTACATAGTGAACTGTTACACATG
>Ga0265298_10004398_pt1 | contig 18048 bp, 24 predicted proteins | sample AusTroGonzalo_MG_3_FD_193486 | JGI IMG/M metagenome (GOLD analysis project Ga0265298, IMG submission 193486) | Bovine rumen microbial communities from tropical cattle in Woodstock, Queensland, Australia - Gonzalo_01 | ecosystem: Host-associated > Mammals > Digestive system > Stomach > Rumen ... | reverse complement strand
AATAATTACACAAATTTCTGTCGATTCTGATTGTTGCGTTCAATATCTTGTTTCTTTTTTGGACGGAAGAATGTACACATCCATATGGATGAGCGAAAATGATTTCAGGATAATGGAAAGTTTAAACGGAAAACCAAAAGTCATAGGATTTGGAGCACAAAATCAAGATGAAAATATTAGTACATATCCAAGACACGCACTCATACTGTGAAATGCCTAACGGACAGCTGGTATTTGCAAAAACATATGCTGAACTCAGCAATCTGCTGGACATGGCGGCAGAAATGGGAGTTTTCGGGTTCAACAATCAAAATGCGTCAATAGAGAATTACAAACCACAGAAATTAAATTACAACAGATAAAACATGATATACGATGATATAATTGAGCAGATGAAGTCTGCAATGAGGGAAAAGAACGACTCGAAGAGGGATTGTCTCCGTGGAATCGTTTCTGAGGTGAAGAACAGGACTGTGAATGCTTCTCCCCAGAAAGAAATCACTGATGAGATTGTTCTTCAGGTCATAAACAAGTCCGTGAAGCAGCATCAGGATTCCATTGCACAGTTCACTACAGCCGGAAGGACCGATTTGGTGACTAAGGAACAAGCTGAAGTTGATGTTCTCAAGGTTTTTCTTCCAAAGACTCTTTCCGAGGATGAAATCATGGCTGCTATTGAAGATTTCATTGCAAAGAACAATGTTCAGAAGACAAAGAGGAACATGGGAGTTATCATGAAGGGGATTGCACAGATTCCCGGAATGGACAAGGGTATCGCATCTAAGTATCTTAATGGAGTATTGACAAATGGCTAAGAAAACTATAACAATTACGATAGACGATGGAGAACCAACCAACGAAGATAACGCTTTTCGTCCTCCAAGGTCTTCTTTTATAAGGGAGTATCCGACGAACGACCTTGTTAATCACAAGACTCGGAACAATGGATGGGTTGACGGTATCGACAGGTGTGCAAGCTGTCCTAACGACCCAAGGAACGGAGGAAGCGGAGTATGCTTTTGCACCATTCCTCATATGTATGGTCCAAACAGAATAACATGTGTTTATGCTTGAAATTTGTTTTTTAAAATATTTTTTGTAAATAGACAATGACATGAAAAACGGAATTTTGATAAAAGAAACAAATAGACGTCAAAATGGAGCCATAGCACCATGCTATGATTTCAATGGCGCCATTGTGCTTTGTGTCTGATTCCGGGATAATGTCGCCAATCAAAAAAAAAAGAATCGGACATCAAGAAAAAAAACTTGACATCCGATTTTTTAATTGCTATAATATGAGGCATGAAAATAAAGCCAACCAGGTTGGAATCCTGAAAAAGCTGAGTTTAGAAAAAAAGAAGAAAAAATTCTTGGAAGATGTACATAAGCAAGTTTGCTAGAGTATAATATTCCATGTTGAGCAATCAACTTTGTTCTTTGAAAATTGGATTGATTCTGAAGATTTTAAAGGTGGGTAGTACCTATAACCCACCGTTCGTCTGAGCGAACTGAAAGAGATTCTTAGGCTCAGAGCGGCGATTCCACATAAATATCATCTTGGTTTGTGTGTTTGAAAATATATCTGGAGATGGTTAATGGTGGAATTCGCGTGAATTTTTTAATTAGTCGGCTCGGTATTCAGTATACCATCTTATTATAAGCCGACATAAAAAGGACAAACACTTGTGGGAAGAAGTTGCGATTAGCTATCGTTCAGCTTTGTGTGGAGGATTATAATGTCCGCCAAGAAAATGGTACAATTCCTCTAAAAAATCCCTCCCGGTTTCAAAAACATTTTAAAGAGTTTTGCAGCATTTCTAAGATTTCTGGTGAAATTCGATTTGAAATGTGAGGTTCTCTGATTTTTAATGGGCCAGTGGTGAAATTGGTATCACACCTCGTTTGCACCGAGGAGTTCGGGGTTCAAGTCCCCATGTGTCCACAATTTCAGTTGACAATCATGGTTTGTTCATGAAGAATTTAGTAAATTTGTAAAATTTGTTGATGATTTGCGGAGTCTAGAAACGGTTTCTAACGAGGCCCATCGTGAAATAGTTTAAGAAAAACACAAAAAAGAGTTTTTGGTTCAAATCCAAATTTCACGTCCAAACCTCGTATATGGATGGTTCAAGTCCTTCCCTCCGCTCCCATTTATAGGAAGCTAGCTCATCAGGTTAGAGCAGGGGCCTTATCATTAAATAGTTCAACAGTAGAATAGCGGTGAAGATTTGAGTGCAACTCTCAATTTAATGTCCAAAGCTCCAGGTGTTGGGTTCAAGTCCCAAGCTTCCTACCATATAAATAATTATTGAATAGTTCATTATCTCAATTTGAAAAAATAAAAAATGGCGTTGTAAGATTACAAAAAGAAGTTAAACTAACGAAAGAAGAAAAATAGAAACTTAGAGATTTAGTTAAACAAGAACAACTTCTTAAATAGCAGTTGAAAAAACAAGAATATCAAAAACAATAGTAGAAAAAAATAGAATTACTATATGATATGTTTGAAGAATTTAATAAAAATGGTTTTGAAGGAGTTGTAACTAAATTTGGTTACACACATACTCGGAACAATTTAATTATGGCGTTCAAAACTAATATTCCAGAATATATCCCTTAGGTTTGTAATAGGTGGAAGAATAAAAAATAATTTTACTAAACGATTACACTGCCCCGTAGTATAAAGGTCATTATACTTGACTTTAACCTCCTACCAAATGAACAATGGAAGTGTGGCCGAAAGGTTTAGGCACCATCCTTTTAAGATGGGACATGCGCGTTCGATTCGCGTCACTTCTACCATCTTATCAGTTTTGATGTTAATGGGGTTTTGCATAAAAGCAGTGCCTAGTCCTTTGAAGTCTATGGAGGTGGAGCGTTACCACCAACCCCAACCATTAATTTTAACCCCAGTTGGAGAAATTGGTAGACTCAACGGACTTAAAATTCGTCGCGCAATGCATGTGGATTCGAATTCCACACTGGGGACCAGTTTTTTAAATGTCTCTTTAGGTTAATGGAGAAACCGCTTCGCTACGAACGAAGAGAGTGGGAGTTCGATTCTCTCAAGAGATGCCATAAATTCGGTAGTACGCTTAATGGTAAAGCACCCGGCTGTGAGGTTGTAGCACAATGGTAGTGCAGCAGCTTCGGCAATGGTAACTTGGTTCGATTCCAAGCAACCTCTCCATAACCGGGCAGTGGAAACACAGTACAGGTTCGAGTCCTGTCTACCGAGCCATTTAATACTCAAACTCATGGTTCCACCCAACAGATTTGAGTATAATATTTCAGTAAGTAAGATATAGACGTTAGTGGAATAACGTCTATAATATAAAGGTAAAAGAATATGATATGTGAAAATTGTGGTGGAGAGCATGATGGCTCCTATGGTTCCGGAAGATTTTGTTCAAAAGCATGTCGAGGTGCGTTTTGTGTAAAGCAACCAAAGAAGCATAAAAATTTTGAACCATATGAATGCTGTTATTGTCATGCAATAATTTTTGGAAGAAACGCTCTTTACAGACACAAAAAAGAGAAACATCCAGATATGTTCGAAGGACACTCTTGGAATGCTGGTAAAACCAAGGAAACAGATGAACGGATTGCAAAAGGTGTTAAGACTTTTCACAAAAATATGAATGATGGTAAATGGATTCCATGGATGAAGGGAAAACATTTATCTAAAGAAACCAGAGAAAAGATTTCAAAGTCTATGAAACGAGCACATAACGAAGGGAGAGCCCATAATATAGGTGAGTGTAGATGGAATAATGAGCCAAGTTATCCGGAGAAATGGTTCATGACTGTCATAGATAATGAATTTGATGACAAGAATTATGTACGCGAATTCCCGTTCTATAAATTTTCGCTTGATTTTGTATGGAAAGATAAAAAGAAAGTAATTGAGATAGATGGAGAACAACATTATCGAGATGAAAAACAAATTTTGAGAGATAAACAGAAAAATGAGTTTCTTAAGAATGATGGGTGGAAATTATTAAGACTTGATTGGAGATGGGTATTTCATAATTCAAAAGAAGCCATTAAACAAGCCAAAGAATTTATTGATTATGACGATTAAAGTGGCCAGCGTAGCACAATCGGCAGTGCATCTCATTTGTACTGAGAGGGTTGGGGATTCGACTTCCTCCGCTGGCTCCAAATGCATCAGTAGCCTAACAGTCAGGCGTCACCCTTCCAAGGTGAATCAAGTGGGGGCGGCACCCATCTGATGCTCCATTTTTATTGCCAGGTAGTCTCGTAAAGAGCGAGGTCGCGCTGTAAACGCGATGCTGAAAGACCCACGGAGAGCGTTACTCTGACTGACAACCAATTGTTAACATTTACGGAGTGTAGACCGTAGCCTGGTACCGGGTCTGCTTTGGGAGCAGATGAGAAATCCTCGGGGGTTCGAATCCCTCCACTCCGAAATTTGGCAACATCATAATTGCAGTTATGGTGTTGTGGTTTCCATCAAACAACACATGAAGATAAAGCTTTCTCATTGAATGCAGCGATAGCTAAGTGTACACCCATTCTTAACAGGAGTACTTCTGCGGAAGTGGTAAAGGAAACTCAGAGACGGTTCCGATTGTGGATGGATAAATTAAATGACTGCAAACCTGGGACGAGTCAGTAGGCAACTGCTTTACGGTTGATGCTGATGGTGGAGGTTAACCGCCCTTAGTCATTTTGTCAAGTGGGATATGCTCGGTCTGCGAAAGTGGAAGTGTGGGAATCTCATTCTCGTGACGCAAAATTGAGTTGATGTGGTTGGGCGACCCTCGTAAAATAATTGTCCACCAATTTCACGGCACGACAAGATTGAGGGGATAAACGCCTCCGCTATGGGTGTAGATGACCATTATGACAAGTTGGAATCTATGCCTTAGTTATTGAAACGCCCGGTTCGGAGCTGGGAATCTTTTGGACTTGTCATCCAAATAGTGCTTTGTTCAACTTCAATGGCTCCGAAGATAAATTGGTTATAGTTGTCCTCTAAAGGCGAAATTTGTTGATTCAATTCCCACCGGAGCTGTTAGAGATAATCCCCTCAGTAGTTCAATAGCAGAATGCGACCTTGTGACGGTCGAGACAGTGGAGCGTAACCACTCTGGTGGACCATTTTAAGTATGATGCACATCTGGGATGGGTGCTCCCACTCTTGATTGAGATGCGACGGCTGAGGTGATTCGAGTTCACTGCACCATACTTTATTTTCAATGTCCAGATAGTTCAAAGACAAAAGAACACTACAAGCGTGTTGTGGACTGGCGATTATTGACTGACCCACCCACAATATAATCAGTTCAGAGGTGATGACTACGGATGCATAGTCATTTCATAGGGCGGAACGAACAGACAGACGCACTTTATTTCAAGTCAACCATCATCCGTGGAAGACGAAGATAGAAGACAACCTGTGCGATAGTCCGCTTGTTGAGACTTGAGGGTAAACAATCCTTTAGCTGGACACCAGTTTCAATGTTGTCGAGCGAATCGTAAGAACCTGAATTCGCGGTTCAGGCAGAAAGCTATGTGGATGAAGACGGAAGGGCCGACGCTTATTGAAGATTACTACGTCGGTTTGGCCAAGTAAGTCTAACAAGAGAAAATCTTGTGGGGTGCTTGCGGCACCTAATGATGCCTATGCGTAAGTTCCATCGGGATATCTCCGAGGCAAAACGAACCGCTATATCGAGCATAGGCTACACATACAACCGGAGTATGACGGTTGATAGACAACACCAATTTGTGACACAAAGAAAACTCATATCGCACAGGAGGTTCGTGCGACCGTATGGGTAAGGGTATTGCGCAACGCCTTTATATCTTAAAATGAGCGGTAAGAGTCCGTATGTCCTCCTCCATTTGATTTCCTGACCACAGGCGAAAAGCGACAAATTCTAGAAAGCATGTATTTAACATACTAAAATAACTAAACAATTTAAACAGAGTATAATAATATTATGGAAAAATATGAAAAAGTAAATGTATTTTCGGATGTTGATTTAATCAACTTACGGAATAGAGGCGATGTTGTATCGCCGGTTGTTTTGAAATACAAACAATAAAGTTTATTCTTTTTATGAATTTACATACAATGTTATGTATATAGCCTCTGCGAGTATGTGTCCAGACCAATGGAAATGAGGCTGGGTCTTAGCTGTGGTTCGTTATTTCATTCACGTGTGAAGAAAACGGTTCCTATGTTGGCTTGGATTAAACAACACCGGGGTAAAAGTCCTCAAACAGCCAGCTCCATTTTAACAACATTAGTGGAGGGGTAATCCTAAAGGCAAGGAAGTCGCCTCGAAAGCGACCAGTAGGGGTTAACAGCCCTGTGGGATTTCAAGATTCCCTCCCTCCTCCAATTGGAGTGGTGCTGGAATTGGCAAACAGACCTCGCTGGAAACGAGGTGGGTTAACAGCCCATGCACGGTCGGGACGTGTCCACTCCGCCAAAATTTCAAGACTATGACTCTTGGAGAGATGCGATAATGGTCATTCGAGCGGCTTGCTAAGCCGTGGGGAGAAATCCTCTCTGGGTTCGAGTCCCAGTCTCTCCGAATTTCATTCCAGAACTCATGGTTGCCGCCAACAGATTCTGGATGATTATTTAAGTGTAAATACATGTAAGAACGTGTTACGGCAATAACACAACATTAAAGGTAAAAAGAATATGGAACGAAAGAAATACTATTTGGTCTATAAGACCACGAATTTGGTCAATGGAAAAATTTATATTGGCAAACACGAGACATATAATCTGAATGATAGCTACCTTGGTTCTGGAAATTTGTTAAAACGGGCTATCAAGAGGTACGGTGTGTAGAACTTCAAGCGAGAAATTTTGTTTGAGTGTTCTTCTAGAGAAGAGATGAATGTTAGAGAGACGGAACTCGTAAACTAGGATTTTTTGGAGCGTGATGATGTATATAATATCAAACTTGGTGGGAACGGTGGATTTGATTTTATAAACTCAACAGGTATAAATAATAGTGGTGATAATGCCAGTAAAGGTGGAAGACGAAATTCACAGATGCTTAAAGAAAATGAGCACCACAAAAAAGTCTTTTCCGATAGAATTTCAAGTGGTTTGAAAAAAGTGTGGAAAGAGCATCCAGAAAAATTTGAAAATACAATCAGTAAGTTATCTTTTCTAGGTAAACACCATACGGAAGAATCAAAGGCTAAAATAAGTGAAATGCATAAAAAGTTCCATTATTAGTCAGGAGAAAGTAATAGTCAATTTGGAACGAAATGTATGTATAATGAGAGTCTTAGAGAGACAAAGCGTGTCAAACCAACTGATATTCAAAAATATCTATCAGAAGGGTGGAAATTTGGTGCAGTTTATAAATGGGAGTCCTATTTTAATAGAAAACTACAAGAAGAATAATCTATTATATTTTAGTACTTTTGGGGTTAATAGCCCTTGGGGGGTTCGAGTCACTCTTCTTCCGATGGCTCTGTGGTGTAGAAGATAGCACAAGTCCCTTTCACGGACTGGATTCCGGAGCGTTACCGGACAGAGCTGCCATTTAGATACGGCGTTGGTATATCGGCTGTGCCTGTGGCTCCAACCCACATGAGAGATGTTCGAGTCGTCTTCACCGTGCCATTTTTTCACCGCGTTGAAGAAAAGCAAACGTATTTTCGGATGTTGATTTAGTCAACTTACGAAATAGAGGCGATGTTGTATCGCCGGTTGTTTTGAAATACAAACAATAAAGTTTATTCTTTTTATGAATTTACATACAATAAAGGCGCGGTGTCCATTTCTAAACGCATAAGTTGTTCCTACGTTCCTATCTAGGTTGATTCCGGGAAACCGGAAGCAAGGGTTCGATTCCCTTAATACGTTCCGCGCAGAAGGGCATATGAAGTTCCTATTAATTTTTTATGTGGATAAAAATCATACTTCACGCCCACATTTTTGGGGCTCAAGGTGAATGAGCCTAACAACGAGCACATGGATGTTCCTATACTTTTTAGAAAAAATACAGACATACATCCCGCTCGTTTTATTCTTTTGAGCATAAAGCGTTCCTATTAATTCAATAAAGGTAAATCTACGCTTCGCTCTTTGGAGTGGTAGCACAATTGGTTAGTGCATCGCCCTGTCACGGCGGAGGTTGCCGGTTCGAGCCCGGTCCACCACGCCAATTCTTAAACACGCTGTGCGTCGAATTGGATAAGACATCGGTCCTCTAAACCGACGGGTTTCCCATGCTGGTTCGAGTCCAGTCAGCGTGACCATTTCGTGTTCCCATCGATTAACTGGACAAATCGGGAGATTCCTAATCTCCAGCTCTGCGTTCAAGTCGCAGTGGGAATGCCATTAAATGGAGAGTCGCCAAGTTGGTTAAGGCCCAGGTCTGATACACCTGTATTTCGGCGGTCCGAATCCGCCCTCTCCAACATTTCAATGCCCCGGTAACTCAATGGTAGAGTAGCAGACTCTCACCGCTTAGTATTAAAGGAAAACACCGTGTTGCGCAATGCATGGCGTGTAGAAACGGAGTCGGATGTGCAATTCGTCCAGCGGTGTCCATAATCTGTGGGTTGTGGGTTCAAGTCCCACTCGGGGTACAATTTCAATGCCAAGGTCGCTCTTTGGCAGAAAACCATTCTGTGCGGAAGGACAGTCGGGCAAGAAGTTAGACAGAAGTAGGATATCATGCCTGTCGTAAGGGGTTGCCTAATGGGGGTAAAAGTCCTCATCTTCCATCCTTTAAATGCGAATGTGGTACATCAGCAGTACATCAATCTGCCAGGTTGAATCAAGTGGGGGCAGCACCCATCGTTCGCTCCAATTCTCTTTCTGATGGTTTCTCTCCCGGTGAGCAGTAAACTGTTAGGCTAGACGGTTAGCCGTAGGATGAAAAACGTGCCAACTGGAGGGACTAAAAAAGGCGAGTCCATAAAACTTCCGGAAGATGTTTCCAGCCACCACAAGTAATCCACGAGTTCATGTCGTCAAGGGCTCATAACCCTTCGAAACAGAGGCATCGTACTTAAATGTCGGCATACGAAAGAAGACAAATCGGCTGGGTGGTAAACCCGGTGTCCTTTATCTGCGCGTAGAATCAGGACTGCGGTGGTGTAAATCCATCTCCGACAACCATTTTAATGGGTCTGTAGGCCAATTGGCAGAGTCAGTAGGTTGAGAGCCTATACAGTGTGAGTTCGAATCTCACCAGACCCACCATTCACAGTATAATATAAATCCAAACAAATCACATAAACAATCAAACAATAAAAATCATATGACAAGATACGCAAAACCAAACACAACAATAGATGAACTTCAAGAGAAGATAGAAAATGCCGGTGGTATTTATGAAGTCGTTTACCAGTCTCAAATTCAGAAAGATTTGACAAAGATTTCATTTGATTGTGAAAATCTTACGGAAGAGGATGGAGAATTTGCAATGGAAGGATTCACTCCTGGTTATTCTCTTCTTCCAAATGATGTTCCGGTGTTATGGATTGGAGCTGGTGGAGATTGGGAATGTCCATTGGCGTTCTGTGTCTACATTGGAGAAGACAATCGTCTCAGGGCGTATGTCCCGAAGGATGGAAATGTCTATAACAAGAAGGAAAAGGCCGCATACGGCAACAATGATGATTATGATGAGTATGAGAATTATGAATTTGACATGGAGAAACTTGCAGCTGATGCGGCATCTAGAATCGTGATTCGATGATTTAAAAGATTCCAGCTTAGACCAAATGGTAGAATCACCATATTCAGAATGTGGGACGTGTCCGTTCGAATCGGACAGCTGGAACCAAATGGCCCAGTTGTCAATAGTGGACTTGGCGTAGGTCTGCAAAACCTATATTATGGGGGTTCGACTCCCTCCTGGGTCTCCATTTCAATGCTGGTGTAGTCCAACGGCAGGAGACAGATGACTCAAAATCATCCCAGTGTGGGTCCGAATCCCACCACCAGTACCACTTGTCGGTGTGTTGGAATTGGTATACATCGGATGCTTAGAACTTCCGGCCTTTTGGATTGAGAGTTCGAGTCTCTCCACCGACACCACATTTTTATTATAATGGCCTCGGTATTATATGTTAGTATTATCCCAGACTGAAAATTTGGAGAAGAGAATGCAAGAGTCTCCCGGGCCACCATTATTTATTGCTCTCAAATTCATGGTTGCAGCCAACAGTTTGAGAGCAATTGTTTGTGTATAATTGTAAATAGTAGTAAAGTCACTGCAATGACTTCATGATAAAAAGGTAAAAAGAACATGGACAAATTATATTATGTAATTTATAGAATTACAAACATGCTTAATGGCATGATTTATATTGGACAACATACAACAACAAACCCAAATGATAATTATATGGGTTCTGGAAAATATATTGGTAGAGCAATTAAAAAGTATGGTGTTGAGAATTTCAAAAAGGAAATCTTATTTGAGTGTTCATCTCCAGAAGAATTAAATGCCAAAGAGAGGGAACTTGTAAATGAAGAGTTCATAAATAGAAAAGATACATATAATCTGGTATTAGGCGGAATTCAGGGGCTATCACACGATTAGGCCGTTAAATTTGGAAGAATGGGTCAGAAAAAGCTGCAAAAACTATTAAAAGACCCAACTAAACGTAAAGAAATCTATAAAAATATTGGACAACACATAAAGAAATTATGGGAGGAAAGACCCGAAATTTATAGAAATTCCGGAGGAGGGTTTTCTGGTAAACATCATACAGAAGAGACTAAAAACAAAATTCGTGAAAGGGCGAAACTACGAACTGGAGAAAGAAACTCGCTTTTTGGTAGATTATGGGTATATAATGAATTGGTATAGTATAGCACCACTATCGATAAAAAAGAACTTCATGACTATATCGAATAGGGTTGGGAAGTAGGACGTATAATTAATTGGACTACATACTTTAAGAAAAAACAAAAGGATGATGAGATAACAAAACTTAAATGTCAAGACAACAATTGAAAGAAATGAAAAACAAGGTTATGTAAGAAATTAGTTTGTATTCATATTATTGTTGTAAATGTAATTTCCAGATTTATATTGTTGTGTAGTACAGTCGGTAAGTGCGTCTCCTCGACATGGAGAAGGTCGTGTGTTCGATTCACACACCGCGACAACCAATATACAAACAGGAAGTTAGCTTAGAGGCAGCTATCTTTTAAAGAGTGTCCCATACTTTAGAAATAAAGTCAGGAAGCAACCTATGCCTACGAAGTGTCAAAGAGTATCATATGACTTGAGGATAATGAAAATAATCTCAAGCCGAAAGGTACATATTGGATTCAGGCTGGTGAAAATGTGGTAGCATGAATTGACATGCCTTATGGACTTTGGCGTAGCAGCACACTGTTTGCAGATGGGTTTGTAGCTCAGTCGGTAGAGCACTTCCTTCACATGGAAGTTGTCAACAGTTCGATTCTGTTCAGACCTACCATTTAATGTCGCATAGTTCAAACCAAAAGAGAACAAAGGGAAAATTGCACCGGGAACGGTGCAGGGCAGTGTCGCAGAAGCCGGGAAGACGTGCTTGCAGCTTTCTTCCTGGGGAGGCAGGCGACCGCGTAGGGGTTGTTGATTGGTATTGCCGGAAACTGCAAGAATCCGGCAGTATGACTAGAGTCTTCAACAGTAATTCCTGAAATCCCCACGAGACGGTGACGGTGAGATTCCGTTCCGGCGACGCCATTTCAATTGAGGGTTGGTATATCGATTGTACTCCAGATTCTGACTCTGGCAAGGAACGTTTAACTCGTTCACCCTCAGCCATTTCGATGACATGATGTAAACCTGATGATTCCGGATTAGCTAACCGGATGGAATACAGGTACGGCGCGGCAGATACTAGTTGACGCCAATCCATGAGCATCCTCCCATGGAGGGAGTCGTTCCGTGAAAATCGGATGTCATCACCATTTATCAAAAGGGTGGGAAGCACCCTATCGAATGGCAATCATCTTCAGTGATTGCCAGCTTCAACAACCAATAAGGAAAAACATATGAACATAAACGACATCAACCTGAACGAGCTTTTGGTTTTCATTTCCGGCCCGATGAGAGGCTATCCGAACTACAATTTCAAGAAGTTCGATGAAATAGAGAATCGTTTAAAATCCGTTGGAATACGTTGCATAAACCCTGCACATATTTCAAGAAAATACAAAGAGAAAGATATTTTGAATGATACAAATATGTTTCTTCATATGATTAACCGCCAACAGGCGGCACAAAAGACATGCAATGCCATATTGCTTCTTGATGGATGGCAATGGAGCGATGGAGTCATGCTGGAAATGAAGACGGCAATGAACTGTGGACATCGCGTCCTTCTGGAATCCGATTTGGTTGAACTCGAAAATAAAAAACTTGACAATTGAATTTAAAAGTGGTATAATAATCACCATCAAAACAAGGATTAAAAAAAATGAAAAGATTCATATTTGCAATATTGTGTGCAATCCTGATGTGTGGTTGCGGTAACGATTGGGAAATCACAAAGAAGAATTTCAAGTCTGATTTCGGAGATTTGAAACGTCACGTCGTCGTGTATGATTCATGGTCTAACAAAACCCTCTGGGAGTATACGGGTTTTGTCTATCTCCGGGAGACCGGTCAGGGAAACTATTCGCTCATGTATTACGATGAGTACGGTACGGTCAGGAAGAACGACTATATCGGACATCACATCGCAATCATGATGGAAGAGAGTGTCCTTCCTCCGAAGTGTCACAACCGCTATTAGACCACATTGCTATCAGAAGAAGGAGAATGAGAAATGAGGCTTTGGCCGTTAGCCATATTAGACCAGTTGCCTAGGCAGCAGTTGCTTGGGCAGCACAGAGAGTGTTGTGCATTGAGGGGAAAGGGTTGGGGGCGGAAGCATGCAACGGTTGACTATATTTTTCAGCACCCATATTTCTATCTGTTTGCCTATCACAAGCGAGTCTTGGATGAGATGATACGTAGAGGTTATTCCTTTGCTATAGAGTGGGGATGTTCTGATTATCGGGGGCAAAAATTAGGCGATGAACATTCTGCATTTACTTCTTGGGATTATAAGACAATAGAATATCTTAAACGATTTGAACAAGTATATACTGAACACGATGAGACATACCTCAATGAGTGCATATCAAACCTTGCGAAGAAAGGCATAACGATAAACAAGGATAAGGCTCTGAAAAGGATGTGTGTGGCATGACTAGAGACGAACGGCATAGATGGTTATTTGTTAACACGGATGGGAGATTAATCCTATTCAATCATCAAGGGATGCCTTTTAGAATCATGCGCCCAGATGTTGTGTTCGGTTCGTTTTAGACAGAATGTATTTAACACATTAAAACAACTAAACAATTTAAATAGAGTATAACAATATCATTGAAAAATGGTTTTCTAGCAAAAAGATAAAGGGTATTCTGCTGTATTTTCGGATGTTGATTTAATCAACTTACGAAATAGAGGCGATGTTGTATCGCCGGTTGTTTTGAAATACAAACAATAAAGTTTATTCTTTTTATGAATTTTCATACAATATCGGTGTTGAATACAATGCGAGTTAGTTCAACGGCAGAACAGGAGAATCATAATCTCTAAATGTGAGTTCGACTCTCTCACTCGCAACCATTTATGCCGCCGAGTGGGAGTCAAAGTCCCCACGTAATGGCAATCATCTTCAGTGATTGCCAGCTTCAATGTCGATTAGTTCAACGGTAAGAACGGCAGTTTTACACACTGCATAAGGGGTTTCGACTACCTCATCGACAACCATACCTTGGCAATGGACATAAACCGACATTCGTCACATGAGATTAGACCCGAATAGTTCAAAAAGGCAAGAATTCCCCTGAAAATGGGGGCGACCGTGGTTCGAATCCCGACGTGTTGTTTGAACTCAATATTGTTGGAATTCACGAATGTCAATCAAGTCCTGTTAACGTGACAGGCTAAGCTGGGATGAGGAACATGGCCCAGAGACCAACCAAGCTCATATTGGTGTAGCGACCTCTAGGTTTAGGGGCGGAGCGCGAAACAAGTCCACCTGTAGGTGTAGCCGTTGTTGGGGAGTGCCGAACCCATTGTAAAACAGGCACTATTTATGGGGACGAGTTAGATTCGACATAGTAAGATGAATATACATACAGCAATTCGATGATGATATGAATCGTTAAACCTATCAAAAAACTAAACGGCACAGAAGATTATGCCCTTGCAGCTTAATTGAGCTGCTCTGAAGCAAGATGACATCAGATAGTCTTGTGGAGGATAATTTATCTGGTATTCCTGACGGTCTTGTTTCTCCACCGGAAAGGTCTTAAATGGAGATTCTCGCCTGTCATCTGATTCCTATTGTGATGAGAGGTTAAACATACATAGGAAACAATTGTAGAAAGTGTGTGTATCATCTATTGTGGACGCGAGGAGCATCACCTCGCCGTCTCCACCATTTACATAAAAATCGCGAGAAAGATGCCACGTCTTTAGCGTGGCATAGATTTCACCTTCGAATCAATCCAATTTACCCACAACAAACAAAATCTCCGTGAAACAACTTGACAACCACGGAGATTTTCTGTATAATAAAACCATAACAAGGAAACCAAAAATGAACATACTACTAACAGTCATTGCAATAGCTGCGATTGTCATGGGAGCGTTGATTATCGGAGTGCTTTCGTGCATCTCTGATGACATCGAGACACTGAAGGACAAGATTGACCTTCTGATGAAGGAGAAGAAGATTCAAAACAGGTCTTCCAACAAGAACACTAAGGAGATTTAATATGCAGATTCTAATATTTTTTGCTCTCATATTCGTCGGATTTCAGCTTTTCAGAATCATCAATCTGCTTGAAAAGATTGATATGAGCATAAGTTCTATAATTCCATCGTTTATCCAGAAACTTACAGATGTCATGGCCAAGCCCAAGGACAAGAAGGACAAGAAGGACGATGAAGAGAAGACACCGGCAAAAAAGAAGACAGTGAGAAAGTCAAAGACGAAGAATGTCTAAAATTTCACATGAGTCATCGCAAGGAAGATGCGAGGTCTTTAGCCTCGCATAGGAATTGCGATAAATGGGTTGTTTAAAAATATTTGAGTAAATAATATATGAAATCACTAATAGTGAAAATGAATACATGAAAACATACAAGGCAAAATTGATGTTCAACAATCTGGAGATTTACGACTTCTGGGTGAAGCAACTTTGTCTTGTAAGAGAATGCTTCAATTATTCATCTACTATTGTATTCAATGAAAAAATACCACTTGGACTGAAGTCTTATCATAATAGATTGTATAAGGAACAACGTGAGAAGTTTCCTGAACTTCCAGCTTAGATGTGCATCAAGGTATATAAAACATTATTGGCAAATTACAAGACCATAAAAAAGAATAATCATAAGATTGATAAACCAATCCAAATGAAACGTCCATCAATCCAACTAGATAAAAGATTGTATAGTAACATGACAAGAACTTCGTTTAAATTAAATAATGGTCATGGAAACAAACGAGAAAACGTTCTGTTTTTGACATATCCAAAATTCAATGAAATGATGGCAAACTATCATGTATGCGACCCAACAATACAATATAATGAACAAACGGGTGAGTTTTATGGATGTTTCCCTTTCTTGAATTCATTTCCAATCCAGGCAAACGAAGATTGTCTCGGGGTTGATTTAGGTATAAAACGATTTGTAACGACATCAGATGGAACTGCATATTCAGATAGTGATTATCTTACGAATAGGAGGCGTATTAGATACAATAAGAGAATGCTTCAATCCAAGAAAAAGCATTCTCATTCAGCAAGAATCAAGTTGAGGAAACTTCACAGAAAAGAGGCAAATGCCTCCAAGGACATGTGTCATCATCTTGCAAATGAAATTTTGAAAACAGACAAATCAATAATCGTGATGGAGGACTTGTCCGGAATAAAGCAATCGACATCACATACTAAAGATGGATACAAGAGAAACCGCCACAACAATATGATTTCTCAAATACCATTTTATAGATTAAAAACAATCTTGACTTATAAGGCACAAGCCCTCGGCAAAAGGGTGGAAACTGTTTCTCCAGAATACACAAGTCAAGAGGATTGCAGAACAAACCAAAAGACGGGAACAAGAAAAGGTTGTAGATACTACTGCAACGATGGAGTTGTTCTCGATGCGGATTGGAATGCTGCAATCAATATCATGAATAGATACAAACACTCAAACTCGTTCAATCTGCCCATTGATGGAAGATTAAACCTGATTGACAGGGTTTGTCAACGACCCAATAGTTTTGTTGGCTGTGCCAACCGAGCAAGCCACGACGTCTTTAGCGTCGTGTGTAGTTGACTGGTGTTTGAACACATTGTCTACTGTATCATTTTCATGACGTTCGTTTCTACGTTCATCACTCACGTAAGATGGTGGAAGAAACGCTATCTTACATATTGGAAATACTATAACCTGTTTGGTCTGAAAAGATTCGTCTACAGGACAAACATGTTGTGCAAGCTGATACAGGAAAGCGATTGTTCTACGGATGAAGTAAAGAACATTCTCTTTGTTCTGAGAAAATATCTCAATGTCGAGTTCATATGCGTGAAAAAATCGTTTGTCTCTACATACGGCTCTGATTTTTCACAGGAAAGGCACAACATCATACCTGTTGTCTTGAAGGGAAACCGGGTTTACGAGATACATGAAAACAAGACCGAAGGAGAGATAGCGAGAGAATACACCGAGTATAAACTGTTCGAAAATCTAACGGACAAAGTTCCAAAAACCATCCTTCACGACCCACACATATCAGATTTTATAGTCCAGGAAACAGATAATGAGAAATTCGACCGTGTTGTATCCGATGAAAAGTATGACAGCGTTCTGAAAAGGTGTTTTCAGGTGATTGGCGGCAAAAATCTTTCTCCATACAGGATACATTTCAACCAGAAAAACGACGTGTATGAGAAAACCATACATATGCCGATTTTCACGACAGCAAAAGAGCTTCTGATGAAGCTTCAGCTTTCTGGAATGTTGTATCGCCGGTTGTTTTGAAATACAAACAATAAAGTTTATTCTTTTTATGAATTTACATACAATGTGTAAATAAATTCATGATGAACAAGAAATTCCAGGATTATATTTTAGAAATTGAGGATTTTTACCGTCAAAACGGCGTTTAGGTTGACCCAACACCAAAAATCAACGTAGATTATCGGGAAAATTCGTTGTTTGACCCATTTATTCCAACGGGAAATTATAACCCAAAAACAAATGTAATAACATTATATGTCAAAAATCGTCAGCTTAAAGATATTTTAAGAACTCTTTCACATGAACTTATTCATCATAACCAATATCTCACAAATCCTGGTGAATTTATGAGAATAAACAAATCCGGAAATCTAAAAGATAATATCGAATTGGAGAAAATAGAAGCTGACGCATATACAAGAGGAAATGTTCTTTTCAGAAAATGGACAGAGGAATCAAAAAATAAAGAAAAATCAATAAGAAGCTATTTTTAAATTTTTGAATTGATTTTAAAAATTAAAATGTGAACTACATTGTACGTTAAAGACGTGGAATCTATCTTATCGCGTTTTTGTATAATATTCTCATGACACATAAAAGTAATCATGTGTTTAATTTTATTAAAAAAATATTAAGGAAAATAATAATGGGTAAAGTTACAGAATTGCGATATACAAAAATTCGCGGTGTAAAGAGTCCTACACGAGCAAATCCTACTGATGCTGGAATTGATTTATATGTTCCATACGACTTGACTAGGGTCGATATGAATAAGATGATTGAAATGACAAAATGCAATGTGAGAGTTGATATTTCACCTCAAACTGGATATATGTCAAACATAATTATTTCTCCCGGGGAGAGCGCATTGGTTCCTTCGGGCATAAAGGTAAATATTCCAGATGGATATGTTCTAAAGGTTGAGGATAAATCATCTATTGCCGTTGTAAAAGGTTTGCATGTTACAGCTGGAGTCATAGATTCTTCA
>Ga0265298_10004397_pt1 | contig 18049 bp, 17 predicted proteins | sample AusTroGonzalo_MG_3_FD_193486 | JGI IMG/M metagenome (GOLD analysis project Ga0265298, IMG submission 193486) | Bovine rumen microbial communities from tropical cattle in Woodstock, Queensland, Australia - Gonzalo_01 | ecosystem: Host-associated > Mammals > Digestive system > Stomach > Rumen ... | reverse complement strand
CGAGTCCCCCTGAACCCCGCAACGCGCGGATGGATACATCCGCGCTAACGCCCGCATTCACTTCCATGCAAAGTTTTTTCACTTTCCCCCTTGACGCAATACATACTTGACCCTGTTGGTTCCGTCGTCAAGAAGCCGATTACTTTCGCGGTGATTCTGCCTGATACGGAGAAGCCATTTCACGCCGCCATCTGTACCGGACTGGCAAATTGTGCTTATTGTCATTGGCGCAATTATCAGCCCATGGCTCGCGCAACTGTCAACTCTATTCGCCCCGGCGAAGTAGGGCGTTTCGCTCGCCCGATTCTGTGGATCTTCTTGTGTGGATTGAGCTACCTGACGCCGCGCCGCTGACGAACCGCGGGACGATCGGGTTTCAGGCGTGACCGCGGCAGATTTGCCGCGCGAGAAGAGCCGCATGAGGGGGTGGTTCTTGGATTCGCTTGGCGCTGGCGTTGTGCTAGGCGCGGGCGGAGGGCGGCTGGAGGCGACGCCAGGCTGTCGGGGGCACGCCGTTCTTGTCGCGGAAGATCTGCGAGAACGCGGCGATGTCCGCAGCTTACTTGAAGAGTTCGTCAAGGGTGACTTGCGACCTCGCGATTGATGCATGGCGGTTGCGCACGAGTCCGTAGGTCGTCACAAATGTCAGGTGGAGGGTGTCTTTCGTCTTTGTTTCGCGGCGGAAGGCTTCCATCTTGTTTCGCAATGCCGCCTCGTACGCTGCCGATATCTCGTATTCCCCAGGGGCAAACTTCATCTCGCAAAGGTTTGTCACGCGATCGCCGCGTTGGATGACGAGATCTATTTGCGCACCGGCTTCGTTGCGGTCGGCAGGTTTCACCCACGCCGATTCTTCCGTTGCGACGCCGGATATCCCCAGCGCAGACTTGATCTGCCGAGTGTGCTGGAGGCAGATGCGTTCGAAAGCGAGACCTTCCCAGACGACGCGGTGCTGGTCCTGCCTCATGTGTGACCAGTGTTCGTCATCCTTCCCCGCATAGTCGCGTATGAACTGAAAGTAGAACAGCGTGTAGTTGTCGATCAGCTGGTAGATTGATTCGCGTTTGATCTTGCCCGTCGCCGAATAGCGGCGAACGAAGCCGCTGAGTTCCAGGTTTTCGAGAAGCTCGGTCAGTGTCCCGTCGTTTCTGACATTGGGAGTCAAATGGACTATTTCTTCACGGGTCAATCCGGCTTTTCGGGTCCCAAGGGTAGACACGACGGCAATATATGGCTCGGGCGTTTCGAATACGGAGCGGTATAGTCGTTTGAATTCGATGGCAAGAGGCGCGTTCTTCGCGAAAAAGAGAGTGTCGAAATTCTGATCGACGCTCTTGTCGCGCTCAAGCAGAGTCCAGTAGTAGGGGGCCCCTCCGAATGCCATGTAAGCCAGCGTTATGTCCTTCCGCGACATCGGCATGTCGTTGGACGCCAGATATTCTTCGCACTCGGCGAGGGTGAATGGTTCAAGGTATATTGTCCGGTTCGCGCGGTTGAAGAGTCCGCCTCTGTTTTGGAGTATCTTCTTGGTCATCCATGCTGCGGCGCTTCCGCAGACGACCATGACGATGTCTTTCCTGGCGCTTGCCCATCCGTTCCAGAAGGATGCGACGGCTTTGACGAAGCCAGAACGCCTGGTGTCCATCCATGGAAGTTCGTCGATGAATATTGATTTCCTTTCGTCGGTGCTTTGCGATATCCCTGTTTTGAGCAGTTCGAAGGCTTCCATCCAGTTCTTCGGACGCTCGGCCTCCAGATTGAATTGCGCGAGAATCGAGTTCCAGAATCCGCCAAGCTGCTCCGCGTAGGTTCCCTTTTCTATGCCAGTGTGGGTGAATGTGAAACTGTAGTCGAACGCCTCGCGGATGAGAAATGTCTTGCCGACGCGGCGCCTTCCATAGACAACAACGAGACGCGATCTGTCCGAGTCGCGGCATTCTTGCAGCAAGTTCAGTTCTCTTTTTCTTCCAATCATAGGTATATTCTCCTCTTTTCGCACTATATGATATCAAAATTCTTGCGTTTAGGGAAGTATGAGTTTATATTCCACTTTAAGTCGATACCTAGACTGGATAAAGGTGAATATAGCCACCTCGCATCGAACAGCGCGGCAGATTTGCCGCGGCGGGTTATGTGCAGCCTGAATCGCGCCATGACAACGGGGATTGTCCGGTTTCTGCGCGGATGAAGTTGGAGAATGAGGATAACGATTTGTAGCCGCACATCCCAGCAATGCGGTCGATGCGAAGACGTTCTTCCTTTAGGAGGATCTTTGCCTTTTCAAGTCTGACATTGCGTATCTCTTCAAGAATGGTGTTTCCTGTTGCCGCCTGGAATCGAAGTTCTGCTGTGCGGCGAGAACAGGGGAACATCTTTACGATGTCGATTGCCGACAGACCATTGCAAGCCTCGCGGCGGATGCGCTCCAACGCGTTCATGGCAATCTTGTCGGGTCGTGTAAATCGACGGGTCGACTCCCTGCGAACGATGCAGAGCGGAGGATAGGCCTCTATCTTTGCGGCCTTTCGACGAGACATCATGCTTTGCAGCGTCTGCGCGGCCAATTGCCCTGCGGCGAAGAAGTCGAGCGTGATGCTTGTAAGCGCAGGTTTCAGGCTTTCGCACAGCTCTTCATCGTTGCCGATGCCGACAATTGACACATCTTTTGGGATTGCAAGTCTCGCCAAATGACAGGCGTCCGTCACGGCGGCAGCCATGCTGTCGCATGCGGCGAATACGCCTGTCGGTTTGGGGAGCTTCTTCAACCACTCAGCGAGTGCAACCGTCATTTTGTGGCCGATGTCCTTGAAGCGCGATGAGTCGAATACCTCTGCCTGCAATCCGTGAAGTGCGAGTGCAGCCTTGAAACATTCTTTCCTGTTGTTGCTCCAGTAGGTGGATTTCGTCCATGTGACATAGGCATAGCTCTTCAAGTGGAGCGACACGAGTTCGTGCGCGGCGAGATTCGTCGCCGCGCACGCATCACTGACGATGCAGTGTCGCTCTGTCTGTTCCAGTTTGTCGTGCCGTCCGAGAAACACCACGGGTATATGCGCAAAGTGTGAAAGCGGAAATGCGTTCATCCCGTTCGTGCAGTTCAATATGAATCCTGCTGGATTCCATATCGACAATAGTTGTGAAAGCGCATCATTGGATCTAATTGGCGGCACGACCAGGATGTCCCACTTGGCCTTTTCGGCGAAAGACTTAATGCCTGCCAAATGGCGCCGGTCTGTGTGCTGACTGGAACCGTTTGCGTATATGACCGTTCTCATGATGTACAGTTTATCAAAATATTGTCGTTGTGTGTACGAAAATGGGAAAATTTATTTTACGCAATTTGAAAATCAAGCCATCGCTTTTTAGTATAATGTTCGCGTGAAGAAGAGTTGTAGACATAATCCGGGACGGAATGCACCAACTGCTGTTGTCAATGGGACAATGGGCGGACTTGGGTACAAGTGGTGGATTCTAGCGTTTCTGTTTGTGACGTACTTCCTTGAGCAAGGGGCGCGTCAGATATACAATGCGACTCTACCGCAGATCAAGGCTGATTTCGCAGTGTTTGGCGTTACGAACACTCAGCTTGGCGTCGTTGGCACTGTGTTTGGGGCGGTGTTTGGCCTTTCTCTTGTCGGCTCTGGGCTCGCGGCAGACTTCATCGGTCGCAAGCGCACGCTCGTTGTCGGGACTCTCCTCTTCTCCATCGGTGTATTGGTCAGCGGTTTTGCCCACGGACTTTTCGTGATGGTGGCATTTTACGGCGTGGTCAATGCAATCGGCCAGTGCTGCATTGCTCCGCCGAGTTATTCCCTCATTTCGCAGTATCATGACAATACGACGCGTTCTACTGCGATGAGCATATTCCAGAGTGCCGTTTATGCAGGAATCATCATCTCGAGCGCATCTGCTGGGAAACTCGCCTCGATGGGTGAGGGTGGATGGCGTCATGCTTTTTGGATGTTCGGCGGCATAGGAATTGCCTGGGCTGTGGTGATGCAGTTGTTCATGCGAGACACCCCGCAGGTGGTTGTGCGCAAGGCTGGAGTCGAGGCAGAACCTTCTATCAAAGATGGTTTCTTGGCACTTCTGAAGAAACCCACGGCGATTTTGATAGCGGTTGCATTCGGAATGTTCATGTATGCAAGCTTTGGATGCAGAAACTGGATGGTCCTGTACATGACAGAGCAGTTTGGCGCAGCCAAATCGGCTGTGTCGTTTCACGCGGTTTTCTGGATGTGCTTTGGTGCTCTTCTTGGTTGCCTTCTGGTGGCTCGGCTGATTGACAGGTTCGGCAAGGGCCGGCATCGGATACGGTTGGATGTATCGGTTGTCGGATTCTTGCTCATGGTCGCGCCGATGGTCTGGGTTGGATGTGCTAGGAGTTTCGCCGAGTGCTGCGTGGCGCTTTTCGTGCTTGGGCTGTCGCAGGGTGTGTATGAGGCGGCTCACTATCCGGCTATGTTTGACTGCATCGCTCCGCGCTATCGCAGTGTGACGACAGGGCTTACAGGTAGCATGGCATTTTTGATTGGTTCTACGGCACCCGTCGTTATAGGATGGATGAGTGATCATCTTTCAATGCGGACGGGTGTCATGTCCATTGGCGTGTTCTATCTGCTGGGAGCATTGGTCTTGGTCCCTGCTCAAATATGGTTCTTTAAGAAGGACTGGATAGGGAATGAGAAAGATTAGGACACTGTTTTACGGCATTACGCACGAACATGCTTTCGGCAAGCTTGAAACGCTTCGTCGAATGTCCGACGTATTCGAGATAGTCGGCGTATTCGACGACCGCACCACGGCGACAAGGCCGTATTTCGCCGATCATCCGGCTTGTCCGGGCGAGTATCGCGTCCTGACGGAGGAAGAGGCCCTGTCTCTCGCCGACGTGGATGTGGTGTTCATTGAGACTACGAACGCAGACCTCATGAAGGCCGCCAGTCATTTTGCCGAACGCGGCGTTCCGATGCACTGCGACAAGCCCTGCGGAGAGTCGATGGATCAGTACCGGTCAATTGTCGAGACATGCAGAAGGAAGAACCTGCCATTCCAGATCGGCTACATGTATCGCGGCAATCCGGCGCTTAAGTTTGCTCGAAACGCCGTGCGATCTGGTTGGCTTGGCGACATTGGCTTCATTGAGGCGGACATGAACCACGACTATCAGCTTGAGGGCTACTGTGAGTACATCTCGTCTTTCAAGGGCGGCATACTATACAATCTCGGCTGCCACCTCGTTGACTTGGTGCTCTCGCTATCCGATGGACGGCTCATGTCCGCTGTGCCGCTGATAGGCGACGCTCCTGGCGATCCCGTGGGGAGCCGTACAAGCGGAGCGTCGATTCTCACGTTTGAGCGAGGATTCCGTGCGCTCATTCGCACATCGTCGCGCATGCCGGGAGGGATTGTCGGTAGACGGCTCCGTGTCGACGGCACGAACGGGACGCTTGAGCTTTGCCCGATAGAAAGGTTCGACGGCAAGAACCTGAAGCTTGAGATGACGCTCAAGAACCCGGCTGGTGGCTATGGTGCGGGGCATAATGTCGTCGACTTCGGTATTCTCGTGGATCGCTACCGTGATCAGCTCGAAGACTTGGCACGGATAGTTCGCGGCGACAAAGAGAACGACCAGGATTATGATTTGGATTTGATGGTTCACGAAACGACATTGAAAGCTTGTGGCATTTGGCGGGAAGAGTATCGGTAAGAGGGAGATGTGGACATATGGAAAACATTGGCATAGTCTTTGTGAAGCCAGGCGTGGCAGAGCTTGTTGCATTGCCGTTGCCTAGTCCGAAATCCGGGGAAGTGCTCGTCCGGCTGGTGCGCTCTACGATTTCGAGCGGTACGGAGCGTGCAAACCTTACGGGCGTACCGGATAATGCAACGAGCGTTTACAGCAACAGTCCCGATGGACAAGTTACGTGGCCGCGCCGCGGCGGTTACAGTTCGGCTGGAATCGTCGAGGCCGTTGGTGTTGGCGTTACTACCGTTTCTCCGGGCGACCGCGTTGCAGTTAGCTGGTCCACGCATCAGCGGTATGTTTGTATGCCCGAGAAACGTATTTACAGGCTTCCCCAATCAGTATCTTTCGAGGATGCCGCGTTGACTCACATTTCCACTTTCCCAATGGGAGCCATCCGAAAATGCCGCCTTGAAATCGGCGAGTCTGCGCTTGTAATGGGGCAAGGTGTCCTTGGCCAGCTTGCAGTCATTCTCCTCAAGGCGGCAGGAGCGGTGCCGGTCATTGCCGCCGATCCTGTTCCTGACAAGCGCGAACGCGCGCTTGCGCTTGGCGCGGATTTCGCATTCGACCCAATGGCCTCTGATTTTGCCGAAAAGGTCAAGTCCGTTGCAGATGCGGGTCGCAAGGTCAATGACGGTCGCGTTGCAGATGTGGGCGCGAAAGTCGTTGTCGAGGTGACAGGCAATGGCGGGGCTCTCGATACGGCGCTTGATGCCATCGCACCATTTGGTCGACTCGCGCTTCTTGGCTGTACGCGCGACTCAAATTTCAGGATCAACTACTACAGGAAGGTGCATGGCCGTGGGGTGACGCTCGTCGGGGCTCACACAGACGCGCGGCCAGACGCCGAATCTTCGGCAGGATGGTGGACGACGCGCGATGACGCGCGGGCCTTTCTCGGGCTTCTTGCCCATAAGCGCATTGACCTTTCTGGCTTTGTCGACGAGGTGCATTCACCCTCTGAATGCGGCGAGGTCTATTTACGTCTCACGAATGGCGGGGCGTTCCCAACAATACAGTTCAATTGGGAGGAAATCTGATGAAGGCGATGTGCATTGACGAACAGAAGAACTTTGCCTGGCAGGAAGTGCCGGATACGGTCTGCCACGGCGAGTTCGATGTAAGGTTGAAAGTTGAGGCTTGCGCCATCAACCGCGCCGATCTCATGCAGCGGGCGGGCATCTACTCGCCTCCAGAGGGTTGGCCGCTCTGGCCCGGACTTGAATGTGCCGGAGTTGTCCTTGAATGCCCGCGAAACGGACGATTCAAAACGGGTGACAGGGTGTGTGCGCTTCTCGGTGGAGGTGGCTATGCCGAGCAAGTCGTCGTGCCAGAGGGGATGTGCATGCTTTTGCCGAAGGGCTTCGAGCCCTGGGAGGCGGCGGGTATTCCCGAGGTCTATGCGACGGCTTACCTCAACCTCAAGATCGTCGGGGAGATAAAGAAGGATGAGACGTTCTTCATCAACGGCGGCGAAGGCGGGCTTGGCGTTGCGACGATCCAGCTGGCAAAGTACGTCTTCGGCGCGAAGGTGGTCGCACAGGTCGGATCGGACGCGAACGGCGAGTTCTGCAAGTCCATTGGAGCGGACGTCGTTTCGAACCGCTTCAAGGACGACCTTGTGAAGACCCTGACTGAGAATCCGCCGAACGTCGCCATTGATCCCGTTGGCGGGCCCCTGATGGGCAAGTGCATCGCCACGATGCCATATCGCGGTAGGTGGATTTCCCTTGCGTCCATGGCGGGACCGGAAACGACGCTCGACGTCAACCTCCTCTGGCGTAAGAACCTGCGCGTCATCGGCTCGACGCTCCGTAGTCGCACGAGCGAGGAGAAATCGCAGATACTCGCGGGACTCGTTGAGGACGTCTGGCCCGCGTTTGAGTCGCGGAAGTTCGCTCCGTTCGTCCACAAGGTCCTGCCGATATCCGAGGTTTCCGAAGCCCATGCGATCCTCGAGCGTGGCGAAAACAGGGGCAAGGTCGTCCTGACGATATCGTGAGCTAGGGCAAAGGAGGTATGCAATGAAATCGTTGCTCTGCAAAAACATGAGTCGGCGTAACTTCCTCGGCGGAATGATTGCCGTCGGTTCTGCCCCTATGCTCTTCAGCGGATGCTGCACTGGTTTTTGCGCAAACCGCAAGGTCGCCGTGGCCGTGATTGGCTGCGGGCGTATCGCAAATTCGCTCGAGATTCCCGGAGTGCTTAAGCGCAAAGACATCGCCCGCCTCGTAGCCGTCTGCGACCTGGACAGCAAGCGTGCGGCGTATTCGAAGTCCAAGATTGAGAAAGCCTACGGAGACGGCACGAAGATTCGCGTGTACAAGGACTACAAGGAGCTTTGCGCCGAGCCTGACATTGATGCGGTGATGATATGCCTACCGGACTTCTGGCATGCGCTGGTGGCTACGACAGCAATCTGCTCGGGCAAGGCAGTTTGGTTGCAGAAACCATTTACGCAGACGATAAAGGAAGGGCGTATTCTCGCGAACCTCGCGAAGAAGTACAGCACGGTCCTCCAGGTCGGTTCGCAGCAGCGTTCATGGAGCCAGTTCGAGGCAGTCTGCCGCGCAGTGCGCGAGGGAGTGATCGGCGACGTCAAGCGCGTTGAGGTTGGCATCGGCCGTGACGCGTCCGGTGGCAGCTCGGCAGCGCAGCCTATTCCGCCGAACTTTGACTATGAGACGTGGCTTGGCCCGACGGATTCGACGGTTCCGTACAACGAGACGCGCTGTCACGCGCAGGACACCAAGAAGATATTCACTCGTCCGGGCTGGATTCAGCTTGCGCCTTACGGTTGGGGCATGATAACGAACTGGGGCGCGCACCATATCGACATCATGCAGTGGGGGCTCGGCAAGGATTTCGAGGGGCCTGAGTCTGTAGAAGGCTCCTGTGGCTGGATGGATATGAGCGGTGGCAAGCTATGGAATGTTCACACCGACTACGATCTGCATTACAGCTACAACTGCGGGAAGATTGACGGACACATCTGCAACAAGTACCAGAACGGCGTCAAGTTCATTGGCGAGAATGGCGACTGGCTGTTCTGCACGCGCGGCGCGGCGAAGGTGACGGCGTCTGATCCCGAGCCGAAGGCCAAGCCTGGGAAGCTTCCGCCGCTTGCTGCATCCCGTGATGTTTTGTTGCCTAAGCTCGAGCCGATGAAGGACGACGCAGGCGCGCTTCACGTCTCCAACTGGCTGGAGGCGATTGCAGCAAACGACAAAAAAGCCACGGTGACGAGGGCTGAAGTCGGCCACCGCTCGACATCCGCCTGCTCGCTCGGTCAGATGTGCATGGAACTTGGGCGAGGCAAGAAGAGTGCCAGGGTCGACTGGGACTGGAAGAAGGAGACGACTGGCAACGTCGAGGTGGATAAGATGATGACACCGTTCGCCCGAGACAAGTACGATCTCCGCGTGAACTTGAAGGAGTTTGGCCTTGACTATGACACCGTGCTGAAAGGATAGAAAATGAAGTGCAAGAACATTCTGGTTGCGGCTTTCGCCGTTGTCCTCGCCGGTTGCTGCAGTGTTTGCGGCGACAAGTGCGCTAACTCGGAACCTTCCTACAAGCTTGGCGTGGCCAGGTACACGATGAGCAAGTATTCCTTCGAGCGCGCGCTGGAGATACTGCAGCACATCGACTGCCACTACATGGGTTTGCTGGACAGTTCCATTGCGTATGCTGCAAACGACGATGAGATTGCCCGACATAAGGAGAAGTGCGCAAAGTTCGGAGTGGAGGTTGTATCCCTCGGGCCGCTGTACTTCTCTACCGAAGAAGAACTTGCGGCGGCATGTTCGTTTGCCAAGCGCTATGGGATGAATTACATTTCCGTCGTACCGTTCGAGTGGAACCCGAAGATTGCCGGTGTTACAGACAACGAGGAACGCAAGAAGATATGCCCCAGAAGGGAATGGAGGCTTGAGAGCGACAAGATGATGGACTTGTTGGAGAAGTATTGCATCAAGTACGACCTCAAGGCGGCAATACACAACCACGGCCCAGACAATGCATTCCTCTATCCGACCGCCGAGGCATCCCTCGCGCGCATAGGAAATCGCGACAAACGCTTAGGCGTGTGCCTCGACGTGGGCCACGAGCGGCGTGCTGGGCTTGATCCTGCGGAGTTCATCCGCAGACACGGTGACCGCGTAGTGGAAGTCCATCTCAAGAACATCAAGATCGACCCCGTGAGAAACCTGGCGATGGAGGGGCCGCGAGGTGAGCTTGATATTCCGTCGATCCTGCGAGCGCTTGCGGATGTGAACTTCGGTGGCTACTGCCTGGTCGAGTACGAAAAGGATTTCGGGGTCAACGAAGTCCCGCTCGCCGAGTCGTTCGGCTACTATCGGGGCGTCTTGGACGGTATGCGTCCGTCGGCAACAAATCGTAAAGGCAAAGAAAGGTAGGCAATACTATGACAAACTCAGTTCTTCGGGGACAGCTCGCCGCATTCGTTCTTGCCGCGGCGCCGTTCGTGTCGTCAGCTGCTGACTATGTTTCACCAGCTGGACCGTCCGACACGATTGATTCGTCCATCGCCTACGACACGATGACGATTACGAACTGCCTCAGCGTGCAAGGCGGAGCCGTTGTCACCGTCCCGACCGTCACCATGACAGGCGGTTCGCTCGTCGTCACTGGGAGCGGGTCGGCTTTCGGCGAAAACCGCAGCGGAGAGACATCTACGCGAACAACTTACACGCTCAACCCCGACGCGGGCGGGGCATACCCGCTTCTCTCGGCTGAAAACTCCGGTGCGCTCAAAATATACTCAGCCACCGTCGCGGCCGGCGGTGCCGGAACGGGCGGGGTCTTCGACGTTCTCGACATAGATAGCGCCACTGCCTATGTTCGTTGGCTCTACAACGACTCCTCGCTCACAGGTCGTGTCACGTTTGCCGGTACTGCTGCATCTGTGACGAGGCAGGGGGCGATGGCGAGCGTAACGGAACACGCTATCTTTATGCGCGGTGCTTGGCTGCTTGCCCTTGATGGCGGCGTTTCAGCGACGATTGACGTTGGCAACCAGAGGGGCATACTCAATGCAAGCGGCGTGTCGGTTCGGACGACGGGGACGGGTGGTTTGACTATCAAAGACAGCTCCACTACGGCGATGGTGTTCAACGACGGAGTCGTGTTCGATCATGCGGGTGCCCTTGTTATGAGTCGTTCCTCTGGCAACAATCTCGGTCAGTTCAGCTTCGCGTCAGGGACTTCAATCGGATCGAACGTGACTCGCGTTGAGGCGTGAACGGACAAAGTCTCTCTTGAAATTGCAGAAGGTGCCATGATAAACGTCAATGACTTTGACTTCTCCAAGGACGAATGTTCCGTGACAGGTGGCGGTCGCATCGTTGTCGATGGCTCAGCTCCACGCACGTTCAAGGCCGGTATTCCAGCGGACAGCCTCCTCACGCTTGAAAAAACCGGTTCGGCGGAGCTTGGAATTTCCGCGACGACGAACATCCCCAATCTTGTCGTAAATGGCGGGACGGTGCGAATCTCCAATGACTGTTTCGTGGCGAATCTCTCCGGCGCGGTGGGGGCTACGCTGATTGCCGACGGTTGCACAGTGGCCCTTGCTGGCGGGAATTATGTCCTGGGCGGTCTCGAACTCGCCACGGCGAATGGTGGTTCATTCGTGAAGACCGGTGCTGGAACGGCCCGCCTGTATTCACCTGGCGCACTTGGAGCGGCGCTGCATGTGGCGGAAGGAGACGCTGTGTTCTCTGCAATCGGACTGTCGCAGCGCTACTGGCGCTTCACATTCAAGGGCATGAGCGGTACAGTGCCCGCGCCCGTCCGGTTGCGCGGAATCTACCTCCTCGGAACTACCGGTGCATGGGAGAATTCCGGAATCGGCAACTCGGCGGAAACGGCCGACAACGGTTATGTCACGGAAATCGAAACGCCAACGCTTGCTGCGAACACAGCCCGCTACTTCGTCAACTCTTCTACAAATGTCGTCGCGGACCCATCTCAGTCATATTTCAAGATTTCCTATCTCAAACAGCTGTTCGCCACCACAAACGGCGGGAACAACCGACCGGTGCTTCTGTCACCGCTGGTTGATTCGGGCAATCCAGACTCATGGCTATCAATCGAGTTTCGCCTAAACAACGGCGGTAACCCGATTACCGGCTACAACCTCTGCAACGGAACTGGAACCACCAGCGGTGCGTATCCTTCGGCATGGAGCGTCTATGCGTCGGATGATGGCGAGACGTGGACGGAAGTTGACTCGCGCTCTGGCGAGACATGCCAGAGTGGGAGCGGAAAGTATTACACCTACGACGGCGGTGCCGAGTACACTGGAGATATCAAGGGCAAGGGCGTCGCGGAACTTCAAGGCGTGCTCGCTGAGCATTTCAAGTTCAGCGGCTATAAGAGCAATGGACTCGAAGCGGATGCGGCGAAGGCGCTTTCGATCCAGGTCGATGGCGGCGCGTCGCTCGATCTTACGGCGTTCACAGTGGCGACGCAGAAGGTCGCTGCGGTCACCATCGACTTCACGAAGGGTGGCGGAACGGTCTATGGCGGTGACATAGCGTCTGGCGGGATGTTGATACTGAAGAATGCAGATGGCGTGAATTTAGGTGATGCGCTTCCGTTGCTCTTCCAGAATGTATCAGACACAGACAACTTCGCGAGCTGGGCTGTCATAATCGACGGCCGAGAGACAGGCCGCAAGGTCAAGCTTCGGAATGGACGCCTTTCTTTTGAAGGTGGCCTCATGATAATTGTACGGTAATGCAATTTACCGAGAGTCAATACTAAGGCAAAAGGGAATGACGTCATGAAAACGAAAACAATTATTTTTGGTGTATGCGTGGTCTGTTCGCTGTGCGTCTGTGCGGCGGAGCGTACAATCACGACGGTGTCGACGTTCATGGACGGGCGCGTGGAGCGGCGGACATACACGGTTGCGGAGGAGAGTGGCGTCGCTACGTTCAGGATTCCAGCGGCTGATGTCGGCGCTGGGGTGAAGACGTTCGAGGTGGTTCCGGTTTTCGCTACGGCGCGTACGGGCGAAAGCGGGTACTTTCTGACACCGGAGGGAATCCTCGGACGATTCCACGAGACAAGCGGCAGTTTCGTTACAGGTGAGATTCGCAACTACATGCCTTTCTACGGTATGAAAACGCAACATGACACGTTCTGCATGATTGCCAAGGGGATGAGCTGGCGCTACGAGACGCGCGTGAAGGCGACAGACGGCGTCTATCAGATGAGCCAGAGGTACAACCTTGGCGGCGATGTTCCGTACGAGGACTTCGAGCTGGAGTTCACCTTCCTGCCTTGTGACGCCGAGTACCCTCAAATGGCGCGTGTATACCGCGATTGGCAGATAGGGCGTGGTGCGGTCGCGCCGATACGCGAGCGCATGAAGAAGTGGCCGGAGGTCGGTGCCGCCGCGACGAACGTTGAGATACGGATTCGCCAGGGATGGAAGCCCGTTCCGAGCCCTGTGCCATACCAGACGAAGTACAACGAGCCGCCTGTACATGCTGCTGTAACGTTCGACCGTTGCGGAGACATCGTGCGGGAGCTGAAGCGCCAAGGCGTAAACCACGCCGAGATATGTCTCGTCGGATGGGCAAAGGGCGGACACGACGGCTCGAATCCGCAGCTATTTCCGGTAGAACCGGCTCTTGGCGGAGAGGAAAGAATGCGCAATTTCATCGAACTTTCTAACGCGGAGGGGTTCCAGACCGTCTGCCACACATGCTTCTACAGCGCATATACCATTGCCGATGACTTCGACGAAGAATACCTCTTGAAGGAGCGCGATGGGTCGCTCCAGCCAAGTCATCTCAATTGGGGCGGAGGGCGCCCGTATCGGACATGTCCGCAACGTGCCCACGAGCGCTATACGCGGAAGAACATGCAGATCATGAAGGATTTCGGCCTGCACGGTCTTCACTTCCATGACGTCTATTCGATTCTGCCGCCCCGCATCTGTTATGACCCGCGACATCCCTGCTCCCCGGCTGATTCTCTGATGTGGTACGCGAAACAGATGGAGCTTACGCGCGAGCTTGTAGGCGGCACGCAGAGCGAAGGACCGTTTGACGGGTTCGCGGGAAATCTTGACTCCTGCATGTATGTATACTTCTATCCGCTGGAGAAGGATGACTTTGCCAAGAAGCCGATGGCAGACAGGCATGTGCCGCTTTTTCAGCTCGTCTACCATGGCATAATCCTCTCCAATCCCTTCACTGGTACGCTCAACTATCCGATCAAGGCACCGCACAAGCGGCTCAAGTTCATCGAGTTTGGGGGGCGTCCGCTCTTCGTGTGGTACGCCAACTTCATTACGGGCAAGGGTAACTGGATGGGCAAGGAGGACCTTGTTTGCGGAACGGACGAGGAGCTGCGCGAAGGTGTCGCGGCCATCAAGCGAGGATACGACGATTTCGAGAAGCTGTCTGACCTTCAGTACGAGTTCATGGACGACCATAGAATGCTTACGGATGACGTTGCCCTCGTAGAGTATTCAGATGGTACACGGATCATCGTGAACTACGGTGAGACGCCGTATTCATACGAAGGAACGAGTGTGTCGGCGAAGGATTGGCTGCGAATCCCTAAGCGTACGCCCTGATGCGCCGCATCCGCGTCGCTTTTGCCGCAATGCTTGACGCGCCTATGCGCGTTATAGACGCGCTGTGTCGCGTTTCCGACGCGCACTTGCGCATCCGGGCCGTTTTGCCGCGCTTCTCAACGCGCACTTGCGCGTCCGCGTCACTTTTGCCGCGGTACTTGACGCGCACTTGCGCGTGATTGACGCGCCGTGTCGCGTTTTCTACGCGCCGCTGCGCGTCCGCGACGGATTCGACGCAATCGTTGACGCGCACTTGCGCGTCCGCGTCACTTTTGCCGCGCTTTCCAACGCGCACTTGCGCGTCGCATTTGCCGCGTCCTTTTGGGGCGCGGCTTTTTGATTATGCACACTGCCCCTCGTGCCGATTGGCGCGAGGGGCTTTCTTTTTTCCGCGCGGTTGACCGGCGCGGCAGACATTGGATTTCCCCCGTGGCGAGGTGCCGCGGGGGCTGAAAAACAACACCCAAAAAAGGAAAACGAAGATGACTGAAAAGTTATCAACAGGCCCCGCTTCGCCTTCAAAGAAAAGGGAAGCGGAAAAGAGAAAGTCCCCCTTGACCCCCTTAAGAGAAAAGGGGAAGGGAAAAGAACAAGCCCGGGTTTCTTGCGAAACCAGTTGTTCTAAGCCCGCGCGCGCGTACGCGAGGCGGCGGCTCCCGTGCACGTGCTCGTACGACGAGGCGGGCGCGGCGGCGGACGAGATCGTCGGCAGCTGCTTCGGCGGCGCGGGCGACCATGCGCTGTGGGCGTGGTACTGCCGCCACTTTGACGGACGGCGCATCGTCGAGAAGGCCCACGAGTACGCGTCCATGCAGCGCTGCGGCGAAGTCCGCAATGCCCTCACCGCGTTCCAGGCCTGGCTCGGCAAGGAGTACGGCGCGAAGGGAGGCGCGCGATGAGCGAGTCGTACCGCAAGGCGCTGAAGCGCGAAGCCGACAGGGAGCGGTCGTGGAGGAAGTCGCGCCAGGGCGCGTTCGAGAGCTCGATGCTGTCGCTCGACGCCCACGTGGAGAAGTTCGACGACCCCGGCAAGATCGCCGCGTTCTCGGACGGCGGGAGCGGAGCTGCGCAGGTGCGCGGCGTGGGATCCCGCGACCCGACGGTGGTGGACACCGCGCTCGCCGCCCTCACGGATCGGGACCGCGCCTTCGCGATGGCCGTCCTGTCCGGATGCGGATGGCGCGAAATGGGGATTCCGAAGGCCACATTCTACCGGCGACTGAAGAAAGTCGAGTCGAGAGTGAGACTGCTCCCTCGGAAATCCTCGCTTTAAGACTTGAGGGGACATGTGGCCGCCAGCGTTTTAGGGGAACCGAGTTGGCGGCCCGTCCCAAGCCCTCCGGGGCTTCGATCTTTGACAACTGGATTAAATGACGAGACGCGCACTGGCGAGAACGTGCGCAGCCCAGGGCGGGGTCGCCGCGACCGTCCGGGAAGTCAACCGCGGCATCTATTTCCGGCGGGGCGCGATGCCGCAGAGGTGCGGCGCGATGCCCCCGCCAACTCAAAACACGAAAGGAACACAACAATGAAACTGACGAAGAACGACATCAAGCAGAAGCGCGCCGAGCTCGCGGAGAAGATCCTCGAGATCGACGCGGCGAGGAAGGAGAAGGAGCTCATCGAGAGCCTTCTCGCGGACGACTTCCGCGAGAACCGCGACGCATACGAGATCGGCGTCGCGACCCCGAAGGGGCTTCTGTTCCGCAAGCCGAGCTACAAGTGCACGGCCAAGCCGGTCGTGGAGGTGGCGTAAAGACGCCTATACCTCCAGGTGCCGGGGGTATATATCTCCGGGTGTCGGAGGTATATACCTCTGGGCCTCGGAGATATATACCTCTGACCACTGGAGGTATATACCTCCCGGACTCCGACCCCTCAAGTGCGCGGCAAATCTGCCGCGCTCTGCATGTTCTACATGTTCTACACGGCAAAACTCTCAAACAGAAAGGAATACGAAAATGAAGATCAAGATCAACTGGAAGAAGGCCTGGGAGATCACGCGCGACTTCGTCGCCCCGCTCGTCAAGCCGTTCATCGCCGCGCTCATCGGCGGTGGCGTCGTGACGGGGCTCTCCGGCTGCAGCGGCCTCAGCCAGCGCGACCACGAGGTGTCGACGTCCGTGTGGGCGGTCGGCATCCCGGGCGTCGCAATCATCAAGCAGTCTGCCATCTCGCCCGACAACCGGAGCGAGAAGGACAACACGGCGATACAGAGCAACCCCGTCTCCGTAAAGCCGTCATTCAGGTAACGGGGCAAACGAAAGGAAAAGTAAAAATGGCAAAGCCAGTAATCAGATACAAGGTCATCGCACACGACAGCCAGCTCGCCGGACGCATGATCTACGTTCCGCAGGTCGTCGACCGCACGGAGCCGCAGCCCCTCGCGTACCTCGTCGAGAAGGCAATCGACACCGGGCGCATCGCGGGCCTCAAGCCCTCCGCCGCCACCGGCATCGCCGAGGCCGTCGCCGAGATGATCGCCGCGACCCTCCGCGAGGGCGAGGGCGTGAAGTTCGGCGACTACTTCACGGTGCGCATGTACCTCGACGGGACGGTCGACGGACCCCTCGCCTCGCTCGGCGCGGCGAACAACATCAACGCGAAGATCATCACGGGCTCCAAGCTCAAGATCTCGCGCGACATGTTCTCGTTCCGCAACGTCAACGCGACGGGCGACGACCCGTTCATCGACGAGGTGCAGAGCGACGTGGACGGCGCGGTCAACGGAATCGTCCGGCTCGGCGACCCGCTCGCGGTCATCGGCTCGTTCCTCCAGCTCGGCGCGGACGACGTGGTCAACGTCTACCGCAAGGCGGCGGGGAGCCAGGAGACGGTCTCGTGCGGATCGGTCGCGGCCTCGGCGCTCACGACCAACTCGAACAAGCTCCTCCGCTTCCCGTTCGCGGCGATTCCGCTCGGCGGCGAGATGCGCGACGGCGACGCGCTGTTCTTCGAGGTCTCGAAGCAGGTCACGCTTCCTGGCGGACAGACCGCGACGCAGCTCTCCAACCGCTTCACGGCGACCGCGACCGGCACCGCGCCCGTCCCCGGGCCGAGCGTCACGGCGGTCTGGTCGGACTACAGCGAGGAGCTGCCCGAGGGCTACGACGAGGACGCGGTGGTCGTCGAGGACATGCCGATCCACGTGCGCGGCGCGAACCTCGACGGCGCGACGGTCCAGCTCGTGAGCTCGGGCGGCGCGTCCACGACGCTGACGTACGAACCCGACTTGTCCTCTGAGGGCGTCTGGGCGTTCGAGCCCATCAGCGGCAACTTCACCAACCCGTGCGCGCTGACCGTGACGACCGCCGCCGGCACCGCCAACTTCGGCGTCAAGTACTATAAGCCGGAGTGAGTCGTTAGTCGCTAGTCGTTAGGGGTTAGGGGTCAGGGATTAGGGGTTAGTGGGGAGTATTCTCAACTGACTCCTATCCCCTGACTCCTATCCCCTCTTGCCGCGCATTGGTTGATGCGCGGCAGTTTTTCTTTTGTTGGTTGTGGTTAGGAGATGGTTGAGTGTTGGTTGGTGGCGTCCGTGCCGAGGAGGCTACAGGGTCAGCAACTGTAAATTTCAGGTGAAATTTTCGGGCTTAGTCTCAGTCACAGAAATTTCATTCCTTGCGCGTCAGCGCAGGGAAAAGATAGCAAGGAAGATGAGGGGTGCGGGGAGAAGGAGGGAA
>Ga0265298_10004396_pt1 | contig 18049 bp, 17 predicted proteins | sample AusTroGonzalo_MG_3_FD_193486 | JGI IMG/M metagenome (GOLD analysis project Ga0265298, IMG submission 193486) | Bovine rumen microbial communities from tropical cattle in Woodstock, Queensland, Australia - Gonzalo_01 | ecosystem: Host-associated > Mammals > Digestive system > Stomach > Rumen ... | reverse complement strand
GAGAACACGAGTTCGATGTGGTGGTCATCATACGAGGAGGGGGGGCTACCTCTGATCTGACGGGTTTTGATACTTACAATTTGGCGGCATCTGTAGCACAGTTTCCTTTGCCTGTTATCACTGGCATTGGACATGAACGTGATGATACCGTATTAGATATGGTATCACACACCCGCGTGAAGACTCCAACGGCAGCTGCCGAGTTCTTGATAGGACAAATGCAACTCGCTGCCGATGAGCTGTCTGACTTGTCTCAACGTCTTAACAAGGGTGTGAACCTTCTGCTTTATGAAAACAAAGAGTTGTTGTTGCGTCTCCAGACACGCATTCCTACCAGGGCGATGCAGAGGGTGGCCGATGGCAGACTCTACCTGCAAAATGCCAAGCATCGCATCCTGCAAGGGGCTATGACGCATGTAAGTCGCCAACGGCAAGCGTTACCTCTGTTGCCTCAACTGTTACAGATGGCTTTTCCACAAGTGGAGAAACACCGTTATCAACTGATGCTCTTACAACAGAAAGTTACTGATGCATCGCCAGAAAAACTCTTGGCCAAGGGCTACAGTATTACTATAAAAAATGGCAAGGTGGTGAAAGATGCCAGATTACTTAAACCAGGTGATGAAATTACAACCCGCCTTAAACAAGGTGAAGTACTGTCAATAATCAAACCTCCCTTCATTTCCTGAGGACGTATTATTAGGCTTCAACCATTATTCATTATTCATTATCCATTATCCATTATGAAAGAAGAAACATATTCCCAAGCATTGGCGCGACTGCAGAAGATTGTTGCCCAAATAGACAGTGGTGAGTTGGAAATCGACCAACTGGCAGACAAAATTAAGGAAGCAAACGCCATTATCGCCTTTTGCAATGACAAACTGACCAAAGCCGACGAGGAAATTAAAAAATTATCACAAGAAAAGCAGTAAATGTAATTATTTATTGCTAATTTTGCAATCAATTATTGCAAATGAAAAGTAATCTAACAGCTTAAGATATGAACGAGATTGATTGGAAGAATCTGTCTTTTGGATACATGAAGACGGACTACAACGTGAGAATTTACTACCGTAACGGTAAGTGGGGTGAAATCGAGACATGTAGCGAAGAAACTATCCCTATGCACATGGCAGCTACCTGTCTGCATTATGGCCAAGAGTGTTTCGAGGGCTTGAAGGCATATCGTGGCAAGGATGGTAAGATACGTATCTTCCGTCCAGAGGAGAATGCGGCTCGTATGCAGTCAACATGTCGTGGTATTTTAATGCCTGAGTTGCCTACAGAAACCTTTATCGAAGCCGTCAAGAAGGTGGTCAAGCTCAACGAGCGTTTCCTGCCTCCTTACGAGAGTGGTGCTACCCTTTATATCCGTCCTTTGCTGGTGGGCATCAGCGCACAGGTAGGTGTGCATCCAGCTTCTGAATACTTGTTTATGATCTTCGTTACTCCTGTAGGTCCTTACTTTAAGGGTGGTTTCTCTACCAATCCTTACGTGATTATCCGCGAGTACGACCGTTCTGCTCCTTTGGGTACAGGTATCTATAAGGTGGGTGGTAACTATGCTGCCAGCCTGCGTGCCAACAAGATGGCACATGACTTGGGCTATAGCTGCGAGTTCTATCTCGATGCTAAGGAGAAGAAATACATGGACGAGTGTGGTGCTGCCAATTTCTTCGGTATCAAGGACAATACCTATGTTACTCCTAAGTCAACTTCTATCCTGCCATCTATTACCAACAAGAGCTTGATGCAGTTGGCTGAAGACCTGGGCTTGAAAGTGGAGCGCCGTCAGATTCCAGAGGAAGAACTTTCAACCTTTGAGGAGGCTGGTGCTTGTGGTACTGCAGCTGTAATCAGTCCTATTTCTTATATAGACGACCTCGATACCAAGCAGCGTTTCACATTCAGTGCTGATGGCAAGCCTGGTCCTATCTCTACGAAGCTGTATAACAAGCTGCGTGGCATTCAGTATGGCGACGAGCCAGACGTACATGGCTGGGTAACCGTACTCGATTGACATGAGTAAAGGAAAATTGCAGAAATTTGCCGATATGGAAAACTTCCCTCATGTTTTCCAATACCCTTATTCTGTGGCGGAGGATCATCCGTTTGAGATGAAAGCAAAATGGAACGAGGCGTTTTTCCATAACGGCCATCCTATCATACTGGAGTTGGGATGTGGCCGAGCCGAATATACTTTAGGCTTGGCACGTCTCAACCCTTTGTGTAATTATATAGCTGTGGATATCAAAGGTGCCCGTATGTGGACGGGAGCCAAGCAGTCGTTGCAGGAAGGATTGACCAATGTAGCGTTCCTACGTACCAACATTGAGATGATCGACCGCTTCTTTGCCCCAGGTGAGGTGAGCGAGATATGGCTTACTTTCCCAGATCCTCAGATGAAGAAGGTGACTAAGCGACTGACATCTACCTACTTCTTGGAGCGATATCGTCGTTTTATGAAAGAGAAGGGTGTGATTCACCTCAAAACTGATAGCAACTTCATGTTCACTTACACCCGTTTGTCGGTGGTGCTAAATAACTTGCCTCTCCAGGCCTTGACCAATGATCTCTATCATTCTGACATGGTGGACGATGTGTTGTCTATCCGCACCTATTACGAGCAGCAGTGGTTAGATAGAGGTATCACTATCAAGTATATTAGCTTTGGTTTGCCCCAAGAAGGCGACTTGAAAGAACCCGATGTAGAGATAGAGCTCGACGATTACCGCAGCTATAACCGTAGTAAGCGTAGCAGCCTCGAAAAATCTAAATGACATGACCTTATATCCTAACTTAATCAAAGACGCCCTCAAGACTGTTCGCTATCCAGGCACAGGTAAAGACTTGGTAGAGGCAGACATGATAGCCGATAATATGCGTATTGACGGTATGTCGGTAAGTTTCTCGATTGTATTTGAAAAATCTACTGACCCTTTCAAGGCTTCCATCCTGAAAGCGGCAGAGAAAGCCATACACACTTATGTATCCCCTGATGTACAGGTAAACATCACAGCTGAGAGCAAGCAGGCACCTCGTCCTGAGGTAGGTCAGTTGCTGCCCAATGTCAAGAATATTATTGGCGTATCATCCGGTAAGGGTGGGGTAGGCAAGAGCACTATAGCGGCCAATCTGGCTGTGGCGTTGGCACGTATGGGCTTTCGTGTTGGCTTGTTAGATGCCGATATCTTTGGTCCTTCAGTACCTAAGATGTTTCAGGTAGAGCAGACGCAGGTTTTCTCTGTTCACAAAGAGGGTAGGGATTTGATTATGCCAGTTGATAAGTATGGCGTCAAGTTGTTATCCATTGGCTTCTTTGTCGATCCTGATCAGGCTACCCTTTGGCGTGGAGGTATGGCAAGCAATGCGTTGAAGCAACTCATCGGTGATGCCGATTGGGGCGATTTGGATTACTTTGTCATCGACTTGCCTCCTGGTACTAGCGATATTCATCTTACCATTGTACAGACTATTGCTTTGACGGGTGCCATTGTGGTGAGCACGCCTCAAGAAGTGGCATTGGCAGATGCACGCAAGGGTATCAATATGTTTACTAACGACAAGGTCAATGTGCCTATTCTGGGTTTGGTGGAGAACATGGCATGGTTTACCCCTGCCGAGTTGCCCGATAACAAATACTTTATTTTTGGCAAGGAGGGTGTGAAACATCTGGCGGAAGAGATGAACGTACCTCTGTTGGGTCAGATACCTATCGTACAGAGCATCTGTGAGAGTGGCGATGCTGGCGAGCCTGCAGCCCTGCATAGTGACACCCTAACGGGTCGATCTTTTATGCAACTAGCTGCTTCTGTAGTACGTCAGGTTGATAAGCGCAACCTCGAACAACCACCTACACATATAGTAGAGATGCATTGAGTATTGGGTGCACCATTGTTGACACACTCTCCATATATATTATTATGGTGTAGTACTACTTGCTCAGGATGAATGAGCCAGATCCAATGAGGTTTCCATCAGCAAAGATATCAACTCTGTAGTTGCCTGCGTAAAGCACCTCGTTTACATCCCAATAAACGGTTACAGCCTGTTCCTCGCCAGTATATTCGATGTACTTCTTCATAGAGTAGGCCAACTGGCGATTCTCGTAGGTAAAGGTGTCGTTGCGGTCCTTGGTGAGCACATCGTTGTCTGGCTTACTGATGCGAACATATACTGTCTTCTCGCCAGCCTGTGCTGTGATGTTACGGGCAATATTGAAACTGACACGTAGTTTTTGTACATCCTTCACCTTCTTAGCCTCCTTGCCACGCTTGTTCTGCGGGAAGAGCGAGATGTTGGTAGCATCTAACTGAGCAGCCAGTGTAACCTGTTTGGTAAGGTTCTTGCGTTCTTCACTCAGTGAGCTAACCTGACGAGATGCCTGTTCGTATTTCTCCGTCACTTCAGCTATCTGAACGCGTTGTTGCTCGGTCAGTCGGTTCAGGGAGTCTATCTGGTTCACATAGCCCACCATGACCTTGCGCAAAGTAGCCAACTCGTTCTTCAGTCGGCGTATCTCTGTGGCATTAGTGGTCTTTACTGTACGCAACTCCTCAAGCAGACGTTGGGTCTTTAACTGCTCTTGTTCCAAGAGTTGAGCCAACGAGTCGTTAGCCACCGTCATTTTCAGTTCGTCATACTGCTGGGCGAAATGGGTATATTCGTTTTCCAGGTCTTCCTTCTCTAATTTGAATTCCTCTTGCATCTCTCTGTTAGCCTGCTTCTCGTTAAACAGCAAATAGGTTACACCTGCCAATGCGGCAATTAGTAGCACACCAACAATTCCTATCAAAGCATTTTTCTTCATAATATTGATTAAATTACAATAAAAATAAGCTCTCTCCCTTCAGGGCATCCCCCTCTAACTAAGAGAGAAGATTGGGGAGTGACACTATTATATCGATGCAAAGATACTATAAAGAATTGAAAAACAAAAAAGCTGCGCCATTTAGACGCAGCTTCTAAGATGTTTTAACTAAACCAACCCAATATTTATAGATTTGGGTTCTCCTTCTTCCAGTCAGCGATAGGAGGAATGATATTCAGAGTTACCAGCTCATCGCGCATCTTTTGCAAGTGTTCGTAAGATGCATTCAATGCTGCCATTTCCTCTGCAGTTCCCTCTGGTTTGGTAAAGTGAACTCCGTCTTTGTCAATTACAGTAGGCATAGCCATCATTACGTTCTCAAAGCCATAAGCCTTTACGAAACAACCAGCTGGCCAAGTAAAAGGTTCGCCACCCATAGCGCCTTCAATCATCTTGACAGCCTGGTATGCAGGACTCTGGAATGATGAACGACCACGCAGTTTGATGATGTTGCTACCACCTTGGATTGTCATGTGCTTGATTTCTGCCCAACGCTCTTCTGACAGATTCTTCTCGCTCAGAGGCTTACCGTCAATCAGTGCCTTGCTAGCAAATACAGCCATCTGCTCACCGTGACCACCATAAGTATAAGCATTGGTCACCTTGTCCTGTTGAACGCCGAATTCCAGTGCCAATTGCTGCTGCAAGCGGGTAGAGTCAAGTGCTGCCAATGAGGTCAGCTGGTTTGGCTTCAGACCAGAGTGAATCAGAGCGGTCAGTGCAGTTACATCAGCTGGGTTGAAGATTACCACTACATGTTTCACGTCAGGACAATATTTCTTAATGTTCTCACCGAAATCTGCTGCAATCTGGCAGTTGCCCTTGAGTAAGTCTTCGCGAGTCATACCCTCCTTGCGAGGAGCTCCACCAGAAGAGATGATGTACTTAGCACCAGTGAAAGCCTCTGCCGCATCAACCGTGTAAGAAAGGTTAGCAGCAGGGAATGCACAATGGCACATCTCATCGTAAACGCCGTGAACACCTGGCTCATAGATGTCATACAGACAAATGTTGGGAGTCAGTCCCAACATCAGCACACTCTGCACCATGTTAGAGCCAATCATACCACCGGCACCAACAATGACTAATTTTTCGTCAGTTAAGAACTTCATAATTTATACCGTTATTTAATTGTTAATGATTATCGGTTTTGTATATCATTTGCAAATTTATGAAAAACCTACAACAATTGTGCAGTTTAGAGCAGATATTTAATAAAAATTTTATTTCACCCTTTACTTATCTGGCATCGGCTCCCCACATCATCTTGCTTCGCAAAGTGTTGAAGTATTGATGGTCAAACCTTTTTACCAGTTTTACTGAGTAGGGCGCACGCGATATGCGTAGGCGTGTCTGCTCGTTACACGACTCACTTCTTCCATCTACCGCCACTAGAAAGTTATGACTGCGGCTCTCAACCTCAAGGGTAATCTCCCAGTCATCACGTACTACTAATGGTCGGCAGTTTAGACTATGAGGCGCTACAGGTGTAATGACCATGGTTTTGCTCTGGGGTGCAATCACTGGGCCACCCACACTCAGAGAGTAACCCGTGGACCCAGTAGGTGTGGCTATAATCAATCCATCGGCCTGATAGGTGTTCAAGTGCTCACGATTAATGTATGCCTTAATGCTGATCATCGACGAACTATCATGTTTCAATATAGCTACCTCGTTTAGGGCATAGGGGTGAATGCTCAGTTGATAGTTAGTGATAACCTGTAAAACGGCACGTTCCTCAACTTTGTAGTGGTTAGCATAAATCTCATCAATAGTCACATCCATATCTTCTGGCAGTATGTCGGCAAGGAACCCCAGTCGGCCCGTGTTGATGCCCAAGATAGGAATGTTACGGCTACCTACTATACTGGCAGCTGTTAGAAAAGTACCATCACCTCCTAAGCTAATCACCATATCGGCTTCAAAGGTTTTTCCTTCGAAGCGCTCGCTCGAAGGAATGCTCAAGTGCTGCTCATGTTCCAGAAAATCAGCGAATGCCTTTTCCACCAATATCTTTGCCTTATAATGGTGCAACAAGCCCAATAGGTGCTCTGCGTGCAGTGACTTCTCACTCTGATAGATATTGCCAATGATTGCAAACTTCATACAAGTTTCTTTATAAAAAAGCAAAATTAATGCATGACAAAGACAATTCCAAACTTTTCTTGAAGAAATAATAAGCCCTAATTATTTCCTTAGTGAACTTTTTTCTTACTATATTTGCACATAATAATGTTGTTCGTATGAAGGATGTAGCTTTAGTATTATCGAGTGGTGGCGCGAAAGGCCTTGCCCAAATCGGTGCAATTGAGGAACTGGAGGAGCAGGGCTACCGTATCACTTCTATTGCAGGATGCTCGATTGGTGCTCTCATTGGAGGTGTTTATGCTGTTGGGAAACTAAAAGAATTCCGTGAGTGGATGAAGACAGTTGATCGTAAGAAAATGTTGGAGCTAACGGACTTTTCACTGAGTCTTAATCATATAGTTAAAGGTTCTCGTATCATCGAGGCTATCATGGAGTTTGTGCCTGATATGCCTATAGAAGATTTGCCAATACCTTATTGTGCTGTTGCAACCGATTTGAAGGCTGGTCGTGAGGTCGTTTTTCACAAGGGCAATCTTTTTGATGCCATCCGTGCTTCCATCTCTTTGCCGTCATTCTATGAGCCAGTACATCGTGATGGCATGATACTCGTTGACGGTGGTGTGACTAACCCCATCCCGATGAATCGTGTGGTAAGACATGACGGTGATATCCTGATAGGTATTGATGTAAGTGGACATGATTATAAAAAACAATGGGAAATTCAACATGAGTTGGCAGAAAAACGCAAACACAGCAGATCTCTATCTCAACAGATACTCAACAAGTTAATGCCTGAAAATATTGAATTCAACTATTACACAATGCTTTCACGAGTCAGTTCTCTAATGGTTCGCCAAAATTCCATCCTTATGGCCCAATTGACGAAACCCGATATACTTGTAGATATCCAGATGAGTCGTTACGGCGTTTTCGACTTTGATAAATCGGAAAAGCTCATTGCTATAGGTCACCATAAGACACAGCAAGCCATCAGTAAATATCAGGAGTCAAAATAAAAATTGTTTTGTCGGTTTAGACAATATACGAATGCTCCTGTTTTAACTGAGGATTGTCATTTGATATATCTATCCCATTATCACATCTAGTACCATCATCAGGACGAAACCAATAGCAAAACCTATAGTGCTGAGGTTACTGTGCTGGCCACTGGATGCTTCGGGGATAAGTTCCTCAACCACCACATAGAACATGGCTCCGGCAGCAAAGGATAGCATGTAGGGAAGAATAGGCATTAGAAACGAAGCCAGTAACAAAACCGCTAATGCGCCTACTGGTTCAACGGCACCGCTCAATGAGCCAATAATGAATGACTTCCACTTGGAATTGCCTGCAACTCTCATTGGCATTGAGATAATAGCTCCTTCTGGTACATTCTGTATGGCAATGCCAATTGCTACGGCAATAGCATTTGTCAGTGTAATGTTTGATATCCCATTCTCAGCCCCTGCATATACCACACCTACTGCCATGCCTTCTGGTAGATTGTGGATGGTGACGGCAAGGGCTAACATCATAGTCTTAGACAGATGAGACTTCATGCCCTCTGGCTTATCTGTACCTATATGCAGGTGAGGTGTCAACTCATCAATCATCAATAAAAAAAACATACCCAACAGGAATCCTACGGCAGCTGGCACCACTGACCAACATCCAGTGTCATTCACCATCTCCATCGATGGAATCAGTAGCGACCATACCGACGCTGCTACCATTACGCCCGAAGCAAAACCGAGCAGTGTTTTTTGCAGGCGAAGTGACATCTCGTCCTTCATCAGTAAGACGAATGCTGCTCCGATCATGGTTCCCAATAACGGAATCAATAATCCTATCATTAATGTTGTCATATGTCTGTATAGTTTTTTGTGAATACCATGAACACATTTGCTCTGTTCATCTGTCGCAAAGAGTATCTTCTCCTTTTTTACAAATCAATATTCTCATGCTATTTTAGTTATTCTTGCTAAATAATCGTAATGGTTACCTTCTGCTAATACTTCAACTGCATATCCGTTTTCCTCTGCTTTCATCATCAAGGTGTCAGCATCGATATAAAGCCAGTCGAAAGGCTCTCCGATGGTGTCCTTGTATTGCATTTGGAAGCTAAGTTCACCATAATACTTCATGTCATCAGGCAGTTCAATGATACCGTCATCTGTCTCATACACGTAGCAGATGTCAGATGAATCGCACAGAACTTGACCTCCAGGAGCTAGAATCCTGTCGAGTAGTTTGAAGAAGACAGACATACGCTCCAAGGTCCCCATGATGCCTATTCCGTTCATTAGCATTAGGATGGTATCATACTGTCCCTTAAGCGTAAAGAAGTCCTGTTCAAATACCTTCTTAACACCTCGTTCCTTCATGGTCTCTACGGAATAAGGGGAGATATCTATGGCGGTTATATCTATGCCTCTATCCTGAAGTACAAGCGAATGACATCCAGAACCAGCACCCACATCAAGTGTCTTTCCTTTTGCAAGATTAAGAGCCTTTTGCTCTATCTCCGGCATCTCATCATAGCTGCGGAAGAGGGTAGGTAAAGGCAGCTCATCCTCCTCAAACATAGGGGAGAATACCTTGAGTTTCTCTGCCTTTCCTGTTTTATAATACTCGGCAATGGCTCTGCCCATTGGATCCGTTTTTCTGTTGACTTTGTCCATTATTTTTTAATAAGCATAAACTAATCCATATTTCTCGTGCAATCGATGAAGCGTTCCGTTGGCTTTCATTATTTGGATTTTGTGGTTCACCATCTGTAGCAGATCCTCCTTATCTTTCTGCATCAGCACGCCAATCTCGCCATGTGTGAAAGGCTCGTTCAGTAATGGTGCTGCCAGTCTGGCTTCGGTTTGTACATAATAAGGGGCTTCTGTAATCTCTGTAATCATTACATCGGCCTCTCCTTCTGCTACCAGTGAGGGGATTTCTTCGTTCTTCGGATGAACGATAATGGTGGCATGAGTGAGGTTATCATTGGCAAACTGCTCATTCAAACCACCTGGATTTACCATCACACGCACCTCTGGCTTGTCGATGTCGGTCAAAGAGCGGAAATGACCTGCCTCTGATGAACGACAAAGGATGGTCTTACCATTAGCCAGATAACCTTCACTCATCAGCATAGTCTCACGCCGGGTATCAGTAATGGTAATGCCCCCTATGGCAATGTCGAATATCTGAGGTTCTGCCAAGACATCGTCTGTCAGTGTTGGCCATGAGGTTTGCACAAATACTGCTTCCACGCCTAAGTAACTAGCAATCTCTTTGGCTATTTCTATTCCAAAGCCCCAATATTCCCCATCACTTTTACGGAAAGACAGCGGACGATAGTCACCGGTAGTTCCAACAAGTATTGTGCCTCTTTCGACAATCTCTGCTACTTTACCATCAATCGGAATTCCCGAGTTGGTAGAAAGAATGAAAACAGAAAGTTGGCCGTTCTCTTTTCCAAATTGAATAGCCTTTTTAAGCGATGTTTCAGGGAAGAGCTTTGTACTGTCAAAGTAATATAGTCCATTTTCACTATTCAGCCAACCTCCTACAAAACCATCGTGCTTGAGGGCATGACTGACAACTTTGTCGAGCTGGTTGCGTGAATGGCTATTCTTCGTTTCTGCGTAACTGACAGCTATACCTCCTGTCGGCTTGGTCATCGTGCAGATGTCGAGGGTGAATCCGTCCGGATGGCTCTGGGCGAAAGCCCAAACAGTGTCAGCAATAATCGATACACTATCCTTTTCTGCAGAAATATATCTGTTCGAACATGCCGAAATAACCATTGCACTGCAGAGGGTCAGGATTAGGGAAAGCCTCCAATACTTTGGTGTCTCTTTATTCATAGGGTGGTTGTTTGTTTTTAAGCCCTTCTTGGCATAAGCAATATTTTACTTTATTCTACACGCATATCTTTTTTCTCTACAATATTCTATAGACTGCAAATAATAATCGTTTCATTTTCTCTAATCTCCTTCCTTTTTTGCAAATATAGTGTTTCTTTTTGATTGCTACAACAAAATAGAGAATAGTTGCTATAACTAACATCTGTTACATTCTTTAGCTAGTTAATTGGATAAATCAATCATATGTCGCGTTCTGCAGACGGTGCTTCGAATAGCATCAAGCAACCCGCCTTAACTCAATTAAGCTTACTTCCAATAGTATTTTCTTCATCCAGATCTTTAACATGTTTTAAGAAATTGGACACCTTTAGTTTTGTATTTTTCAGCTATATTTGTAACGTATATAAATTGTAAACATTCAAGCAGATGATTAAGGAAATAGAGAAATCCATCGTCTTACACTGGAAACAACCTGCACTAACTGATTTCGAAGCTGATACCTATCTTTATGCAGACGTAGCCAAATTGATAGTCCAACTTCACGCAATATTTCGAAATGCTGGCATCCAACGTGGTGATAAAATAGCTCTCTGTGGTACCAACTGTGCCCGTTGGGGAATTGCCTTCCTCGCTACCGTTACCTATGGTGCCGTAGTGGTTCCAATATTGCCCGATTTTCAATCTGAGCAGATTCATCATATTGTCAACCATAGTGAGTCGCGCATTCTTTTCGTCTCCGACCAGATACTGAAGCGCATAGAGCCTGCGCAGATGCCTGATCTCTTTGCCATTCTTAATCTAAAAGATTTTGCTACCATAAGTGGATCCACAGTTGTCTCTAATATTAATTCTTCTCCAGTTGACAATGCCCCTCTCTCTCCTGATCAGCTGTTTTTCCAACCTGAATCATCCGAAAACGACCTGATGATGATCAACTATACCAGTGGTACTACGGGATTCTCTAAAGGTGTTATGTTGCCTTATCGTGCATTCGACAGCAATTATGAATTTTGCAAAATAGAACTGGCCCCTTCGACAGTCAACGGCAACGTACTCAGCATGCTCCCCATGGCCCATATGTATGGTCTTATGTTTGAGTTTCTTTTTGAGTTCCTCAATGGTTGTCATACATTCTTCCTTACCCAGATGCCTACGCCACAGGTGTTAGCTTCTGCCTTTCAGACCGTCAAGCCTCACCTTGTGGTGGCTGTGCCCCTCATCATCGAGAAAATTACGAGAAAGCAGATTATGAAGAAAGTTATGTCCAGCAAGGCTTCCAAAATCATGAATTGGCCCCTCATCGGTTTCTTTGTAAAACGTATGGTAAGGAAACAGGTGCTTAAGGCTTTTGGTGGCAATATGTTCGAATGTGTTGTTGGTGGTGCTGCCCTCAATCAAGAAGTGGAAAATTTCCTCCTTAGCTTTAACTTCCCTCTCACAGTAGGTTATGGTGCTACGGAGTGTGCTCCCATTATTGCCTATTCGAACTGGAAAACCTTTGTTCCCGGTTCCTGTGGTAGGGCTGTTGTCAATATGGAGATAAAGATTGACAGTGACGATCCGCAACACACCCCTGGAGAGATACTTACACGTGGTAAGAATGTCATGCTTGGCTACTATAAGAACCCTGAGGCCACAGCCGAAGTCCTTGATACCGATGGCTGGTATCACACAGGTGACCTTGGCATCCTTGATGCTAAGGGCAATCTTTTCATCAAAGGCCGTAAAAAGAACATGATTCTTGGACCTAATGGACAAAATATCTATCCAGAAGAGATAGAAGACAAACTGAATTCTATGTTGATGGTCAGTGAGAGTATCGTTCTGCAAAACAACAATCATTTAGTGGCACTTGTCCATCCCGATTACGAGGAAGCAAATTTGTTCCACCTCACCGATGATAACATCAGAAACATCATGCAGTTGAACATAAAGGAGCTGAACGAACAACTTCCAGCCTACGAGCACATCCAGGCTGTACAAATACAGAAAGAGGAATTTCAGAAAACTCCAAAGAAAAGCATCAAGCGCTATTTATATATGTAGCTGTATCCAACCCAGCTGTTATGGATATTTGTATCGGCAGACTGTATAGACAAACCCCTTGTCTTTTCGTACTATCGTGTTGAACATGAGACGTTCCAGTGTATCTTGTTTGAATAGTGATGGAAGGTCGTCATTGATACCTTCTCCTGTCAGTTTCAAGGTTGCCTCTTTTTTTGTCCACAGCTTTGTAAACTCAACACATGGGTCAGGCGAGGAGACGATTGACTCCACTTCGCTGTCGTTATAGCAGAAATGGCAAAGGTCAATGTCGAGTTTCTCCTCAATTTCTTCTATATCACATCCTATGGGATGATTGTCAATGACACACATCACACCTTGCCTGCAATGACTAAGGTTAAAGTGAATATCAGGATAATCCCTTAGTACAGGCTTGTCATGCATGACATACTTGAATTTCGGGTTATCATCAATTCCGTATATCAATTTCAAACCTTGTTTGAGAAGAAGATATGCTTTGGCACAAAGCACCTGGTCAATCAGGAAGCGATATGAAAGAACTTTCTTCTGCCTCCATTGAGGAAGCAGAAGAAGATACTGGTTAAGTTCCTCTTGTGTTACGTCTTGTGGATGGTCAAACACCTGAAGATACATGAAACTCTAAGGTTATATGTTACTTATAGAAGTCGAGGATACGTTGGCGGATAAGATATTCGTACTTTGCCTGCACCGCATTCTGCTGGGCTTTAAAGTATTTCTGGCGAGCCTGTAGCAAGTCGAAGATGCTTGAGCGCCCCTCGGTGTAGCGTATTTCCTCATATTCCACACTAATGCGGCTGGCTTCGCATGACTTTTCTGACGATAATTGTTTCTGTCTAGCCACGTTGGCATTGTAATATGCCGTTTCAATGTCTTTACGCAGTGTCAACTTGGCATCCTCCAGGGCAAGTTTTTTATTGAGTATTTCATTGGCGGCCTGTTTCACTTTGTTACGTGTCTGAAAGCGGTTGAAGATGGGGTAGGCGATTTGCAATCCAATAATTTCACCTCGATTATTGTCAAGTTGATGCCAGAAGCTACCTAGTTGTATGTCTTTGTTGTTGAATACAGTGTAGGCTGCGGTGCCTATGCTACCATATAGGTTGACTTGTGGATAGTAGTCGCCTTTCTTCACCTTCAGTTGAAATTCGCTTTGGCGGATGCCAGCCTGAGCAGACATAATGGTAGGCCAACTGTCAACTGTGTCATCATAAATGCTCTGTGGCATTTGGATCGTGCTGTCGGTCACTGATGACAACGCCTGTTCATCATCCACGATGCGGAAATCCTGAGTGTCGGGTATGTTCAAGGCATGTGCCAATGTCAGCAGTGCTAAGATGTACTGTCCCTCATCGTTCACCAGTGTATGTTCATCGCTGGCCAACTGTGCCTCGGCATCGGCCTGTTCGCTGCGAGGTCGCTTGCCCTCTTTCACCAGTATGGTAGCCCGTTGCACCATTTCACGACTGGTTTCCACTTGTTTGCGTGATACTTCGGTCATACCTTTGTAATAAAGGCATTGCAGGTAGTAGGATGCCACCTGAATAGATATGTCTTTCTTCGCAGCTTCCAAGTCGGCGGTGGCTGACACCAGCGAAAATTCATCTGCCTTAATCTGGTTCCTGATTTTGAAACCGTCGAAAACGGGCATGGTCGTGTTGATGATGGCTTGGGTTGCAGATCCGCTGCCAGAAAAGGAGAGGTTGCTTCCACTTGATGCTGCTATCGGATTTTCAAATCCGTACAAATGTTGCAACCTTAGGTTCAAGTCAGGTAGCCATGCATTTTTCGATGTGTTGAGTGTAATGCCACGTTGGCTGACTTCCATAGCCCGCTGTTGGACGTTGATGTTGTGGCTGATAGCATAATCAATGCATTGCTGTAAGCTCCATTCCTCTTGGGCTAAGCATGTTGAGAGGTGAAAAAAGAAAGTTGAGAGGTGGAGACAAACTGTTACGAGTATGCCCCTTCTTATCAAGTTCCTGTTATTATTTGTCTTGTATCTCATAGTCTTTATTTTTTACGTCCGCGTAGTTTCATGTTTTTATCAACCCCACTCTTAATGACCACGAATAGTCCGTCGCTGATACCCAATTCGACAGGTATGCGCTTGAACTGCTGCTTTTCTTCGTTACTTTCTTTACTTGTGAGTTGATAAACATAGGGCTTTTGGTCTTCGAAGACGATAGCGCTCTCATCTACGGCAAGCGCATCCTTTGCCTCAGCAACGACAATGTCTGCATTGGCACTGTAGCCAGAACGTATATTGATACCATTGGGAACGCTGACACCAGCACTGATTTCAAAAACTTTCGCTCCGTTTTGATCAGTGCCTACAGGTGCGATGTACTCCAAGTTGGCTGTTAGGCTTTCGTCGGGTTTTGCTCCGATGGTAACCTTGGTTTCCATGCCTAAGCGCAATTGGTCAACGGAAGTCTCGTCGATGTTCCCCTTGAAGACGATGTTGCTCATGTTGCCAACAGTGGCTATGGTTGTACCTTCTGAAAACAATGAAGATCCACTGACCGATGTTCCCACTTTAACGGGTACGTTGAGTACAATACCGTCCATGGTAGAGCGCACCTCAGTAGTATTGACGGTGGCTGAACGCTTGCTGGATCCTTTGGTGATAACGTCAACAGCATATTGGGCGGCTATGAGAGCCTCTTCTGCCTTGGCCAGTTCACTTTGCTTACTCTCGTTCTCCTCTTGGCTTACTACACCCTTGTCAAAGAGTGCTTGGCTACGACGTGCCTCACGTTCTGTCTCTTCCAGTGTAATACGGGCACTCTCTACTTTGCTCTGTGCATCGTTAAGTTGGCTCATGTCTGGAATTACTTTCAACACAGCAACGAGGTCTCCCTTGTTGACTTTATCACCAACCTTGACTCTCAGTTCACTGATGGTACCTGTCACTTGAGGCTTGAGATCTACTTGCTCCCGGGCCTCAATGGTACCTGTAGCAACACATATTTGCTGTATGGTACGTTGTTCAGGAGTCAGCAGTTCATAAACATCTGGCTTGGGTTGTGACTGAACCCATAGGAAGTAAAAAGTGTAACCTACAAAGCACACCAGTAATATCCATAGTGCTTTTTTGAAAATGTTCTTAGAGTTCTTCATATTCATTATTTTATTCTTTTTTTTATGTTATTCTTCACGTAGGGCCTCAATAGCTTTCACCTTCAAGGCTCGTTTCGTGGGATAATATCCTGCAAGTAGTCCCCCAATGACTAGTATGACAAGGGCAGAGATTGTAGGAATGATTGTTATCATTGGGTGTTCAATGAGCGTCATCGAGGATCCATCACCTCCAGACATAAATATGTCTATTGCGTAAAGACACCATACTCCCGCCACTATACCGGCTATTCCAGCTGTCAACGTGAGTGTTAGGCTCTCCATCATAATTTGCTGGATAATCTTAGATGGCATAGCCCCCAAAGCACGCCTGATGCCTATTTCTTGTGTGCGCTCCTTGATGGTAACTATCATGATATTAGTGATGCCAATAAGTCCTGCAGCGAGCGTACCAATACCTATAATCCAGATTAGGATGGTGAGACCCAGTTCCAGCCCGAGGAAACTTGATAGTGCAGCCTTAAGACTGAAAACATCCAAGGCATTGTCGTCAGTAGGAGCGATGTGGTGCCTCTCCTTGATGGTGTTGACAATGAGATTCTCATCGTTTTCAATAGGATACTGTGGAAGATTGGTAATGGAAAGGAAGTTGTATTCTCCGCGTCGGTTCATCACATCCTGCTCAGTTGTTATGGGAAGTATGACTGACTCTGTGGGATTGCCGCCCAGTGCGATGTTGTCGTTAGTACGTTTGATGACTCCCACCACTGTATGTATGACACCTGCCACAGTGACACGTTTCATCAATGGCGAATCATCTCCAAATAGCACTTTGGCTACCTGAGAGCCCAAAAGACATACCTTTCGATGCTGCTCAACGTCAAGCTGGTTGATATACCGTCCTTCTACCACACGCTGTGGCACCACTTTCATATATTCAGGTGTGATACCAATAAGTCCGTTTGTACTTGAAATGGCGTTATATCTCACTTCGATGCCGTCGTCAGCGTTCACTGTCATCAGCTCATCAACTCGTCCAGTCATTTTTCCCGTCAACGATCTGACATCATCGCTATTGAACATCCATATCCGGTCGCGATCATATCCTTGATAGGGTTCAGTAGTGTTATTGGGGAAGAGGAATACTGTGTTCGATTCGAGGCTTGTAAGTTGTCCAATAATGCCATTGTCGAATCCAAATCCGCAACCTACAAGGAGTATGAGCATGAAGATTCCCCAGAACACACCGAACATAGTCATCAGGCTACGCATCTTCTGCTGATTAATGGAGATGAGTATTTCATTCCATAAGTCATTGTCAAATATTTCAAATTTATATTTCATCAATGATAGGATATTTAAGATATTCCCGCAAGTGCGTCCACAAGTTTAACTGTTGTTGCCTTCTTTGCTGGTATGTAGCCTGCAATCAGTCCACATACAATCATAATGGCGTTGGCAATAAGCACAATAGAGAGGTCAACCGTAGGGTTGGAGAAGATGGTGTTATTTGTACCAAGAAATGTCTCAGAAAGAATCTTAAGAATTTGTGTCAAACCAACACCGATTAGCATTCCTATGTATCCGAAGATGACAGTGATAACTACAGACTCTAACAAAACCAGCCTGATAATCTGACCCGAAGATGCTCCCATAGCTTTGCGTACTCCCAGTTCCTTGATACGTTCCTTGACGGAGATTAACATGATATTACTGATGCCTACCACACCAATACAGAGTGTGGCCAGACCAATTATCCAGATGAAGGTGCGCAAGGCTCCCAATACATTGCGAATCTGAAGGAAATACTCAAAATCTCCAGTTATCTTTACAGCTTTTTCGTCCTTAGGCGAGAACCCTTTTATATCTGCAAAGAATGAACGAAGTGACTTGATGAAAGTTTCATTTGCTTCAATCGTATTGAGACCCTCTGCAATAATACTGATGTCTGACAGTGTATTGTCGTGACAGAATAGAGTACGAACTGTAGAAAGTGGAGCATAGAGGCACTTCTCCTCGTCATTTCTGCGAATGGACGTAGCTACTCCCACAACCAGAAAACTGTTGCCAAGCACATTGATACGCTTGCCCACAGCAGGCTCGT
>Ga0265298_10004395_pt1 | contig 18050 bp, 4 predicted proteins | sample AusTroGonzalo_MG_3_FD_193486 | JGI IMG/M metagenome (GOLD analysis project Ga0265298, IMG submission 193486) | Bovine rumen microbial communities from tropical cattle in Woodstock, Queensland, Australia - Gonzalo_01 | ecosystem: Host-associated > Mammals > Digestive system > Stomach > Rumen ... | reverse complement strand
CTTGCCCAGATAGCGGATAGCAGCCTGCTTCTCCTTTGACAGTGCTGTCTGATATTGTCCCACATATTCCGTCAATTCGTAAGCCTGACTATTGTTACCACTATTCTGCGTAGCAGTCCAGTAGTCACCCTGCGGTAGGAAGATACTCTTGTCAGTATAGCCAAGCTTATTGCTTGTCACACGGAAGCCCTTCACGCCGTTCAGCGTTTCCTCCGTCCATATCAGAGTCAACAACTCGTCCAGATCGGCCTGAGTCGGCATACGTGTATCCTCAATCTTCAGTGCTGCCACATCATACTTCGTGTTAGCGCTGATGTCGGCACCGATGTCGGCATAACCTGTATTCGGGTTGTAATACGGATAGTCCTGCTGGGTATAAGTACTACGCTTGTTCGTATCACCCCAAGCATAATTGTCACCCGTGTCAGAAGCAACCGTAGAACCGATATTGACATTCGCCCACTTCACACCGGAATTCAGTCCGAGGTCAACGAAGTCGATACCGACCTCCTTCGCGTCAGACGGATCAACGAGGTAGTCTTTACCTTTATATCTGATGTATGCGCGATAATAGTAAGTGCCAATCGGCAGATTATCCATCTTAGCTGCATAATCGGATGTATTGATACTGTCTGCAATACATATTATCGGTTTACCATCTGCATAGTGACTGACTGTCTCACGGGTAACATTCGGTGTAGTACCCACGAAGAAGCCACGCTCGTTGATATCTTCCGGACTATCCGGATTACAGATTAATGTCGCAAAGAGTCTGTTGTCTGCATAGCCGGCACGCCAGTTGGTACTGTCAGTACGCAGATAAGCGGTCTTAGTATCTTCAAAGGTCAGGTTCGACTGCGAGATGGCACGCATACCCCACTCGTCAGGATCGGTAGAGTTCAGGTAAATAAAGTGTGTAGGCTCAGCCTTGCTAATCACCTTATAAACCTTCGTTCCATAAATCGTGGTATCCCTCCACTCATAATGCTCTTCATCCAAGAGCTGAGCTTTCTCAGCATCAGAAGGAATATGCCACAATCCACCAAACTCGGCGTATGCAGGATCCTTACCATAATACTTACCTATCGGCGTACCGTTCAGACCGATTTCCTCGGGCGATGCGGCATCGACATTGATGTTCGCCCACGACAGGCCCTGATCCATATTCACAGGATCGAATCCGAACTGCTTGGAGTCACCATACCAATATTCATGGCCGTCAGTGACATAAGCACGGTAATACCATGTACCATCATTGTGCTTGTTGCCAGCCCATTGGCCATTACCCTGGTATTCTCCTCTATAGACAGCCACATAGTCACCGCTACCAATCGTTGAAGGATGAGCATCGATGGCTTCTATCGTTTTGTTTTGTATTAATTCAGTACTGTATGTAGCATTAGGAGTCTGACTGATCAGGAATCCAGCCTCATAACCTTCAGGCAACTTGTTCTCGTCGAACAGGATGACGGCATAGAAGCTGACGGAGTCATTCTTATAACGCCAGTCGGTAGCATCCGTGCGCATGTAGAAGCGGTCTGCCCTATTCGTTGATGCTACAGGACGGATGGAATTACCACGATAACGGTAACTCTCATTGAACGCACCCTGCACGCTTCTGCCATTGACTGAGTCGATGAAGAGTACCTCGCGTGCCTTCTTGTAGTCCGACGAACGGTTACTACTCCAGTAGTATCCACGATGGGCTACCTCATTGTCATGATTATTGGGAGAAGAACCGTCTTCATTGGTTTCCAGGTCGTAGTTGGCATCACGCTCCTTCGGATTATAATAGTTAGCCGGCAGGAAGATGCTGTTATTGTTAGGACCGGTTACGCGATAACCCGGAATATGAGACATGGTATCCGGCGTCCACGTACACTTGGTGATCAGCTCGTTCCATTCCTCATCACCGGCCATACGCCAGCGGCCGCCCAACTGCTTGTTGGCCACGTCGGTAGTGTCGTTACCACTGATGTTGTTACCCAGATCACGGAAGTTTCCGGTCTGCGATGTATAGTACCTATAGCCATCGAGCGTGAAGATGTCCTTTGTCGTGGTCTCACCCCAGGCATAATAGTCACCATGGTCTTTCTGCTTCCAAGCACCCATGTTCACATTAGCCCACTTCGTACCTGACTGCAGACCGAGATCCACCATCACGATACCGAACTCCTTGACCTCGCCATAGTATGTCTTTCCATTAACCGTAAGGAAGGCACGGAAGTAATACATCCGGTTATTGTCAAGCGGCGTCAGGGTCTTGCTGAAGAGACCAAGCTGGGAAGTATTCGTCTGGATGGTATAGGTTTCTACACCAGCGCCACCCATCACCAGGTTCTTATCACTTGCACCTACAACGAAACCATAGGTACCCTTTACCTCATTGGTCAGACCGAGTACGCAACCATAAATAGTCGCAGCCTTTGCACCAGCCACCCAGTTGGTACGCTCAGTCATGATACTGAGCTTTCTGCCCGTAGGCAGGTTTACGTTGATGTGGGCCATCGGACGTACGAAGTGTCCGTGGTAACGGTAGTGATACTTCATCAAGCGCTTGGCATCAACATCATTGCTTGCACCAACTTGTATGCCATATGCATTACGCTCACGAGGCGCACGTGACGAGGTCCACAAGGGGCCGTAATCAAATGGGCCATATCGGTCATGGTAACCGCTAATCGTATATTCGGTACAAGCTGCAGCACTGACAAAGATACTGTCGCCAGTTTTCTTGCTCTTCACCTTGTAACCGGATACATACTCTCCAAAGTTACCCTTACTGCTGAACTTTTCCCAGACACAGCTATCGACGAGCATCTGCAGGTCTTCCTCTGAAGGCATTGACCACAGGGCGCCACGTCCTCCATAGGTATTAGTATCCCAGGTATAGTTCCATCTCAGGTGTGCCACATCGTGTTTAGAACCCTTGATTTCATTACCCAGGTTGTTATACTCATCGTCACCCGTAGAATAATAGTATGGGTAATTCTCGAAGGTGAATGCGCGACCATTATTATTGGCAATGGTATCACCCCATGAATACTGATGGCTGCTATCCTCTGCAAAGCGGGAGCCGACATTGATGCTGGCCCACTTCATGGGCAGACCCAAGTCGACGAATCTCAGACCATAGTGGTTGGTATGCTTTCCAAAGAGATAATGGTCGTTGTAGTAAATAAATGCCCTGTAGAAATAGGTCGTATCCTGGTCATAGGGAACCGTCACCTCAAAACCACCATTGACAGCATGGCCTAAGTCATAGAAATAGGTTGAATCACCCTCATAGATGACTTTCTTTCTAAAGACACCTGGCAAGACTTCTTCGGTCGTAGTAACGGCATTCACTACTGCCGCAGGAACATCGGGTCCCAAGTCGTCTCGGAAGCCAACAACAATACCTACACGGGCTTTCTTGGCTAATTCCTCCATGTCATGGAACTCACCTTCTTGCTGACCATCACCAATGTTATCATCACTGTTGAAACCGATAACGCTACCTCTGAGTTTGGCCGTGGTCTTACCGACCTCCCATGTCACGTCGCCTGTCTCAATGTTCGGCTGACGCACGAACTTGATGGAACGACCGTAGTAGTATTCCTCGCCAATCTTCACGTATGCACGTACCCAGTAGGTGGTATCCACCTTGAAGAGATTGATGTTCTTGCGTGCATTAAAGAGGATAGAGTCGTTATGAATACCATCCTGCGGGAAGTCGTACTTCTGGAAATGACGGCCTTCACCCAGATGAGTAACCAGCGAATCGGAACCGATGATGAAACCTGCATACTTAATGTAGTGCGGACCATCACCATAATTATCAACATTGTATGGATCCTCACCCCAGCGCTGCTGAGTAGCACCGATAAAGGTGCCCCAGAATGACACATAATCCACCTGACTGTGTATCTGGGCATCATTGGTACGAATCAGCAGTTCATCCTTCTTCTCATTGTTCAAGATAATGTTGCTCTCCCAGATAGGACGCTCGAAATCTACACCATTACAACCATGAGAATGATTATACACAGCGCCTATCGAGGGCTTCTGACGATCCGACGCCGTTTCATTGCTCTTAGTAATGATCATGTAATTGTAGTCCAATGAGTAATCGACATTTGACTCCTTGAGCGCATTACCCTGATAATATTTCTGCGAGTGGCGGAAGAAGATGCTCTTACCGTTCGCACCTGTTGCACGGACGCCTGGCTGACCGAAAATGGTATCTGCCGACCAAGTACAGTTGTCAATCAGTTCCCGGGCCTCTGATCCATAAGGCATACGATAGACATTGTGCCACTTGATCTGTGCCCAGTCATCGGGATCGCCGGAGCCCTTGACACCACGACTACCTGAGCCGGCTGTACGATAAGGCATATTATTCTGTCCAATGCCCCAGCTTTCGTTGAGGGCACCTGTTGACATACCTTGCAACGGGTTGCTACCACCCACATTGATGCTTGCCCACTTCTTGCCAGAAGGCAGTCCGAGATCGACGAGCTCGTAACCGAAGAGGTTGACATCACCGTAGTGGTACTTACCATTATAATATACGTAGAGACGATAGTAATACGTCGTGTCCTTCGGCAGGGTGAATGTAGTCTGGATGGGACCACCCCTGCTACCGTCGAAATTCTGCAACTGGTCGGTCAGGTTGAAATCCTGCAGCAAGTCGCTGTCCGTAGCCTTCAGATCACGCTTGTAGCTAACGATGAGACCTGCCTTGAATCCAGCTGACGAAGCCTCTGCGGGCATGATACCCTGTACCAGTCCGTTGATGGTAGCTTGAGTCGCGTACATCTGCCACTTGACATCCTTGGTGTAGTGGTCTGCCAGATGGAACGAGTCTGCATCAGCATAGTAGTACTGGTCATCCTTCGTCGTATGGAGGAAGAAGCGATAGAAGTAGGTCTTGTCACTTTCCAGTTTCTTGCCATTATTCTCCAAGGAATTGTCAAGTACCACGAAATACTGCGAGGCGTTACGCAACTGTTGTGCCACCTTAAACGTGCAGTTGTCCTTCGTGATGTTATTCTTCTCAGCATCGGTACAGTCGCTGATGACGAAGCCCAAGTCATAGGCATCGCTCGCCATCGGATAGTTGATACGATAGGTACCCTGCAGGCTGACTGCCGTGCGGTAGTTCAGATAGGCCACCGTATCGGTCTTGAGGTATGCCAGTGTATCATCACGCAACTTGTCGGCACCCTTCGTCAACGGCAGGTTGTAGCGGGCAATAGGACGTACACCGAAACCATGGTAGAACTCACCCCAACTCAGGTCACTATAATCACCTGGAGCATCGAAGCTCTTTCCTTCAGGTGTCAGCTTCACCATCATAATGGAGTCTGCCACATGATAGAAACCTCTCGAGTCCCTATTGGTAATACCGTCTTCCCATTCTATTCTATGACCATCTTTGTCATTACGATGACTGAATGAAGACCACTTATGTCCCTTGAACGGCAGGAAGAGGGTATTTCCGTTCGGACCCGTAACACGCCATCCGGGCACACCGAAGACGGTTTCCTTCTTCCATCCGCAGACTTCCTGCAGTTCCTTCCACTCCTCAGTGTTCGGCTCTACAAAGAGGTCGCCGTATTGATTGTTCGGAATGTACTTCTCTGTATTTCCAAACAGCGGGTTGCTATTCTGCCAGTTCATATAGGCAGCATCGTTCTTGGTACCACTAAAGTGCTTCCAATATATATTACCATCATAACCGGAACAGTTCGACAATTCACGGATAGCACCACGATACGGTACTTCGTATGTTGTGCCACCACCAGAGTTTGGCACATTCAAGGTGATGATCTTCCTTGAATCTGTCATAAAGTGGTCATAGTACGTATCACTCGTTGGATTGCAACGATAATACCTCAACGTATCCACCACATAGGTATTATAGCAGTAATGTCCCTCTCCAACAACCGTCCACTTGTGACTATTATAATCGTACTGAGCACTCCTCTTATTTGACGGCTCACCCAATGAGAAGTAGTCGTGATCATCCTCCGGATAAGCAGCACCTACAGAGATATTAGCCCACAGGCGTTTGCTGGGCAGACCAAGATCGACATAGTCAAGACCGAACTGACGAGCCTTACTATAGCGAATCATGCCGTCACTGACCACGTATGCGCGTACCCAATAGACGGTATCCTTCGGTACATTCATCTGGACGCGGTAGGTTGAGTCAGTGATTTCCTCGTTCTCCTTATACGGATATTCCCAGAGTGTCTCATAGTTATATAACGAAATATTGGCACTGTCACCCACGATGAAACCAAGCTTAGTACCCGTCTCACTATTAAGGTCAAGATCACCACCATCCTGAACAAGCTTCTCCAGTTTCGGTTTGCTGATGAATACGGTACCGTCAAGCTTACAGCCTAAAACAGCCTTGTTCTCGTGAACCTCCCAGAAGATACTGTCGATCTCGATGGTCAGCGGCGAAAGCTTCTTGGGTACACCATAGAAGATTTCTTTCTGATCAGTTCCATTCTTTTTATATATAATGTACGCGCGATACCAGTAGTCTTTATCGGATCGCAAGGTGTCGCGAACTTCCTTTGTCAAAGGTACGCTATAGAGGCCGTTGAAGCGTCCTTCATTCGAATGGCCTGCCAAAGTAGTGGTATCGGGCATAATACCACAGGGCGTGTCAGACAGTTCTCCGCCCTTATAGTCGTGAATGACAAAACCACGGGTAATTTCGTAGCCCTCCTTGATTTCCGGAGTAATACCGAGCGAACGTCCCCAGAACGTCATTACGCCACGGTTTACCGTACTTCTCGACATCGTATCAGTCTGGATAAACAGCAGAGAGCCATCTTCCAAGTGGCCGTTGGTCTGCAAGACTGGACGCACCCTGAGTTTATTGGTAATATCATAAAGGCTCAGCCCCTTGCCATTACCATTATAGTATGCCTGGGCTCCATCACGTTGGGAAGTCCATATATTTTTATAGTCATACGTATCATATGAATATTCGTAATGGTCATCGGGCACAAACATATAGTCACCATTCGGTCCATCGACCTTGAGCACCTGTCGTCCGAAACGCTCCATGTAGGTAAAGTCACAGTTTTGAAGCATCTCCTCCATCTGCTCCTTAGACGGCATAGTAAATACCCATCCGTTCTCACCATACCACTTGCGGAATACAATGTCATGCGTGGTACCACCAATCTCAGTAATCACAGGATCCTCCAACGGGCCTCCACTGTTCCAAACATACGTAGAGTCTTTGTCCTCGGGGAACTGTGCCTCCACGTTGAGCGAAGCCCAACGGGTCTCTACACCTACACCTGTACCCAGATCGATGGTATCGAGCGGCTGCATCACCGTCACCTCAGGAGCATAGGCAAAGGTTGTGTCTGTTACCAAGCCGTCCTTGTTCTTATTGAACGTAGCAAAGACGGCACGTACAAAGTAGTATTTCTTTTTCAGGTCAGGAAGCTTGGCGCTGAAGGTCATGTCAGGACGGATGGCTCCATTGGCATTGACACCGTTATCGGCCAGTATCAGCTTACTGTTCTTGATGGTCAGGTTCTTATAAATAGAATCGGCCGGAGAGAACCAAGCCTGGTATTGCCATCCACTTTCATTGTAGGTTCTCTTCTCGAAGAAATCGTCCTTTTTATCGAACTCCTGTACCACAAAGCCCACCTTACCGGCAACTTCGGTGCTCACACCGACCACGTAACCGTTAATGGTAGCTTCCTTCTCGTTAACCACCCACTTGATGCTGTCGGTATGCGGGAAAAAGCCCTTAATCTGTGTAGCCTTCGAGGCGTAGTAGTAGTCAAATTCTCCGGTTACCTTATTCCACATACGGAAGTACTCACGCACAAAGTATTTCTTTTCTTTGTCCAGGTAACCCAAGAAGTACTTACCGCTCAACTCTACAGAGATATTGGAAGGCTCCTGATTATTCAGATCAACAAACGGACTGACACCCACATTGTTGGCAGCCGCAATCTTTACATGAATATTGTTGTCAAAATCGGTAGTTGTGTGTTCTCCCTTAAAGAACAAAGAATCATGCCATTCCTTATCCCTCATGGGGTCATAATACAGGGTAGCCGAGTCTGTTCCAAAGATGAAACCAGTCTCCTGCAACTGTACGACGGTAGAGGCTTTCGGCCAAGGACGGGCAGAACGCACCATACCGTTGATGGTGAAATTACCCTTTTTCTTAGTAGATTCCTGTTCACCAATATGACGAAGCAGCATGAGCGAACCATCATAGTCGGTATTACTCTTCAGGTAGCTGCTGTATTCTATCACACCACGGGCATAACCCGGCTGATAGAATTCCGTATAGTTTTGGAAGACCGTTGAGTCGGAACGTTGTTTGGAGATACCGAGAATAGGAATCTTACGATAGACAATGTGTGCGCCCCAAGTAGCATCTTTTATCCAATAATAGAAGTCATTGATATCCTTTGAACGGTCAACAGACCAGTAATTGCTGGACAAGTCACTCACCGGTAAGAAAATACGTTTTCCGCTGGGACCAGTGATCAATGCACCTTCCGTACCATTATATTCCCTCCACTCGGTCTTACAGTATTTCAATAGTGTGTCTATCTCTGAGTTTTGTGGCAATCGCCAGCAGCCAACTACATTATTGTTCTTCATACCCCATCGCTGGAAGGCAGCATCGCCCGCACCCTCCTTATCCGCACTTGTACGCGGAACGAACTCTTGCTTGATGGCTTTTGCCACTATGTTTGTATGGGATTGGCCACCCACATCGTATGAGTTCTTGGTTGTAGATTCACCGTATGCGAAGGCACCACCATAGTAAGAAACAGGACCACGCTCAAAGTAGGCCTCCACATTACGGAAGGCATACTTGATGTCACCCAGACCCAAATCGACGATAGAGAAGAGCGTGTCAGGAATCTGCGCATCCACCGTATAGAACGTATTAGGCCTCAATTCCGACAAATGGTAACTTCGCACATAGACTGTGTCTATCAGACTCAGGGTGTCTCTCACATGAAAAATCAAATCAAATTTTACATCCTTCTGAGGCGCCACCACCATGTAGGCAGCCGTTGAGTCTTGCGAGTGCTCCAAAGAACGCGGAGTGTGCTTCCAGCCAGTGTCTTCGAAGAAAGGCGTCGCCAACGTAATGGTGTCACTCAATGTCCCCTCATCATATTTATCCAGATGAATACCTTCACGATCAAATTCAAACACACCGGAAATAGGTTTATCTGCAATCATGATTATAGAATCCACCTTGACACTTGGCACACGTGGGTTATGCGTCAGGAAAGTGAAAAAGGCCGGATGGTGTTCCAAATTGAAAGTATAGATATCTTTCTTCTCAGGATCTTCTCCTGTCGGATCGACAGCTTGAGCATCCGCAGTCGCACAGTCACCAGAATGACCAATATGGAAAGTGCTGTTCACTTTCTCCTGCTTCTGGTGCCGCGCAATTCTTACTTTGTTCCAAGCCGGTGCGTCTTGACCAGGATAATAGATATAAATCGGTTCCATTTTGGCATGTACCTTAACGGTATCGAACCATGCATAGGTACTATCCTTTGTCATGGAATCCAAAGGCGTCTTATAAACGGGCTCATGGCCAGTCATTTTGATATAGATGGAATCGCGGTATTCCCACCTATAAATAATCTCTGCACCTGGTTTATAAGGGAAGGTACCATTGAAATAGATTCTCCTCTTGTTCGAGTCGTCCTTCCAAAGCCCGCCAAAGAGGTTCAGTACCTCCTTGGGTTCAGGCATCATCACCTGTAGGACGTCACGAATGGGATATTTCCATACTTTACCCTCGGTTGAAATCACCATAGTCACATAATCCTCATGCGCCTTGTTTTGCAAGTCAAACCTGGAATGCGTAATAGAATACAGACCATGCACCTCGATGGAATCGACGGTTCCATCGGTTTTATAGACGGTGACAAAACCGTTTCCGACAGCTGCAGAAAGCTGTAGGGTCGAAATTAAGAACAGTAAAAAAAGTACCGCTTTTTTCATATCTTGACTTTTCGTTGTTTTCTTCTATATTTATATCGGCAGAAGGACTTTTAGTCCAATCCTGCTTTAATACTCTTCAACATCAGACCAAATGTCACCACCGGAACCACGTCTGGAGGATGCACCATCTCCGTCGAAGAAACCTCCAGAAGGGGCAAGGGTTCCTCCATATTCGCCACCCGTTCCGGCTCCTCCACCGCCACTGTTATTTCCTGGGTCACCTTCTGGTATGACTTGAGATCCACTTAACAAACCACCCTCTACAGCCATCGTATAAACAACAGCTGTAGGGCAGAGATACGGTTTCTTTTCCTCTTTCATGTTAATCCTTATACTTAGATCAATCACAATATTGTATTCATTAGTAAGCTTACTATTCACAGGCTTTTGCCAACACTTATATCGTCAAGATTCTTCAAAGCATCTCCTCCTCGGAGACCTCATATATATTATACCTTATTATATATAATAATTTATATCAGAAAACCTTGCAAAGGTATAAAAAAACCTGAGGTCAAAAAGCCTTTCACTTACCCAAACAACTCAAATTTAAGACAATTTAAATGGTTTAACAACAATTAACATTACAAAATCCGATAAACGACTATTCTATGCTTGGACACTGGTTAGATTAATGGCCATCGTTTTTAGACACTAAGGGAACCGATTAGGCGGACTGTATCTGTAATCTATTTCCATATCAGCAGCATCGTTACTTGAACCAATGGAAACCTACCCTATCAGACCCAACAATATCTTTCCAAACAATCCGTAACAGAAACAACCACCGATGAAACCGTTTGTTTTTGCAACAATGCAAAAAAAAGAAACACGTTTCTTTGTTTTGTGCTCAACTTTTCGTAACTTTGCCATCCAATCGTGGAGCAACAACAAAACTAAAAACAATATCAACACATGATGAAACGTATCTTTCTGGCCGTCTGTGCTGCATGCGCTCTGACGGCAACGGCTCAACAACTGCCGTACCAAGACCCGAACCGTAGTGCTCATGAACGAGCCGTTGACTTATGCAGCCGACTGACACTGGAAGAAAAGGCCCAGCTCATGCTGGACGAGAGTCCTGCCATTCCACGATTGGGCATCAAGAAATTCTTTTGGTGGAGCGAAGCCTTGCACGGAGCAGCCAACATGGACCACGTAACGGTATTCCCTGAACCTGTAGCTATGGCCGCTGCATGGGACTCCACCTTATTATACCGTGTCTTTGACATTGCCAGCACGGAGTTCCGTGCCCAATATAACGAGCGTATGTATCGCGGTAGCGGGGAGGATGAGAAATTCCACAGTCTCAGCGTATGGACCCCGAATGTCAACATCTTCCGCGACCCCCGTTGGGGACGCGGACAGGAAACCTACGGCGAAGACCCCTACCTGACAAGCGTCATGGGACGTGCCGTGGTACGTGGTCTGCAAGGACCCGAGGATGCCAAATACCGCAAGTTGTGGGCCTGCGCCAAGCACTATGCCGTACATAGCGGCCCGGAATACACGCGTCACTCAGCCAACCTCAACAATGTATCACCCCGTGACTTCTGGGAAACCTATATGCCGGCTTTCAAAACCCTGGTACAAGATGCCAAGGTGCGTGAGGTGATGTGTGCCTACCAGCGACTGGACGATGACCCCTGCTGCGGTTCCAACCGTTTGCTGCAACAGATCCTGCGCGACGAATGGGGATTCCAGTATGTAGTGGTTAGTGACTGCGGTGCCGTCAGCGACTTCTACACCTCACACCATAGTTCCTCGACACCAACTATCGCCTCGGCCAAAGCGACTCTGGCCGGCACTGATGTGGAATGTGGCTACGACTATGCCTACAGGAGCATCCCCGAGGCCGTACACCGCGGACTCATCAGCGAGGCAGAGGTCGATAAGCACGTCATCCGCCTATTGGAAGGCCGCTTCGATCTGGGTGAAATGGACGACCCATCTGCGGTGGAATGGGCAAAAATACCCTATTCTGTCATGTCCTGCAAGGAACATGCGAAGGTTGCACTCGACATGGCCCGTCAGACCATCGTGCTGCTGCAAAACAAGAACCAGGTGCTGCCCCTGAAGAGAAATGCGGAGAAGATAGCCGTCATCGGTCCCAATGCCGACAATGCTCCCATGATGTGGGGTAACTACAACGGTATGCCGAACCACACCGTCACCATTCTGGACGGCATCAAGGCCAAGCAGAAGAAACTGTTTTATGCCGCAGGCTGTGACCTGACCTACGACAAGGTCATGGAATGCCTGTTGGCCTCAAACTGCAAGGCAGGAGGTAAGAAAGGCATGAAGGGCACCTTCTGGAATAACCGTAATATGGAGGGCAAGCCCGTCACCACCCAATACTACACCACACCGCTGGCCGTTACCACGGCAGGCATGCACAACTTCGCCCCGGGCGTACAACTGGAGGACTTCTCTGCGAAATACGAGACGGACTTCACACCGACAGAAGCCGGTGAATACGTGGTAAATGTGGAAGGATGCGGTCATTTTGAGCTCTACATTGACGGTGACCGCAAATTCATGCACCACATCTGGCGTACCACGCCCAACCGCGTCGCCATCCAGGCCGAAAAGGGGAAAAGCTATCACATCGAGGTACGCTTTGCTCATATTCACACCTATAATGCCAACTTGAAGATCAACATCGCCCGTGAACTGCCCATCGACTACCAGCAGATCATCGCACAGCTGAAGGGCATCGATAAGGTCATTTTCGTAGGCGGCATATCGCCAGCCCTCGAAGGTGAGGAGATGCCGGTGGAGATTGAAGGCTTCAAGGGCGGCGACCGTACCAGCATTGAACTGCCAAAGGTACAGCGCAACTTCCTCCGTGCACTGAAAGAAGCCGGCAAGACCGTCATCTTCGTGAACTGCTCCGGTTCTGCCATTGCCCTGTTGCCAGAGACAGAGACCTGCGACGCCATCGTACAGGCCTGGTATGCTGGACAGGAAGGCGGCACCGCCATTGCCGACGTACTCTTCGGCGACTATACTCCCAGCGGAAAGCTCCCCGTCACCTTCTACAAGAACGACAGCCAGCTGCCTGACTACGAAGACTACTCGATGAAGGGCCGCACGTATCGTTACTTTGACGACCCGCTGTATGCATTCGGCTACGGTCTGAGCTATACGACGTTTGGAGTTAGCAACGAGAAAATTGAGAAGAGAAACGACGGCAGTTTCCTGCTGACGGCCGATGTGAGCAATACCGGACAGCGCGACGGCACAGAAATCCTGCAGGTCTATATCCGCAACACAGCCGATGCAGAAGGACCACTGAAGACGTTAAGAGCCTTCCAGCGCGTCAATGTGAAAGCCGGCCAGACAGTCCGTGCCGAACTGACATTAGACCGTAAGTCCTTCGAGGGCTGGGATACCGAGACCAACACCATGTGCATCAAGCCTGGACAATATGAGGTATTCGTAGGCACCAGCTCGCGTCCCGAAGACTTGAAAACGATGACAATCCAACTATAAAACTAAATAGCATGACAAAACGACGTATTGTAACCTTTGGTGAACTGCTCTTGCGGTTCTCAAAGCCCGGTCATCTACGACTGACTCAGGGTGACATCTTCACCAGCAAATACGGCGGCAGCGAGGCGAACGTAGCTGTCAGCCTTGCCACGTTGGGTGATGACGTCTGCTACGTCAGCCGACTGCCGGAAACACCAGTAGGCCAGGCCGCCGTGATGAGCCTTCAGGCGTTAGGCGTGAACTGCCAGCACATCCTGTACGGCGGACGCCGTATCGGCACCTATTATATGGAGCCGCCTGCTGGCATGAGACCCCCCAAGGTCATCTACGACCGCGATGGATCCGCCTATTCTGAGCTCCGACCAGGCATGATTCCCTGGCGGGAGATTCTGAAGGATGCCAGTGTGCTACACGTCTCGGGCATCACCGCAGCCATCTCGCAGCAGGCCGCCGACGCCACCTTCGAAGCACTGGACATTGCCGATGAAATGGGCGTAAAAATATCATTTGACATCAACTATCGCAAGAATCTATGGAAGTACGGAGCCGACCCGCGTGAGACCATCAGCCGTATGTTGGCCCGATGCGATATGATGTTCGGCGATGCCATCGAGTTCGAATGGCTCTTCCAGCGCCAGCAACCGCCCTTCACGGCTATCGATGAGAACTTTGAGATGCAGATGGACGAATACAGCGAGTGGTTCGAAGACATCCACCGGCAGTTCCCCCGCTGCCGCGACTGGCTCATGGGAATGCGTAACATGGTGGCATCGAACCACCACACGCTGACGGCACTGCTTTGGACGGACGGCACGCTACTCCAGGCGCCCATCCACAACATTCCTGACGTAGTGGATCCTGTAGGCGTGGGCGATGCCTTCATGGCCGGTCTGCTACATGCTACCGAGGCATTCCCTAGCGACAAACAGCTACAGCTGGACTACTCGCTGGCAGCAGCGGCACTGAAGAACACCGTACCCGGCGACTTCAACCTTGCAAGCGACGAGGAAATCATGGCCGTAGTGAGCCATGCAAACGACATCCATTCACTCTACAAGGTTACCATATAATCATATCAAGAATTAAAGTATCTAAGAATTACCACAAAAAAGGCGTTCCTGTGCAGGGAACGCCTTTTATTATATAAGTATATTGGACAGGATTAGAAGTCCAGATGATCCAGTGAGTCGCTGAAGTCCTTGGGCTCGCGATTCTCTACAGGGTCATGATACTCTTCGTTGTTGTTGAACTCGGGACGAGGACGACGCTCGCCACGCTCGGGACGGGGGCCACGGTCACGGCGCTCACCACGCTCAGGGCGGGGACGACGCTCGCCACGCTCAGGACGCTCACGACGTGCAGGACGCTCAACGTAACCCTCGGGTTTCTCAATGAGCACACGGTGTGAAAGCTTATACTTACCTGTCTTCGGGTCAATCTCCAGCAGCTTCACCTGGATGTTGTCGCCTTCCTTGATGCCTGCCTCTTCGACAGTCTCCAGACGCTTCCAGTCGATTTCCGAGATGTGCAGCAGACCATCCTTGCCCGGCATAATCTCAACGAAGCAGCCGTAAGGCATGATGCTGCGTACCACACCGTCGTAGATCTCGCCCACCTCGGGAATGGCTACGATGGCCTTGATCTTTGCGAGGGCAGCGTCGATGCTCTCCTTGTTAGGACCGCTCACCTGTACCTTACCTACGCCGTCAACCTCGTCGATGGTGATGGTAGCACCGGTATCCTCCTGCATCTGCTGGATAATCTTACCGCCAGGGCCAATGACAGCACCGATGAACTCCTTGGGAATCTCAATCTGCTCGATGCGGGGAACCTGCGGCTTCAGCTCGGGACGCGGCTCGGCGATGGTGTCGGTGATGCACTTCAGGATGTGCTCACGACCAGCCTTAGCCTGCATGAGGGCCTTTTCCAGGATGTCGAACGACAGACCGTCGCACTTGATATCCATCTGCGTAGCGGTCAGACCGTCCTTTGTACCAGTGGTCTTGAAGTCCATGTCGCCCAGGTGGTCCTCGTCACCAAGGATGTCTGAGAGCACGGCATACTTCTCTTCTCCGGGGTTCTTAATCAGTCCCATGGCAATACCGCTGACGGGCTTCTTCATGGGAACACCGGCATCCATCAGTGCCAGCGTGCCGGCACATACGGTAGCCATTGACGAAGAGCCGTTAGACTCCAGGATCTGGCTTACCAGACGAACGGTATAGGGGAAGTCCTCGGGAATCTGACCCTTCAGACCACGCCATGCCAGGTGACCGTGACCAATCTCACGACGGCCTACGCCGCGCTGAGCCTTGGCCTCGCCTGTGCAGAACGGGGGGAAGTTATAGTGGAGCAGGAAGCGCTGATAGCTCTTGTCGAGCACATCGTCAACCAGCTTCTCGTCGAGTTTCGTACCCAGCGTACAGGTAGAAAGGCTCTGTGTCTCACCACGGGTGAAGATAGAGCTTCCGTGAGGCATGGGCAGGGGAGAAACCTCGCACCAGATGGGGCGGATCTCGTCAGTCTTACGACCGTCCAGACGGATACCCTCGTCGAGGATGCAACGGCGCATAGCGTCGCGCTCCACGTCGTGGTAGTAGCGGTCCATCATGGCGTACTTCTCTTCCAGCTCGTCCTCAGTGAGGTCACTGTGGGCAGCGGCATACTGCTCCTTGAAGTCGGTCAGAATCTTCTCGAAAGCCTCGGCACGTGCCTGCTTCTCGAGTGCCTGCTTGGTGATGTCGTAGGCGGGCTGGTACAGCTCCTTGTTCATCTGCTCGCGCAACTCCTCGTCGTTCACCTCGTGGTCGTACTCGCGCTTCACGTCCTTGCCCAGCTCCTTGCTCAGCTCGGTCTGCAGCTCACACATGGGCTTAATGGCAGCCATAGCAGCCTTCAGGGCACCGATCATGTCCTGCTCAGAGACTTCCTTCATCTCACCTTCTACCATCATGATGTTCTCAGCTGAAGCACCGACCATGATGTCCATGTCGGCCTCCTTCATCTGCTCGAACGTGGGGTCAATGACGTACTCGCCGTTGACGCGAGCCACGCGAACCTCGGAGATGGGGCACTCGAAGGGGATATCTGAACATGCCAGCGCTGCCGATGCTGCAAAACCTGCCAATGCATCGGGCTGGTCAACACCGTCGGCGCTGAGCAGCATTACGTTGACAAAAACTTCTGCGTGATAGTTTGAAGGGAACAACGGACGAAGCACACGGTCAACCAGACGGCTCGTCAGAATCTCGTTGTCACTGGCCTTGCCTTCGCGCTTGGTGAAACCGCCGGGGAAACGTCCGGCTGCACTGTACTGTTCACGATAATCCACCTGCAAAGGCATGAAATCTGTTCCGGGAACTGCATCTTTTGCGGCACAAACAGTAGCCAGCAGTACAGTGTTGTTCATGCGGAGAACAACGCTTCCGTCGGCCTGCTTTGCCACTTTCCCGGTCTCAATTGTGATGGTTCTTCCATCAGGCAATTGAATACTCTTTGTAATTACATTCATCTTGTTAAAACATCTAAAAAAATAAATTGCGGCCGCAAAGGTACACATAATTATATAAAGAAACGAATAATTACCAATATAATTATTGTTTTTTATGAAAATTTGAAAAGACATATACCCTTGTCGAGGAATGAGGTACTCCTAGTTGAGGAAAGAGGTATTCCTTGCCAAGCAAAGACTATGTTATTCCAGCGCAAAGAGTACCTCTTTACTCAGCAAAGGCATATGTCTTTACTCAACGGGGATATATGTCTTTACTTGACAAGGACATATATCTTTGCTTGACAAGGACATATATCTTTGCTCGACGAGGACATATATTTTTACGCAGCGAGGATATATGTCCTTGCGCAACAGGCACAAAATGCTCATTAATATTAGAATTTAACGAAACACCAAATAAATCATGATTTATGTTTTGCACTTTCGACTTTTTTATGTACTTTTGCAGCAAATACTAAAAACAACGATATGGGAAAGAGCACGAATTGGTTGGTAGGCGGCTGCGTGGGATGCGCCGTTGCCTTTGTTGCTTTCATCGTAATAGGCGTCGCATGCTATTTCGGCTGGCAATACTATGAGCAGAAGCAGAAACTGGGCGGAAGCGACGTCATCGCATCATCGACAGCAAGCGTCACGGACGACGACCCAGAGTACAACGCCCTGAGCGACAAGGAGAAAATGCTCGTCGGACGGTGGGACTACCGTAAGATGCAGTATGAGAAGAAGGAGGACATGCACATTGCCTTCAATGCTGTCTTTGACTTCCAGAAGAACTACGGGCTGGATGCTGACGGAACGCTGAAAGTATCGGTTGCCAGTACCATTACGGCCATCTACAAGTTGAAAGGCGAGGGTGTCTGGCGCCTGGACGGCGATGCGCTGGTGCTGGATTTCTCCAAGATGGACGTGGATTTCATCAAATACACTTTCGACGGTAACGGCGAGATGACGAATTCACAAACCAGAAAAATAGAACGTATGTTAAAGAACGACGTCTGCAAGGAACTGAAGAAACAGCTGAAAG
>Ga0265298_10004394_pt1 | contig 18053 bp, 12 predicted proteins | sample AusTroGonzalo_MG_3_FD_193486 | JGI IMG/M metagenome (GOLD analysis project Ga0265298, IMG submission 193486) | Bovine rumen microbial communities from tropical cattle in Woodstock, Queensland, Australia - Gonzalo_01 | ecosystem: Host-associated > Mammals > Digestive system > Stomach > Rumen ... | reverse complement strand
AGCTATAAAGCTAGCCCCCAAATTAAAGGAATTTTTGATGAATGTCCAGTCTTTTAGAAGAAAATAATAGGATTTTCTTTTTAGAGAGTTGACAAAGATGGTGATTTTTTCTTAGTATAGAAACACTTGTGAGTGCATCACCAGGTGATGCAGGAGGGAAGAGATGGGAATTTTTTTTAAAAGCAAGCCGAGACCTCAACAGGCCGGGCAGCAGAGCGGTAAGTGGCATAAAGGGAAAAGCCGGAATGCCGGTTCAGAGCAACCCCTTCGTTCTGAGAGGGTCGTCATTGAGCACAAGACGTTTTATCTGCTCTTGAAGGAGAATATGAGAGGGCGTTTTCTCCGGATCACGGAAGAATCGAATGGAAAGAGCGATACCATTATCATACCTGCCGCGGGACTGGAGGAATTTGGAAAACTGATCAACGAGATCGTGAAGACTTCCGCGGAGATACCGGTTTCATCGGAGGAACCAAAGGATATGGGGAGCTCTTCCGAGCTGTATTGAGAGACGGTCGAAAAATGATTTAGAGGCTCCTCGCGGGATAAATGTTCCCGGAGGAGCCTGTTTCTTTTTGCAAAATAGTAAAAGTCGCTATATAATATTCGGTGGTGAAGATGCGTATTCTTTTCTTGTGTTTGTGGATGACTTTGGGCGTATGCCTGGAGCCGAGTGTGTTTGGTGCGGAGTTTGCCGGCGGCGATGGCACAAAAGATAATCCCTGGAAAATCAAGACCAGGGAACAACTGGCCGCTTTGAATAATTACCTGGGCAGCAAGGGCGTTGGAAGGTATTTCTGTCTGTCCAGCGATATCCTTTTCAGCGCTGAGGATTTTGCCGTTGGAGGAGAGTTTTACAATAAAGGTCTGGGCTGGCTGCCTATCGGCACTCAGTCTGAAACCAACAAAATGTTCCGCGGCAGTCTGGACGGCCGGGGACATGTCATTCAGAATTTGACGATCAACCGTCCTCAAGCGCCTGATATCGGCCTGTTTGGATATACCAGAGGTGCGATCATCACGGATCTGCGTCTGGAGAATCTGACTTTCACCGGGTCCACGAATGTGGGTGGTTTGACCGGGACCGACCGGGGATCCACTTTCCAGAATGTTTCTGTCACAGGCACTGTGAACGGACAGAAAACGATCGGCGGTTTAGTGGGTTACGCAGAAAATACCATCCTGACCCGATGTGGTTCGGATTGCCGGGTCAGCGCCAGTCTGCTTTCCATGAACTATACGGAAATCAGTTCTGCGGGCGGTCTGATGGGGTATGGACAGGAAGTGGAAGCGACCGAGTGTTACGCGCTGGGTACATTGAGCTGTACGACTTCAACTTATGAAGGAAAGACTTCCGGTCATATCTATGCCGGCGGATTGATCGGTTGTCTGAAATCGGGTTCTGTCGTGCGCTCCTTTGCCAAAAGCATCGTGTCCGGCAGTACAACCGCGCCCAGCTCCGCAGGTGACGCTTATGTCGGCGGCCTGGTTGGGTATCTTCATGTTTCTACAGTAGAAGATTCTTACACACAAGGAAATATCAAGGCGGATGCGCGTGTGGAATTGCAGAACACGGATATATCCGGCAATGATACGGGGAAAGTTTTTGTGGGCGGTATCGCCGGGTTTGGTGTGACCAGTTCCATTGCAAGGTCTTATTCCAGCATGGACAGCACCGTTTATGCCGGACCGGGCGGAGGCTGTGTCGGCGGTCTTGTCGGAACGGTCAGCTTCGGGACGATCGAAAATTCCGTGGCGGTCAATCCTGCGATCCATGTTTACAGTGAAGCTGCCAAGCCTGAAGTCGGACGGATCAGCGGTGTTTATACGGGGACTTTGAGCAGCAATTTAGCTTCTGCCGCGATGGTACTGGTTCGGGATGAGGAAGTCCTTGAACCTGTGGGTGACGCGACCTACAAAGACGGAGCCACTACGATACCTGAAAGACTTAAGACCAAGATCCCGTACAAGACACTGGGATGGGATGTGGAAAATGTTTGGGATCAGGAAGTCGGCAGTTATCCCTATCTGGCATGGGAGCCAGAAGTTTTTGATATCAAAGAAGCTGTTATCACTGTCCAGCCCCAGAGCGTGAAGATCAAAGCCGGGGAGACTGCTGTTTTCAGCGTGACGGCAGAGGGCAGCCGCCTCAGTTATGTCTGGTATCATGATGAGGAGATCATTCGGGATGAAAATGAAAACGTGCTGATGATCGAGAACGCCCAGGCCGAGGATGAGGGAACTTATCGGGTCTATGTGTTCAATATTTTAGGAGGTGTGATGAGCAGCCCGGCAGAGCTGACCCTGAAAGGCAGCGGTCCTGTTTCGGCAATATGGCTCAGAAATCCAGAGTATGTAGAAGATGAGAGCGGTGTGGCTTATTTCCTTTTTAATGTGGAAGGCGCTGCCGTTTTCAGTGTGGAAGGTTCTTTCAACGCGGTCAATTGGACAGAGGTCAGCTATACTGTTGAGGGCGGAAAAGTAAAGATCCCGGCCAGTTATAATTATGTTTTATATCGCGCCTGGGCGGAAGCCTCCTATGATGAGGAAGCGCCTAAGATCGTTGTTCAGCCGCAGAATACCAAGGTCAAAGAAGGTGAAAAACTGACTTTGAGCGTGACGGCAACGGGTTCGGCTCCGTTGAGTTATCAGTGGATCTTTGAAGGCTTAAAGATCGAAGGGGCAACCAATTCTGTTTACGAGGTGGAAGCGGCTCAAGCCAGTGACGCGGGTCGTTATATCGTAACGATCACTAATCCTTACGGCAGTGTGACCAGCTCGATCGCGACAGTCAGAGTGACCGGGATCACACCGGTTCCCGAACCGCCGGTGATTACTGGACAACCACAGGATGTGACAGTCAACGAGGGAAGCTCCTTTGCTTTGAGTGTGACGGCGACCGGAACAGAACCGCTTGCTTATCAGTGGTTCAAAGATGGTGCTGTGATTGATGGTGCGACGGCTTCTGTTTATGAAGTGACGACGGCACAGACCAGCGACTCCGGCAGTTATACTGTAAGAGTCAGCAACGAAGCGGGAACTGTCACAAGCCGCGAGGCGTTAGTTACTGTAAACAAAGTTATTCCTCCAACACCAATAGACAATCTGGAACTGATTTATCGTGAAGTCAGAGAAATTGACGGAGTCTATTATCTTGTTTTTGATGTTGAAGGAAGCAGTGTCTATTTCATTGACGGCAGCCGTGATGGAATAAATTGGGAACAAGTAGAATATGAAACTTTGTCGGATGGAGGAGTGATCTTCCCTATAACGGACGATTTTAATTTTATCCTCTACCGTGCCCGCGCGGATAATGTGGTTCCTCCTGTAGTGGAACCGCCGGTGATTACACAACAGCCTCAGGACGTGACAGTCAACGAGGGAAGTGCTTTTGCTTTAAGTGTGACTGCGACCGGAACAGAACCGCTTGCTTATCAATGGTTCAAAGATGGTGCCGAGATCGAAGGTGCGACAGCTTCTGTTTATGAAGTGACGACGGCACAGACCGGTGACTCTGGCAGTTATACCGTAAGAGTCAGCAACGAAGCGGGAACAGTCACAAGCCGCGAGGCGTTAGTTACTGTAAACAAGGTTGTTCCTCCAACACCGATAGACAATCTGGAACTGATTTATCGTGAAGTCAGAGAAATTGACGGAGTCTATTATCTTGTTTTTGATGTTGAAGGAAGCAGTGTCTACTTCATTGACGGCAGCCAGGATGGAATAAATTGGGAATCTGTGCAATATGGGACATTATCGGATGGCGGAGTGATCATCCCCATGACGGAAGATTTTATCCTTTACCGTGCCCGTGCTGAAAATGTGGTTCCGCCTGTTGCTGAACCTCCAACTATCACTCAACAACCGCAGAATATAACGATTGACGAAGGAAGCTCCTTTAGTCTGAGTGTGACGGCGATCGGAACAGAACCGCTTGCTTATCAATGGTTCAAAGATGGTGCCGAGATCGAAGGTGCGACAACTTCCGTTTATGAAGTGACATTGGCACAGACCAGCGACTCTGGTACTTATACAGTGACTGTCAATAATACGGCTGGAAGTGTGACCAGTTCAGGCGCGGTTGTAAAGGTGGAGTCTGTTATTCCTGTCGTTGAACCTCCGGTCATTACTGGACAACCGCAAGATGTGACAGTGGATGAAGGAAGCTCCTTTGTGTTGAGTGTGACGGCGACCGGAACAGAACCGCTTGCTTATCAATGGTTCAAAGATGGTGCTGTGATTGAAGGTGCGATGGCTTCCGTTTATGAAGTGACGACGGCACAGACCAGCGACTCTGGCATTTATACGGTGACTGTCAGCAATACTGCTGGAAAAGTGGAGAGCAGTGCTGCTGTAGTCACAGTGAAGAAGGTAGTTCCTCCGACTTATAACTTGGAACTATTTTATCGTGAAAAGAAAGAAATTGACGGCGTGAAGTACCTGGTCTTTGATGTTTCGGGTTCCAGTGATTATCAAATCGAATCTAGTGAGGACAGAACAACTTGGAAACAAGTGGAATGTGAACATTTAGATGATGGTGGAATAATTGTTCCCATGACTGAAAAATTCATGCTCTATCGTGCTGTTACAGATAACACTACACCTACTACTATAAAAATCGTTACTCAGCCGGTGGGTGGAACCTTCAAAGTGGGTGAAACGATCCGGTTAAGTGTAACAGTGGAAGGTTCAGCATCTTATTACTATCAGTGGTATAAAGATGGTAATATACTTTGGGATGCGACATCTTCAGAATTGGTCATTTCTGACGCGAAAGAAAGTGATTCCGGAAGTTATGTTGTTAAGGTTGCAGGCATGGAGAGTGTATGGAATCCTGTCATTGATAGTGATCCGGCTGTGGTAACAGTTGTCGCTGAACCGCAAGGAGAGGGATGGCTGCAAAACGGCGAAGGGATTGTGGATGAGGAAGGAAATGAATACTTTACATTCGATATTGTAAACGCTGAAATTATTAAAGTTGAGAAGTCATTTGATGGAAAGGATTGGAAACCTGCTGAATACAGCATCCCGTCTCTGAATGTCTTACGCATAGAGTCCGATTTGAACGCTATTCTTTACATGGTGACCGGTCTGGTGGATGGTCAAGAAAAGTGGATCCAATTCATCAGACAAGATGATGGAAGCCCTAAGATAATCAGTGAAATACAATAAAAGGGATTATCTCTAAAGATCTTAAAGAGTAGATCTCAATTCTGAGAAAAGAAGCAATTTTGTTTAAAAGCGAAGCTGTTTTTTAGAAAAAACAGTATGAGCTTTAGTGGAACTTTTTTACTGATTTAGACTCGATATCCTGTTACACTCTTCGTTGAGTTGTTATGGCGACAATAAAACCTTTCGCTGCAATCAGACCGAGACCCGAAATCGCGGGTCAGTTGTGTGAACTACCTTATGATGTTGTTTCTACTGCCGAAGCTCGTGAGCGGGCTCAGGGCAAGGAGCATAGTTTTTACCGCATCAGCCGTGCGGAAATCAATTTTGAAGATGGTATAGATCCTTATTCCAAAGAAGTTTATACCAAAGCACATGACTTGTTTTATTCCTGGATCGCGGATGGCTGGCTGAAACCGGACGCGGAACCTTGTTACTATCTCTATCGTCAGGTGATGGGGAATCATACCCAGACCGGACTGGTGGCGGCTGCCAGCTGTCAGGATTATCTGGATAATGTGATCAAGAAACATGAGCTGACCCGTCCCGATAAGGAAAATGACCGTATCCGTCATATAGAAGCTCTTGGAGCTCAGACGGGTCCGGCATTTTTGACCTATCCTTCCAATGCGACACTGAACGCGCTTTTCGCAGAAAAGACGGCGGAGACTCCGGTGGTTGACTTTACCGGTGTGGATGGGGTGCGCCATGAAGCCTGGGTGATCTCAGATAAGGCGAAACTGAAAACGATCGAGGACATTTTCACCCGGATGCCGGCGCTGTATATCGCAGACGGTCATCACCGCAGCGCGGCGGCGGCTCGTATCTATCAGTCCCGCAAGGGCGCGAATGCCAGCGGATATTTTCTGGCGGTGATCTTTCCTCATGATCAGATGCAGATCCTGGCGTACAACCGTGTGATCAAGGATTTGAACGGTTTGAGTCAGAGCGAGTTTTTGAAGAAACTGGAAACGGTTTTCGATTTTCAGCCGAAATCTTTTGATAAACCGTCTCGTTCCAAGGAAGTCGGTCTTTTCATTGGAGGTCAGTGGTACGGATTGAAGTTCAAGGAGAATCTGGTTTCCGGCGGAAAGCTGACAGATCATCTGGATGTGCAGCTGCTGCAGAGCCAGGTTCTGAGTCCGATGCTGGGCATTGATGATCCCCGCACCAGTAAACGGATCGCGTTCGTGGGCGGGATCCGTGGTTCCGCGGAGCTGGAGCGCCTGGTCTCTTCGGGAGAATACGCCTGCGCGTTTTCAATGTTCCCGACACAGATCGAGGAAGTGATGGAGATCGCGGATCAGGGCGAGATCATGCCGCCCAAGAGTACTTGGTTTGAGCCGAAACTTCGTGATGGAATGTTTATTTACCGCTACCAGGAGTAGTTGATTGCTTATGAAAGCAGACGCAAACTTTGAAGAAACTTTAGAAAAACTCCGTGTTCTTGTGGGTGAAATGGAGTCGGGAACCTTAGGTCTGGAAGAGATGATCACCCGCTACGGTGAGGGAATGAAGCTGGTTGCCGCTTGCGAAAAACGTCTGCAGGAAGCCGAAGGAAAAATCAAAGAGCTGATGGAAAAAAATGGTCAGCTTGAACTTAAGGAATCCAAGGAGTCATGAGCCGTTATTTAGACATGGTGAATATGCCGGAGCATGTGAAGAAGCTCACACCGGAACAACTGGTGGCGCTGGCTTCGGAGATCCGGACTGAGATCGTTCAGGTCGTAGCGAACAACGGAGGTCATCTGGCTTCCAATCTGGGCGTGGTCGAGCTGACGCTGGCACTGCACAGTGTTTTTGAAACACCCAAGGATAAATTTCTGTGGGATGTCAGCCATCAGATCTATGTCCATAAGCTGCTGACCGGACGCAAAGAGCGTTTTGCCACGATTCGCCGGACAGGTGGTCTGAGCGGTTTTGCTCTTCGTTCGGAAAGTGAGCATGACTGTTTCGGTGCGGGACACGCCGGAACCGCGCTTTCAGCGGCGCTGGGTATGGCTGTGGCTCGTGATAAGCGGGGAACAGATGAAAACGTCATCGCGATCTTTGGTGACGCGGCTTTGACGAACGGCATTTCTTTTGAGGCACTGAATAATATCGCCAGCAGTACCAAAAAATTTATCGCGATCCTCAATGACAACAAGTGGAGCATTGACCGCAATGTGGGCGCGATCGCGAGTTATTTAAACCGTCTGCTGATGAGGCCGACGTTCAACAAACTGCAAAAGGAATTCGAGCGCTGGCTGAACAAACTGCCCGATCAGCATGCCAATCTGGCAAAGAGGATCTCCACCAAAACAGGCGAGGCTTTCAAACTGGCGGTCACTTCTATTTCAATGCGTCCAAACGAGACGCAGATCGCTCCGGTTTTTCCTGATGATATGGAGGATCCGGAAGTGGGTGATACGGGTGGAAAAGGCGGCAGTGCCAGCAGTTCTTTCTTTGAGGATATGGGGTTCAAGTATCTGGGACCGATGGATGGACATGACATCCCGACGCTGATACGCGCGCTCCAGTTTGCCAAAGAATGTGATTCGCCCATCGTCCTGCACATCATCACGACGAAGGGAAAAGGTTTTGAGCCGGCCATGCTGCAGCCGTCCCGGTTCCACGGTACGGGACCTTATGATCCTACGGACGGACACGCTATCAAGCCGAATAAACCGGTACCGCCCACGTGGCAAAAGGTTTTTGGCGATACGATGTACAAGATTTGCCAAAGCGATAAAAAGGTGGTTGGCATCACGGCGGCAATGCCCAACGGCACGGGGTTGGATCTTCTGGAAAGAGAACTGCCCGATCAATATATTGATGTGGGCATTGCGGAAGAACATGCCGCTATTTTCGCGGCGGGTATGGCTACGATGGGATATCATCCCGTAGTCGCGGTTTACTCTACCTTTATGCAGCGTGCTTTTGACTGCATCATGCATGACGCGGCTTTGCAGCGGTTGCCTGTTGTTTACTGCATGGATCGTGCGGGTCTTTCGGCCAATGACGGTCCGACGCATCACGGTCTGTTTGATATTTCATTTTTACGCCCGCTGCCCAATATGATCCTGATGACTCCCCGCAATGAGGATGAATTCCAGGATATGATCTATACGGCGACACGCCAGAATCTGCCGGTTGCGATCCGTTATCCCAGAGGCTGCGCTGAAGGAGTTGATATCAAGGAAATGCCTGTTTTGCTGGAAATCGGTAAGGGTGAAGTTATCCAGGAATGGGAAAAGAACAATGCCCCGAAGATCGTTCTGTTTGGATTGGGAAATATGAACTCCATGGCTGTCCAGGCGGCGGAAGAACTTTCTCTGAGAGGTTACAATACAGCCGTCATCGATCCCCGGTTCATCAAACCGCTGGATGAGGAACTGACTTTGTTCTATGGCAAAGAAGCTGATCTGGTCATCACGATAGAAGATCATGTGATCAAAGGCGGTTACGGAGCCGCTGTGCTGGAATTTTTGAATGACCATGACATCCATACGCCGATCGTGCGGATTGGCTGGCCGGATAAATTCGTGGAACACGCGTCCACACCGGATGAACTTCGCTCCAAGTATGGCTTGAGCGTAGAAACTATTTTTGAGAAAGTGACGCTTCACTTTCAAAAGTTGAATAAGATACCCGAAAGACAATTTTAATTTTAAGACGACATATCAGATGAAATATACAACAGTTACACCGCCTCAAGGCGACAAGATCCAAATCGTAAACGGCAAACTGAATGTGCCGGATCATCCTGTGATCCCGTTCATCCGCGGTGATGGAACCGGTCCGGATATCTGGGCCGCCAGTCAACGTGTTTTTGACTCGGTAGTGGAGCAGTCTTACGGCGGCAAGCGCAAGATCGCCTGGTTCGAGGTTTTCGCCGGCGGTGCAGCCAAGGAAAAATTCGATACCTGGCTGCCGGATGATACGGTGGAGGCGTTTCGTGAGTATCTGGTGGGGATCAAAGGACCTCTGACAACTCCTATCGGCGGCGGGATCCGTTCCTTGAATGTGGCATTGCGCCAGATGCTGGATCTGTATGTTTGTCTGCGTCCCGTGCAGTATTTTTCCGGGGTGCCCAGTCCGGTGAAACATCCCGAAAAAGTCAACATGGTGATCTTCCGCGAGAATACGGAGGATATTTACGCCGGGATCGAATATGTGGCCGGTACGCCTGAAGCACAGAAGGTGCTGGATTTCATCAAGAGAGAATTTCCCAAGGATTATGACAAGATCCGTTTCGGCAAAGAAGCGGCTTCGATGATCGGCGTGGGCATCAAGCCTGTTTCTCAGCCGGGAACAGAGCGTCTGGTTAAGGCAGCGATTGAATATGCTTTGCGCGAGGGATGCAAGAGTGTGACGATCGTCCACAAGGGCAATATCATGAAGTACACGGAAGGTGCTTTTCGTGACTGGGGATATGAGTGCGCGGAAAAATTCTTTGGCGATAAAGTTTATACCTGGGCCCGCTGGAATAAAACCAAGAAGGAACAGGGAGAGGACGCGGCCAATCAGGAACAGAAGGCGGCTTTGGAAAAGGGTGCCATCCTGATAAAGGACGCCATTGCGGACATCGCTCTGCAGCAGGTGCTGACACGGCCGGAGGATTTCTCTGTTATCGCTACCCTGAATCTGAACGGGGATTATCTGTCGGATGCTTTGGCGGCGCAGGTCGGCGGGATCGGCATCGCGCCGGGTGGAAATATCAATTATACCACGGGGCATGCTATCTTCGAGGCTACCCACGGGACTGCGCCTAAGTACGCGAATCTGGATAAGGTGAACCCCGGCAGCGTGATCCTGAGCGGTGAGATGATGTTCCGCTATTTGGGCTGGACGGAGGCCGCGGATCTGATCATTAAGGGATTGAATGGCGCGATCGCTTCCAAGAAAGTGACTTATGACTTCGCGCGTCTGATGGAAGGCGCAACGGAGATCAAGTGTTCACAGTTCGCGGACAATATCATTGCGCACACAAAGTAAGGTTTGATTGACTTGTTTCAAAAGGTAAGGTATTTTTGATTTCGTTATGAGTCGCTGGTTCATGTTGTTGGCGTTGATCGTGGCACTGGTCGTAAGTATTCCTTCCAGGTGTCCTGCGCCTCTTGTTTATCGTCCGGGTGAAGGATGGAGTTATGAACCGGTGGGCGGTAATAAGTGGGAGCGGACCCGCGCGTCGGATCAGATGGAAGTGGCTGAAACCGCTTTTGCGAAAAAGGATTTCTTTGTGGCGCAGAAGGCAGCCAAACGTGTCGTCCGCCATTGGCCTCTTTCGGATTATGCTCCTCGCGCTCAGTATCTTTTAGCTCGCTGTCTGGAAGAGCGCCGGATGGATGAACGCGCTTTCAAACAGTATCAGCTTCTGCTGGAGAAATATCCTAAGTATGAGGGATATAATGAAGTGGTGGAGCGGCAGCTGATGATCGCCAACCGCTTTCTGGCGGGACAATGGTTCAAGCTGTGGGGATATATTCCTATAGGTTCTTCCATGGATCGTACTGCCAAACTGTACGAGAAGATCGTCCAAAAGGCTCCTTATCATGATACGATCGGGCCTGAGGCTCAAATGAGCATCGGCAAAGCCCGTGAAAAGCAGAAAAGCTATTTGAAGGCGTCTGAGGCTTACACGAAAGCCGCGGATCGTTACAGCGATCGTCCCCGTATCGCGGCGGAAGCCCTCTGGCAGGCCGGTGAGGTGAATCGTCTGCAAAGTGCTGAAGCGGAATATGATCAAGGTGCGACAGTGCGCGCTATCGAGACTTATAATGATTTCATTTCACTGTTCCCGGAAGATTCCAGGATCCCGCAGGCTCGTGAGAACATCATTGAAATGCGCACCGAACAGGCTCGCGGCAGTTTCATCGTAGCCAAGTTCTACGAGAAATATCACCGTTATCAGAGCGCTGTGATCTATTACAACGAAGTGCTGATCAAGGATCCGGATTCTCCTTACGCGCCTAAAGCCCGTGAGCGTCTGGAGGTTTTGAAGAAGCGCATCGCGGAGCGTGAAGCCGCTAAAGAAAAGGCGGAGGCGGAAAAAGCCCGGAAAGCTCTTGAAAAGTAAAATGGCTTTTTTGAAACATATTTCCCTGTTTTTATCACTCTGTTTGAGCGTCTTATGTTTAACTGGGTGCGCAGGTTACCGCTTGGGGCCTACGAATGATCAGATAGCAGGGGATGGTTCGGTGGAAGTCAAACAGTTTAAGAATTTAACGATCGAACCCCGCCTGAGCGCTTATCTGATGTCGCCTTTGCGTCGCGCGATCCAGCAGGACGGGACTTTCCGCCTCTGCACGGAGCGTGAGACCAGCGATTACATCCTGGAGGGAACGATCACCGATTTTGATAGAAACGGCATAGGATCCTATCCTGGTAATGTATCGGTCCATGTGGATTACTATATCACCATCAGCGTTCACGCGATCCTGCGGGAAAGAGCCACCGGAAGAGTTCTGCTGGAGCAGGATTTTGAAGGAAGCACGGTGTTCCCATTGGGCAAGGATCAGACCAGCGCGGAACGTCAGGCCATCCCCATTGCGATGGAGAATCTGGCTCGCAATATCGCCAGTGTCCTGGGTGATGGTAAGATCAAATAGTGTTTTCAATTATTAATTGAATTCTTCATAATATGGAGCTCCAGTTTTGCTGGAGCTTTTTTCCAAGAGAGGGAAGACAAGGTTTATGGGAAAAAGTTTGTTTATCACAGGAACGGGAACAGATGTGGGGAAGACGTATGTGACCGCCTTGATCGTTAAGAAGCTGAGGGAAAGCGGCAGAAATGCGGGGTATTACAAGGCCGCCATTTCCGGTGCTGAACGTAGCGGACAAGGAGAACTTCTGCCGGGTGACGCTCTGTATGTCAATGAGACCGCAAAGGTCGGAGAACAAACTTCCCGACTGGTTTCGTATGTCTATCCGGAGGCAGTTTCTCCGCATCTGGCGGCAAAGCTCAATCACTGTCCTATAGACTTCCAAAAAATCTCACTGGATTTTCAATCAGCCAGGGAGCGTTACGATTATCTGACCATGGAAGGCAGCGGCGGGATCGTCTGTCCTTTGCGCTGGGATGATCAGGAACATCTGGGACTGGATGATCTGGTGCACAAGCTGGGATTGTCCGTGCTGGTGGTGGCTCATGCGGGACTGGGAACGATCAATTCTACTGTCCTGACCATTGAGCATCTGCGGATGCGGGAGATCCCTGTGAAGGGGATTTTGCTCAATCATTTTCATCCGGGGGATATCATGGAAGAGGATAACCGGTGCATGGTGACGGAAATGACCGGTGTTCCCGTTTTGGCCGTGATACAGGAAAACGCGACTGAATTGGAAATGGACGCGGAAGTGTTGGCCTCGCTGTATGAATAAGGAACAAAGTCGAACAAGATATGAAGGATTTTGAATTTTGCGGTGACCTTACGCCAGAGCAGACGGATTTGAAATACATCTGGCATCCGTGCTCTCAGATGAAAGATTATGAGGAACTCCCGCCTATCGTCATCGATCATGCCAAAGGGGTATGGCTCTATGACATCCATGGCAAAAAGTATTTGGACATCGTCAGTTCCTGGTGGGCGAATCTGCTGGGGCATAGTAATGACACGATCAACCGGGCCATCAGCGACCAGCTGCAGAGGATGGAGCATGTTATTTTTGCGAATTTCACTCATGCTCCGGCCATTCGGCTGGCTTGTTCTTTGGCGGAAATAGTGCCGCCTCAAATCAAGAAGTTCCATTTCAATGACAATGGCTCTGCTGCGGTGGAATGCGCGCTCAAGATGTGTTTCCAGTTTTATTTGCAGACCGGCAAACCGCGGAAACAGCGCTTTTTCTGTCTGACAGACGGCTACCATGGGGAGACGATCGGGGCTTTGGCTGTGGGCAGCATGGATCTTTATACCCGGATATACCAGCCCATGATGATGCGAACCATTCCCATCCAGGCTCCGGACTGTTACCGCTGTCCTTTCGGCAAGCTGCGCGGCCAGTGTCAGTGTGAGTGTTTTCAGGCGGCGGAAAAGGCGTTCACTGAACATGCTTCGGAGTGTGCCGCCGTTATTCTGGAACCGCTGCTGCAGGGGAGTGCTGGAATGCGTGTCTATCCGGCTTTGTATCTGAAAAAGATGCGAGCCCTTTGCGATGCTTATGATGTCAAGCTGATCGTGGATGAGATCGCTACGGGCTTTGGACGCACCGGAAAAATGTTTGCCTGCGATCATGCCGGTATTTCGCCGGACGTGATGTGCCTTTCCAAAGGACTGACCGGCGGTTATCTGCCGATGTCTGCCACTTGCGTGACTCAGGAGATCTATGATGCTTTCTACGCGGACTACAATGAGGGCAAGGCGTTTCTGCATAGTCATACTTACGCCGGCAATCCGCTGGGCTGTGCCGCGGCGTTGGCTGTGCAAAAGATATTGCGAGAGCAGCCCATTATCGAAACAGCGAACAAAAACGCGGTCTGGCTGACTCAGGAGCTGGAACAAGCCTTCGCGGCTCATCCTCATGTGGGAGAGATCCGTCATATCGGACTGATCCATGCCATTGAGCTGGTGAAGGATCCCAAAACAAAGGAGCCTTTCGATTCCAGGAAACGCATCGGTTACGAAATTTATAAACACGCTCTGCGGCATGGATTGCTGCTGCGTCCGCTGGGGAATGTTCTGTACTTCAATCCTCCGCTCAACATCACACGCGTGGAACTTCAGACCGCGGTCTCCATTGCGCGCCAGTCTATAGCAGAAGTACTTGGCAACTAAAATATATTGACCGTTAAGCTATTTCTTTTCTGCGCTATTTACATTTTTCGGATAAAGAGTAGAATGAAGGTCGTATGTTGCTTGCAATATTTTTTGCGGCTTGTGTTCTTTTTGGTTTGGGTTACCACTTTTATGGTGGATTTGTTGAACGCAGGCTTGAAGTAAATAAAGAAGAGCAGACACCTGCTCATACGATGAGGGACGGTGTGGATTATGATCCCGCCCCTGAATTGGTTTTGTTCGGGCATCATTTCAGCGCGATCGCGGGAAGCGGCCCGATCGTGGGTCCGGTCGTTGCCGGGTTGGCGTTCGGCTGGGGACCGGCTCTGCTCTGGATCCTGATAGGCTGTATTTTCATGGGATCAGTCTATGATTATTCCTCTTTGATCGCCAGTGTCCGCAATCAGGGAAAATCGCTGGGTGAGATCGCTCGTGATTTTCTGGGCGGCTTTTCTTACAAGATCTTCCTGGCGTTCCTGATGATCGTTCTCTTTTATATTCTCATCGTGTTTGTGGATCTGACGGCGGCGACATTCGCTCCGGCGGTCGAGGAGGCTCAAGCCCAGGGCGGTGTAGTCTCGATGGCATCGCTGATCTATATCGGACTGGCAGTGGCGTTTGGATTGGCGCTGAAACACTCCGGGCTGTCCGCGGGCAAGCTTTCGCTTGTCTTTGTACCGCTCGTTTTTGTCTCCATCTGGGTCGCTATGCGCATACCACTGATGCCTGAGATGGTTGCCACTAAGACAGGAGTAGATGCTCACCTTTTATGGACGATCATTTTATTGATCTACTGCGGTGTGGCATCGGTGCTGCCGGTGTGGATCCTGCTCCAGCCGAGAGATTTTCTTTCCTCATTCCTGCTGTATGCCTGTCTGGCGGCCGGTTTTGTCGGACTGGTGGCAGTGGGGATCACAGGAAAGTATTCGATCCAGTATCCCATCTTCATTGGTTTCAATAATCCGGAACTGGGACCGCTTTTTCCGATCCTTTTTGTGACGATCGCCTGCGGTGCGATCAGCGGTTTCCATGGTTTGGTAGCGACCGGAACGACTTCTAAGCAGCTCAATAAGATATCTGAAGCTCGTCCTATCGCTTACGGCGGCATGCTGGTGGAAGGTGTGCTGGGCGTATTGTCACTGGCGACAGTGATGATCCTGACAAGGGATCCCGGAATGCCTCCGACCACATTGTTCGCGTCGGGTTTGGGAACTTTTATGAGTGCTTTCGGATTCAATTCTTTAGCAGTGAGTGCTTTTGCATTATTGGCGGTGAGTACCTTCCTGCTGACTTCGCTGGACGCGGGGACCCGTTTGACCCGGTTCATCGTTCAGGAGCTGTTTGGAGTATCGAATACTTTACGGAGTCGTTCTATCTGCTCACTCGCGATCGTAGCAGTGCCCGCGGCGGCTATTTTCCTGGCTCCCGGACATCAGCCTTTGTGGAAGATGATCTGGCCGGCATTCGGCGCGACCAATCAGCTGCTGGCGGCATTGGGTTTGTTCTTCCTCTTCCTTTGGAGACGCAAGAGCGGAAAGAGTACACTCTTCATCAGCATCCCGATGGTGATCATGTTTGTGATCACGATTGCAGCAATGATTCAGCTGATCGTCAAGAGTTGTGTGACGAATTCAAATTGGGCTGTCGGAGGTGTCTGCGGACTGCTGCTGGTGATGACCGCGGCTGTCCTCTTCGATGCTTTGAGGAAGATGTTCCAGGGGGATCCAAAAGGGAAGAATTAGACATGGAACCTGTAGAAGGTTCGCAAAAAGCGGCAGTCTGAACGGCTGCCGTTTTTGTTTTCCACTATCCCAAAATAAAACCCGCTGCCGTGAATAGACAGCGGGTTTTGTCAGCCTGTTTGGCTTTTGCTTTTACTTCTTGGCTTCGATCACTTTGCCTTTGGCCTGAAGAACGACCACGGAGGCATAGGGATTTTGATATTCCGTATTCATCGTGATGCGCAGACCATCTTCGGTGGCTTCAGTCTTGAGAGAAGCGACTTTCGGATCGGCCATCATCCAGGCATTGGCGGTGCCTTCCACGGTCATCGGTACGGTGATCGTGTTGTTTTCGGGCCAGTTGAACACCATCAGATAGAGCGTGTCGCCCTTGGCGGTGATACGTCCCCAGTCCACACCGCGGAGCGGGTTTGCGGTGGTTCCGTAAAGAGCCGTTCCATACTTCTTCATCCACGCGCCCAGTTCATGGAAACGGATGTAAGTGGCTTCCGGGATGGAACCGTCCGGGCAGGGGCCTACATTGAGCAGGTAGTTGCCGCCCTTGGAGATGATATCGATGGTATTGCGGATGATCGTCTCGGAGCTTTTCCAGTTCAGATCGTGGCTGCTGTAGCCCCAGGTGCCGTTCAGTGTCATGCAGACTTCCCAGTCCACGCCCGGCATCCCGGTTTCGGGGATGTATTGTTCCGGTGTGGTAAAGTCGCCCTTGGCGGGATTGAAGATGGAAAGATTATCGCCGGAGACATTGCCGGAATTATACAAGCGGTTGTTTTGGATGATCTTCGGATTGCTTTTGCGCACCTGTTCCATCAGAGACTTGGCGCGCCAGTGATGGCCTTCCGCCGAGGGATGCGAGAAATCCCACCACATGATGTCCAGCGGTCCGTAATGGGTGGTCAATTCCTCCACCTGACCGGAGAGAAAATCCAGATACTTGTTAAAGTCATGGCCTTCAACGGGCAGGGGCTTGTCCTTGTTGCGCTGGTGTTTCAGCGGATGGGGCAGGGTGTTGTCAAAAGCGATGTAATCGGGATGATGCCAGTCTATCATGGAGTGATAGATGCCCACTTTCAGATCCTGTTTGCGGACGGCGTTGATGATCTCCTTGGCCAGATCGCGCCCGCAGAAGTCCTTCGCGTCATAGTCGGTTAGGGCGGAATCATGCAGAGCGAACCCTTCATGATGCTTGCTGGTGAAGACGACGTACTTGGCGCCCATATCCTTGGCCAGCTGAGCCCATTCGTCGGCAAAGCCCTCTTTGGGATGGAACCGCGGACGCAGGACTGCCTCATATTCAGCGGTCGGAACACCGGCGGAGTTTTGGATCCACTCCACACCGCCATAGTACTTTTTGCCGTCCCAGACACCGGCGGCCTGCGAGTAGAGTCCCCAGTGAACAAACATTCCCAATCGGGCCTCTCGCCACCAGGCCATGCGTTCATCCCGTTGCTGGGGAGTTTCATCCGCCAGAGTAACGGCAGAAGATGCGGCAGTGGCTGCCAGAGCCAGCGCGAGTACTGCGATCTTATGAAAGATACTTCTCATGCCGTTTATGGTAGAAGCTGACCTCTGTGATTGTAAAGGGAAAATTTGCAAGGTGGGGAAAGAACCCCGGATGATTTAAAAGAACCCCGGATGGGATTGAAAGAACCGCAGATGAATACAGATACACACAGATAAATTATTGAATAACAAGAATATAAACCGTAGAGACGCGAGATTCTCGCGTCTCAGCTCCGAAGGAGCGGCAGATTACAGCCGGGGATGGAGCGAAGCGAAATCCCCGGTAACGATTCCCCACAAAATCAAACCCCGACGGGGTGACAGACTGAATTATATGGAACCACGGATGGACACAGATACACATAGATATTTGTTATGGAATCATTTACTATTGTGTGGCCGACATTCAGCCTTGCGGTTGGACAAAATATGTGTTATCTTTTTTTGCGATAGCCCATTAAATGGGATTTCTGTTTATGAAGAATGTAAAATTAACGTCCGGCCTGTTGGGTCTGGCATTGACAATGGTGACCGCTCAGGCCGCGGCTCCGGCTCTCAGCTATGAAATCAGCGGTAACAACCTCATTTTAACCTACACCGGGACGCTCCTCCGGAGCAGTGACGCGGTAAATTGGACCGAGGTCGCCTCGGCTTCCAGTCCGTATCAGGTCGCGTTGAGCGACAAAAAACTCTTTTTCTGCACAAAAGGTGCCACGAGCAAAGACATCACCATCCCGTTGTCGAACAATGTCAATTTAGACCTGATCTGGATCGAGCCGGGTACGTTCCTGATGGGCAGTCCGGAAGACGAGCTGGGTAGAGCTAATGATGAAACCCAGTACGAAGTGACCCTGACAAAGGGCTATTGGCTGGGTAAGTTTGAAGT
>Ga0265298_10004392_pt1 | contig 18056 bp, 13 predicted proteins | sample AusTroGonzalo_MG_3_FD_193486 | JGI IMG/M metagenome (GOLD analysis project Ga0265298, IMG submission 193486) | Bovine rumen microbial communities from tropical cattle in Woodstock, Queensland, Australia - Gonzalo_01 | ecosystem: Host-associated > Mammals > Digestive system > Stomach > Rumen ... | reverse complement strand
TATGTCTTTAATCTGTTTCGCGAAGAAAAGGAAATTCGTCCACAACTTGTGGACGAATTGTCTCTTGTCCCGTGGGGGCATATTCGCTATATTATAGATTCGTTTCGGAATGATCCTAAAAAAGCCTTGTTTTTTGTCCACAAGGTGATAGATAATAATTGGTCTCGAAATGTTTTGTTGCGTGAAGGGAGCCGAAAGACTGGATATTGGGTTGTTAACCAAAAATTTTTGACTAAATTTCTACCCTGAAGAATGTCAACATTTACGGGGTCTTTATGGGCGACCGCAAAATACCGCTAGTCGAAAAACGTTACCTGTTCACCTTCGTGCTCATCACCACGCTGTTTGCCCTGTGGGGGTTCGCCAACGACATCACAAACCCCATGGTGGCGGCATTCCAGACGATCATGGAGATTTCTGCCGCAAAGGCTTCGATGGTGCAGTTCGCCTTTTATGGAGGCTACGCCACGATGGCAATTCCGGCGGCATTGTTCATCCGCCGTTATTCCTACAAGGTGGGTGTGCTGATTGGCCTTGGCCTCTATGCCGCGGGCGCATTCCTGTTTATTCCGGCGGCGCAGTTCCAGGAATTCTCCTTTTTTTGTGTGTCGCTCTACATTCTGACATTCGGGCTTGCTTTTCTGGAAACAAGCGCCAATCCCTTCATCCTTTCTCTGGGACCCAAGGAAAATTCCACCCGTCGTTTGAACCTGGCACAGGCTTTCAATCCGGTCGGTTCCTTGTCGGGCATGGCGGTTGCCTCGTTCATTGTTTTGCCGAATCTTATTTCCGACAAGCGCGATGCGGCTGGGCAAATCGTATTTCATGGCCTAGACCAAGCAGAAAAGGCGAGTATCCGTTTCCATGACCTGGCGGTTATCCGCGACCCATATGTAGCCATCGGGCTGGTGGTCCTCTTGATGTTCGTTGTCATTGCCCTCACCAAGATGCCCTCCCTTAAAGGGGAAGATAAACAAGGGAGCGCACGCATTTCTTTGCAACGCTTGTGGAAAAATCATATCTACCGCTGCGGTGTATTCGCCCAAGTCCTTTATGTGGCGGCCCAGATTATGGTATGGACATTCATTATCCATTACGCAGACCGTCTGGGAATAAACAAGGCGACTGCCCAGCAATTCAACATTTGCGCCATGACGCTGAACCTGACAGGACGTTTCCTGGGAACCTTTATCATGAAGTTTGTCAACCAGCGAAAACTGCTCTGTATTTTTGGCGTATGTGCGTCCCTGTGTACGCTCGGCACCATCTGTATAGACGGCATGTCGGGGCTTTACTGCCTTGTGGGCATCAGTTTATTCATGTCCATCATGTTCCCGAGTATTTACGGCATCGCTCTTGAAAATGTCAACGAAGAAGACACTTCCCTTGGCGCCGCGTTCCTGGTCATGGCAATTGTAGGCGGCGCACTGATGCCGCCTCTGCAAGGGCTTCTCATCGATCAAGAAAGCATTTTGGGCTGGCCTGCGGTCAATGCGTCTTTTGTGCTGCCGCTGCTCTGCTTTATCTTCATAACCTTTTACGGCTATAAAACCTATCGGCATTTCCGGTTGTAGGAACCTCTAATTTTCTACATTTGCACCCAATATGCTTTTTTCTGAACTCCCTCTGGCAAATCCCCTGCAGCGCGCAATCCGTGCCGTAGGTTACGAAACGCCCACTCCCATCCAGGAACGCTCCATCCCGAGCCTCTTGGAGGGCAAGGACCTGCTGGGAATCGCCCAGACGGGCACGGGCAAGACGGCGGCATTCGCGCTGCCCATTTTGCAGTTGCTTTTGGATTCCGGAAAGTTCCGTGCGCCCAAGACTTGCCGCGCCCTGATACTGCTCCCTACCCGCGAGCTTGCCATACAGGTGGAGGATTGTTTTAAGCAGTACGCCCAGTTTACCGCCATTTCTACCGCCTGCATTTTTGGCGGCGTCAGCGATGCTTCGCAAAAGCGGAACCTTATCCGCGGGGTAGACGTTCTGGTGGCAACTCCTGGCCGCCTGTTGGACCTTATCGGGCAAAAGGCTGTTTCCCTGAAGGCCTTGGAATTCTTTGTGCTGGACGAGGCCGACCGCATGCTGGACATGGGCTTTATCCACGACATCCGCAAGGTGGTGGCGCTCCTTCCGCAGAACCGTCAGAACCTGTTCTTTAGCGCCACCATGCCCGATGACATCACCAAGCTTGCCGCAACCATTTTACGGCCCAACCCGGTGCGTGTGGAGGTGACCCCGCAAAGCACTCCCATCGAGCGCATCCGTCAGGAACTGTACCGCATAGACAAGCGCCGCAAGGGGGCGCTGCTCAAGGAACTTTTGCAGGAACACCCCGAGATGAAAAAGGTGCTGGTGTTCAGCCGCACCAAGCACGGCGCCGACAAGATTACCCGCGTTTTGGAAAAGGCGGGTATCAAGTGTGCCGCCATCCATGGCAACAAGAGCCAGAACCGCCGTCAGGAAGCCCTGAAGAATTTCAAGGACGAAAAGATCCGCGTGCTGGTGGCCACCGACATAGCCGCCCGTGGAATCGACGTGGACGATGTGAGCCATGTGTTCAACTACGACTTGCCCGACGTTCCCGAGACCTTCGTGCACCGCATTGGCCGTACGGCCCGCGCAGGCAAGGACGGCATTGCCATTTCTTTCTGTGCCCCTGACGAGGAACAGGATTTGAAGGCCATCGAGAAGCTGACCAAGATAAAGATTCCCGAAGGGGACAAGGCCATATTCGAAAAACTGCCGCCCCCGCAAAAGGAGACTCCCGAAAGCGAGATGCGCAACGCCCGTGGCCGCGGATTCCCCCGTCGCGAAAAACCGTCGCAACCCTCAAAGGCGGAACCAAAACCGCAGCAGCATTCCAAGCCCGCGCAGCCCCAAAAACCGGAGCCAAAACCGGCACAGAACCCTCCCCAAACCGCCAAGCAGCCTGAGCAAATGCCCAGTCGCCACAAACGCCGCCGCAACCGCCCCGGATCCCGTGCCCGGCGCCGCATGCGGGAAAACGGCTCCCAAAATCCGTAATTTTGTGCGTTTTCGCAAGTTTTTGGCAGAAAAAGCCGTTTTTTTTGTGAAATTTCGGCTTTTGGGCGTTTTTTGCTTTATATTTCTTAAAGAAACTAGGGAGTATCTATGAGCGAAAAGAAAACTTCGTGGATTCTTGGCGTGACCCTGCTGTTTGTGCTGGCAGGTGTGGGCGAAACTTTTGCCGCCTGGGATGGAAAGGCCAAGACAAGGCCTTCCAAAACGGAAATGGTGGGTAAGAAGGAATTTTTCTTGATAGAAAATGAAGCGAACCTGGCCTGGTTTGCCGATTCCGTGAACAGTACCGAGGGCAGCGTGTCGGCCAACGCCAAGTTGGTGGCGAACCTGGACATGGGGCAAAATCTTTTTGTTCCCATTGCCGCAGGAATTGGTGCTACTTCCTTTGCGGGTGTTTTTGATGGGAATGGACATACCATTTCTAACCTGTACATCGATGCGGAAAAAATAGGGAAGGTGGAAAACAAGTTCTGCCCGGAGGGCAAATCTAACTGCAATGCCCAAAACGTGGGCTTTATTGCCGTTATGCAGGGTGGGACTATCAAGAATCTTGCCTTGGAAAAGGTGAACCTTACGGCCTCTACCAATGCAGGCGACATTGTGGGCAAGGACCAGCCAGTTACGGTGGGTATCGCCGTTGCCTGGATGAAAACCGGAACAGTAGAGGGAGTCTCGGTTTCGGGAAATATCCTCACCAGCGGCGTTGGCAATAGCGCGGGTGGTGTTGTGGGTAACGCTTGGGCGGGGGCCGTTTCCAACAGCCTTAGTTCTGCCAATATTCTGGTGAATGGAAATGAATCCTACGCAGGCGGTGTTGTGGGCTGTATTAGAAAAACGGGTGCCTTGACCCTTTCTTCTTGTGCCTTTGATGGCGACAACATCCTCAATAACGGCGATGGCAAATCGGGCGGTATTGTGGGTCTTTATGAAGCGGGCGAGTTGAATGTTTCCAAGTGTTATTTCGATACGGATGTCGCAAGTGAAGGTTTGGGTAAAAAAACGGATGGCTTGGAAGTAGAGGGTGATTTTACTGGGGTCAAGAATGTCAATACTGCCAAGGTGTCTTGTGACTTGAATACGGGTAAGTGGGAATCCAATGCTTGCTCCGCCGAGGGAGTTTGGAGCATGGGCGAGTCCCACATAGCCCTTAACGGGGTGGCCCGCAACAACAATGGGGACTTGACTTACGCCGTAACTTTTAATGCCAATGAGGGCAAGTTCCCCGAAGGGGCCAAGTCCAAGAAGTTCCTCAGGGCAGGGGAAACCATTACCGCTGCCGAAATTACCACCCCGGTTCACGGGGACACGGTGTTTGGAGGCTGGGCGCTTTCGGCCGATGCTACTGGACCTGCTGCAGAACTGGGAACGGTTTCGCAGGCGGTTACAATTTATGCCTACTGGAAAAATATGTTTGTCATTACCTTCGATGCCAACGGCGGTACTTTCCCAGGTGAAGGAACCCCGACCACGGTGACCAAGAAGGTGGCGGAAGGTGAAGCCATAGATGTTTCGGGCATCAACCTGCCTACCACCTACACTTCGGAGGGAGGGGTTAAGTACTACTTTATGGGTTGGGCGACCACAAACGATGCGACGGAAGCGTTGGCAAGCCTTGGCAATGCGTCTGCTGCCACCACCTTCTATGCCATATGGACGGAAGCCCCTACGTTTACGGTGGTGTTCAACACCCAAAAGAACACCGGTACTACTGTAGCCTATGTGCAAGAGGGCGGAAAAGTGACTAAGCCCGCGGACCCGGAGGCGTTGGGCTATACTTTTGACGGCTGGTACACCGATAAGGCTTGTGCTACCGCCTTTGACTTTGCGACGGTGATAACGGAAAGCGTGGAACTCTTTGCCAAGTGGACCCCCGTGACCTACAAGATTACTTACGAACTGGACAAGGGCACCAACAACGAAGACAACCTCGCTTCCTATACGGTGGAATCGGAAACGGTGGTGTTCTTGAAACCATCTAAGACTGGTTTTGTCTTTGAAGGCTGGTATTACGACAGCAAGTTCACCCAGGCGGCGACCCAGATTACCCAGGGTTCCACGGGCAACAAGACCCTTTATGCCAAGTGGTCCGTCAGGACCTTCGCCATCATCTATATGGCGGGTACTTACGGATTGGAAGTGGTGCCCTCGGATGTGAAGCAGTACGATGTTCCCATAAAACTGCGTGGGTCCTCTTATACCCGCAAGGGCTACCTTCAGGATGGCTGGTCCACCAAGGATGGAGGCACCAAGAACTATGACCTGGATGCCACCTATTCCAAGAACGGTTCCCTGACCCTGTACCCCTACTGGGTGGTGGATCCCATGTCTATAGGGAACAAGCCCGAGGCCGTGGCGGCAGGCTTTGGCGTAATGGTCCAGAACCGCAGCCTACAGGTTTCCAACATAAAGGCCGGTACCCGAGTGTCCGTAATGGATATGCAGGGGCGCTTGGTAAGGAGCGGTATCGCAGGTTCCACAGGGCTCAAGGTGCAAGGCCTTGTTTCCGGGAGCTATGTAGTGCGGGTCAACGGCCAGAGCCGTCAGGTTCGTGTACGCTAGCAACCTTTTTGCTGCGGCTCATCCAGCTTAAAACCAAGTTCTGCCAGACGACGTAGCAGGTGGGGGCCAGTGCCACCACCGGTCCTGCGTACAGCGTAGAAATCCAGATGACCAGGGTGGTGTTCTTTTGCCCCATGCTCTGGGAACCTTCGATAGGCCTGCGGTTCCTTTCGCAGAACCAGCCCAGCCAGAACAGCAAAATGCAAAGTATCAGCGAGACTCCTGCCATTAGCGGGAGTTTCCCGCTGTTCCACAGGTCCATGAAGCCCATTTCCCGGATGTCGTGGCTGGCCTTTGCCAGAATCACGAATACGGAAAAGGTCCACACGAACATGGTGTACTTCTGGAATTTGGCGGCACGGTCCGCCAGTTCGGGGTAGAACGCCCGGAGCCCCAGGGCAAAGGCCAGCGGAATGCTGATGATGGGCTGGATGGAGTTAAAAATCTTGAAGGCTATTTCGGAGAGGCTTACGTCCGCACCCGCCAAGTACCCGAAAACAATGGGGATGGAAAAGCAAGCAATCAGGTTGCCGCTCAGGAATATTTTCAGTGCTAGCGATGCAGAACCGCCCAACATTTTGGCCATGGCGGGTGCGGCGTTGGCGGGTGGGCATAGGGCGATAATGGCCCCGCCCAGCAGGACCTCCCGCGGGAGTCCAAAAAGCTTTACGATACCCGCAAGGGCGGCCACTAGCAAAAGGCTTACCAAAAGGGCCCGAATTTCAATCCTGAAGGTGTAACCGTGGGTTTGGGGCGGAATCTTGGTGACAAAAGTCAGGAACATCATGATTCCGATAAAAAACGGCAATAAAGGCGAAAAAATATGGGCCTGGGGGATTAAAATGCCCAGAAGAATCGCGACAGGCATCATTATGGCACGCATGTTTTTCATAGTGGGGTAAAATCTAGCAAATGACTTTTTCCTCCGTCTGGCCCTATTTTCTATCTTTGTTTTCATGTTGCGTTCCAAGTACCAGGGCCTGCGTTATGCCGACAGCCCTGTAGTCAAGAAGAAGCAGGCTAACCCCATCACCTTGGTGGTGCTGGGTTACTTGTTGCTGATTGTCGTGGGGGCCATTTTGCTTAGGCTCCCCGTGTCGCTCCGGACGCCCATTCCTTTCTTGGATGCCCTTTTTACTTCCACCTCCGCCGTGTGCGTTACCGGACTTTCGGTTTTGGATATCAGTGCCACCTTTACCCATTTTGGGGATTGGGTCCTGCTGATTTTGATGCAATTGGGCGGTCTGGGTATCATGACGGTATCTACCACCCTTATCCTTCTGGCAGGGATGCACCCTGGGTTCAACCACCAGTCCGTGCTGCTTTCGGCCTTCTCCCAGGAAGGTAACATTGACCCGGCCAAAATCCTGAAGGCGGTGCTGCCCTTCACCTTTATTCTGGAACTTATCGGCACCGCGGTCTACTTTACCCAGTTCTCCGGTGCCAATCTTTACGACCGTATATTCGTCTCGGTGTTCCAGGCAGTCAGTTCCTTCTGCAACGTGGGTTTTACCCTGTTTCCGGATTCCTTGGTGCAGTTCCAGCTGAACCCCCTGGTAAACATTTCCACCTGCATTTTGGCCCTGGCGGGTGGATTTGGCTTTTTGGCTGTCACGGAATTGCGGTACCTGTTCGACTTTAAGCTACACAAGGTCCGTAAGATTTCCCTCCACACCCGCATAGCCACCTTCGGTACCCTGTTTGTTGTGGTGGCCAGTATACTGGTCTTTAGCCTTACGGAATGGAACAACGCCCTTAGCGACTTGACCTTGGGCCAAAAGCTGGAATCCACCATGTTCATGGCCTTTACCAGTCGTACAGCGGGCCTCAATACGGTGGATGTGCCGGGCCTGTGTGCCAGTTCCCTATTCTTCTTTGTGGTCATCATGTTTATCGGTGCCAACCCGGGCAGCTGCGGTGGTGGCGTAAAAGTTACCACGGCGGCGGTGATTGGACTTTTGGGATTCAACCGCCTGTTGGGTCGGGAAAAGACCCAGGTTCTGGGACGGACCATCCCCGAAACGACCGTGGACAAGGCGGTGCGGATTTTTGTGGTGGCCATGGTGGTTATTGTGGTTGCCACCCTGATCCTCCTTTGCACAGAAGTTTCGCCGGGTGTGGGCTACAGTGCCGGGGAGACCCCCTTCCTCAAGATTCTTTTTGAGGTGGTGAGCGCCTATAGTACCTGCGGGCTTTCCATGGGGCTTACGGGGGAACTTTCCACCGTGGGTCGGGTGGTTATTTGCACGGTGATGTTCATTGGGCGTATGGGTCCCCTGTTCCTGATTTCTGCCGTAGCGGGGAAGGTCCAGAATACCACCTGGTTTGCCGAAGAAGACATAATGGTGGGCTGATTTACTGGTGTATAATGTGAAATGTGTAATGTGTAATGGATAATTTCACATCTCACACTTTACATTATGCATTTTCTAATAGCGATTTTCTACATTACCCTATATGGCATCTAAACAATTCGTAATTATCGGTCTCGGTAACTCGGCCATTTTCTTGGCCAAGCACTTGACCAGTCTTGGTCATGACGTGATGGTCATCGACTGCCATCCCGACAAGGTCCAGGACATTTCCAGTTCTGTTTCCCAGGCCATTGTGGCGGATAGTACTCGTCTCAAGCAGCTTTCGTCTATCCCCCTGCAAAAGGCAGATTCCGTAATTGTCTGTATCGGCGAGAACCTGGAAGCCTCCCTGCTGACGGTCTTGAACTTGAAGGAGATGGGGGTAAAGCACATCATTGCCAAGTCCAGCAGTGCCGCCCATACCAGCATTTTGGAAAAGCTGGGTGTCTCCGACATTTTCCACCCGGAAAGGGACTCCGCCATCAGCTTGGCGGAGCGGCTGAATCGCCCCAACATGCTGGACTTCTTGCCCTTCATGGAAGGGTTCTCCATTATCGAGATAGTTTGTCCTGAAAAGTTCCAGGGCAAGACACTGAAGGATTTGTCCTTGACCCACAAGTACGGCATCCAGGTCATTGCCATCCGTGACCCGTTGGAGTCGGTGCCCAAGATTGGTAACATTGCCGACTACGTGCTCAAGGAAAACGACGTGTTGTTCTTGATTGGTCCCAACGATGCCCTGGACGGATTCAAGGCGTAGTTTTTAGGTAGGACTATTGGTGCAGGTTTGATGCTTTCTTCGTCTACAATTTTACAGGAACACAGGATTCGCCCCTCGCTGCAACGGCGGGTCGTATTTGACTACTTGTTGGCTTCGGAGAGCCACCCGTCGGTGGACACCATCTATAGCGACCTTTTGCCCGCAAACCCTGGACTGTCTCGCACCACGGTCTATAATACCTTGGAACTGTTGCAGAAGCACGGTCTGGTGAAGGTGCTGGATTTTGGTGAAGGCTTCTTGCGCTATGACGGCAAGATTACTCCTCACTGCCACTTCCGGTGCGAAAAGTGCGGTGCCATTTACGACATCGCCAAGATTCCCGAGGGCTGCGAGAAGTTTGCACCTGCAGGGTCCAGGCTTACCAGCATGGAACTGTATTTGAACGGTGTTTGCCCGGCTTGCAACAAGTAGTGTCGGAACATAAGTTGAAAAAAGAACGCAGGACAAGTCCTGCGTTCTTTTTTATTGAGATAGAATATCCTTTGGAACTTAGTCTTTGAGGGTGGCCCAGTCCAGGATGCCCTTCTTGACGACGTAGAGGTAGCCTGCTTCCAAGATGACCAAAAACCCCAGCAGCACCAGCAGAAGTTCCCAACCGCCGGCCAGGAATTGGACCGTCCAGGGGTAGAGGAACGCCACTTCCAGATCGAACACCAGGAACAGCATGGCCACCAGGTAGTACTTGACTGGGTAGCGTTCGTTGGCGGTACCCGAAACGTGGGCCAGGCCGCACTCGTAAGAGGTACCCTTGATGGTGGTGTTCTTGATTTTCCCGGGGTGCAGGAACCAGTTGGCGACCAGCAGAGCCGTGGGGATGCAAAGAGCCATGATAACCAAAATGGTCACGGCGAAGGTGGTGTCAAAAACCTCTACGTTGCTCATAGTGCCACGAATATAGCAATTTTTGGTGCAGAATGCCCTGCAATCTATTTTTTACATCTTTTTGGGGGAATATGGAATTATATTTAAGGTATGAGTGCATTGAAAACGTGGATTCTGTTTTTTGCTGCGACCATACTCGTGGTTAATTGTTCTAATGATGATTCTCCTACCAGGGTGAATCAAGACCTGTCCGATGGCTCCAAGGACACGGTTGTCGTAAACGAAAAGGGCGATTCCGTTGTGGTTCGGGGCAAGGACACCATTATTGTGACCCAGACCGGCGATTCCGTTGTGGTTCGGGGCAAGGATACCATTTATGTAGGTAGTAACGAAGCCCCCTACTACAGTAGCGGAGTTTTTTGCTGGACTGAAGGCTGCGAAAAGGATTATGCCCCGGCATCTTCCAATAGTAGTTCGACAGGCAAGTCCTCCACGTCCGGCAAGACGTCTAGTTCTTCGATCAAACAGTCCAGTTCTTCGGCGAAGTCCTCTAGTTCTAGTGTTCCGGCGGTGCCTCCTGAGGTGGACAAGGCGAATTTGACGCTGAAGGACAAGCGGGATAACGAGAGTTACACAATGGTTCTGATTGGAGAAACGTATTGGCTGAACGAAAACCTGAAGTACAAACCCGCTTCGATTTCCTACTGTGATGCAACGGCAGAGATAAAGGTTGGAGAGGGTCCCGCAGCGCAAACTAACAAGGTAAATGTCTGTACCCAGTTTGGAGCGTACTTCAACTACAATGTCGCTCAGACGATTTGCCCCACAGGTTGGCGTCTGCCCACAATGGCCGAAGTGGATGCTGCGCTGGAGTCACAGCCGGAAGAATGGTGGGTTCTTGGTGGTCGCTTCAACCTAGAGGATAATCCCCCGAGTTGGAATAACGGTGAAAACCATCAGGGTTATATATGGATACAGACAAGTGATGGAAAGAACAACCTCCAGGTCCAGCACTACGGGGACTTTGAGCATAAGTTCTTGAATACTGGAGCGGACAAGAGGGCTTACAATGTCCGCTGTGTGATAGAGTCCAGCAAGATTTAGTACCTCGATTTTTTGTGATGAAGAATCGCCGCGGTTTACACTGCGGCGTTCTTGTTTTCGGGCATCTTCTGTTTGTATGATAGGGCTTTGACCCTTTGTTTATGCGAATATTTGCATAAATGCATTGACAAGTAATCGGGTTTTTCTATATTTGCCTATCAAAGAGATAGGTTGTACGGCTGGAATACACCGACTATCTATATTTGGAGACGATTTTAACAAGAGGCTAAAAATGGCTAAGACCGAAACTTTATGCGTACAGGGCGGCTGGCAGCCGAAAAACGGCGAACCCCGCGTCCTCCCCATTTACCAGAGTACCACTTTCAAGTACGAAACCACCAACGACATGGCGGACCTGTTCGACCTGAAGGCCAGCGGCTACTTCTACACCCGTTTGCAGAACCCCACCAACGACGCCGTGGCTTCCAAGATTGCCGCTCTCGAAGGCGGTGTGGCTGCAATGCTCACCAGCTCCGGTCAGGCAGCCAACTTCTACGCAGTGTTCAACATCTGCGAAGCGGGTGACCACTTTATTAGCACCAGCGCCATCTACGGCGGCACCAGCAACCTTTTCAGCGTTACCATGAAGAAGCTGGGCATCGAATGCACGTTCGTTGACCAGGATGCCAGCGACGAAGAAATCGAAAAGGCTTTCCGCCCCAACACCAAGTGCTTCTTTGGCGAGACGGTGGCAAACCCTGCCGGCAAGGTTTTGGACCTGAAGCGTTTTGCTGACATTGCCCACAAGCACGGCGTGCCCATGATCGTGGACAACACGTTCCCCACACCGATCCTCTGCCGCCCCATTGAATTCGGCGTGGACATCGTGACCCACTCCACCACCAAGTACATGGATGGCCATGCTACTGCGGTGGGCGGCTGCATTGTGGATAGCGGCAACTTCGACTGGGAAGCCCATCACGACAAGTTCAAGGGTCTTACCGAACCGGATCCTAGCTACCACGGTCTTGCTTACACGAAGGCTTTCGGCAAGGGTGCTTTCATTACGAAGGCTACCGCCCAGCTTATGCGCGACCTGGGTTCCATCCAGTCTCCGCAGAATGCGTTCCTCTTGAACCTCGGCCTCGAAACCTTGCACCTCCGCATGCCTCGCCACTGCGAAAATGCTCTCGCTTGCGCCAAGTTCCTCAAGAACCACCCGAAGGTGGCTTGGGTGAACTACGCCGGTCTCGAAGGCGACAAGTACTACGATATCGCCAAGAAGCAGTTCAATGGTGGTCTTCCGTGCGGCGTGCTCACGTTTGGCATCAAGGGCGGTCGTGAAAAGTCCATCCAGTTCATGGACAGCTTGAAGATGATTTGCATCGTGACCCACGTGGCCGACGCCCGTAGCTGCGTGCTGCACCCGGCAAGCCACACCCACCGTCAGCTCAGCGACGAACAGCTCATCGAAGCAGGCGTCGCTCCGGACCTGATCCGCTTCAGCGTCGGTATCGAGAACGTCGAAGACATCATCGCGGACCTGACCCAGGCCCTCGACAAGGTGTAATCGCCATTCCGTACTTGGTGCGGAATCTAGAAATGGAAAAGCCCGGTCGAATGACCGGGCTTTTTTGTTGAATTAGCGTTTGTTCCTGTCCACCCAGGGGCGGGCGTTTTCGCCCACGTAGATCTGCCGCGGCCTGTTGATTTTGGAATTGGGGTCGTCGTGCATTTCTTTCCAGTGGGCAATCCAGCCGGGGAGACGTCCGATGGCGAACATCACCGTGAGCATGTTTGTGGGGATGCCCATGGCGCGGTACAGGATTCCCGAGTAGAAGTCCACGTTGGGGTAGAGCTTACGGGCAATGAAGTAGTCGTCCTTCAGGGCGGCTTCTTCCAGCTTCAAGGCAATTTCCAGCAACGGGTCGTTGATGTGTTCGTGTTCGAACACCTGGCCCATAAGCTTCTTGAGCACCTTGGCGCGGGGGTCGTAGCTCTTGTACACGCGGTGGCCAAAGCCGGAAAGACGGAACGGGTCGTTCTTGTCCTTGGCCTTTTCCATCACCTGTTCAATGGTCATACCGCTGTTCTGGATGCGGAGCAGGGTTTCGAGCACGGCCTGGTTGGCACCGCCATGGAGGGGACCCCACAGGGCGCAAATACCGGCACAGATGCTGGCGTACAGGTTGGCCTGGGAGCTGCCCACCATACGCACCGTAGAGGTGGAGCAGTTTTGCTCGTGGTCGGCGTGCACAATCAGCAGGGTGTTCAGGGCCTTTTCCATGATGGGGTCCAGGTGGTAGGGCCTGGCCTTGCTGCTGAACATCATGTTGAGGAAGTTGCTGCAGTAGCTGCGTTCTGCCTCGGGGTATACAAAGGGTTCGCCAATGCTTGCCTTGTAAGAGAAGGCGGCAATGGTGCGAATCTTGGAGATGAGCCCTGCGGTAGTCAGTTCAAAAGCACTGGCGATGTTTTCGTCGTCATAGAAGCGGGGGGTAAACAAGCCCACCGCATTCACGATGGAACTGAGAATGCCCATGGGGTGGGCGCTGGGCGGCATCTCGCGGAAAAAATGCAGCAGGTTTTCGTGGAGCAGGGCGTTTTCCGTCAAAAGCGTACGGAACCGGCTCAGCTGTTCGGGATTGGGGAGGTCGCCGTAAATCAGGAGCCAGGCGGTCTCGGGGAAGGTGGCCTTTTCGGCCAGGTCTTCAATGGAGTAACCGCGGTAACGGAGGATGCCGTTTTCACCATCCACGTAGGTAATGGAGCTCTTGGTGCTGCCCGTGTTCAGGTAGCCGTAGTCAAGGGTGACCAGTCCCGTGTCCCTGCGGAGGGAACTGATGTCAAGGCCCAGCTCGTTCTCGGTACCTTTGATCACGGGGAGCTCGAAGCTCTTTCCGTTGTAATTCAAGGTCGCTTTGTCGGACATTATTCCTCCGGTTTTAATGGTTGGCGAACCAGCCATTACTTCATCTTCATTATGCAATTATAAATATTTTCGAACAGCTTGCCCAGCTTTTCGGTGGGAACGGCGCTGAAGGCGATACGGATAAGGCCCGAAAGCATGATGGTTCCGGTGCTGTAGTCCTTGATGAGCTTCTGGCGCAGTTCCTCGGCGTCCACTCCCTTGGGCTTGATGCACATGAAGTAGCCGCTGTTGAAGGGCATGGCTTCGAAGGCCTGGTTGTATTCCGGATGGGCGGCGAACACCTGCTTGATGATGTCGTAACGCTTCTTCAGGGTCTCGTACTTGGCCTGCTTCTGCTGGATGTATTCTTCGCTCTGGTAGGCGGCCAGCAGAATCTTCTGGCTGATGCTGGGGGCGTTACTGATGTTGCCGCGGACCGTACCGGCGGCCTTGTCTTCCAGGGCCTTGAGCTGGGCGGTAGTGGCACCCTTAAAACCGAAGCTCATGAAGCCCACGCGGAAGCCCCAAACGTAGTCTTCCTTGGTGGGTCCGTCCAGCTTGACGGCCAGCAGATTCTCGTTGGCATCCACAAGCTTCACAAAGAGGGATTCCATGGTCACGCCTTCTTCGTACACCAGGCCAAAATAGGCATCGTCCAGCAATGCCACCACCTTGTTGCCGGCGGCGGCGCAGTCGGTAAGGATCTTGGCGATTTCTACCGCTTCCTTCTCGGTGGCGGTGTAGCCGGTGGGGTTGTTGGGGAAGTTCAGGAGCACCACCTTCTTGTTGCCCTTGCTTTCGGCCAGGGCGGCCTTGAGGGCTTCCGTGTCGAACCCGCCGTTCTTGAAGGTGTTGAAGGTGCGGATCTTGGCGCCGCAGCTGTTCACGAACACCAGCTCGTAGTTGTCCCAGTACAGGTCGGGGATAATGACTTCGTCGCCGGCGTCCAGGAACAGGTAGCCCGCGCAGCTGATGGCGTGGGTGAGGGCGCAGGTCACTACCGGGTTGCTGAATTCCTTGCCGGCCAGACCCGGGTTCTTGCGCAGGATCTGGTCCTTCCAGGCCTTGCGGAGGTCGGGGTTGCCAAAACTGGGGGCGTAGAGGAAGGCCTGCTTGGGCAGGTTCAGGCTCTTGAGCACGCAGTCCAGTACCAGCGGAGATCCGTCGTCTTCCAGAGCGGTACCGATGGTGGCGTTGATTTCGGAGCCCTTGGCTTCGGCGCCCTGGCCCAAAATGCCCTTGCGGGGGAAGAAGATGGCCTTGCCCCTTTCGGAAAGCATGGAGAGTACGGGACATCCGTTGGCGGAGAGTTCCGCGTTGGCTTGTTCTGCGAGAGGATTGTAGTTCATGACCTTGGTCCTGTTGAAATTTCCGAGGCCAAAGATAGCAAAATATCTATATTCGCCTAGGGGGTGGTGGAGAACTAGATGATACGAAAATCATGGATTGCCGGCATATTGGCTTTTTTGGCCGTATTGGCCGATGCCGCGGTAACCATAACGCCAAAAGATCCCTCTAAGTTGAATGGTTGCTATTTCATTACGACCAAGGAAGAACTGTACGGTTTTGCAGAAATTGTAAATGGCACCGGTGGCCATACGGCGGACCCTGTTGCCTGTGCTCGGCTTGGGGCTGACATCGTAGTGAACGAAGGTGTCCTGGATGCCGATGGAAACCTTAATGTGGCTGACACGGCAAACTTTGCCATTTGGACTCCCATAAGGAATTTCCGCGGGACCTTCAATGGCCAGTTCTCTACGATTTCTGGGCTTTATTTTAATGACGAAAGCCAAACGGCTGTAGGCCTGTTTGGCTCCGTAATTTCTGATAAAGGTAATGCTCCTGCCACTATAGAGAAGGTCTTTGTTGAAGAGTCCTTCATTAGGGGGCTTTCCTATGTCGGTGCCGTTGTGGGGCAGGTGTATGGCGGTGATTCGGTGATTGTCAACCATGCTTACAATTATTCCCGCATAGAGTCAAAAGCCTATGGTGTTGGTGGAATTGTTGGGTTTGCCAAGGGGACTTTTCAACTGAAAAATTGTGCCAACATGGGGATGGTTTATGGGCCCCATATAGTTGGTGGCATTGTGGGGATTTTGGACGGTAGTGCACTGGAAGTTGATGTCCGTAATGCCTATAATGTTGGCTATGTGATATCGCGCAATTCCGACAAGCAGACCTCCTATGTTGGTGGCGTTTTCGGTCTTGCCAGTGGCATTTTGAGACTGCAAAACATGTACAACCTCGGATATGTTTCCGGATATGCATATAAAGGGGGAATTGCAGGGGCCCTGGGTGGTTCATCCGTAGTGCTAGTGAACGCCTACAATGCAGGCCCGGTGGTTACGCCCAACGAAAACGATGCAAATACGGGGGCCATCATGGGGCAATTCCAGGGAATAGCCGGAGACTTTAGGTATGCAAATATTTATTACCAGGAATCTGATGGTTATGGGGATATGTATGGCGTAGAGCTTCCTGAAGTCTTGATGCAAAATGGCACCTTGGCCTACCTGTTGCACAATTACTATTACGAAGGATTGGACGCATCCATTTGGGGGCAGGATTTTGAAGAGAATGACCCGTATCCTTGTTTTAGGGGAGAAATAAAAGGGGCTCCCGCATTGACTTTGCAAGATGTGACTTTGCATATCCAGGACGATGGGGTGTTGACTTTGAGTTATGTGCCCGGTTATTCCTTTACGCTACCCCAGGTGCCTCATGAGGGCTATGTGTTTAGGGGTTGGCGTGATAACGCCGAACTGGAGGGGGACTCCGTGTCCTTTATTCCGGCGACGGCCACAGGACCCCAGGAGTTCTGGGCGAAATTTGCAAAGATTTGGTCCATCGCTTATTGGACGGGGACTACTACTACCTACTTTGAGGAAAATGTCCCGTCCTATGTGGAAGGGGAGGGCGTGACCTTGCCTAAGCATGTAACCCAAAGCGGCGTTGTTTTTAATGGGTGGTACGACAACAAGGCTTTTGAGGGCGAACGCTATTACAAGATTGGACCGGAAGCCACAGGCGACAAATTGCTTTTTGCCAGGTGGTTGGTAAAGAAACGACCTGCAAAGGGCGCTGATGGATGCTATGTCATCACGAATGCCTCGGAATTGTACGGCTTTGCTGCCATCGTGAACGGGACCGACGATTTTACAAAGAACAATTCCTCTTGTGCGTCCTTGGGCAACGACATCGTGGTAAACGAGAATGTGCTCAAGCCAGATGGAACTGTTAACGAGCGTGATTCGGCGGACTTTATGAAGTGGACTCCCATGGAAGAATTCCGTGGCCAGTTTGACGGAAAGGGACATACCATTTCGGGCCTGTACTACAACGTGGAAAGCGGAACCGACCTTAACTTGAAAGGGGTGGGACTGTTTGGTGTTATTCGGGACGGTACGGAAGATAGTCCGGTGGTCATCAAGAACGTGGGTATCGAGGATTCCTACTTTAGCGGGGTGTTCAACGTGGGCGCCCTTGTGGGCCATGTCTACAGAAGATATAACTACTATGACATCTATGTCAATATCTCGAATGTCTACAATAAATCGACCGTAATGTCCCATGAAAACGGGGGAGGCCTTGTGGGAACAATTGCCGAGTATGGCAAGGTGGTTTTCGAGAACTGCTACAATGCGGGCCTGGTCTCGGCTATGAGGGGCAATGCAGGTGGCTTGGTTGGCGCCACATGGATGCAAAGCAATGTTGAAGTACGAAATTCCTATTACTTGAACCTTACTGGCGATGATGAACCTTACGGGGTGGCCACATCTATGGAGCAGTTCGGGTCTGGCTCGGTAGCGTACGCCCTGCACAACGGGGCGAACGGTTCTGTTTGGGGGCAAATCGTGGGCACGGATCCCTTGCCCAACTTTAGCGGCGTTGTCACGAACTTTACCCCGCCCAGTTCCAGTAGTGTCGCCAGTTCTTCCAGTGCAAAGAGCTCTTCTAGCGTAAGGTCTTCGTCATCCAAGGCAAATCCCGTTTCTAGCAGTTCGGCCAAATCCAGTTCCTCTAGCGGAAAGGCGAAGTCTAGTTCTTCTGGCGCCAAGGTAAGGTCCAGTTCCTCCAAGGGCAACTGGTTTATCCCCATTGCCTTGCCCAAAGCTCCCCAGGCTCCGCAATTCCACATTTCGGTGGATGGCCTGAAGGTGTTGCTGGCGGGTGCAAGGGAGGGCTGCCCTTATGCACTGTTTGACATGCAGGGACGCACCATCCTTTCGGGCCGTGTCAGCTCCTCCGATTTTACAATTTCTGTACCCTATGCAGGCAGTTATTTGTTGCGGGTAGGCTATCAGACCGCACGCTTTTCGGCGAGGTAACCCCAAAACCCGATTTTTTTGTATTTTATTCAGCGGTACCGAACGATACCTTTAAAAATGCACAAACTGCAAGAAAGGTTAAAAATATGCAAGTTGATTTGAACAATGTCGATTGGAAGACTCTCCCCTTCGGTTACACCGATACCGATTACAATGTCCGCTGCTACTACCGCAATGGCAAGTGGGGTCAGATTGAAGTTTCTTCTTCGACG
>Ga0265298_10004391_pt1 | contig 18061 bp, 13 predicted proteins | sample AusTroGonzalo_MG_3_FD_193486 | JGI IMG/M metagenome (GOLD analysis project Ga0265298, IMG submission 193486) | Bovine rumen microbial communities from tropical cattle in Woodstock, Queensland, Australia - Gonzalo_01 | ecosystem: Host-associated > Mammals > Digestive system > Stomach > Rumen ... | reverse complement strand
CCAAGGCCGTTGAGTTCGTAACCGCGAACAACGTGGGCGGCAGCGTCGCGGCCGTCACCTCCGGCGACACGATGTACGCCTATCCGATGACCGCCGACAACGGCTACTTCATGTTCTACGACAAGAGTGTCATCCCGGAAGAGGATGTCGACTCCCTCGAAAAGCTGATTGCCGACTGTGAAGCCAACAAGAAGTTCTTCGCTTTTGATCTTCAGGGTTCCGCCTGGTATCTGGCGTCCTTCTTCTTCGCCCCCGGCTGCCATTCCGTCTGGCAGACGGATGACGACGGCACCTTCCTTTCCGTGGACGACACCTTCGACAGCCCGGAGGGCCTGATCGCCGTCAAGGGTATGAAGAAGCTGGTGGATTCCCCATTCTTCCTGAGTTCCTCCTCCGTCAACGAGTTCAACTCCGACGCGGCCGTCGTGATCAGCGGCATCTGGGATTATGAAGCCGCCAAGTCCATCCTGGGCGACAATCTCGGCGCCACGGATCTGCCCTCTTTCGAAGTGGATGGCCAGGCATATCATCTGGGTTCCTTCAACGGCTACAAGATGATGGGCGTGAAGCCGCAGGTGGATGCCGTGAAGGGTGCCGCCCTGCATAAGCTGGCGCAGTACCTGACCGGTGAGCAGGGCCAGATGGAGCGGTTCGAAGCGCTCTCCTGGGGTCCCTCCAACCTGGCGGACATGGCTTCCGAAGCCGTTCAGTCCAACCCCGGCCTGGTCGCCCTGGCCACCCAGGATCCGTACACCACCGTCCAGGGCCAGATCCACGGCGCCTGGTGGGATATCGCCAAGGTCATCTCCGAGGACGTGAAGGCTGCCACCGATGAAGCCGGCCTGCAGCAGGCCCTGGATAACTATCAGGAGAAGATCGCTTCCCTCTTCACCCTCTCCGACGAAGTGAAGAACGGCTGGACCGTCATCGGCACCTGCAACCTGGACGACGGGTTCTTCTTCACGGATTACAACAATGAAACCCGCTCCAACTGGACCGATGACATCCCCATGGTCAAGGGGGAGGACGGCATCTGGAAGACTGAAAAGGCCTGGCCCATGGAAGCCGGCGTCGAGTTCAAGGTCCGCCAGGGCCTGAGCTGGGACAACGCTTTCCCGGCCGATAACTTCAAGGTTGAGGAAGCCGGCACCTACTTCGTCACCTTTGACGAGGCGACCGGCACCGTCGCTCTCGCGGCTGAATAATCAGGCCTGACCGAACCTTTCGGTCACCGGCATTCACGGCCGGAGCTGAAGATCATTTCGGCTCCGGCCTTTGAGTTTAATCGTCAAAGGAGTGGATCGCGGACATGTCACAGCTCAGTGATCTGGAATACCTGCGCCTGTCCGGATGGCAAAAGTTCGGGTATAAGCTGGGGCGCTTCTTCACCGGGATTCCCGGAGCGATCGGGCATTTTTTTCAGAAAATCGGAAGATGCCTGGGAAGGGGCTGCGCCGCCGTCGGCAGGGAGATTGCCGATATCGCCGATACCTTTATTCACGGGGACTGGAAAACAAAGCTTTCCTTCTTCATCATGGGCTTCGGGAATATTGCCCGGGGCCAGGTCCTGCGGGGACTGCTGTTCCTGCTCTTTGAGATCGTTTTTATCGCGTATATGGTCCTGTCCGGCGGCTACTGGCTGAGCATGCTGCCCTCCCTGGGGCTGGTCGGCCCCACCGAGGAATATAATGAGATTCTGGACGCCTATACGACCACCTATCACGACAATTCCTTCCAGATCCTGCTCTACGGCGTGCTGACGATCTTCTTCATCATCGCCTTTATCTATACCTGGCGGGTGAACGTCCGGCAGAACAAAATCGCTGAGAAGATCCTCGCCTCCGGCAAAAAGCTGAAGAGCGGCAAAGACGACCTGCGCAGCATCGTCGACGACCAGTTCCACAAAACCCTCCTGGCGCTGCCGCTCACCGGAATCTTTTTCTTCACCGTCCTTCCGATCCTGTTTATGATCCTGGTGGCCTTCACCAACTACGACGGTACCCATAACGGCTATACCAACAGCCTGTTCACCTGGGTCGGCCTGGACAATTTCAACACCATGCTCTCCTGGGCCGGCGGGTCCGGCGGGTCCCAGTCCTACGCGGCCACCTTCTTCGAGGTCCTCCTCTGGACGCTGATCTGGGCCTTCTTTGCCACTTTCACGAATTATTTTCTGGGCATGTTCGTGGCCATGGCCATCAACAAGAAAGGGATTAAGTTCAAGAAAGGCTGGCGGACGATCCTGGTGCTGACCATCGCCATTCCCCAGTTCATCTCTCTCCTCTATGTGTCGAAGATGTTCGCCAAGAACGGCATCATCAACGGATTCCTGCTGGATATGGGGTGGATCACGCAGGCAATTGACTTCTTCGGGGACGCCAGCCGCCCGTGGCTGGCCCGGGTGACGGTGATCCTGATCAATATCTGGATCGGCATTCCCTATCTGATGCTGATCACCACCGGCATCCTCATGAACATCCCTGCCGATCTCTATGAATCCGCCAAAATCGACGGGGCTTCCGGCTGGCAGCAGTACCGGAAGATCACCCTGCCCTATATGCTTTTCGTCACGGGGCCTTACCTGCTGACCAGCTTTACCGGCAACATGAACAACTTCAACGTGATCTACCTGCTGACGGCCGGTGCGCCGACCAACGCCGCCGCTTCCTCGGCAGCGGGTTCGGTGGGATATACCGACCTGCTGATCACCTGGCTCTTCAAGATTACCACTGGTGCGGAGTCGAAATACTATCTGGCCTCGGTCATCGGAATCCTGGTGTTCGTGGTCGTCGCGCTGATCTCGCTGATCGTGTACAACCTGCTGCCGAGTATTAAGAATGAGGAGGATTTCCGGTGATGAGTGAAGCAACCGCAAAGCGTCACATGGGGCTGAAAACCTCCCGTGCGATTTCCAACACGGCCATCCACGTCCTGCTGATCGTCATCAGCATCATCTGGCTGATCCCCTTCGTCTGCATCGTGCTGCAGTCCTTCCGGGTGGAGAACACCGGCCCCGTGGGGTACGTGGTGCCCAAGATCTGGGGAACCGATAACTATGTCAGACTCTTTGACACGGATTTTCCCCGCTGGTATACGAACACCTTTATCTGCGCGCTGGCCACCGCCGTCCTGCAGACGATCATCGTCCTGTGCATGAGCTATACGCTCTCCCGTTTCCGTTTCAAAATGCGCAAGCCGCTCATGCGCTTCATGCTGATCCTCGGCATGTTTCCCGGCATGCTCTCCATGATCATCCTCTACCGCGTCCTGAAGGATCTGGGGCTTACCCAGGCCAATGCGGTACCCGGCCTGATTCTCGTTTACGTCGCCTCCTCCGGCATGGGGTATTATGTTTCGAAGGGATTCTTCGATACGATTCCGATGTCGCTGGATGAAGCGGCCCGCGTGGACGGCGCCACCCGGGCAAAGATCCTTTATAAGATTATTCTTCCGCTCTCCAAGCCGATCGTGATCTACACAGTCCTCACCGCCTTCATGGGACCCTGGGGCGATTATGTCTTCGCGAGGTATATCGCCTTCGGAACCTCCGCCGGCAAGAACGTGGCTGTCGGTCTGTACGACTGGCTCAACAAGGATCAGATTTCAAACTGCTATACCATGTTCTGCGCGGGCGGTGTGCTGGTCGCCCTTCCCGTCACCATCCTCTTCCTCTTCCTGCAGAAGTATTACGTTGAGGGTGTTACAGGCGGAGCAGTCAAGGGATAATAGGAAGGAGAGAGAAAAATGGCAAGTGTAAAACTGACAGATGTTAAAAAAGTCTATGACAATAAAGTTACCGCGGTCCATGATTTCAATCTGGACATCAGGGACAAGGAGTTTGTGGTCTTCGTCGGCCCCTCCGGCTGCGGCAAATCCACTACCCTGCGGATGATCGCCGGCCTGGAGGACATCTCCGGCGGCACGCTGGAAATCGACGGCGAAGTGGTCAATGACCTGCAGCCCAAGGACCGGGATATCGCCATGGTCTTCCAGAACTACGCCCTCTATCCCCACATGACCGTTTACGACAATATTGCCTTCTCCCTCCGGCTGAAGAAAATCCCTGAGGATGAGGTCTTTGAGCGGGTCACCAACGCCGCGAACATTCTCGGCATTACCGAATACCTGACGCGCAAGCCCCGGGCCCTCTCCGGCGGCCAGCGCCAGCGCGTGGCCATCGGCCGCGCCATGGTGCGCAACGCCAAGGTTTTCCTCATGGATGAGCCGCTGAGCAACCTGGACGCCAAGCTGCGCAACCAGATGCGCGCCGAGATCATCCTCCTGCGTCAGAAACTTGACACGACCTTTATCTACGTCACCCATGACCAGACGGAGGCCATGACCCTCGGCGACCGGATCGTCATCATGAAGGACGGCTATATCGAGCAGGTCGGCACCCCGCAGGAGGTTTTCGATACCCCGGTGAATCTCTTCGTGGCCGGCTTCATCGGCAGCCCGCAGATGAATTTCCTCAGGGCGCGCCTGGTGAAGAACGGAAGCGCTTACGCTGTGGAACTGCTGGGCGTAAACCTGCCCCTGAACGAGGAGCAGAACGCCGTCCTCGCACGGAAGGGAATCGGCAGTCAGGAGATCATCCTCGGCGTCCGCCCGGAACACACTACCGTCCTTTTCGGCCATACCGAAGGCGCCATCGAGTGTACCATCGACGTCAACGAGATGATGGGCAGCGAGCTGCATCTGCACCTGCGGAGCAAGAACGATGATAAGATCATCGTCCGCCTCCCCACGGTCGACCTGACGAAGGAGCAGCGCGCCGGCCTGTCCTACGGCAATAAGATGTACATCACCTTTCCCGCGAAAGTCATGCACCTCTTCGATCCGGAAACGGAAAAAAGCCTCATCGACGGATGAGGCAATGAACTTCCGGCTGACTCATATTTCGGTTCTTTTACGCCCGCTTCAGCCAGGTTTCAGCCCGGAGGCGGGCGTTTTCGCGGATGTTCAGGAAGAAAAATGAATAATCACACCCGTGGTAGCTGGCCGGGCCGAAGACGGATTCCAGGTCTTCCATGCCGGTCAGTGCGGTAATCGTATATTTTTCGAATGCGGGATCCGTCACCATGACGGTCCCTCTTTCCGTGTCGATCACCGCGTCGGCCCTGAACGGGAGCTCGTCCATGCCTGAATCCAGCAGGTGCGGCACGTAGGATCCCAGGTTCAGCTCCGGACCCGCCGGGGTTTCATCCGTGCGCCAGTTGAGAGGATTGATGGAGATCGCTCCCGGGGAAACCACCAGGGAAGGTTTGCCTTTATTGGCCGGTCCCTCGGTGTTCCAGGAAACGACAACGCCCAGGTCGTCCGCCGCCTGCGCGGCTTTCACATGGGGATTGTCTTCCAGGTACTGCCGGGTCAGGGAGTCTCCGATGCAGTAGGCAGCGATCATCCTCGCGTAGTAATCCGGATGCTCCTTCATATAGTCCGACAGCGTAATGTAGCTCAGCCGGGAGCCCTGGGAATGCCCGGCAAGAAAATACGGCCGGCCCTGGTTCAGGTTTTCAAAATAATAATCCAGCGCCGCGTATACGTCCGTCCGCGGCTCAGCCCATTCGGCTTCATCCACTTCCTCAAAGGTCATTTTGGAAAGCTTTGTCGCGTTCACCTGGCGCCAGTAGGGAGTGTAAATATTCGCGACCGGCTCAAAGGCGGAAGCCTCCTGTTTGAAAATCTTTTTGGCTGCAACCCGCATGATGAGATTGTTGACCGAGCAGATGGTGTCCGCCAGCGGATCCTCACAGCTGGAGGGATAAAGGAAAAGGAGATCCACCGGTTTATCCGGGGTTTTCGGCAGGGTAAGCCAGTTTTTCTTTTTGGAATAATCCGTCGCTGTTCCGACCAATGGTTTCTGATACATCATCCCACACCTCGTTTCGATTTTTTTCTTTGCTCATATACTTAACGCCGTCCGGCATTCACAGACGGTCGCTCCGCGCTTCTTTCTCAGCTTCGGATCAGATCCCGGATCACTTCCCCCGCGATGATCATCCCGGCCACGGACGGTACAAAGGCCGTGGAACCCGGGATATCTCTCCGCCCGGCATTCCCCTCTTCGTCCGGTTTTTCCGTGTGATGGATTGGCGGTTCCGTGGAATAGACCACTTTCAGATGGTCAATTCCCCGTTTCCGGCATTCGCTGCGCATGATCCGTGCCAGCGGGCAGACGCTTGTCTCATGAATATCCGCCACCCGGAAAGCAGTCGGGTCAAGCTTGTTTCCCGCCCCCATGCTGCTGATGACCGGTGTGCCGGCTGCCCTGGCCGCCTCAATCAGGGCCAGTTTCCCGGTCACCGTATCGATCGCGTCAATAACATAGTCATACCGGGAAAAATCAAACTGATCCCGCGTTTCCGGAAGAAAAAAAGTCCGGTATGCGTTGACCCTGCAGTCAGGATTGATCTCCTGTACCCGTTTCGCGGCTGCATCCACCTTGTATTCGCCGATCGTTTCCCTGGTGGCATGAAGCTGCCGGTTCAGGTTCGTCAGGCTGACCCTGTCATGGTCGATCAGGTCCAGCGTTCCGACGCCGGAGCGCACCAGCGCTTCAACCGCGTATCCGCCGACGCCGCCGATCCCGAATACCGCCACCCGGCTCCTGCGCAGCTTCTCCAGGGCCTCCTGCCCGATCAAAAGCCGCGTCCTCGAAAACTGATCCGCCACGCTAAAACGCTCCATATTCTGTGATGCATTCTTATCCAAAACCGAAGGAGCGCGAGGGCGATCGGAAAGCCCTCGCATTCATCCCTTATTCTCCAAACAATTGTGTTGAATAATACCTCTCCGCCGTGTCCGGCAGCACCGTCACCACTGTCTTCCCCGGCCCCAGCTTTTCTGCCAGCCGGATCGCGGCGGCTACGTTGGTCCCGCTGGAGATCCCGCAGGCAAGGCCTTCTTCCCTGGCCAGTCTGCGGGCGGTTTCAATCGCTTCCTGATCCGTCACCACATAAATATCGTCATAGATCTCCCGGTTCAGAATGTCCGGAATAATCCCGTCGCCGATCCCCATCTGCAGATGTGTCCCGATGGTTCCGCCGGCCAGGATCGCCGCATTCTCCGGCTCCACCGCCCAGATCTCGATCTCGGGATACTGTGCCTTCAGCACCTCTCCGATGCCGGTCAGCGTTCCGCCGGTGCCGATCCCGCTGCAGAAGCCGTGAATCGGTTTCGCGACCTGCGCCATGATCTCCAGCGCCGTATGTTTCTTGTGCGCCAGCGTGTTGTTCGGGTTTTCAAACTGCTGAGGCACGAACACTTTCGGATTCTTTTTCCTCATGTTCAGCGCCGCCTGCAGGCACTCTTCCATGCACTTGCCGATATCCCCGGCGTCATGGATCAGTTTGACTTCCGCCCCGTAATGGCGGACCAGTTTCCGGCGTTCTTCGCTGACCGAATCCGGCATGATAATGATCGTCCGGTAACCGCGTACCGCCCCGACCAGGGCCAGGCCGATCCCCTGGTTGCCGCTGGTCGGTTCCACGATGATGCTGTCCGGGCCGATCAGGCCTTCCTTTTCGGCCTGCAGGATCATGTTCATGGCCGTCCGGGTCTTGATGGATCCGCCGACATTGAGCGGTTCCACCTTCACCAGAATCTCCGCGCTGTTTTTCTCAACCATCTTGTTCAGCCGGACGATCGGTGTATTGCCGATCGCTTCCAGAATATTCTCACAGATCAATGCCTTGTCCTCCGTATACACTCAGATTCAGACTGCTTGCCATTTTAACAGGAAAACGCGGATCTGTCCATCCGCGTTCCGGTTCCCTTACAATGTCATCTCCATATACCTTCTGTATGTCCTGAACCCCGCCGCCTCATAGAACACCAGCGCGCCCCGGTTAAACTCCCACATGTTCAGTTCCAGCCGGCCGAACCCTTCCTCTTTGGCGTAATCCCGGATAAAACCGATCAGCGCGCTCGCGATCCCCTGCCGCCGGTAATGCTCATCCACGCAAAACTCATCCACATCCAGATAATCCCGCACATACATGAACGGCGTTTCCGGACGGATGATATGATTCAGCACCGCAAATCCGCAAAGGCTTCCGTCCAGTTCCGCGACAACAATCTTCTGATTGGGATCCTTATGGATCGTGTATATGTAGTTTCTGAGTTCGTCGCTGAAGCCCGGTTTGAAAGTCTCCGGCTTCCCGGCCACATGCAGGTCGTTGACCTGTCTGCGCAGCCTGTTGACGCTGTCCAGTTCCTCCTCCCGGGCAAACCGCACCGTCACCTTTGCCTTCCCGCGGACCGGTTTCGGTTCCCTGTCGCCCCGGAGCAGGCCATAGCGTACTTCATCGCAGATGCCCAGGTTGTTCTTTCCCGCCCCGCGCATGATGCCCTCGAACTTCAGGCCTGCTTTCTGCATCACCCGCCCGGACTTGGGGTTGTTCGCGTCATGGCAGGCGGTCACCCGGTTCACGCCGGCCGTGTCAAACAGGAAGTCCGTCACGGCCCGCAGCGCCTCGGGCATGATCCCTCTTCCCCAGTAAGCCCTGCTCATGCAGTACCCGATGTCAGCGGTTTCCGTCTCCTCTATGAACCTGACAACGGAGATGTTGCCGATGACCGACCCGTTCTCTTTCCACACGATCGCCCAGTTGAAAAAAACGCCGTCCTCGTATTGGGGAATCCAGCTGTTCAGGACCGCCCGGGAAACGTCAACGCCCGTGTGGGTCGGCCAGGTCAGAAAGCGGGTGACTTCCGGGTCTGAAGCCCAGTTGCGGAACATATCCTCCGCGTCTTCGATCCGGAACGGTCTCAGGATCAGACGATGGGTTTCAATAGTCTGTGTGCCGGCTTTGTTCATTGCACTCATCTCCTTTTTCCCCGTATTGTTGCAAAAAAGCCGCCTGTCTGTCAACCGTCTTCCGTTCTTTTTCTCTGTACGGCGGAACCGTTTATGAGGTATAATCGAATCTGGCCGCGGAATCAGCGGTTTTGATTGACTCGGTTTAAAGGAGAGCGGGAAACATGATCAGAAACATCGCCATCGTAAGCCTTTCAAGCGGGATCATCGGTGAACCCTTTGTTCAGTTTGAGGTTGAAATCGGCCTCCGCAGGCTGAAGGAATACGGTCTGAATGTGAAATTCATGCCGCATGCCCGCATGGGGCTCGAGTATGTCCGGGACCATCCGGAAAAAAGGGCGGAAGACCTCCTGGCCGCTTTCCGCGATCCGGAGATCGATATGATCCTCTGCGCCATCGGCGGGGATGATACCTACCGCCTGCTGCCGTATCTCTTCGACCACGATGAACTGGCGGACGCGGTAACAGATAAGATCTTCCTCGGTTTTTCCGATACCACGATCAATCATCTCATGCTGCACAAGGTCGGTCTCCGTACCTTCTACGGCCAGGCGTTTTTCTGTGACCTGTGCGAACTCGGTCCGGAAATGCATCCCTATACCCGCAGATACTTTGAGGAACTGATCGCCACCGGCGGCATCCGGGAGATCACCCCCAGCGACGTCTGGTACAGTGAGCGGGAGAGTTTTACCCCGGATCAGGTCGGCAGACAGCTGCCTTCCCATCCCAATCAGGGTTTTGAACTGCTGCAGGGGGCTCCCGTGTTTTCCGGGAAGATCCTCGGGGGCTGCATTGATTCGATGTATGACTTTTTCGACGGCGGCCGCTATGCGGATATGCCGGTGTTATGCCGGAAGTATCATCTCTTCCCGGACGCGGAGGAATGGAAGGGCCGTATCCTCCTCCTGGAATCCAGTGAGGAAAAGATGACGCCCGAAGCATACCGTCAGGCATTGAAATACCTGAAAGCAGCGGGCGTCTTTGAGGCGGTTTCCGGCGTCCTGGCCGGAAAACCGATGGATGAGACCTATGCCGCGGAGTATAAGCAGCTGCTGGTGGAGGTCATCGGCCGGCCCGAACTCCCGGTCGTCTTTAACCTGAACATCGGCCACGCGATGCCACGCTGCATCATGCCTTTCGGTGTTGACGCAACCGTGGACGCTGCAAACCAGATCATCCGTTTTACCTGATCCGTCCGGTCACCCGGCGGCAGGAGATTATTTTTTCCCTTCATTTGTCCCCTGCATGACCATGGGGTTCATTCCGAGCCGGATCCCTCTCCGCTCGCACATCGCTTTCAGTTCCCGGTTCAGCATACGAGACAGCCATCCGTAATACATTCCCTTGCAGTAAATGGAAAATGACAGCACGACGCAGCACTCGGTGATTTTCTGGACACCGCGGTATTTCGGCCCGCCGACTTCGCTTCCGCTGATTTCGCACAGTTTGTCGTGAATCAGCGGAAGTTCTTCTTCCAGAATGCTTTCGACCCGTTCGATGGGTTCCGACAGATCGACGTTCAGGTACGTGACCACCCGGTCCGTCTTTTCCGAAGGCATGTTGATATAGTTCTTGAAGTCGTTGTTCCGGACGACCGTGGTCTCGCTGAACCATACCAGCTGGGTTGTCCGGACACCGATGCTCAGGATCACGCCGTACTGCCCGTTGTAGGAGACGAAATCCCCGACATGGACGACGCCTTCAAACGTCATCAGGATCCCGGCCAGGATATCCGCCACAATATGCTGGCATCCGATACCGAAAATGACGCCCAGCACACCGCCGGTCAGGCTCAGCGTGGTCAGGTCAACGCCGAAGTTGGCCAGGCACAGGAAAATGCCCGTGACCGCCAGCACATAGGAGGAAAAACTGTTCAGCAGATGGCAGATGGTTTCTCCCTTGGCCCGCACGGCTCTGGCAATCCAGAACAGCAGCTTGTGCAGCACCATTTTGATCACCATCAGGAGCGTGATATCAATCACGCATGTCGTAATGGAATACAGGTTGATTCCGCTGTTCCATTCGCCGCTGATGCAGTAATACCAGACGGAGTTTTCCCCGGAGATCAGGGCGTGAAGGAGAAGCGCGGCCAGAACCAGGATGATCGAAATCTTCAGGAAGAGGGTGAATTTCTCTTCCGGCGTACGGTCCTTCCACCTGACGCTGTCTTCCGGCCACCGTTCTTCAAAGTAAGGTTTCTTTTTGTTAACGATGCTGTTGAGCATGACCAGGACGTCATCGTCCCGGTGTTTTTTCTCTTCCTCCCCGCTGCTTTCCGGGGTAACCTCTTTCACGGCTTCCGGACGGACTCCCGCGGAAACCCTCTCCGCTTTCAGTCCTATTGTGGAAACCAGGAACAGAAGCCACATGTATGCCAGGGTGCCGGCCACGGCAACAAGGATCGGCATCATATGGTTCTCCGCCACAGTAACTGGGGGCCTCATGACCAGGAAATAATAATCCCCGACCCGCCTGGCGGAAGCGAAATAGCGGTTCTTCAGCACGAACATTTCCCCGTTGTAATGATCCAGCAGCAGGTTCTCGTTGATGCCCATGTCCGAGGCGCGCAGGCCGGTATAGTCATAGCCGTTCAGGCTGTTTTTGAAAATGCCGCCTTCCACCTCGCCGACGTATTTCACCGTCAGGTCCTGATCGCCGATCACCAGCACAAACGTCCCGTCGGTCAGGCTGATCTGCTCAAACACGCTCTCGAATCCGAGATTGGCCCGGATCCTTTCAAGCTCTTTCGAGTCCGCCTCAATCAGGACCATTCCGCCGACGGTCGCGTCCTGGTTCCACAGGGGCACCCCGATGGTCTGAAGGGTTTCCCCGCTGATTTCGTCCTTTTCCCGTTCCCCGATGAATGATTCACGGCCCTCGAGCAGCACGGAAGCCGGGGAATCGGCGGGAATGGCTGCCTGTTTCCGGAGGGAATTGCTGTCCGTTCTCTTTCCCCTGGCGTCATAGAGTGAAATCGTCCGGATTTCCAGGCATTCGCAAAGTTCATCCAGAAACTCCCTGGTCACCTTTTCCTTCTCCGTATGCTCCAGGATGCTCCGGACCAGCTTGCACCGGGTCACGTATTCCTCGTCGTACCACTGCTGCAGCTTATCAACCGTCGCCTTGTTCTTCTCCAGCAGGTCCACGACCCGGGTCACTTTTTCCCGGCTGTAGCTGAATGTGGCCGCGTAGACGGACAGCGCCTCCAGGTATAACCCGCCCAGGAACACAAGCGCCATAGCGATCACGCCGATCACCTTCAGCTTGCTTGCCAGGTCGTGGTCCCAGTCAAAACCTCTTTTCTTTTTCCATACGGTTTCTTCCTTGTCCTTGATATGGAAGAAGGCGTACCCCGCACAGATACCGGTAATAAACATCATCAGCAGGGTCAGCGTGCCGGCTGCGCTGAATGCCTTTCCGTGGATTTCCCCGACCGGCATCAGTTCCAGCGTCAGCAGATACGGTTCGTCCACCATGGCCGCGAAATACGTCTCGCTGCCGATCCGGATTTCCGCGGTCCGGTCCTCCCCGGTAAAGGCGTTCTTCAGATCCTCCGTCCCGGCGGGGACGTTCCCGTTGACCCGGATTTCCAGGGTTTCGAAGGGTTTCCCTTCCGCTTTCCGGTCCTTCCAGGAAAGGATGGTGCCGTCTGTGGTGTCCAGGGCCAGCAGGCAGCCGTTTCTCCCGATGGTGATCTTCCGGAGCACGGTCCGCCAGTCAAAGTATTCGGCGGCCTCTTTTTCCACGTCGCTCGGCGTGTCCCGGAACACCAGCGTCCATTCTCCCCCGTGAGCGGTCCATGCGAAAACATTCTGAAGATCGTTGTTCACAAACGCGGAGGAGAACATGATATCCCGGTACCGGTCGTTCCAGACCAGCCGCTCGTCCATCGTCTCTAACGCGTCCAGCGACAGCAGTTTCTGAATGGTTTCTTCCGAAAGATCGAGCTGCTGGCTTTCCCCTGTCCGGTACAAGACCTTCCCCACCCGGTCATACATCACAAGCTCTTCCGCTTTATTGATTCTGGCGTACTCGTCCAGCAGTTCCCGCGCCGCTTCCACGTCTTCCTTGTCTTCCAGCGCCAGGGACAGAGCCTTCAGCTTGTTGAACTGCGCCTTTGCCGCCCCGACTTTGGCGTAGAAATGATTTTCCCCCATGGCGGGAAGCTGCCCGGCAATCGTGTTCGCTTGATCCAGGATTTCCTTCCGGGCTTCGTTCCAGACGATCCCGTCCTCAATGGCGTAGAAAATGACGCCCATCAGGATAGCCCAGACAAGCCAGAGCACAATAATACCGATTCTCCGTTTTCTCACCGAACGGTCCATCTTTCTGATCCTCCAAAACCTCTCACAGATTCCTGCGTTTCTCTTTTTGTCAACATTTTGTTTTGGTCCGAAGGGGGTGAAGGGGGCGATCGGAAAGCCCCCCTTGTTTCATTTCCTCAATCAGATTTTTATAGAAATCCACCGCGCCCGGCAGACAGTTGTATTCAATATTCTCATTCATCCCGTGCATGCCCTTTATCTGTTCCGGCCCGTAGATCACCGGTGCAAACCGTACCACATTCGGACAGATCTTCTGATAATGCCGGGAATCCGTAATCCCTGTCATCACATAAGGGCTTCCGGCACATCCCGGGAAGGTTTGCTCGATCACCCGCTGCACCGTCCGGAATGCCTCGCCGTGAATATCCACCGGTTTCGTATAGTCACTGGCGACGATCACTTCCGTCTCCAGCCCGTGCTTCTCCGCCAGTTTCCGGATAATCTCCAGGCTTTCCTCCATTCCCTGATGCGGAATGAACCGTATATTCGCTGACACCGTTGCCTTCTGGGGGATCACGTTGCACGCGTCCGAGCCGCTCATCATCGTGAAGGCGATCGTCGTGCGGATCATGGCACCCGCCTGCGCGCTGATCATCGGCAGCACCCTCAGCAGCACCGGCCGGAACAGCCAAAGGTTGGAGAACACCAGTTTCATCGGAAAACCCGCGTACAGCGCCAGCGTTTCAAACATGGCCGCGACTTCTTTCGGCATCTTCCGCCGGAAGATATGCCTCGTCTCCGCTTCGTTCACGAACGCTGCCAGCCGTGCCACCGGCGAATGCGCCTTCGGCGCGCTGGTGTGGCCGCCTTCGGAAGTGGCCGTGAAGCGCACGTCCGCCCTGCCCTTTTCGAACACGCCGACCATGGCGAAATTCCCCCGAACGCCGCCGATGGGATCCGTGATGATCCCGCCGCCCTCGTCGCAGACCAGCCACGGTTTCACGCCCCGTCTTTCCAGTTCCGCCACCAGCTTCGGGCATCCGTCCCCGCTCCATTCCTCCGTGCAGGAGCTGGACAGGTATACGTCCTGCGGCGGCATATATCCGTCCGCGATCAGCTCCTCCGCCGCCTGGAAGAACGCCATGACCGTGCATTTCGTGTCCGAGGCGCCGCGTCCCCAGACCTTCCCGTCGGCGATGTCGCCGGAGAACGGTTCGTGGAGCCATTCTCCCTCCGCGGGCACCACGTCCTGATGGCCCATCAGCACCAGCGGCCTGTCGCTTTTCTCCCCTTTCCACCGGTACAGCAGGTTGCCGTCGATCTCCGTCTTTTCCATCGTCCGGTACACCAGCGGAAACAGTTCCTCCAGCACTTTGTGGAAGCCCAGGAACTTCTCCCGCTGATCCTCTCCGGGAACGGATACCGTCTCGCACCGGACCATAGCGGACAGCTTCCGGGCATAGGCTTCCGCCCGTTCCGGATCCGGCGCGGGGGTGTATTCGGATTTCTTTCCCGGAATCAGCAGCGTCCGGATCACCGCCGTCAGCAGCAGGAGCAGGAGCAGGCCCAGGCATCCGAGAACAATCCACAGGATGATCATTTCCCTGCCGCTCCCTTCGTTTCCCTGCGGTACTTCAGCCAGCTCAGGCCGATCGCCAGCGCACCGCTGGGGATGATCATGAAGCTCGTGGAGGAGGTCAGCGACGGCACCAGCGTGAACAGAATGATCATCGCCGCCAGCGGGATCACCACAAGCTTCGGATCCTTCCGGTAGTACTTGTACGCCATCGCGCCGAACAGGGCCGGCACCACGTTCGCGTATGCCGGCGCCAGCACCGGGCTCTGCAGCACCGGCTGCAACGGAACCAGCAGCGCCACGCCCGCCGCCAGCACCGCAATCGTCACCAGCGCGCTTGTGGCGATGGAAAGGGTCGCGATGACCTCGTTTTCCGCCGTGCCGCTCTTCGCGTTCACCAGTTCCTTCGCGTTCATCGCGCAGGGAATCTTCATGTTGATCAGGTTGCCGGTGATAAAGGCCAGATAGCTGCCGCCCGCGCCCAGCATCGGCGTGTAGACCAGGAACTCCACCACGCTGGAAACGGTCCATACCAGGCCCACCGACAGGAAAGCCCGTGCCACCGCGCCCAGGTCCGGCTGCGTGCCCAGCACGGTGCCGATGGCGAAAGGCGCGCCGACCAGCAGCACCAGCGTAATCACGGAAACGATCCGTCCCAGCCGATGGGTGGATTTCAGATAGGCTTCATAATTTTTCCCGTTTTCCATCTTGTATCCTCCCCCTCAGTGGCCGATCAGCACCGCGACAAGCATCCCGACCAGCATGCTCCCCGCGACGGAGAAATTCTCCAGCCATTCCTTCCCCTTCTTCTCGGAGAAGTAGGTAAATACGGCCATCGCCAGCGCGGCGGCTGCCACGACCGCCAGCGGGGTCCAATCGCCGGAAAATGTGAATCGTCCGTTCCCGGAGATAAAATCGCCCACATAACTGCCGATATACGCGCTCACCATCCCGATGAACATCGCCGTCATGGCTCTGTCCCCGAAGCCGCCGCCCTTGCGGGTTTCGGTCCCGTCGTTCTTCTGCAGGCGGTTCAGATACCGGCGGTTGAACAGTGCGGAGAGAATCATCCCCCACATGATGCAGACGCTCATCAGCAGCGCGATCGACGGGAACGCCGCAGTCGTCATCTGCCCGGGACTCAGTGAAATGCCCATCTGCTCCGCCGCCGCGCTGGCCACCTGCGTCTCGTAGTGCAGCGCGCCGATGACCGACAGCCGCAGCCAGGGCCACGGTACGCCCAGGCTTCCGCTCAGGGCCAGCACCCCCAGCAGGATCGCAACGCTGGGCAGCACGGAAAAGGTCGCGCTGGCCGTTACCGCCCGCTTCATCCGGGTGGTGTCCATCCCCAGGGCCTTCCCGGCCCGCCATGCGCGGACCATAAAGACCACGCAGATCACCGCGATAAACGCCACGATTGATCCGCAGATCAGGTAGATGCTTCCGCTGTTCAGCTGTTCCAGAACACTCATCAGGGTCCCTTCCTCCATTCGCTTGCTGCCCGCTATCATACCATACCGCTTCCCCGCTTTGCAAACGGAGAAAGGATAACACAAATTAGCAGCCCCTGCGTTCGTCACGTGCCACGCAGGGGCCTATAATGATCTTTATATGTCTCTGAACCGTCTGATCGGACTCGATCCGGGCCGCTCCCGGGGTGTTTGTTCAATCTGCCGCGTTTCGTCACGCCTTTGCCGTTCGCGGGGTAAACCGTCTTCCATGAACGCCTCCGGTAGCTACCGCGCAGCCACGGACATGGTTTCCTGAATCACCTGAACTCCCTTAAATCTCTCACCTCCCGTGTGTATCCGATTTCGTTCATCTCTTGTTTGTGACATCATTATTGCACACTTCTTTTCGTTTGTCAACACTTTTTTAATAATTTTTTAATATTTTTTATTTTTCTGTAAAATTGACGTTAAACCCTTGCATTTGCTATACTTTCAGCAGTTCTATATTCCCCGTCCCTACGCAAGTCAACTGACGATACAAACTTGTTCCTGCGTGGAGAATCCGAAGGGGGTTAGGGGGTTTGAAGCGCGAAATACTTTTCTTCAGTTGATGAGCCTTATCGATAAAGGCTCATCAGCATCTCCCTCATCTCTTCCTGCTGCTTCTCCAGATCCGCCAGCAGTGCAAACTGCGCCCTCGCCCGGTCCAGATTCTGCCCGGGCCGGTGAATCCTGAAATACTTGTCGCCATTCAGGTGATCCGCCAGGAAGCGCATCCCGTTCTCAAAGGTCATCAGCCGGGCTCCCGCCTCCAGGGACAGCACCTCCTCCTCCGACAGTTCCCCCTTCAGTTCTTTCAGAAAACCGCGGGCAAAAGCCTCCGCCTTCGGCAGTTCCAGACGGACCTTGCTAAGGTCCCGCTCGTCCTCTTCCGCGCTGCACGCCCCGACCCGGATCGCGTCGCCGAAGTCATAGGCCAGCAATCCCGGCATCACCGTGTCCAGGTCGATCACGCATACCGCCTTTCCCGTCTCCCGGTCCAGCCGTACATTGTTGACCTTTGTGTCGTTATGCGTCACGCGGAGCGGCAGCTTTCCGGCCGCGTGCGCTTCCGTCAGGATCCGCGTTTCCGCTTCCCGCGCCCGGGCAAACGCCATTTCCTCCCCCACGTCCTTCAGCCGTCCGCAGGGATCCGCGGCCGCCGCATCCTCCAGCTGCTGAAGCCGGACCGGCGTATTGTGAAAATCCACAATGGTCTCATACAGAGAGGCCGCCGGGAAATCCAGCAGTCTCCGGCTGAAACAGCCGAACGCTTTCCCGCATTCTTCCAGCACGTGAAGATCGTCCGGGTGCTGCGGACTGACCGTATCCGGCACGCACAGCATCACCCGCCATACCCCGCCGTCTGCGTCTTCCACCCAAGCCCCGCCCGTCAGGGACGGAATCAGCCGGATCGTCTCCCGGTCCGGATCTCCGCCTTCCTCCCGGATCCTTTTCTGAAGGTGTTCCGTGATGTGCAGCATGTTCTCCATAACCTCGCGGGGCCGCACGAAAACATAGTTGTTGATCCACTGCAGGATATACTGTTCCTTCACGCCCTCAATCGTGATGCGGTAGGTTTTGTTGATATGCCCGTTCCCGTAGGGCTCGGCTTTTTTCTCCCCGCCGGGCAGGTCAAACTGACCGACCAGCTGCATCATATCGTCCAAAACAGGTTGTCTCCTTTCTGCTCACCCTTTGACGCCGCCTGCGGTCAGCCCGGCCGCGAGATGTTTCTCGATCAGCATAAACAGAATCACCACGGGAATCGTCGCCAGCAGGGCCGCCGCGAACAGATACTGCCATTCGATCATGTTGAAGGAGGAAAACTGGGTGATGCCGACGGTGATCGGCCGGTTCGTTGTGGTGGAAATCAGCACCGTGGAAACGGTATATTCGTTCCACGCGT